>ERZ1066127.53-NODE-53-length-79849-cov-12.867108_pt1 | contig 79849 bp, 57 predicted proteins | sample MGYA00382774_ERZ1066127 | MGnify/ENA primary metagenome ERZ1066127 (study PRJEB33369, sample SAMEA5778357) | biofilm metagenome | biome: Industrial cooling water; feature: Water cooling tower basin; material: Biofilm | place: United Arab Emirates | collected...
GGTATGCACGGTCCCCGCTCCGGTATTGTTGGTGTCACGTGTCTCCAAACGCCCACCCGTGTTGATGGTGATCGTACCCGTGGCAGCAACGATGGACCCAGCGCTGGTGGAATACAGGGTCGCTCCGTTGTTGATGTCGATGTCACCACTGGTAATGTTCTGAATACCCACGAAAAAGGCACCCGAGCTGAGAGTCAGTTTGTTTCCTCCCAGGTTCAGAGCACTCATGCTCAGCAGCTTGGCGGTGTCCGCCCCTCCGGTTACGGCACTGGAAGCCGACGCATCTCCCGTAAGGGTCACTGCGCCGATCGATGCTCCCGTCGTGGTGCTGCTGTTATGAAGAGCTCCCACCGCGCCGACACCCGTACCGCTCATGGCCACAGGACGCCCACTGGCAAAGCCCGCCAGGTCCAGCGTCGCGCCCGCAGCCACCGTGGTCAGCGATGAATTACCAAGACCGGCATTATTTCCCAAACGCAGAGTGCCGGCAGAAACTGTTGTCGTACCACTGTATGTGTTCGCCCCTGACATGATGATGGTTCCACCACCAAGGAATGCCAGATTCCCTGTACCGCTGATCACTCCGGACAATGTCTGGTTCGCGTTGGATGCATAGGTGATCGTGCCCAAATTGCTGATCGCACCCGCATACGTTCCCGCACCAAGCGTGGCTGAACCACCGATGGTGAGTGTGCCCTCGGTAACAGTCGTACTTCCGGTGTAAGTGTTCACCCCGTTGAGTGTGACAGTTCCGGCTGTTGTCAGTGAAACCACTCCGGAAGCAGCATTGTTGCTGATCACCGAATTGACCGTCACCAGCGAAGAGCTCTCGTTGTTAATCACCAGACCGGATGCCGCCGCAGTCGTGCCCGCCGTGAGGAAACCCTGCCCGGCCGTGGCACCGATGGTCAGCGCCTGAGAGCCCGTCGTGGTGCCGATCGCGCCCGTCGCACCGGCACCATTGCCGAGCGTGAGTGTGTTCGTTCCCAAATCGATGGTGGTCGCGTAAGTGGGCGCCGTCATCAGCAAGGACTGGGCCGCCGTGTTAGCGGAAAAGGTGGCCGCCGTGCCAGCCGCCGCTCCGTCAATGATGCGCAAATCACTTGTCGGATTGGTCAGGTCATTGCCATCCGTTGTCAGATCCTGATACGTGCCCACCCACGGCACCACGTGATTTCCTCCGGTCAATGAAGTCGAGGCCCAGTTCGTGCCGTTCCAGAGATGACCGCCCAATCGCGTCGTTCCATCATTGCCCGTGGTGGTGGTCGATGTCAGGAAATTCGCCGTTCCCAAGCCGCCCACCGTGGCATCCGAGCCGACAAAATTCAGCGAGCCGTTCGTCGTATTGATGGCACCTACATTGACATCCACCTGAGTAGCCCCATTCGGCGTGATGACAAGATTCCCCGTGCCACTGATTCCATTGAAGGTCTGCGCATTGGACTCGCCGCTGCCTCCTTTGATCTCCAGGGTGCCACCGCCCATGACAACAGCGGATGACGGTGAAATGATGTTGCTGGTACCGCCCGTGGCGAAGTCCAGTTGCAGCTTGCCGCCGCTCACCGTGGTGCTTCCGGTGTAAAGATTCGTCCCCGTGAGAGTCTGTGTTCCCGTTCCCGTTTTGGTGAAAGCCAAAGTACCTAAGGAATTGCGAATCACGCCATCAAAGGTGGCGTTAGCCTGATTGTCCACACCAACGGTAAGCACATGGGTATTCGCCTGTCCCTTATCAACCGTACCACTTCCGGTGAGTCCATCCACCGTAATATTCGCATCCCACACATTCACCGTCGCCCCTGACGCGATGTTCATGTCAGCCAGGTTGGCCGACCAATTGCCATTCGCAAACTCATTGCGAAGAATGCCTTCCTTCACATCAATCAGACCGCCCGAGCCCATGCTGATGAAAACGGGCAAGCCGTTGCCGCCGAACCAAAGCTGACCTGGTCCGGTTTTTTCCAACACACCCGTGCCGGTGATCGTCTGGCCTAACGCATTGAGTTGCTGGGTATTACCACTTGCGGAGGTGTTGAACTCCAGCACCGTGCCACTGCTGATGGTGGTCAGAAGACTATCAAATGCCGTCGTTGTGTTTCTCAGGATCAATCGGCCCTGGCTCAAGGTGGTGGCACCGGAATAGGCAATCACATTGCCCACCAAGGTCTGCGTGCCAGTTCCCGTTTTCGTCAACGAAAGCGGATGCATCCCGGGAGCATTCGTACCCATGTCCCGCAGATGGCCGTTGAACACGTATCCATCCACGGGGTATGAGGGATGGGAGCTATCCACATTCAGCGTCAGGGTGGCCGGGCTGCCCGCCACACCATTAGCCTCGCTGTTCTGTACCACACCACCACCCTGCGTGGTCAGCGTACCCGTCGTGATCCCAGCCAAGGTCTGGCTTTTTCCGAAAAATTCCAACCGGTTCCACGATCCCGAATTGGTGGTAAAGCCCGCCACCACACCTGCGCCAAATTGATTCGGCTGCTGCATGCGCACAAATGTCTGGTCAGGACCATTCATCACCACATTGCCCAGTATAATCGGCGACGCACCACCCAGGAACAACACCCCGCGACTGACGGTGGTCGTTCCATCATAGGTGTTAGCACCCGTCAGAGTCAGGTTGCCCGTTCCCACTTTCACCAAACTCGCACCTGTGCCACTCAACGCTCCCGCATAGCTGGTGGTGGCATTGTTCGCCCCCACGGTTAGGGTGACGGGAGCAGAACCATCATTCAACAGACTGAGATTTTGCGTCCCTTGCAGAGCTCCGAAAGATGCCGCCGTGAGGGATCCGAAATCGACCATGCCGCCGTTGATATCGACAGTCGTGTTGACAAGGTCGTTGCTCGCATTGAGCGCGATCGTGCCGCCCGTGAGTGTAGTCAATCCCGTGTAAGTGGGAGACACGCCCAGCGTCAAGGTGCCCGCACCGGTCTTGGTCAACCCACCCGTGCCACTCCACACATTCGTCAAGGTCATGTTTCCGCTACCACCCAGAGTGGCGGTATATCCCCCATTGGCCACCGTGCCCGCCACCGTCAACAACGAACCGCTGTTATTGAGCCAAGACTGCTCCGCACCCAGCAGTGTTGGCACGCCGATGGTCACCGCACCCGCGCCACTATTGATTTGCAAGCCACCTGCTCCCATCGTCAATGTATGACCATAAACCGAGTTGTTCAGAACGACCGCATTGGTGTCATTCACCACGATGCCACCCACACTCATGTTCGCGCCCAGGATCATGTCTCCCTGATTGGTAGCTCCTGTGGCGGAGAAAATCACCGTCGAGTCAGGACCAGGCGTAAGCGAGGTATTCGTGCCACTCACATCGGTGGCCCAATTGCTCGCAGTGGAACCATTGGAAACGGCCCAAATGTTATTACCATCGCTATAACCACCTTTCCAGTAATGGGTCGTCAACGGCGTTGCCGCCGTCGTGGAAATGCGCACCGCCGTGTCACTCTGGGTCAAGCCCGTGAGCATATAATTCGGCGCATTATAGACGGAACCGATCGAATACGTCGCATTGTTAAGGCCACTGGCCGCCGTGATCACATCGTGCGTGCCAGCCACCGGAGGCGACCCGGGAATGACAAAAACGTCCAGTGTGACCGGCCCCGCCACCGTCACGGCAGCCGCCGTGCTGATGATGGCCGATTGGCTCAATGTGCCGCCCAGCGCCGTGCGCACACGACTGCCCGATGCCAGATTGATCGCTCCTGTGCCAAGATTCAACGCTCCGGCCGCCGTCGGTTGATAGGCGAAGGTCGCCCCGTTGCCTACCGTCAAGCCACTGTTCACACCTAACGAAGAAGCACTCGTGGCAATCAGAGTGCCGTTACTGACAGTGGCACCACCGCTGAACGAATTGCTACCGGACAGTGTCTGCGTACCGCTGCCCGTTTTGACCAAAGCCAGTGAGCCCGCCGTATTCACGATCGATCCGGAGAACGTCGCCGTGGCATTGTTGCCTCCAACGGTCAACACCGGCGCTCCACTCACGCCATCCACCGTGCCGTTGCCGGACAATCCGTTGATCGTCTCGTTGAAACCACCCATGTTCAGGCGTCCCACCCCGCTGCCATTGCTGTTGATGACAACATTGCCCCGGCCCGCACCGTCGGGAATTTGATTCGGTGCACCCAGGGTGAGCGTGGCCGATTTTCCGCTGGCAGCGTTCAGATTGATCACCGTATGGCCCGCATAGTTATTGGCTGTCCCGGAGTTGCCAAGCGTCACATTGAAACTGGTAGCGGCAGCACCCAGGGAAGTAATATCCAGAACCAGGCCTGAGTCACCCGTGATTTGTCCCGTGAGCAACAGACTTCCTGCGGTGGCAGCGTTCGATGTGAAAGTCGCAGGCGCCAGATTGGCTGTGATGGCTCCCGATAGTGTGACCGCCGCGTCAGCACGAATGCCCACCCGGTCCGTGCCCAGCGCGGTATTGAAAATAATCGGATTGGACAAAGAAGTGGCATTGGCAAAATAAATGCCCGCTTTGTCCGAGGGAGATTCACCAATGGTGATCGGCCCCGTGCCATACGCACCTGCAGTCACCGTACCGGGAGACATGCGCGTACCAGCACCACTATTCGTCAGCACAATGCCTCCGGAAAAGTTGTTGCTGCCGTTGGTGAGCAAAAAGGCACCGTTGCCATTCGTCGCTCGCAAGGCCACCGTCCGCGTCGCTCCGTTTCTGATATTCGTGGGAATGCTTCCCGCGTTCGTGAGCGATAGCGTGGTTGTTCCCGTTCCTGCCGCATCATCCCTGACAATCCCCGTGGCCACGCCAGCCAGAGAACCGACGGAAGCGTTGAAGCCATTCAGATCATAGACGCCAGTGCCGTTCACGGTAAGAGTCCCGCCGAACGAAACCACATTCGCCTCACCCTGCCGAATCGTCCCTGCGGTGATCGTGGTGTTACCCGTATGATTGTTGGTGCCGGAGAGCGTGAGGATTCCCGTTCCATCTTTCGTGAAAGTACCGGCTCCTGTCAGATTGCCCGCCAGCGTCTGGTTGGCGGTGCTGTTGACAGTCGTTGTGCCCGCCGCAAGATTCCAGTTGCCTCCAATCGTCGAAGCCGTGCCCGTAAGAGTGGTATTGCCTCCCTGATTGTTGTAGGTGCCGCTGTAGCCCGAAAGATTTCCCGATAGAGTGAGCGTGCCGCCATCCGTGCGATTGATGCTGCCGGACCCGGTGATCGCCCCTGACCAGGCTACGTTGATACTGCCATAACCGCGGAACGTTCCCCCACCCGCTAGGACTTCAATGTCGCGGGCAAGTGCGATATTGGCGTTATTGTCCAGCAAACCACCACCGTTCAGAATGATCTTGTTCGCTGCATCACCAAAGGAAAGGTTGTGCGCGTAAGATACCAAACCGGATGTAATCGTGACATCACCAACGAAGGTGTTCGTCGCTTGATTCAGTCGCAGGCCCAGACCGCCATCACCGCCCCCGGTGGAACTCATGTTCCCCGTGGCCTGAAGCGTCAAGGGACCGGTTCCCGCCACGACTCCACCGATGGTGGTGGTCACGGCTCCGACGATGGATGAGCTGTCAATCACTCCGCCGCCCGCGCCTAACGTAATCCCCCGATTGGCATTGAGCGTTTGGTTGCCCACGGTCACGCGCAAAGCCCCCCCATCCAAGGTCAATTGGTCCGCCACCGCCGCACCCGGTGCCGCCCCCAAGCCGCTGTCCGCCGCGATGGAAATGGTTCCTCCGGTGATACTGGTTTTGCCCGTGAAGGTATTGATGCCAGTCAGACTCAAAAGCCCCGCTCCGGATTTCACAAGGCCGAAACCCGTGCCGGAAATCACCGAGCCGATGTTTGCCGTGCCCGTGATGTTGAACGGCGTGGATGCCGCATTCAAGGCCAGCGCCGTGCCGCCGGAAATCGTCGGAGTCCCCTCCTCCACCGTCAGCCCGCCAATGGTCTGCGTGCCACTCAAGGTCACCGTATAGGCATTGATAGCATCCGACCCTGCGGAAAAGACTGCCGTCCCGCCGGAAGTCCACCCCGCCGTCGCCGCCTCCCCGCTCGCACTCGTGCTCCAAAAGGTGCTGGTGCCCCACGTGCCCGTGGGAGTCGCACCCGCACCGGTGGTCACATCATTTGAGTCCCAATGCAAAGTCTGGGCTTGGCTGGACTTCACACTCCACGCCAGCGCAAGCGCGGTGGCCAGGATACCGGGAAGGAAAAAACGACGGGTCGCGCGCACGCGCACAAGACAATACTTGGGTTTCATGGTAGTGAAATGGGGTGATAGGGAGGCTTTACCAACAACAAAGACAATCAGAATCACCTTTGTTTGTATTGCTCTTCTACACAAAGAGTTTATTCGGCTGCAAGGAAAATCCATCCATGGGAGAAAAAAGTGTGTCATATTTTCGGCACACATTTGTCATTTCCGTGAGAAAATGCATGCAATCGCCCGATTATGCGCTAGCTTGCCGCGCCTAACCACGTATCGTCACCATGTTTTTCACTCGCGTCATCATGCCCTTAGCCATCCTTGCCCTCGGCGGCGGAGCCTGGTTCTATTTGGGCAAACCAGTGGAAAAACCCAAACCGATTGCCATCCCCGAGCAATTGATCAAAGCAGAAGCACTCGAGCTAAAAGCGCGTGATTACCAGGTCATGATTGAAAGCCAGGGTTCCGTGCGTGCCCACTACGTCACCACCCTCACCCCCTTGGTCAACGGCACCATCACCGTGCTCCACCCTTGTTTCGAAGACGGCGCTTTTTTTGAAAAAGACCAAATCCTCGCCGAGCTCGATCCCGCCGATTTCCAAGCAGCCCTCGCCTCCGCTGAGGCACGCCTCGCCCGCGCAGAGGCCGCACTCCAACAGGAAAAAGCCCGCGCCAAACAAGCTCGCCTCAACTGGGAAGACATCGGCTACGACGAAGAACCCTCCGAACTCGTCCTCCGCATTCCCCAACTGAAAGAGGCAGAAGCCTCCGTCAAAGCAGCCGCTGCCGATGTGGACCAGGCCCAACGCAATCTCGATCGCACCAAAATCCGCGCCCCCTTTGCAGGACGCGTGAAAGTCCGCAATGTGGGCCTCGGCCAAGCCGTAGGAGGTAGCTCCCCGCTCGGCGAGGTCTTCGCCTCCGACTTCGCGGAAATCCGCCTGCCCATCTCCCCGTCCCAACTCAATTTCGTTAAACTCCCTGCGGACGAGACAGATCCCCCCGTGGCCGTCACCCTCACCGATGCCAGCGGCGTCAACAACCAACACCAGTGGCAGGCACAGATCGTCCGCACCGAGGGCACGCTCGATGAAACCACCCGCGAGCTCTTTGCCATCGCCCGCATCATCGATCCCTTCGGTCGCGAGAAAAAATCCCCGCCCCTCCGCATCGGACAACCTCTCCGCGCCCAGGTCCAAGGCATCACCCTGGAAAATGTCTTCGTCATCCCGCGCAAAGCCCTCCGGGGCGTCAACCGCGTTTACATGATCGAACAACAACCACCCGTTCTCATGCGCCGCATGATCACCCCCACCTGGTCCACGGCTCAGGACATCGTTGTCCAGGAGGGCTTCACCAATGGCGAAAAGCTCTGCGTCTCCTCTCTCACTTACGCGGTCGATGGTGCCAAAGTCGAAATCATCGCACCGCCCGTGGATGCCGCGTCCGAGGAAAAATCCGACGGCCTCACCCCCAAGTCCTGAGACCACCGCAGTGCCGTGGGACCATACTCGATTCGAAAGATGAGGAGAAATTCTCATCGCGGGTAACATGGGATTGGCGTAGCATGCGCCCGTGAGAAAGACACATGACACTTGGTTGGCCTACATTTTCTGGATTTTCGGCTTCGTGGGACTGCACCGCTTTTATGCAGGGAAAAAAATCAGCGCACTCATCTGGGCCCTGACCGGGGGACTGCTGCTCATCGGCTGGATCGTCGATCTGTTTCTCATCCCCGGCATGGTCCGTGAAGCCAATGAGCGCTACACCGTGGCCAAGCACGATCCCACCATCGCCTGGATTTTACTGGTGCTGCTCGGTGTGCTGGGCGTTCACCGCTTTTACCAAGGCAAATGGGGCACAGGCCTGATCTGGCTCTTCACCGGCGGCTGCGTGGGCATCGGCGTGATTTACGATCTGTTCACGCTGAACGAACAGCTCGCCGAGTGACGGGCATGCCGCACTCCATTCCGTTGCGCTTTCTGATTGCCCATCGGCGCATGTGCGCCTAGCGTCCCCGCCGTGTCCGCTCTGCTTTCCGCCAATGAAATCCGCCTGTCGTATGGCTACCAAAACCTGCTAGACGGCGTCACGCTCGCCGTCGCCGCGGGCGAAAAGGTCGGCCTGGTCGGTCGCAATGGCTGCGGAAAATCCAGCTTGCTGAAAATCCTCACCCGCCAGCAACAAGCGGACTCCGGGGACATTTCCGTGCGGAAGGGCCTGCGCGTCGGCTACCTGCCGCAGGACTTCGAGATGGACCCGGCGCAAACGGTGATGGAGTGCATCGAACAAGGCGCCGCCGATCTCATCACCGCCGTGCAACGCTACGAACAAGGCGATGGCTCGGAAAGCGAACTCGCCGATTTGTTGCACCTGATCGAACACGCCGATGGCTGGAACCTGCCCACCCGCATCAAGGCGCTCGCCACCTCGCTCGACTGCCCGCCGCTCGATGCCCTCGTCGGCCCGCTCTCCGGTGGGGAAAAACGCCGCGTCTCGCTGTGCCGCGCCCTCGCCTCGCAGCCGGACCTTTTGTTGTTAGACGAGCCCACCAACCACCTCGATGCCGAATCCATATCCTGGCTGGAGGCCTTTTTGCGCACCTTCGCGGGTGCGGTGATTTTCGTCACGCACGACCGCTATTTCCTCGATGAAATCGCCTCGCGCATCATCGAGATCGACCACGGCAAGGCCTACTCGCATCCGGGGAATTACACCGCCTATCTGGAATCCAAGGCCGTGCGGCAATCGATCGCCGAACAAACCGAACGCCGCCGCCAGCGCTTCCTGCGCGAGGAACTGCAATGGGTGCGCGCCGGCGTCAAGGCCCGCACCACGAAGTCGCGGCACCGGCTGGATGCCTTCTACGCCGTGGCCGACCTGGAGGCTCCGCCCGAGGAGCGCGAGATGGATTTGCTCATCCCGCCCGCGCCGGAGATCGGCAACATCGCCGTGGAGCTGGAAAAAGTTTCCATCATCGTCGGTGATGCGCAGAACCCGCGCTACCTCGCCCGCGATCTCACCCTCTCGATCCGCCCCGGCCAGTGCACGGGCATCGTCGGCCGCAACGGCGTCGGCAAAACCACCTTGCTGCAAGTCTGCCTCGGCAAACGCCCGGCCGATGCCGGAACGGTGCAGATCGGCAAAAAAATCCGCGTCAATTACATCGACCAGGCCCGCATGCAGCTCGACGGCACCGGCTCGCTGTTAGACGAAGTGGCCGATGGCAATGAGAAGGTCCAGTTCGGCGATCAAACGCTCGGCGCCCGCGCCTACCTGCGGCGTTTCCTCTTCGATGACAAGCGCATCAACGAGCGCGTGGACCTCCTTTCCGGCGGTGAAAAAGCCCGCCTCATGCTGGCCAAGGTGCTGAAAAACGGCGGCAATCTGTTAATCTTGGACGAGCCCACCAACGACCTCGACCTGCCCAGCCTACGCATGTTGGAAGAAGCCATCGCCGACTTCGATGGCGCGGTCCTCGTGGTCTCGCACGACCGTTATTTCCTCGACCGCATCTGCGATCAGATCGTCGCCTTTGAAGACGGCAACGTCATCGTCCAGCCCGGCAACTACTCCTACTATCTGGAAAAACGCCGCGCCCGCGAGCAGCGCGACAAACTCTACGCCCAAAACCTCGCCCGCGAGGTGGCGAAGAAAAAAGCCCAGGTCAGCACCGCCGCCAAACCGCGCAAACTCACCCTCGCCGAGCGAAAAGAGCTGGACGGCATGGAAGACGCCATCCTCGCGGCGGAGGAAAAAGTCGCCGGGCTCGAAGCCCTCCTCAACGACCCTTCATTCCACAGCACCCGCTTCCACGAAGCCGCCAGCGTCATGGAGTCGTTGGAAAAAGCCCGCAACGCCGCCGCCGCCCTCTACGAACGCTGGGAGGAGCTGGAGGCAATCGCGGCAGAAGCTGCTGGATGAGTGAGGCATGCGACTATCGGACTTTCCAGTTGCTTTCACGACATAAGAGTGCCGTGACACATCTCGGGATCACCGTGGTGTTGAGGACAGCTGCGCTAGCATGGCATCACGCCAATGATCGATGGGACGCGGCAGTAGCGCGGAGAGCAACGCATTGTCCATGGCCGTGTGCACCGGACGAGCGGCGGCGAAATGCGTGGCATCCGCCAATCGCGTGGCCTGGATCCGCGACATGTGCTCCGGCGCGAGATGCGCGCCCAAGGTTTCCGCGATGCCATGCCAACTGACAGGTTCGCCGCTGTGACAGCCGTGCAGTACGGCCGATGGTTGAGATGCGAGGAGAAAATCCACCCACCCGGCGAGGTCGGGCATGGCGGTGGGAATCGACCATTTGTCCGCAATGGCCTGAATGGCATGTCCTTCCACAATCTGGCGCACGCACTGCTCCACATAGGCCGGCACCTTCGCACCATAGACCCACGACACGCGCAGCACCGTCGCCCGCGCACCACTGGCCATCACCGCAAGCTCGCCATCGCGTTTGCTGCGACCATAGTGATTGATGGGCCCGGTCTCCTCATGCTCCTTGCGTTTGCCCGGCTCATGACCGGAAAACACATAGTCCGTGCTGAAGTGCAGCAAGTAGCGATCATGCTGACGGCATTGCTCCGCGATGATGGCGGGTGCCACGCAGTTGACCGCATGCGCCATCGCGGGATCACGCTCACAGGCGTCCGGCGAGCTCATGGCTGCGGGATTGATCCAGGCATCCACGTCCAGTCCTGCCACGGCCCTGCGCAGGGCATGCGCGTCATCCAGCGCCAGCTCCGCACGGGATAGAGCGACCACCTCATGTCCGGCATGGCGCAAAAAATCCACAAGCGCACCGCCGACCCGCCCCGTACTTCCCGTGATGGCGATTTTCACAGCAAACCTTGCTCGCGCAACTCTTGATCCACATCGTCAAAACCATAGGCACCGGCCTCACGAATGGAACGCAGGCGGCGTTGCGCACCGCGTTTGGTGTTAGGGCTGTTGATGCGCTGCTTGATTTCCCCCACGGTGTAGGGTGCCAGCGCGGCGATGCCCAATGCCAGCAGTCCGAAGGCGATGCCACGGCGCGCATTGCGGTGCATCAATTCGCCCAACAACAACCCGGCGGCAGTGCCAAGCAATGCGGGAGCCGCCAAGGCGGTGTTGTCAGTCCAGTCACGAGTATCATGGTCGTCAGTCATGTAAGCAACGTAGCAAGGCTCCCGCATGATGGCAATCACAAGTGACAAAAATCACGGCACTCACCTTCGCCATGCCACCGCTTGGGAAAAGCCGCGCCATCCCATGACCCACGGCGTAGCGGTAGCACCATCGTAGTCGTGACGCGTGATACCGCTTTCGTGCGTTAGCCCTGACGTGCCCCACCGCGTAGCGGTATGACCACCATAGCCGTGGGATTCATCCCACGGACTGCATCACTTCGCGCCTATGTGCCGCGTAGCGTCACAATCCATGGCGCATCATGGGAGTCTCTCTACTATTCATCAAAAAACGCCCATTTGCTGGACTAACAAAAAATAAAAATGCTGAAATCCAAGCAATCCCATTCACGCCGTTCCGGTGTCGCGACGCGACACAGAATATCGTGAGGGCGTTCGATTCCGTGGGTTGAAACCCACGGCTATAATCCTTCACCGCGATGCGGTGGGAGGAAATGCCCCGATTGAGGGTTTTGATCGGGCGGATTTTTCATGGCGTAGCCATGGGGGAACATAGCCGTGGGTTTCAACTCACGGAAATCGTTTTCGTTTTCCCCTACGTGTCGCATCGCGACACAGGAATATCGCGGGGAAGAGAAACGATGGTGCGAAGGGACACGCCATTCCGGTGTCGCGACGCGACACAGAATATCGTCGGGTGTTCGGTTCCGTGGGCTGAAACCCACGGCTATGATCCGCCACCGCGATGCGGTGGGAGGAATTGCTACGTTTGGATCTTTTAACTTGGGGAGGTTATTCTTCTCCCCATGCGCGAAGGCAGCTCACGAAAATCATTCGTCGTCGGTTTCCTTATCGCCGGCTTTTCCCTCGTTTCTGGGGACGAGAATTTGCACGGCGGCGTTTTTGGCGAGCTCGATCGAGCCCTCGGGTGACGGTGCCTTGGTGTTGGCGATCTCAATGTCATGCGAACCGCTCTTGCTGAATTTATCGACAAAACCGAACAGCGCGGCGCTCTTGATCGCGTAGCTCACGTTCTGGGCGGAGCGACCGTCCGATGTGTTTTCCAGGCGCAAGGTGATCACGCCGACGCACCAACCGGTATCCGCATCCACCAGCGCACCGCCGGAGTTGCCGGGCTGGACGGGAACAGATACCTGATAGAAATTTTTGTCATCGCCCATGCCTGCCGTGGCACTGACCTTGCCATCGGTGTATTTCGGCTCCACTCCCTGCATCACAGGATTGGGGAAGCCGATGGTGAAGACGGAGCGGCCCAGGCTCAGCTCCACGGCACCTTTGGAAACGGGCAGGCATTTCGGGGCCTTGGCCTCGACTTTGACAAGGGCGAGGTCGAACTCGTCATCCACCTTCACCACCTTGGCACGATGCGTGGTGCCGTCGCTGAGGCGGACATCCACTTCCTTGGCCGTGCCCACGACGTGGCGGTTGGTGACGATCCAACCGTTCGCAGTGATAAAAAATCCGGTGCCGAAGGATTTGTATTGTTTGAGGAAGGACATAGAGCCCTTGTTTTTCTCATTGAAGGGGAAGCCTTCCAGTTTGGCGATGTAGGGCTTGAGCACGGGATTTTTCTCAAATCTCTCTTGCAGATACTCCTGGATCTCCTCTTCCGAATCGAGCATCATCTCGAACATGCCTTCGATTTCCACCACCAATTGATAGCCGGCTTTGGTATCTCCATCGAAAAATTTCTCGGCATACATCTCCGCCATTTCCTCACGGCGCTCTTCGCGCTCTGCCTCGAAGGCGCGCTGCTCTTCCTTGGCTTGCTCGATTTCGCGTTCGATGGCGGAGGCGCTGGCATCGAGCATGTCTTTCGCCTGCTGTTCGATTTCCTTGCGTCGATCCTCCACGGTGGGCTTGGGGGGAGCCTGCACCGTTTGCACGGTTGGCGGTGGTTGCGATTTACCGGAGACCAAGGTGACGATGGTGAAGCAAATGATGCAAAGCGCGGCAATGGAGCCGATGACGATCCACACGGTTTTGTCCGAGGATTTCACCACGACCTGCGGCTGGAGGGACGATGGCCCGGGACGCCATGCGGCAGGCTGCTGGGCGGGCATGTGGCCGGGATTGAGCCCCGGAGCGAGCACGGGTGTGTTGCGCGGAGCCGGTGCGCTCATCGGCGCAGGGGCGATCTGTGGCGGCGGCGGAGCTGCGACCTGGAAATGAGATCCGCAGGAGGGGCAGCAATAAACGCCATTCGCCGATGGCTGCTCCACGGCGAGGTCGATGCCGCAGTTCGTGCATTTGATGATGGTTTGCATGATAGGAAGGAGGAGATAAAAAGGAATGCCGCAATGCAGTGACCCACCAGGATTCATCGCAGGCGCGATCGCGTCCTGCAAATGATGTGATGACTAACATTTGGTAAATGGACGCTAGTGAAGTGACAGCATCCGTCAAGATTTTTTCTCTTATCCCGAGAGCCGCGGGCTAGGATTTTTCGCGGGGTTGCCAGGTTTTCTTGAAGGCAGGCTTTTTGGTGGCGGTAGAGCCGAGTGAGGCGCGGTCATCGGCAATGGTGCGACGGCCCAGAGCGGAGAGCAGCAGGCTGATTTCCGAGGCTTCCTGGAGCAGTGGCATCATTTGCTGTGCCGTGAGCCCGGGCTGGTTGAGGGCGGATTGATTGATGGCGTAGCGTTTGTTCAGGACTTTTTCGGAAAGTTTCGCCAAGCCCTCCTCGGCATCTTGCAAAGGTTGGGCCGAGATCGCCTGATGGAAGGTGGGATCGACCTGCAAGGCCAATTGATCCGCAGGCGGCAGGCTGGCGAGAAAGGTGTTCACCGCCGCCGCGTTGGCGGGATCGACCTCGGCGGCGAGGATGCTTTCCAACAAAGGGATGCCTTCGATGTAGGGCGCGGCATCGTGCAGGGTCTCGTATTGTTCCCCAAAGTATTGCCGGGCCTCGGCGGAGTGGAGGGCGAGGTTGCAGAGGTAGGCGATGAGGGAATCGATGCTGCTGGGTTCGATCTGGGCGGCGGGCTTTTCTTCTTTTTCCGCCCGGTGCTCGCGCGCTTGTTTTTTGCGGGCCACGGCGGTGGCGGCGCGGAGATCAGGCGCACTCATTTGGAGGCGGGTGGCGCAGTGATTGAGGAGGGAATCGCGCGAAACGGGATCGGCAATGTAACCTAACAGGGCGGCGACTTCACGGGCGGTGTTGCCGCGGGCCTGGGCATTGGCAAGGCCGCCCTCGACTTGGGCGCGGTCGATTTTGAAGTCAAAAAATGGCCGCGCATCCTTGAGCAACTGGCGGAAGGCATCGGGTCCCTCGCGTTTGAGGAAGGAGTCCGGGTCATCGCCGGCGGGCATCGACACCACACGCACGTGAATGCTCTCGCTGGAGAGCTCGCGAAAGGCGCGTTCGCTGGCAGTGTAACCGGCCTTGTCGGCATCGAAGCAGAGGATGGCGGTGTCGGTGTAGCGCTTGAGGATTTTCGCGTGTTGTGCGGTGCAGGCGGTGCCGAGGGTGGCGATGGCGTGATCGATGCCGTGCTCATGGCAAGCCAGGGCATCGAGCTGCCCCTCGCAGATCAGCACGGCTTTTTCCTTCATGATGGGCTTGCGGGCGCGATCGAAGGCGAAGATGGTTTTTGATTTGAGAAAGAGGGCGGTCTCGGGGGAGTTGATGTATTTTCCGGTATTCGGGTCGTGGATGATCTGGCGGCCAGAGAACGCGATGAAATCGCCTTGATCATTGGCCACGGGAAACATCAGACGATCACGGAAACGCACATACAGCCCTCCGCGTTCGTTTTGTGCGCAGATGCCGGAATCGACCAACTCGCGGCCGGTGAATTTCTTTTCGCGGGCCCAATCGAGAAACACCCTGGCATCGGCGGGCATCCAGCCCACACACCAGCGCACCGCCATTTCCTTGCCGTAGCCGCGGGATTTCAGGTAGGCGCGGGCATGTTTGGCGCGCGGGTCGGTGAGCAGCAGATCGTGCATGAAGCGCGCGGCCTCGCGGTGCAGGTCCAGCAAGCGGCCGCGGCGGCGTTTGATGCGCTCGCCATCGGCATCGAACACGTCCTCGACGATGGGGATGTTCGCCTTGCCGGCCAGCTTGCGCAAGGCATCCACAAAGGACAGACCCTCGTGTTTCATCACAAAGGAAATGGCATCACCGCCCTCGCCGCAGCCGAAACACTTGAAAGACTGGCGTTGCGGGTTGATGTGAAACGAAGGGGTCTTTTCGTTATGGAACGGGCAGTTCGCCTTGAACGAAGAGCCCGCGCGTTTCACCGGGATATAGGAGGAGATGAGGTCCACGATATCGATGGCCTCGAGCACTTTGATGCGGGTCTCCTGGGAAATCTGTGCCACGGTGGATGTGTGATTGCGGCGCAAGGATGTAGCACAGCACCCCCTTTCCCTCCATGGAAAATTTTTTTTCTTCGAGTCGGAGCGGTCGTCACGACTGCGGAGGAGCAATGACCAGGAACTGACCGGCGTAGTAGGAAAGCCCCTTGGGCAGGGATTTCACTTTGATCACGGCGGTGTGGTCGCCGGGCTTTTGCTCGGGCAGGTAGAGAAAGCGGGAATAGGGTTGGCGTTTGTCCGTCTGGGGGCGCGCGATGGTGATGGGGGCTTGCTGGTCGATGGTGACCTCCAGTTCCATGCCCTCGCCCTGCGGGATGTCGATGAGGCCGAGGATGGTGCCGTTCCAGTGGATGGTGATGGTTTCGCCCGCTTTGTCGCATTTCACCGCGCCGCGCAGCATTTGGTGGGTGCGGCCAGATGTGCCCCGGTAGATGGCATCCTTGGCGGGATCCACCGGCTTCCAACCAGCGCTGACGGTCGCTTTTTGAATCGGCACGAGGGCGGCGTTTTCCCAATGCTTGTTGTCCAAAGGCTGCGGCAGCGCATGCGGTGCGGGCTGATCCTGCGGCATCATGGCGAATAGCGAGCGCACGACGGTATCGCGATAAATCGCATGGCCGGCCTCGATGGGATGGGTGCCGTCTTCGGAAAAGACCAGATTGCCGTTTTGCCAGCCCTTGGCCTTGAAGATCAGAGTCTTGGCCTTCTCGCGCTTTGCGATTTCCACACCGAGATCGATCGATGGAATGCCGTAGGCGTTGGCGATGGTTTCCATGATGCTGCCGAAACGCGGTTGCTTGCCGGCTTGCAGCTCCTTCAGCATGGGCTCGCTGATGGTGTACACGAAGCAGATGTCGGTCAGGGGATTGGCCTTGCGGATCTGGCGCACGATGCCTTCCACCGAGGCCGCCTCAAAGCCCCCGCCACCGTTGACGCGGTGCTCCATGAAAACGAGATCGGGCTTTTTCTCCAGCACATCCTGGGCGATGCGACAGGCGCCGTAGTCCGAACCGGTGCCCGAGATGGCGGCGTTGATTTCGATGATTTCCGTCTGTGGATACTGTGCCTTGAACCACGCCGTGGTTTTCACACGCCAGCCCTCCGCCGCCGTGATGCTGCCACCGAAATACGCGATGCGCACCGGTCCACCGGACTTGAGTTTGGAAAAAAGATTCGGCAAGCCGTGGCGCACGCGCACTTCCTCGGCGACCGCTGGATCAGGCGTCGCGCTGGGCTTTTTCTCCGCCACGACAGGTGGCGCGCCCTCCAGATCATACACGCGCACGTAGTCTATGAGACAACGATCCGGCAGCTTTGCCTCCTTGATATCGCCCGCCCAACTGCCCACTTCGTTGGAGAGAATGATGTATTGCGGCACTTTGGAAATCATCCCCTCGCTGGTGCGCCAGACTTCTTTGCCATCATAGTAAAAGACATATTCTTTTTCGTTCCAATGGACCGCATAGGTGTGGAAGCCCTCGGTGAAGGATTTGTCGATGTAGCGTGTGCCGCGCACCTGATGCTCCTTTCCATAGCCATCCCAGTGCACCGCCATGTTCAGCTCGCCGGTGCGTTTCGGATACTCGATCACATCGATCTCGGTGCCGTCCATGCCCTCGTTGCCGATTTTTCCCACGTTGCTTCCCATCAGCCAGAAGGCCGACCAAAAGCCCGGCTCCTTCGGCATCTGCATGCGCGCCACCCAGAAGCCGTGCTTGTGCTCGAACTTGCCCTTGCTGTTCACGCAGCCGGTGCCGAATTTGCCGTCATCTTCCTTGGTCGCGAGCAGTTGCAAATTCCCTTTGCCATCGAGCAAGGCGCACTTTTTCAACCACATGCCGCCCTTGCGCACGGAGTCTCCTTGTGGCGTCCATTTGGTGGCATCCAGCTCCGTGCCCTCAAACTCATCACTCCACACCATGCGCCACGACTGCCCGGCAGGCAGCGGTGGCAATTTCTCAGCGGGTGCTTCATCCGCAAACGCCAGCGCGGCGCTGGCCATGACAAACAACGAGGAAATCAGAGGACTTGGGTTCATACAGGAGATGCGTGGAGGCAGACCCTATCACACCACGCGCGGCAATCAATCGCGGAACGCAGGCGTTAGGATGGAGGCAAAAAGGAGTGCGGATACGCTGTGATAGAGACAAGCCACCGGCAGTGCGGAAAAATAGTTGACTACCGCGACGCATTTTGTCGCACTGCGAAGGTAAAGATACCAACCCCGCCCGCTCCCATCCTCTCACAAACCTATCCAACCACCCCATGCCCAGCTCAAATGCAGGAACCACCATCGCCAGGCAATTGGAGATGATGCAACACATCCTCCCTCATCGCCGACCGGGGAAAAGCGCGTCGCAAATCCGCAGTGAGCTCGAAGCCGCCGGTTATGTCGTCACCAAAAGAACGGTGGAACGCGATCTGCACGAACTTTCCCGCCACTTTGAGATCGATTGCAATGATAAGGGAATCCCCCATGGCTGGCATTGGTCTCCGAAACGAGGAAAGGACATTCCCTGCATGGAGCTCTCGGAGGCTGTGTCTCTCGGATTGATGGAGGATGTGCTGCGGCAAATCATGCCACGGACATTTCTCGCGGCATTGGAGGGACGCTTTGCCACGGCGCGAGGCAAACTGGAAGCACTGCCCACAGTGCCCCATGCACAATGGAAAAACCTCGTCCGCTACCAGCCGCCGGGCATGCCCTTTTTGCCGCCTCATGTCGCACCGGAAGTGTTGTCTGCCATTCAAGTGGCGCTGGTGGAACAGAAGCAAATGCAAATGCACTACCGTAGCGTCAACCAAACGAAGAGCCAGCCCTATCACGTGCATCCGCTCTCGCTGATCCAGCAAGGGGTGCGCAGTTATCTCATCGCGACGAAACATGGCGAGCCAGCGCCGCGGATGTTTGCCATGCACCGGATGCAAAAAGCCAAGGTGCTCGACGAACCCGTGGTCATTCCCGCGGGCTACTCGCTCGATTCCTTCATCGCCAGCGGGGCGACACAATTCGACCCGGGCCACAGCATCAAGCTCAAGGCAAAAATCTCCGACTACCTCAAGGTCCTGTTAGAGGAAACCCCTTTGTCGAAAGATCAGAAAATCACCTCGCGCGGCGGCATTCACACCGTCACCGCGACGGTGCAACATTCCTGGCAGCTCGATTTCTGGCTGCGCTCGCAAGGTCCCGCCCTTACCGTGGTCCAGCCGGCCCATTTGCGCAAAAAAATGATCGAAGAACTGAAGTCAAGTCTCGCCTCATACGAATCAATCAAATAAATTCACACACCATGCGACGCTTGTCCAAATCCCGCATCCTCTCCTACCGACAGTGCCCGAAACGCCTGTGGCTGGAAGTCCATCGCCCCGAGCTGCGCGATGACTCCTCGTCACAGCAAGCCTTTGCCATCGGCCATCAGGTGGGGGCCATCGCCCACTTGGTCTATGATGCCGAGGGCCACGGCACGCTCATCGACATCGCCGCGCTGGGTCACGAGTCAGCACTGGCCCTCAGTGCGCAACTGCTGGCCGAAGGTAACGGCCCCATCATGGAAGCGGGCATGACCGCGGAAGGCGCCCTGGCCTACGCCGATGTGATGTTGCCCGATCGCTCCGATGGCACACTGCGCTGGAAAATGGTCGAGGTGAAAGCCGCCACTTCCGTGAAATCCTACTATCACGATGACATCGCGGTGCAGGCCTACATCGCCGCGCATTCCGGCACTCCTTTGTCATCAATCTCCATCGCTCACATCGACAACCGTTTTGTCTATCAAGGCGACGGCAAGTACCAAGGACTGTTCCGCGAGGTAGATTTTACCGAGACTGCGAAGAGCCGCTTTGATGAAGTGCGCGCCTGGATTTGCGGGGCTCAGGAAACCTTGGCCCTGACCGAGGAGCCGGACATGGCCACCGGTCCGCAGTGTCACACGCCGTTTGCATGCCCCTTTCATCAGCACTGCCACGTCGCGCAGGAAAGTCCCGCCTATCCTCTGAGCAGCCTGCCGGATTTGCGCGCGCCACGCCTCGCCCTGATCGAAGCGGAGGGAATCAAGGATCTGCGCCACGCACCCGACCATCTTCTCACTGCACCTCAGTTGCGAGTGAAGCAATGCAGCATCGCCGAAAAGCCCTACTTTGATGCGGAAGGTGCCGCCGCCGATCTCGCCTCACGTGGTTTCCCTGCGTATTTCCTCGACTTTGAGGCCGTGCAATTCTCCGTGCCGATCTGGAAAGGCACCAGCCCCTATCAGCCCTATCCGTTTCAGTTCAGCCTGCATGTCGTGCGCGAGAACGGTGAAGTCACCCACCACTCCTTTCTCGATCTATCGGGAAACGATCCCCGGGAAAACTTCGCCCAATCCTTGATCGAACGCTGCGGCATGGAAGGTCCCGTCTTTGCCTACAATGCCAGCTATGAAGCCAGCATCATGCGCCGACTGGCGGTCCACTGCCCGACGCATGCGTCGGGACTACGCAGCATCATCGCCCGACTTGTGGATCTGCTGCCCATCGCCAAAAAGCGCTATTATCACCCCGCGCAACACGGCACTTGGGGCCTCAAGTCCGTCTTGCCCGCCCTCTGCCCGGACTTGTCCTATGCCGACCTCGGTGGTGTGCAAGACGGCCGCGCCGCGGGCAACGCCTACCTCGAAGCGATAGACCCGCGCACCAGTCCCGAACGCAAAGCGCAACTCGAAAGCGAACTCCACGACTACTGCCAACTCGACACCTGGGCCATGGTGCGGATTTGGCAGGAGTTTCGAGGCGCTTGAGCGAACATTCTACCACCCACCTTCATGGAACTCCTGCTCAACGAAGCCATCTATCGCCGCGTCATCCTGGAACTTCTGCCCGAGACGAAAAAATTCCTCTGGATCATCACCGCCGACATCAAGGACCTGCACGTGCCCAAAGGGCGGCGTTTTGTGCCGTTTCTGGAAATCCTCTCCGATCTCATCAGCGCCGGAGTCGCCATCCGCCTGATGCACGCCAAAGAACCCGGCCCACGCTTCCGCGCCGACTTCGACCGCTACCCGAATCTCATTCAGAGCGACTTGTTTGAACGCATCCTCTGCCCGCGCATCCACACCAAGGCGATCGTCATCGATGGCAAACAAGCCTTCATCGGCTCCGCCAATCTCACCGGTGCCGGGCTCGGTGCCAAAGGCGAACACAAGCGCAACTTCGAAGCCGGCATGCTCACCAGTGACCGCGATCATCTCCGCGAGCTGATGCACTGGATCGATCAACTCTACCTCGGCGAACTCTGCCACAAATGCCAACGCCGCTCCGTCTGCCCGGATCCGATTGCTTGAGTAACCTCCAACACAAATCCCGCCATGACTCAAATTCTCTGGATTACCGATGCGCATCTCAATCATCTATCGCCATGCCTCCAAGATGCTTGGCTGGAAAAGCTCGCAAGCTCTCCAGCGGACATGCTTCTGTTAGGCGGCGACTTGGCCGATTCTCGGGTCTTTTTTGAGTTGTTCGGCCGTATCAGGGAAGCGTTCGCGAAGCCGATCGCCCTTGTCGCGGGCAATCACGATTACTATCACAGCAGCATAGCACGGTTTCGTCCGGAATTGGTGGAACTTCTTGCCCATGGCGTGATCGTATGGGAGCCGGGTTGCCACTCGCTTCCGGTGAGGATTGAAGAATCGGTTTATCTCTGCGGCAGTGGCGGATGGGGCGATTGCACGGCGGGATTCGCCAAATCATCCGGCATGGCCTTGAACGATGAATATTGCATCGAGGAACTCAGACTGGCTCCTGATCTGACGTTGCTGTTGCGAGATCTCGGCCACGAAAGCGCCAACCATCTGCAAGCACAACTCGATGTCATTCCCACAGACGCGAAGTCCGTGATCATTCTAACTCACGTTCCCCCGTGGCCCGAAGCATGCTGGCACCAAGGTCGCAGATCCGACTTCTTAGCACTTCCCCGTTTTTGCTGGCAAACAGGCGGTCAGGTCATCTCCCAAGCCGCCGCCCGAATGCCACAAACCCGATTCCTCGTCCTCTGCGGCCACACCCACAGCGAAGGATTTTGGGAATCCGAGAACATTACATGCCATACGGCGGGCGCGGTTTATGGGGAGATTCGACTTGCGGGAATGGTGGAGATCGATCAAACCATTCGTGTCAAAAAACTCAATTAACCACTCAATAGTATGCATAACACAGGCGATCAATTTCCCCTCGAAGATGACAACATGATTCTGCAAATCAACTCACCCCGAAAAAGTGTTTCCGGCCCTTATGCCGTGGTTTTCAAAAACCTCGAAGAACGTTGGGTAATCGTGGCATTCGACTGGGAGGGACAACCTCGTCTGGGAATCCGCTGGTTCTGGGGCAATGGAGGCAATCCGTTTTCTACGGGACATGGAACATGGCTGGTTATCCCACCCTCTCTGAGTCACAATATGCTGTCCGGCCTGCCGTTAGATCATACCTTTAGGCGTCAGCTCGATGATTTCTTGAGCGGTGTAATTTCAGGACATCAACTCAAGAACTGAGCCTGCTCCTCTGTGCCTAACGATTTGGCGACTCAGTGATGAACAGAGCCGTCTCTCATCGAAGAATCCATCTAACATATAGAGTAACTATCCAGAAGCGGTGGAACTCTTACAAATATTAGTTTTCTCTAAGCCAAGAAATGATCGCCTGAACATAAGATGTTTTGTGCTTCATCATCGGATGTCCAACAATTAGAAAATCCATAATTGGTACGTTGTTCTTATCCAAAAATCTACGATGCCACCATGTGATTTTTTTTGATCCCAATTTGACGCGATGAGCCTGATGAGTGATGTCTTCGATTTTTATGTCATCACTTTTTGGTTTGTATCTCTCAATAAATTCGTTGTAATTGTGGTTTGTGTAAAAAACGACTCTTCTTGGATTGATCATTTCAATTTCTTGCCATATTAACCCCAGATCATCAATGCAAGTCTTTTTGGCTAAATATGAATTGATATCAAGTGTTGAACCGTTGTTGCATTTAACCATATTAGTCATCGCTACGTGTTTGATACCGACTTCGAAAGAACCAAAATATGATTTGATAATTTCGTGAGTATAGCTGTAGAAAGCTCTGCTCATCGCGTATTTTTCTTTGAGACATAAACTTAGCAACCCAAATTTAGTAGCATCTAGAAAATAGGGACTGTGATAATCACCGTTAAGTTCGCCCAAGTCATTACCTATGGCAGTCTTTCCGACGAATAGAATCGTGTCTTTGGATTTGTTCACATTATCGCCAACATGATAAAATGAGATGGGTTTCGGTTCGCATCCTTCTTTTTTGTAGACCATTGTGACTTGCTGTATGGGCAATTTTCACAATGATCATTTTGACCAATTTTTTTATTTTCGTAATAAGAAAATATATTATGCTTTAAATTCATTGTTTTTTATATAAGTCCAAATTTTCTAAATTCATCTAACTGTCTGACTCTGGCGAGGCCCCAGCATGCAGAACACCGGGGTATCCCGCAAGGCCTCCGTGATCCTTCCCTCCAAACCTCGTGCGAGGTAGGCTTGGGGGCTGGGTGCGGGTTTGATGTCCTAACTCATTGCAAAGTTTCTAGCCGACCATTTGCAAAGTGTCAATCCGACTATTTGTAAAGTTTGTGCTCGTCCATTTGCAAAGTTTTGTGGCTATATTTGTGTTGCGAGAACCCTTCTGATTGTGCCTGAAGGTTGGATCAATGTTGTGTTTTGTGTTGGAAGAGCGAATGAAAGACGATCACACTGTTGCAATATGATTGAGTTCACAGATTGCATCTGTAATAGTTTGATTTTTTGTAAAACGCTCAATTTTTTCGATGGCTTGTTTGACGAACTCATCTTCGTAGTAAGCAGCTGCCCAAACCAGATCCCTTTCCGTAAGATGACCATCGTTCGGTAATCCAAATGAGAAATTCCTTTTTTCCATGAATATGGAGCCACCTTGCATGTAGCGATCAATGCGAGCAAAAGCAGATTTTACCGTATCAAATTGACTCGAATCCATGGATTGATAATGCCCCCAATTCTCGGGCCTGAGTTGAAGTTCGTAGCGCCACCCATACATCAACCGCAATGATGCTGGGCCATAGTCCTTGACATACCAGATGGTGTCTACATCCCTGTCTGCGTTGGGCGCAATAGCCCATGTCCATCCTTCCGATGGCTTTTCATCAAAGTGATGCCGAATTCGGCTTGTGACCCGAGCGAGACATGCTCTAACCATACTATCTTTCATATCAACGAGCTCGAGAAAGGCCGTCCAATGTTCAAGGGTAGGAAATAGTTCAAGGTATTTTTCTTTGTTTTCGATTTTCATGAGTGTGATTTCCAGATTTCTTGATAGAGTTCCAAATAAACGCGCATGCGGTGATTTTCACTCGGTAATTTTTCGGTACATTCCTGAAGCCATGATGGCAAATCTTCATCCAAGGTGAAGAGAATGGGCTCCAAGGGTAATGTTTTGGGCAATCCATCATTTTTGGACAAGTGATCCGGGATTGTGAGACTTTGGTGTTCTGGCGTTTTGCCTTTGTTCGGTGTCAGGTAGATCACCTTGAAATGGTTGTGCGTCTCTTCCGCATTGTAATCGAGATGAGGGAATGATCGATGAATGACTTCATGCCAATAACGATACAACTGGGAGTATTGATCCACCGCCCAATTGGATTTGTTCTCGATGATGACAACGCTGGCATGTGCATCCTTGGTTGCAGCCCTTGTGAGACAAATATCGATGTTCTGTGCTTCTGTTCTGACCTTCCAAGGTCCGGTATGAGGATTTGCCACTCCGATTCTTGTCAGAAATTCCCGCAGAAATAAATCGCCTTGGCCATGTGTGCCATAGCTGCTCAACAAATCCCCGATCAACTGGCTGTGTGTGGTCTCCTGGATGGCAATGCGCTTGAAGGGATTGAATAAAAAGCTCGTGCTTTTGTTTCTTTCGATGCGGTCTTTTTTATGTGCTAGAAATTTCCCCACGACATCATGAAAACGATCAATGGTTTGCCGTTTTCTTTGCCCTTGTTGAGCGAGATAACAAGAAATGACTTCTTGGAAGCGTGTTTGATTGCTTTGGGAAATCGTGCTCATGGAGTCTTATGCTATTTTTTGCCCCTCGCGCATGCTCGGTGGGAATTGGATATCGAGGTTTTCGACTGAGAGTTTGCCGGAGATCAGGCGCGGGAGGAGGAGAATGTGGATCATGTGTCTGAAAAAGAAGAAATATCGTATTTGCCAGCACGGCAATCAAGATCTGGCCATGAACCATGAACATACTCTTGATACTCCGGGACTTGAAGGGAAGGTCGATGATTTAACTGCAATTGGCATGTGCGCTTTTGCGAAATGGTTGACACGATAGGCTTGCTTGAATCAGGCAATCTGACAAGCACTGAAATCTGTATTTTGAGTAGTTTTTTGAAATAATATCGTGAAAGTTGATGGTGTATCCTTTCACTTTGGGAGATGGAACATGGCTGATCAGCCGGCAGGGTTTGAGCTGCAGGGCCACTCGATCGCAGAAAGCTGCAATCAGGTGGCTGCGCGGGGAAAATTCGGATTTGACTTTAGAGCGCCGGCGAGTGTCTGCCTTTGTTGGCTCCGGATGGGTGGCGGATGCAGGTGCCGACGGTGAGGGCGGAGATGGTCGAGTGGGACATGCCGCAGTATTTGCATTGGTATTTCGACTTCTCGCTGCCTTCATAGAGTTCGTGTTTGCCTTTGTTCGCACCGAGCGGGTGGCGAATGCAGGAACCTGATGTGAGACTGCTGACGCTGGAAGATTTGTTGCCGCAATTTTTGCAATAGTAGTTCATGGTGTTTGGTTGTTGGTGTTGTTGAGGAGAGATGAGTGTCATGGCTCGCTTGAGTCGCCTACGAGCTCATGGAGCATGCCGAGCACGATGCGGATCGAGGCTTTGGATTTCGGGGTGCGGGTGGGGTCGATGCGCGGGTCGTGTTGCAGGCGCAAGATCTCCGGGTAGTCGAGGTGGTGGAAACGCACTTCCAGCAGGCAATCGGGCTTGAGCTGAAGCTGCTCCAGGTGGAGTTTCAACTGTGTGATCACATCGGCAGGGAGCTCAGGGTCTTTGATTTTCAGGATACGCCTTGCGATGGTTTTGCCGGGCGTATCGAAGAAGGCCTCCGGTGCGTGGGCGAGCATGGTGCGGATGCCATCGAACAACAGGGCATCCGCGCCGCTGTGGGTGAGGACGCCGTAGAGCTTGAGTGTGCGGTAATCGCGCTGGAGAGCGGAGACCAGCGGTTGCATTTTACCACAGACGCTACGGAGTTCGGTCACGCTGATTGATGCCCGCGTTTCGGATAAAGCTGCTGAGTCCATACGCGCCCATCATGCGCGCAGGGTGCGACAGGATGTGTCGCGGTCGTGAAAAAACTTTCAGAAACCCTGGTTTTTCACGCCAACGCCTGTTTTTGGCCTTGTTCGTCCACGTTGACGAAGGTGACATCCGTGACGAAAATGGGCTCGGCGAGGGGCGTGCGGGTGTCGCGGACTTGCACGGCGTAGGTCACGCTGGTGTGCCCGCGGCGGGTGAGGGTGGATTCGATGGTGAGGATGGTGCCCTCGCGCACGCTGTGGTGGAAGCGCACCTCGCGCATGGCGATGGTGACAAAGCGGCAGTGCGGGAACTCCAGGCTGGCGGCGATCCAGGAGGCTTCATCGATCCACGCCAGCAAGCGACCGCCGAAAAGGTGACCATATTGGTTCAGATTGGCGGGGAGAACGAGGCGCTGCGTTTGCATGAAGGCATCAGGAAAAAGTGCGTTTTTTCACGATGGAAAAGCGGGCATCAAAGGAATACGCGCCGGCACCGGTGAAGAACAGGGTCACGGCCGCCGTGAGGTAGAGCAGGGCGAGTTCCTTGCCCGCCGGGGCTTTGTCCGCCAGCACCACAAAGGCCGCCATGGTCATGGTGAAGGCGAGGACTGCGGCAGCGGGGCGGGTGGCCATGCCGATCACCAGCAGGGCGCAGCATACGACCTCGGCAAAAATCGTGCAAATCAGGCTAGTGGTGGAATTCATCCACGAGCTGAGCAAAACGAACTTGGGCACGGTCCAGGAGTCCTTGAGCTGGGCAAAATTCTGGTATTTCTGCCAGCCGTGGAAACCGATCATCATGGTGCCGATGCCGATGCGGAGGGCGAGGAGACCGGCGGAAACCATGGGGTCCACCGTGCCGTTGCTGAAGAGCCACTTTTTCATGCTGGTGAGTTGGATTTGAGAGTGAGGGTGATGCGTTTCAGGCGGCTGGTGCCTTCGGGGGAGTGGGCCTCGATCTGCGGGTCATCGAGCACGGCCTGATAGACGAGACGGCGGTAGTAGGCATTGAGCGGGCGCATTTGGAAGGGTTTGCCGCTGCCTTTCACTTTCTCGGCCAGTTGCTGGACCTCGGTGCGGAGTTTTTCTTCCTGGATGCGGCGGAAATGGGCGCAATCCACTTTGATGCGCGGGGCGTCCTCATAGTGCTTGCGGAGCAGGCGGTTGACGAGGTACTGGAGGTCATCGAGCCGATCCCCTTCATCGCCGATCAGCAGCTCGGGCTGCGCGGTGGAAATTTGCAGGCATGGGCCTTCGGCATCGTGATCGAGATCAATGGTGGCCGTAAAACCCAGGTGACCGAGCATGGTATCGAGGACTTTTTTCGCGGCATCTTCTGCTTTCATGGCGAAAGGCTAGCAAATCCCCACGGCGGGGTCAACTCTCAGCGCTCGAATTCTTCTTGCAACGGCAAAGTCTTTTGCGCGAGAGCTTGCTGTTCCTCGCAGGTGAAGTCGTGTGGTGCCATCATGCCGATGCCGAGCACGCCTAACACTTTTTCGCCATCGCGGGAAAAGACCGGCACGGCGAGGGAGCCGGAGACGTTGGTTTGGCGGGCATCCGGCCTGGCAACGCCGCCGAGATCCTGCTGGAGATTGCAGAGCTCCACGGGAGCGCGGCGCTCGGCGGCAGCACCGGCGATGCCTTTGCCGAAGGGGATGAGCGAAATTTTATCCAGCAGAGCATCGGGCACGCCGATCTGCGTCACGAGGGTGAGGTGGGTGCCATCGGGGGTGCTGCGGTGGATGGTGCCGGTTTGGCAGGAAAACTCGCGCAACACGTCTTGGAGCCAGGTTTGGTAGTCGGTGATCATATCAGAAGGATACGTTGGCACCTGGCTGTTTTGCGCAGGGAATTTCGGGCAAAATGCCAGGAGCCCTCGCCACAAGTGCGCTCGGGATTGAGAATTGCCGTAACCGGGCGACTCGATTACACTGGCCCTATGATGAGCGACGAATTGGTACGCTGGGCCGAGGAAGAACTGGCGGCATTGCAGCAGGTGCTGCCCGAGGAAGTGCGCGATGCCGCGGAGAGGTGTCAAGTATCGTTGGAATCAAAACCGGGCTTGGATCCGGAGGACGAGGGCTTGATCGGCGATGAGCTGGGTGTGTTCGAGGGAGCTTGCTTGCTGGATGATCCGGGCAGCGAGGACATGCCGCGCATCCGTCTGTTTCTGGAAAACCTGTGGGAATGGGTGGAGCAGGACGAGCAGGACTACCGCGATGAGGTGGCCACCACCTATCTGCATGAGCTGGGACACTACCTCGGCTGGGATGAGGACGATGTGGCCGAGCGCGGTCTGGAGTAGGCGGATGATGCTCCATTCTCTCTACTTTCACTCAGAACCCTGCAATTGTTAGACTAAAGAAATATAGATACTTACATCCAAGGACCCCAACACCCCAGAGTAGTGCTTGATCTGATTGGAATTGAATCTAAAGTGTGATGCATGAAATTTCGCTGTTTGGTTGCCATGGCATTTTTTGCCGCGCTATTGCAGAGTTGTCTAGCGCTACCGGTTCCGCTTCTACCCCCTGCTCCTGCCGCGACCACACCGCTGTCAGTCTTCCGTAGCATCAGGGAAGACGCGGATGCAGTGGCATTCAGCCCGGATGGCAGGCTTCTCCTGTCGGCCAGCGGATCAGAGCTCCTGCTTTGGGATGTCGCATCCGCAAAACCCATCCGAAGTCTTGAGATTCCCGACATGTTCCGTGATTTTAACACGTGCACGTTTGCGCCCGACGGGAAAACGATCCTGGCGGGCTCGAATGATGGCAAGGTCGCCATGTGGGACACTGAGTCTGGCAAGCGCCTCAAGGTCCTTCACAGCGAGGACTGGATGTATGACTGTGTGTTCACGACGGATTGTCGACATATTCTATCAGCCTATCAATCAGGGCGCATCACCTATCGAGAAATGGCCACGGGCAAGGTTATCTGGGAGAAACAAAGCGATGGCGTGAACCGTTGCGACCTCAGCGCTGATAGCAAACGTGCGATCACGGCCTCGTCCGAACAAATCGAATTCCGGGATGCAGCCACTGGAGAGATCCTACGCGTATTCCATCAGCCGGGATCAGCCAACTATGACAAAACCGTTTCCCTGTCGCCGGATGGCAAGCTGCTTGCCTGCCCGGTGAAGGACAGTTCCCCTTCATTCGTAATCCTGAATACCAGCTCTGGTAAAATTCTGCGCACCTGCAAAGGCCACACGAATTCCATTCGCTTCCTGGCATTCAGTCCGGATGGAGAAATGATCGTCTCTGGTTCCACCGATAACACCCTGAAGATCTGGAACACCACTTCTGGTAAAATCATCCGCACGTTTTCCGGCCACACTCAAGACGTTGCCAGCGCGGCATTTCTGACGGATGGATCGAAAGTCCTCTCGGCATCCAAGGATCTATCCATGAAACTCTGGGACTGCCGCCGCGAGACCATCCCACCGAATGAACACGCCGCTCTTCTCGCGACCCAGGCCCACCTCGACGCGGAAGACCGTGCGAACGGGTATGTGGAACCACTCGTTACCACCAATCCACGCGGCTATAAATTCGGGATTGAAGACGCCTCCTTGAGTCCTGATGGAAAACGAACCCTTTCCAGCAGCACTTGCAATCCCGTTAGAATCCACAATGCGTCCACAGGTGCAGTCCAAAGCGAATACTCGGGCTTTCCCAAAGATGATTGGGTCCAATCTTGCACTTTCAGCCCGGACGGTCGGACCGCACTCGCAACGGCACTTCACGACCATTCCCTGAAACTCTGGGATGTGAGCAGTGGGAAAACCCTGCAAACCTTCGTCGGCCATGAATCCTGCGTTACGGATGCGGCGTTTAGCCCGGACGGTTCACGCATCGTGTCAAGCTCGTGGGATAAAACCGTTAGAATCTGGGAGGCTGCCACCGGCAAGTCCCTGCTTGTCATCCGCAAGCACCGCGCCGATGTGAACGGATGCGCTTTCCTAGCGGGAGGCAATGCCGTCATCTCCATCTCCGACGACGAAACCATCCGCCTCTTCAATGCTGCGGACGGAACCCCTATTCGGACTCTCTGGGCCGGATACCAAGTCACTTCCTTCTCCGTTTCTCCCGATGGCAAACTCCTCTTCACTGGCTGCACGGTTGAGCCCGTGCAAACACTCTGGAATCTGAGCACCGGCAAACGCGTTCGCATCTTGGGGCTACCCTGCCAGACTCTACGCAATGGAATGGAATGGTTCTGCGACCTCACGGGATTTCCCTACCCAAGCCAGGACTACATCCATTGTGCCGCGTATAGCCCAGATGGAAAATGGTTGGTCACCGGCTCGCTGGACCAAGGCATACGCATCCGCGATGGAGCAACTGGGGAGTTGGTGCGCCTCGTCCGTTCCCGCTCGGGTCATGCCGAGGGCGTGGAGGCAGTTTCATTCAGCGCCGACGGACGGAGGCTTCTCACAGGATCAGACGATGGCACTCTTAAGATTTGGGATTTTCAGCAACTGCTCGATTCCCGCCGAAAACCGTGAATGGTGTCGGAGAAATGCGGAAATTTTCTCCCCGTTGCTTGTCCTCGCCGACCCACTGCAGGGGTCGTCGGCATTTTGGGTTTCAGCGTTCGTCGCTCACGCTCCTCGACCCTGAGATAAGGAAGGCATCGCCGCACGCAGGCTGGAGTGACGGGAGAAAAAAGCAGGCATGCTTTCGCCATCGCTCACTTCCCCACCCGCTCCATCTGAAGCAGTTTCCATGCGGCGAGGGAACGTGTGAGGTGTTCGCGCGGAGCGATGCGGATGTTGAAACATTGCAGGCCGATGGGACCGCGGTAGCCTTGCTCCTTGAGCAGACCTAGTAGTTTCGCCTGATCGAATGTCCCTTCATCGAGCGGGCGGATCAGGGTATTCCAGTCCTTACCATCACGATCCGCGCCGCAGATGCTGACACTCCAGAGATAGTCTTTCGCGGCGGTCAGGGTGGCGGCGAGGTCATCCTGGGGCTGGACTTTAAGAAAATGGCAGAGGTTGAAGGCGACGCCGACGTTATCGCAAGCACTGGCTTTGGCGATGCGCAGGGCCTGATCCACGCGCTCAATCTGATCGTTGAAATGCGGATAGAGGATCACCTTGAGTCCGGCGTCCTTGGCTTTTGCCGCGATATGTTGCACCAGCGTCACGGCATGGCCTTCCTGCGGGTCTTCGCCGCGTTGCACATTGAGTTCGACAATGGCATCCGTACCTTTGAGTCGGGCGATGGCGTCGAGAATGACCGGATCGAAAGTCCAGCCATTTTTATGAACCTTGGCACTGCAATAGATGCTGAAGACCTTGAGGCCGGCTTTGTCACAGGCTGCTTGGTACTTGGCCAGATCCTGCGGATAAACCGAACCGATGCCGGGGTAGCCGAGCTCCTTGAGGAGGGCGACACCTTCCTCCGCAGGCAGGGAGCGCACGGAATTTTGAAACGGATAGAGAGGCGCGGGCTCCGCAGCGGCCAGGCCGACGAGCATCATCAGGCAAAAAAGGAAGCGATTCATCAGGACGGTTACGGAACCGGAGCGGGGCATCTGTCACGGTGCGTCGAGATGCGGGAAACGTTCACGGAAAAACGTTTGCATGGACACAATGAATGCCTCCGGGCTGCGCGGCACATCGGCCCGCAGGACTTGCAGACGGCGATCGTGATCCCAGTAGCAGGCCATGATCGGTGGGCCATCTTGCGGAACGCCCTCGGCGGCGATGGCGGTGGCAAGCGTGGGAGCCTCGCGCAAGTCCTTGGATTTCGGCGCGACGATAAAAAGGGTTTTAGCGCGCCATTGCGGAGTGAGGAAATGCCAGATCTCCCACTCCACACCCGGTGTGCTATCGGCGACGAGAACCACGTAGTTCGCTCGATTCGCGATCTCCGCGACTTTGTCTTTCCAGGTATCGTGCGTGCAATAGACCCGCGCCGCACCGAAGGGCAGTTGTTTTTCCCCGGGATTCCCCAGCGCCAGTGCCGGGCCGTAGCGGCTGAAGGATTCGACGAGGAAATGGTCGAGCCTGCGGCCGCGAATGCACGGTGCCAGCAAGGCGCGAAGCCAGCGCCGGATCCGTCCGCGTTCCGGCAAATGGACCTGATCGTCTTGAAAGGATCGCAAAAACAAGATGGGCGGTCGCGGGTCGCGCTCGACTTGCTCGGCATAGGAAGCACGGGAGAACCAGCGTGCCGCGCGGCGAAGGAAACTTTGGATCAGACCGGTGAGGCACAGAATCACCAGCAATGCCAACACTTGCATCAAGACCTCGCCCACGCCATGGGTGTGGAGAAACAAAGGCATCAGCGCGATGACCAGAAAGCCCAGCACCGCGAGCAATGTGCTGCCTAACAACAGAGCGACCGATGCCGCGTATGTCAGCACATCGGCGATGATCGCGCGGGACTTCGAGCGCTTCAAGCCGGGCCAGACGCTGAACATTTCCCGATAGAGTTCGGCGATGGAATGAAGCGGCGGGCAGGGTCGCGCCATCAACCGCTCGCCCGGCGTGAGCCGCCAGGCCAGCCACCAGGCACGCAGGAAAGGCAACACCAGCGCGGCCATGCCGCCGAAGACGATGGCATAACTGAGCGCCTCCTTGGTGTGCCACACGTAGGGAATCACCACGGAGGCCGTGGGGGCGGCGACGAGCAACAGGAAAAAAGCGGCAAGCACGGGCCTCATGGAGAGGCTGGCGTAGGTGATGCCGAGGTAGGAAATCAGATAGAGTCCGATGCTCCCGCTGAGCCACAGCAGCAACTTGGTGGTGCCCCCGAGCTGGGCAGCGATGGGCTGAAACAGGATCCACACGGAGATGGGCGCGGCGATGGAGCAAAGCGCGCGCGCAATTTCCCGCAGCAGCATCACAGCGCGAAACGCCCGAGCCGGGGGGGTGAGGTCACGGTCCAGCCATGATTCGTTCGCGGTGGGTGGATCGGTCGCCATAGCTCGTATGGATCATTTTTCCCGCTGTTTTTTCTGCTTCTTCACCTTGGCCTCCGGCTTGTAGTCAGGATTCGGCACGTTGGGCAGCTTGGCCCCGGTGGACTTGTGCCAGGCCAATAGATCATCTAACAGTTCATCGCGTTGATCCGTGTGGCTCGCGGCGAGATCGTGGCGCTCACCCGGATCTTTGGCGAGATGATAGAGCTCCACCGCGTGGTTGGTGGAGAGCTTTTCACGGCCGCCATCGAGTTGCCATTCCTCGTGAAACAGGTGCAATTTCCACTCGCCCTTGCGGATCACACTGACGGGGCGGGAGCGGAAGCCGGTGCGCACATCGAGCTCGCGTCCGCGATTGACCGGGTCATCGATGTAGCCGGGGAAATGCCAGAAAATCGACGGGCGTTTGAGTGGCCCGCTGGCACTCAGCAAAGGCTTGAGACTCTCGCCATCCAGCACTTCCGCGCTTTTTCTGCCAGCGGCATCGAGAAAAGTCGGAAACAGATCGATGCTGATGACCGGCACCTCGCATGTGCTGCCGGCTTTGACCACGCCGGGCCAGCGCACGATCATCGGCTCGCGGATGCCGCCTTCGTAGTAGCCGCCCTTGCTGCCACGCAGGGGCTCCTGGCTCGATTGCTGGGTGGCACCATTGTCCGAGGTGAACACCACCATGGTGTTGTTCTCCAGACCGAGGTCTTTGAGTTTTTTCAGCAGCAAGCCGATGCCATCGTCGATGTCGTGCACGCAAGCCCCGTAGATGGCGGAGCGACCGCGGGCATCCGGCTTCTTCGCCTCAAAGCGTGCCAATGTTTCCTTGCGTGCTTGCAAAGGTGTGTGAATGGCATGGTGGGGCACATACAGCAGGAAGGGTTTGTCCTTATGCTGCTCCATGAACTCACACGCGGCTTGGGTCATGGAATAGATGCCTTTCGGGTCTTCCGTGCCCTTGGCGGGAAAGGCCTTGGGTGCCACATCGAATCCCAGCTCCTGCGGGTGATCGGCGAAATGCCATTTGCCGAAAATCCCGGTGGCGTAGCCTGCGGCCTTGAGTTCATCGGCAAATGTCACGTAGGAACCTTTGAGCCCGTTGACGTTGGGGATGGGCACGAGACGCATCTGTTCCCCAGGACCGCGGTTGGTGTTGCCCACGGCATAGACATCGTGACGCGGTGTGTATTTTCCGGAGAGCAGGCAGGCGCGCGAGGGAATGCAGTTTGCCATGGCGGCATAGGCCTGGGAGAAGATCATGCCTTCCTTGGCAAGTTGATCGAGGTGCGGGGTCTCGATGAAATCACCGTCGTCGTTGTAGCCGACATCATTCCACCCGAGGTCATCGGCAAAGATGAAGACGATGTTGGGGGGCCGCGTCACATCATGCGCCTGATGCGGCGATGGCGCGAAGACGAAAATCGAAGCGAGAAAAGAAAAGAGCGATCTCATGGCTGAGTAGGGGTTATCGTTGGTTTTTCGCGTGATAGGGCGGACGGTCGAAGGCGTCATCTTGCAAACGCGGATCATCATTCGCGAACAATTCCTTGGTGAGCTGATCCCGCATACGACCGAGGATTTGGTAGTATTGCGGATCTTTCGCGAGGTTTTTGGTTTGATGAGGATCAAGCTTCAGGTCGTAGAGCTCCTCTTCCGGACGTTTTTCCCAGGCGAAATCGAGAAAGGTTTTCATCTCCGGGTCATGGCGGTGCTCGACCATCCAGGCCTTGGTGGGAGACATGTCCATATCGGGAAATGCGGCATAGGTGTTTTTGGCAAGGACTTCAAAGGAGGGAGCGCTGTCTTGCGTGACCTGATAGGGCGCGCCCATGGGCCAGCGATCCGCTTTGAAATTTTTCACATACAGAACATCCTTGGTGCGAATGGCGCGCACCGGATAGGGCAGCTGATCCTCGCGTGCGCGGTCGGCATGACGCTCGCGGCCGATGAGCGCCCACCCGCGCAGACGGCTGTCATCCGCGCCCGGTGCCAGGGCGGGTAACAGGCTCTGGCCGTTCGGCTGATCAGGAGATGTCAGGTTGGCAGCAGCAAGAAAGGTGGGGGCGATGTCGATGAGCGAAACCGGCACCTGCACCACGCGTGAGGCAGCGATTTTTTCCGGCCAACGGATGGCGAGCAAGACCTCCGAGCCGAAATCGTGCACGTTGGTTTTCCCCCGCGGAAATCCGGGAATGCCGTGATCTCCGGAAATCACGATGATGGTGTTGTCGAGCTCGCCCATTTCCTCCAGCATGGCGATGAGCACCCCGCAAGCGGCATCGAAGGCCATCGCCTCACCGAGGTAATCGGCCATGTCTTCGCGGATCTCCGGCACATCGGGCAGGACGGGTGGCATTTTCCCTTTGAGGTCATCCGGGTTCAGTCCCCACAGGGCCTTGCCTGACCCACGAACCCAGAGGCGGTGGGTATTGGTCGGATTGAACGAATAATAAAACGGCTGCCCTTGATCACGGCGATCCAGGAACTTGCGGAAATTGCCGCGCACTTCGTCAAAGATCTGCTTTTTCGCCGCCTCCTTGTCATCGGCTTTGGTGAGCACTTCCGAGTATTCGTTGATCTTCTGCCCGGCGCTGTTGTAGAGGTTTTCCTTGCCGCCGATGATGCGATCGTGGATGTGCAGCTTCAGGCTGTGGCCGATGTGGTAGCCGTTTTGTTGCAACGTGACCGGCATGCCCACCACCTGTGCAAAAGGATCCGGCACCCCTTTTTGCCAGGGGTGGTGGAGTTGCGAGTGCGAGCCGTTGCGGAAAAAATGGCGGCCCGTCATCAACGCGGCGCGCGAGGGAGTGCAGGATGGCACTGAGACAAAAGCATGCTGAAACAAAGCGCCTTCCCGGGCGATGCGATCAAACACCGGTGTGCGGATGATGTCATTGGGCGATGGATTTTTCGGATCGGCATAGGCGGAGGCATAGCGGCCCAGATCATCGGCGAACATCAGAAGAATGTTCGGGCGTTTCTCCGCGTTTGCCACTTGGGTGATGGCGATGAGCAAAATGAGCAAGAATTTCATCAGACGTAAGCTAGCTGACAGCATGACACTTGGCGATGGGAAATTCGTTCAATTTGCTTGAGGAAATTCACACGGCTGATAGCTTGTGACTTTCATGATCATGCGCCGTCACTCTTTGCGATCCGTCATCATGTTGGCCTGCGGTATCATGCCCGCGAGTGGTATCGATGAAAATGGCGATGGCATGTGTGATGTGTGGCAGGCCACGCACCATGCGGGAGTGCTGCTGCCGGGTGCAGACGAGGACGGCGATGGCACGAACAACCTGCGCGAATCGATGGCCGGCACGGATCCCTTTGATGCCCAGTCGCGCTTTTCCTCCTCCCTCCAGCGTCAGGCAGCCAATGTGGCGATCACCGTGACCACCCAGCCAGGAAAGCGCTACCGCCTGCTCAGCAATGCCACTCTCACCGGCACGTGGAACCCTGCGGGAGAATGGCACCTGGCACTGACGGATCAATGGATTGTCACGCCACCCATGTCAGGCAGCGCAGGGTTTTATTCCGTGGAAGTCGCCGATGCGGACACGGATGGCGATGGCGTATCGGATTGGGCGGAAATGCAACTCGCCGGCTATGATCGCACCCAGGCGAACAGCTTTGGCACGGGGGGAAATGATCTGACTGGTGTGCAGGAATGGCTGGCCCTGCTCGCGGGTGGCGGCGTGACCAGCACGACCGTCAGCGCGCAGGCCATCGAAAAAGAGCAATCGGCGGCGGTCATTTCCTATACCCGCACCGGCGATCTCACGCGGCCCTTTTCCCTTTTCCTGAAAAGTGCCAAGCCTGCCAACGCAGCACGCTCCAGCCCGGTGGCAGGAGAATACATGTTCAAAAATTCCTCCGCACAGACGCTGCAACGACAACTCGTCATCCCCGCGGGACAAGCCAGCGCCACTCTGGAAGTCCATGCCATCGCCGATGAACGCAACGAAGTTCCGGAGTATCTGCACATCAAGATCGGCGGGTCCGCGCTCGACACCGCGATCAGCCTCATCGATGCTGCCAACACTCCCGCGAATCAGCGACTGCTGGTCGCCTATCTGCGGCCCAAGACAGGCATTTCCTCCCTGGGCTCGGGCGTCTCCACCATTCGCTTGTCGGGGGACAACGACGTGGCCACGGTGGCGCTTTCCTTTTCCAATCTCAACTCCGCCGTGACGAACACGCAGGTGATGACGGAGAGCGAAGGCATTTTGCAATCCGTGCCGTCTTTCAACTATGGCGGACAATCGTGGCTCATTCGGGCGAGCCAGAATTTCCTCACCGATCAGGAGCTGCTCGATGCCTTGCTCTCCGGTGCGGTGCAGCTCGGCATCTACACGAATGCGCACGCCAGTGGCGAAATCCACGGCTTCTATCAAACGGCCAGCGGCTCCACCGAATTCCAATCACCACCCGCGCCTGCAGCGATCGCACCACTCACGGGAGAGGCACTGGATCGTGATATCCACCGCTTCCTCACCCAGGCGACCTTTGGGCCGACGATGGAAGACATCATCGCCCTGCGCGCTCTCGTGGCCACACACTCGGGCGATCGCATCGCGGCGTATTCGGCATGGATCGATGCCCAATATGCCCTCCCCTCGCCCAGCCTGGAAGCCTACACCCGTGCCGCGAACAATCAGGAACTGGCCTTTGCCCCCACCAACGACCCGAACCAAAACAACGCCCGGCGCGGTTGGTGGTTGCTGGCACGTCATGCGCCCGATCAATTGCGGCAACGGGTGGCCTTCGCTCTCGCGGAAATTTTCGTCATCAGTGACAACGACAGCGTCATCTCCAATCGCGCTTATGGCATGACGAATTACTACGACATGCTCAAGACGCATGCCAATGGCACCTATCGGAATCAATTAGAAAATGTTTCCCTGCACCCGATCATGGCGCAGTATCTCTCGCACCTGAAGAACCAGAAGGCCACCTTCAGCGCGCAAGGCGTGCAGTTGACCTCGCCGGATGAAAATTTCGCCCGCGAGATCATGCAGTTGTTCTCCATCGGCCTGATCGACCTGCATCCGGATGGCTCGTTGAAATTGGGCGCGAACGGACTGCCGCTGGCCAGCTACACGCAGGATGACATCGCCGCTCTGTCGCGGGTGTTCACCGGTTGGTCCTTTTCCAAACGCAACAACCCCAGCGCCAGCGACACGGTGGTGGACAACACCAGTTTCACGCAGGGCAGTGGCACCGAGCGCTATGAAGCATCGTGGACGAATCCGCTGAAACAATTCCCGACCTTTCACGACACCGGGGCGAAAGAATGGCTGGGCCTGAGCATCCCCGCTGGTCTCACAGGCGAAGCGGAACTCGCCATCGTATTGGATCGTCTGGCCACGCACCCGAACACCGCGCCTTTCATCTGCCGCCGACTGATCCAGCGCCTGGTCACCGCAAATCCCTCGCCCGGATATCTCTATCGGGTTTCCACGGCATTCACGAATTCCGGTGGCAACATCGGCACTGCCGTCAGAGCCATCCTGCTCGATAGCGAAGCACGCTCCCTGCCCATCGCCGACAATATCGCAGGTGCGGGTAAGGTGCGTGAGCCGCTGCTCCGCTACCTCGCGGTGTTGCGTGCACTGGATGCGAAGTCGCAGTTGCTCCTCAGCGACCTTTCCGCTCATGGCTACCCGGCGGAGGAATTGGCGAAATTTCCCGCTGGCACCACCCGCGTACGCGTCGGCGACACGGATGGCTCACTGGGCCAGACCCCGCACTCCTCCCCCTCCGTGTTCAACTGGTTCACCCCGGATTTCTCGCCTTCCGGATCACTCCCCGCCAATGGCCTCGTCTCGCCGGAATTGCAGATTTCCAACGAAAACACCACCTTCACCGCGACGAACTATCTATACACTCTCATCGACAACACCTCGGGGCAATCCGGCAACGATGTGATCAATCAAACCGCGGAAGGCTCGACCTACACCACCACCTCGGACAATCTCATCATCCCCTACGACACGACGCTGGAGCCACTCTACCTCGCTGTGTTGAACACCAACAACGATCATGAGGTGGACCTCAACGAATACAAAAACTCCGCGCTGATCCGCCAAGCCTGCGAGGCTGTTCTGGACCGCGCCGATCTGCTGCTCTGCGGCGGTGCCTTGAAAGCCCGCTACGGCAACACCGCTGGCAAACCCCGCGCGCTCATCCTCGATGCCGCCGTTTCAGTCCGATCTTCCTCTAACACATCCAACACCCTGACCACGCACCAAAGCTCCATGCGCGAACGCATCGAAGACATCCTCTGGCTCGTCGTTTCCTCACCGGAATGTATCGTTCAAAAATAATCCACTTTTCCCTTTGTGAAAAAACACCAACAAGAAGACCTCCGCACGCGACGCGATTTCCTGCGCCAGTCCGCTTGCGCCTCACTAGGCGTCACCGGCCTCGTCAACATGCTGGCACAGATGCGTCTCATGACCGCCGCCATGGCCCAAGGCGGCCCCGGGTCCGGCTACAAAGCGCTCGTCTGTCTTTTCCTCAACGGTGGCAACGACTCGAACAATCTCTTCGTGCCGGCAGGGGATCCCGCCACCGATGAACTGCGGGCCGACTACCAAGCGGGACGCGGTGTGCTCGCCATTCCGCGTGACCAGGTGCAGCTCATCAACATGCCGCCGGATGCGCAGGCATTCGCCCGCCACTACCCCGGCCCGCTGCCGCAAATGGGCTTCCATCCCAGTGCGCCGGACCTCGCCACGCTGTTCAACGCCGGTGATCTGGCGGTGGTCTGCAACGTCGGCAGCCTCGCCTATCCGGTTCCCACACGGGCCGACTATCTGAGCGGAAACATTCCTCTGCCGCAGCAGTTGTTTTCGCATTCCGATCAACAGACCCAATGGCAGTCCTCCGTGCCGGACCGACCTTTCACGTCCGGGTGGGGTGGTCGTGCGGCGGATCTGCTCAACGCATCCTACAATCCCCCGGATGCCACTAAAGTCTCGATGTCCATCTCGCTCGCAGGCGTGAATTCGTTTCAAGTCGGCACCAGCGGACAGGTGGTGCAGTATGTCGTGAGGCCCTCAGGCACGGTGCCGCTGTCCGGATTCAATAACAGCTTGGGCTCCTACGGTGCTGCACTGGATGCGAACGGTGCCTATCTGCTCAATACCGACCAAGGCAAACGCCTCAAAGCCTTCGAGGACATCATGCGCCTCACCCATGCGAATCTCCACGAGGAGGAATACAACCGCATCATCCGCCGCGCCCGCACCACCGAGGGCTTCATCGGTGCTGCCATGACCGCCGCCACCGCCAGTGGCGTGGACTTCGATACCACATTCACCAACGCCCAAACCAGTCTCGGCAACCAGCTCAAGATGATCGCCAAATTAATCGCCGGCCGCTCAGTGCTCGGCAACCAGCGCCAGATCTTTTTCTGCCAGGTCGGCGGGTATGATACCCACTCGACACTGCTCACCTCCCATGCCCCGCTGATGGCGGAACTTTCCAACTCCCTCAAAGCCTTCCGCGATGCGATGGTCGCCCTCAACGTCCACGACAATGTCGTCACCTTCACGGCATCCGATTTCAACCGCACCTTCACGCCGAACAGCACCATTGCCAGCTCCGCAGGCTCCGACCACGCCTGGGGTGGACACACGCTCGTCATGGGTGGGGCGGTCAACGGCGGGCAAATCTACGGCCACTATCCCAAGCTGAAAATCGGCAACACCAGCGGCTCGATCGATGCCGGGACCAACAACCGTGGGCGCTGGATTCCCGGTACTTCGGTGGATCAATATTCCGCTGTCATGACCAAGTGGATGGGTGCCACGGACAATGACCTCGAAGCCATCTTCCCCAACCTTCCGCGCTTTGACAATCCCTTCAGCGTCAGCACAGCGAATCTGGGCTTTCTATGAAACGGAGCATTCTGGTGCTGTCAGGTGTTTTGCTGTTTTTCCTCACATGGCGAGGTTTCAGAAACCTTCCGTCACAAGCCTCCCCACCGGCCGTTTCGGATGCAAGGCCTGTGCCTTCCCACGTATCGCCCGGGGAAATCACTTCCCCCGCGGATACCACCGAGTTGGCAGTCGCCGTGGAGTCACTTCGGTTGTTAGATGCCGCGTCCGATGCAAAGGAGGACATTTCCGTGATCCAGCAATTGTTAGAGGAATACCGTCGTCATCACGCCGGGAATCCGGTGGGTGACAATGATGAAATCACCGCCGCGCTGTGCGGGGCGAATCCGAAAAAACTCGCGTATCTGGCGCAGGATGTGAAGCGCTTGGTCAATGCCGATGGTTGCCTCATCGATCGATGGGGGCAGCCGTATTTTTTCCACGCGAAATCAGGCACGGAGATGGAGGTCATTTCCGCTGGTCCCGATGGCATCCTGCACACGGAAGATGATCTGGCGGGCGAGTGATCAGAGATCCGGCCAGTCGTGCTTGGGGTAACGGCCCGCGAGATCCTTTTTCATCTGCTTGTAGCCAGAGGACCAGAAGCTGGGGAGGTCTTTGGTCATTTGCCAGGGGCGCTGGTTCGGCGCGCAGATGTGCACGAGCAGCGGCACCTTGCCACCGCAGATGCGCGGCGTTTCCTTGGTGCCGAAGAGGTGCTGCACGCGCACGGCGATGTAAGGATCACCGTCGGCGGGGTAAGTGATTTTCGCGCGGCGATCGGCACTGAGCTTGTGCCACTCCGGCGCGTACTGCTCTAACAACTGATGCTGTTGATAGCTCAGCCAATCGCGCAACACCGGCCACAACGGAGCTTCCTTGATTTCCTTGTAGGCCACGGAGCCATGGCAAATTTGTGCAATGGCCGCCACGCGGTCCTCATCACCCCACGACGGCAGACCCAGTTCCGGCATGGTGCGCGAGAGCAGGTTAAGCCGGGCTGTCCATTGCTCCACGGCATCGTCCCAGTTCTTGAGTGTGAGCTCGCCGCTGATCACGCGCTCGGCGAGCATTTCCGCGGCATAGGATAGATTCACGCCTTGATCGCTTTCCTTGCTTTCCAGCACGAGGTCGCGGAATTTCACTTCCTTGCGCGCCACCACGCGCTTGCGCATGTCATCCCAAGCCACGCCGTCGGTGACTTGGATGTCCTCGGGAAATATCTCTCTCAGCCAGTCGAGCTCGATCGCCGTGGCGCGACGCAAGTGCACGGTCACTTCGCGACCTTCCACCTCGGTCATTTCCACCGCGATAAAGGCACTGGCGTGTTTGGCGATCGATTGATCATCCAGCTTGCCACGGCGCTGACCACTGACGCGGCAGGCCAAGGTCCCCGCGCTGAGACGCACGGCCAATTGATCGCTGAAGGCGGCCAGCATGGCATGACCGATGGCGGTGGCGTTTTCCACAAAATCGATGCGCCCCATCGGCCATTGTTGTTTTTTCGCCAGCGCGAGCAGTCGATCAAACCCTTGCACCAACTCCCGCGCCGCACGCGCGGAAATGCCCGCGGAGCCGCAGGCCTTCGGATCGAAGCGCAGGTTCTGCGCGGACATCATCGCCTGATACTCGGCAGCGAAATCACTGCCCGCGCCGGGGAAATGGAAGTCCTTGCGCGAGACATTGCTCTTGCCCGTGAAGATGGGCTCGCCCTGCACGGCCGCGGCGATGAAGCACGCCTCCGCCACACAGCCCTGCTCCATGCCGGCGATCATCAATCGGGAAAAACGAGGCGGCACCGGAATGGCGGCCATCGCTTTGCCGTGATCGGTCAAATTACCATCGCTGTCGATGGCATCGAGCTGATCTAACAACACTAACGCGCGTTGCAACGAGGCCTCCAACGGCGCATCCAGCCAACGGAAGGCACGCAGATCATTGACCCCCGCCGCTTTCAGCAGCAGCAAGGTTTCCGCGAGATCCACGCGGTGAATTTCCGGGGCATCGAAGGCCGCGCGGTGGGCGTGGCCATTTTCACTCCACAACCGGAAGCACTGCCCCGGTGCCGTGCGTCCCGCACGTCCCGCGCGCTGCTCGGCGGAGGCTCGGGAAATTTTATGGATGTGCAGGGTGTCGATGCCGCGCCGGGCATCGAACGACGAGATCCGCGCCAGACCGCTATCGATCACCGTGCGCACGCCATCGATGGTGAGCGATGTTTCGGCGACGTTGGTGGCGACGATGATCTTGGGCGTTGTGGAGGGCTCAATGGCCATTTCCTGCGCGCGCGGCGGCAAGCTGCTGTAGAGGGGAAACACATTCCATCCCCGTGCAAACGAGGCATTTTCTAACAACTCGCAAGTCTTGCGGATTTCGTAAGTGCCGGGGCAGAACACCAGGATGTGACCGGGCTCAGGCGAGGCGATGGCCTCCCTCACCACGCTGGCGATGCGTTCCCACAGCGGCGTCTCACGCGGCGGCGCGCCCGTGCGCGAGGCGGCGGCGGGTTTTTCCGGTCGATACTGAATGCCCACCGGATGAGTGCGACCGCCGGTCTCGAGCATCACAGTTTGCGGCCCGAGATAATCGGCCAGTCCCGCTGTTTCGAGCGTGGCACTCATCACCACCACGCGCAGGTCCGGGCGTTGACCCTCTTGCAAATCCAGGCAACGCGCCAGCGCCACGTCCACCGCCAGGCGGCGTTCGTGGAATTCATCGAAAATCACAGTGCCCACTCCGCGCAGCTGCGCATCCTCTTGAATCCAGCGTTGGAACACGCCATCGGTCATGTAAATGATGCGCGTGTTTTTTCCGTAGCGGGTATCGTAGCGCACGGCATAGCCCACATCATGCCCCACCTCGCCGCCGCGTTGTCGCGCCACCCAGCCGGCCAGCAAGCGCGCCGCCATGCGCCGGGGCTCGATCACCAGCGTGATCTCAGCCGTTTCCTTGGGCGTGAGAAATGAGGGCACACTCGTGGATTTTCCGGATCCCGTGGGAGCCTTGAGCAAAATCCGACTGCCCGGCACAGCGGCCCGGAGCAACGCATCACGAATGTCATCAATGGGTAAAGCCACGGCTACGATGTCAAAAGAACGCACGCACCGTGAACGAATCTCCCCACCGAGGCAAGACCTCGCTCATGATTTCCCCAAACACGGACATGCTGCGGCCCACATGCAAGGCAAAAATGGCCATCGGGGAAAATCGATTTTCCTCTCGACACAGCCGATAGACCTTGTATGTGAATGCACTACCGTATCGCCATGGATTTTTCGTGGCGATCATGATTCATCATAAACTCCCTACAACCCCATCACATGAAAACAAAACAAAATCTGCTCGCCTTTTTGATTCACGCCAGTGCGCTATGCTTGGCCCCTCTCGTCCACTCCGCCACCTATTACTGGGACACGGATGGAGCCACAGCTGGTGCTGGTGGCTCGTCACCCACGGGCAACTGGGTGACAGCCGGCAGCACGTGGAGCACCAATGCCAACGGCACGGTCGCAGTGTCCGCTGTCACCACCACGACCGATGACGACCTCATTTTTTCCGCTGGTGTCAATGCCACGGGCAACTACTCGATCGACCTGAGCGACACCCAATCGGCCAAAAGCCTCACCGTCCGCACTGGCAATGTCAACATCAGCGGCAGTGGTGGGATCGCCTTGGGCGGCACAGGCATCATCCATGTGACGAACAACCTTTCTGCCACGGGTGTCAATGCGGCGAGCATTGGCTCCGCGACGGACACCATCCTTTCCGGCACAGTGGGATTGACGAAAACCGGCGCTGGCACGCTGACCTTGAACGGCTCCGCCGCCCACACCTTCACCGGCGGTCTGCGTGTCAATGGCGGCACGCTGGGCCTCAATTTCATCAACCTGCTCACCCCCACCAACCTGGTGGACAGTGGCAACGCGCTCTCCCTCGGCGGCGGCAACCTGGCCATCACCGGCAGCGCGTTCGATGTCACCAACCAAACCTTTGCCGGCACCACCATCAACTCCGGCGGCGGCAGCTTGTTGGTAAATCCCAACAATGGCAGCGACAGCAATATCAGTCTCGGCTCACTGACCGCCACGGCATCCGGTGGCAGCTTCATTGTGGGCCGGGCGCTGAGTTCCGGCAGCGGTTTGCTCAGCATCACCACCACGTCCAGCAAAGACGCCACCGGCATCTACGGCGGACGCGTGGTTTTCGCCAACGGCACGGCAAACACCGGCTACGACTGGGCGACCACCGAAGATGTAGCCAGTCCCTACACTCTCACCTCTTATTTTGATTACACCGACCTGGATCTAACGGCTGGAAGTGATAGTGCCAACTCCTTCCTCTCCAACAGTGCCACCATGACTGGCAGCCGTACAACCAATAGCCTAAAATTTCAGAGCACTGCCAGCGCACAGAGCTTGACGGTCGGCTCGGGCAACACCCTGAATCTCTCCAGCGGGGGCCTTCTCTTCACTGGGGCCAGCGTTGCCACCGGACCGCGGATTGGAACGATCGTAAGTAGCGCCAGTGTGGGAGAAGTCACGGTGGGAAATGGCAGCGGATCCTACGATTTGGTGGTGCACCAGTACAACGCAGGGAACTTTGGCATCGGATTCGCTTCCACCGGGACTGCTCTTAACGCTGTTCCGGGCATCAACGCCAACATCGTGAACAACGGATCGAATCCGGTGACACTCGTGAAGAACGGTCCCGGCGCACTACTCATCGGAGGAACTGCCAATACTTTCTCAGGTGGCATCATCGTGAACGAAGGTAACATTTTTTTCAACTCGTTGACAGCGATCAATAACAACCCCATGACCTTCAATGCGAATAGCATCATGTACACCGCCAACAATTCTGCCACCAGTGGTAACATCACGCTGAACAATGGCAGCCAGTTGACCATCCTGAACAACAACACAAGCTTCACGGTCACTGGCAATGTCCTCGGTAATGGCGGCATCAGTGTGGCGCACGGTGGTCAAGGAGCCATTACCGTTAATCTGAGTGGCACTGGCAACAATTTTACCGGACCCGTTCGGTTCACGGCCAACAATGGCTCGCAAGCAGCTTCCCTCAACGTCTCAAGTTTCGTCGATACAAACACCATCGGAAGTGGCAACATCACTTTCGGCGCAGGGGGCGCAAGCTCGACAAGCCACAATTTCAGCCTGGCGAGCACCGCAATAGCTCCCTTGACCTTAACCAACAGGAGCTTCGAAATGGCTGGTGATAACGTCAATCAACAAATCAACAACAACAGCACACACCTATTATCGATTGCCAATGACTTGATCGTTTCTGGCACTCGTGGAAAAAACCTGCAATTTGGTGGCACAGGTAACATTACCTTCGCTGGAGCCATCGGCAACAGCGCAAATCCCACAGCTCCCGGCACGATCCCCAATGCCATCAGAAGAACAGGCAACGGAACCGTACTGGGATTGGCGTCCGTCGAGGGAATTGCCATTGGTGCAACCGTCGCGGGCCAGGGGGTTCCCACCAACCCAGCCCCTACCGTGACGGTCATCAACCCCCACACCAGGGAAATCACCCTGAGCGCAGGTTATACAGCTACCACCAATACCGCGATCAATGTCGGCGCGATCTTCACCGTTACAAACGTCGTCAACTCGGTCACCCTCACCAAAGCGGGAGCGGGCACACTGACCCTCTCCAACGAGAACTCCTCCTTCACCGGCAACACCCTCATTTCCGCAGGCACGCTGGTAGTGACAAAACTCGCCAACCTCGGCGAAAACAGCAGCATCGGCAAGGGCGGCGTGGGTTCTTCCATCATCGGCCTTGGTCAGAGCGCGACCCTTCGCTACACCGGCTCCAGCAACAGCAGTACGAACAGAGCAGTAGCCGCCACGACTACTGCGGGCAACACGGGTTTCACCCTGGAGGCCTCGGGAGCAGGAACCGTGGCATTCACCAACACCGATGTCCTCGCCGCTGGCACCAACAATCAGGGGCGTTACTACACCCTGACCGGCATCAACACGGGTAATAACGTCTTTGCCGCGCAAATCAACAACAACGGCACCAGCACGGACAACACCAACGTTACCAAAGCCGGCACAGGCAAATGGGTGCTGACCAATCCTAACTCCGCCTACACCGGCGGGACTTTTGTGAATGAAGGTACGCTGAGCACCAACGCGTTGACAGACAGTGGAGTCGCCAGTCCCGTGGGGGCCGGTGTCCGCCTGCCATTGCTCGGCAGAGCCGATACCACCGGTACCTTGGAATACACCGGAAGCGGCCACAGCACCAACCGCGACACCCGCATCGGCACACCCAGTGCTTTGCCGGGCATCGGTGGTGGAGTCATTCTCAACAACGGCACGGGGGCACTCACCTTCACCGCACCTAACTTCAACCTGAGCCAGACAGACATCATCGACACACGCACCCTGACTCTCGGAGGTACTTTCACAGGTGCGGCCAGTGAAATTCAGGGCGTCATTCAGGATAACACCGCATCCACCGGTTTGATCAATGTGGAAAAAACCGGTCCCGGCACCTGGCTCTTGAGCGGAGCCAACACCTACTCCGGAACCACCACGGTGAGCGGGGGAACCCTGACGATCACAGGTGCCACGCAGGCGACTTCCTCGATCACAGTCGGTGCCAGCGGCAGCCTGGGTCTAAATGTCAATTCTCCGGTTACAGCATCCGCGGCAGCGGTGACTCTGGGCGGAACGGTGACCATCAGTGGAACGCCCACGCTCCCCAGCTATACGCTTCTGAGCGCGGCATCCATCAGCGGCACACCCACCCTGGCCTCACCCGTTCCCGGCTATGAACTGGTGGTGGATGGCACGGCGTTAAAACTCAACTCCGTCGGTGGCGATATGACCCCACCCACCCTCGTGAGCATCACGGACAACGTCAGCGGTGGTCCCGTCAACATCGGCGATACCATCACCTACACCGTCACTTTCAGTGAGGACATCAATGCCGCCTCTCTCAGCACCGCCGACTTCAACAACAACGGCAGCGCCAACGTGACCATCGATTCCGTCAGTGAAACATCACCCGGTGTGGTCGCGGTGTCCGCCACCGTCACCAGCCCCGGCACGGTGAAACTCCGCATCCCCACCGGTGCGGTGATCGAGGATGTCGCCTTGAATGATCTGGTCGTCCCCGTGGAGGATGACACCACCATCACCGTGCGCAACGCCTACCAGACCTGGGCGCTCACCAACGCCATCAGCAGCGCTCCCGGCGCGGACAAGGACAACGACGGCGTCAACAACGCGGTCGAGTTCGTGCTCGGCGGCAACGTGGGTGGCAATGATGCGGGCAAGCTGCCCATCGTCACCACGGATGCCACCAACATGATCGTCACCTTCCAGCGCCAACGCAGCAGCATCGATGGTGTGACAGCGCTGGTTGTCGAAGTCGGCACCACCCTCTCGACATGGCCGACGGTCTATAACGTGGGCACCACCACCGGCAACTCCAGCAGTGGCGTGGCGGTGACACCCAATACCCCCGACGGCTTCGACACCATCACCGTGACGATTCCGAAAGATGCCGCACCCAGCAAGTATGCGCGCCTGAAAGTCACCGTGACCGAATAACGTGGCGGTGGCATCTTGCCGCCATTCCTCTCCCTTCCAAGCCCTCCGGCCACCCCGGAGGGCTTTTTTGATGGCGCTCCAAGCCTAGAAACGGAAATTTTCGCCAAGGTAGTTTTTGCGGGCAATGGGGTCCTTGACGATTTCCTCCGACGTGCCTTGCAAGATGACATGGCCGTCATGAATGAGGAAGGCGCGATCAACAATCGTGAGAGTCTCGCGCACGGAGTGATCGGTGATGAGAATGGCGAGGCCATCCTGGTCGCGCAGCTCTTTGACGATGCGCTGGATGTCCTCCACGGCGAGCGGATCGACGCCGGCGAAGGGCTCATCGAGCATGAGCACTTTCGGATTCGAGCACAGCGAGCGGGCGATGGCGAGACGGCGTTTTTCGCCACCGGAAAGTGTAATGGCAAGGGAGTGGCGCAGCTTTTCGATGCCGAATCGCGCCAGCAAATGATCGGCGGTTTCCTTGCGCTGCTTGCGATTCAGGTCACTGCGGGTTTCGAGGATGGCGAGGAGGTTGTCGAGCGAGGAAAGATTGCGGAAAATGGAATCCTCCTGCGGCAGGTAGCCCAAGCCGAGGCGGGCGCGGCGGTACATGGGCATGCGTGTCACATCCTGGCCATCGAGAACCACGGTCCCTTGATCCGGGTGCACCAAGCCGGCGATCATGTAAAACGAGGTGGTCTTGCCCGCGCCGTTCGGGCCTAACAAGCCGACGATTTCACCCGCGTCCACGGTGAGCGAAACGTCGTTCACGACCTTGCGCTTGTTGTAGGACTTGCTTAGATGGGTGGCGGTGAGGAGCGGCATGGGCGATCAGGGATTTTTGTTAGGCGGCACGCTCAGGCGGGCATTCCAGCCATCGGACATGGTGAAGTCCTTGGTTTTTTTATTGAAGCGCAGCCAGGCATCCGGGGTGGCGGACTCGAATCGACTGGCATTTCCCTGTTGGAAGATCAGCTTGCGTCCCTTCAGATAGATTTCCTCGGTGGCGACCTCATAGACGATATCATCGCCCGATGCGAAATTTTTCACCCCGTCCTTGTCGGTGGCTTCAAAGGCCACGCCACCACTGCCGAGAAGTTGTTTCATCTTACCCAGGGAGTTGGTGGGCGAGGCATCAGGCTTTTTGTCCTTGTCCTTCTGTTTGTCCTTGTCCTGGGTTGTTGCTGCCGGGGCTTTTTTCGGCTCTTCTGCGGCAAATATGATTTTCGCTTCAGCTTTCACGGTCATGGCGTATTCCGGATTTCTCACGGTGATATCCTTGAGCAGGGTGAGGGAAGAGGTCTTGCTATCGTAAAAGACACCGCCTTTGCAGGCGAAGCCGAGGGCATCGGCAGCGGGAGCGAACTGCGGCATGTCCTGCACGGGGTCCACGGGTTTGAGCGCGGCAGCGGGTGGCGGCGGCAGCGGCACGGGCGCGAGGGCGATGCCGTGCTGTTGGGCGAATTCCTGGAGCCGGGCGTCGATCTCTTTCGATGACGGAGACACCGCGAAAAAAGCCTGTTCCCCGGCGTTGGCAGCGGGAGGGACGGCGGAGCCCTGCGCGGCGGCTTGTGCTGTGAGCAGAGCGGCCAGCATGAGAGATTGGCGTGTGCGGTTCATGGCGATGGGATCATCAGAGTTCGGGTTGAGATAACCGTGCACGGGGGGCATGAGGAATGCAGAGTGGTGAGTTTGATTTTTTTCCACTTTAGTCATCAGTCCCTGGCTGTGAAGAAGAAAATTGGCAGAGACGGCACGCACGGGAGACTCGCTGCGCAGGATGCCGGAATTCAGATCATAGCGGCAGCTCTCCATGGCAAACAAGGAGCCATTGAGGGCCTCGTTGCTGCGCGAAATGATCATGTGCATGGTGAGGTTACGGGCGGTGATGCTGTGTAGCGTCTCCACCACCATGCGGTCGGCCCGCAGGATCATGGCGGCCTTTTTATTTTCATCGTAGCGAGGAATCAGCAGATCCTTGATGATGGAACCGGGCTCCATGCGCTCCAGCACGTTGTTCATATCCCCTCCCCTCAGCACAGGAGAGGAGAGCATGAGCAGGGGCAGCGCGATGCACCCCAGGTGCATGCGATTTCGCAACTGCCATGCCATGCGCAGATCAGGCATGAGCGGCAAGGTGCAGAGCTTGAAGTTTGACTAACAATGGCTCCATGTCCGCAAGTGGGATCTGATTCGGGCCATCAGATAGCGCGGCAGCGGGATTGGAGTGGGTTTCCATGAAGAGCCCATCGATGCCGGTGGCAATCGCCGCACGGGCGAGCACCGGTGCCAGCTCACCATCGCCGCCGGTCGTGCCGCCATTGCCGCCCGGACGCTGCACGGAGTGGGTGGCATCGAAAATCACCGGAATGCCCTCCTTGCGCATCCAGTAGAGCGAGCGCATGTCGGCGACGAGATTGTTGTAGCCAAAGGTAGTGCCGCGTTCGGTGAGGAAAAATTTCTCGCAGCCGAAACTGCGCATTTTCTCGGCGATATTGACGGTGTCCCACGGCGCGAGGAACTGGCCTTTTTTGACATTGACCACGCGACCGGTCTTGGCGGCGGCCTCCAGCAAATCCGTCTGACGGCAGAGAAACGCGGGGATCTGCAAGATATCGATGTGCTCCGCCGCGATCTCCGCTTGCTCGGCGGTGTGGATATCGGTGGTCACGGGGACGCCGAGTTCTTTGGCAATTTCCCCGAGGATGCGGCAACCTTCCGCTGGGCCGGGGCCGCGGAAAGAGCTGACGGAGGTGCGGTTCGCTTTATCGAACGATGCCTTGAAAACGAAGGGCGCACCGGTGCGGTCGGTGATGGATTTGAGGGCGCGGGCCATGTCCCAGGCGAAGGCCTCGGTTTCGAGCGCGCAGGGGCCGAGGATGAAAAACGGCATGCCTGTGCCGGCGGAGATGGTGCCGAAGGTGAAAGGATGGGGAACGGGTGCGAGTGGCATCAGAGGTGTTTTTGATAGAGGTTGCGGATATTGGCAAGCGCGGCCTGAAGGAGTTTGGCTTCGTTGGTGGTCAGATTGTCCTGCGTCTTGATTTCCAGCATTTCCAGGCAATCGAGCACAGACTTGGCGGCACGGAGATTGAGGGATTTTTCCCCGGTGACGGGATGGGGAATCTGGCCAAGAAAGAGCCCCGCGTTCTGCGCTTGCAGAAAGAGGAAATCATCGAATCGAGGATCGGGCTGAGGATCGTGCGGCATGAGCCCGCACCATAGCGCGGGACTGGCTGCCAGCAAAGCATGAATGTGGGAAAAACAACACCTGACCGGGAAACCCGATCAGGTGGGTGGTTGGGACGGCAGGCATCAATATCCGCCGTAGCTGCTGCCGTAGAAACCGCCCTGGCGGGGAGGCGGACCGTAGGTGGCGGCGGCACGATCTTTGTTCGCACCGATGCTATTGCCCATGAGACCGCCGAGTCCGGCACCGATCGCGGCACCTGCGGCGCCCTCACCCGACTGATGGCCAATGATGCCACCCAAGGCACCACCGAGCAAGGCACCCGTGGTGGTATCGCGATAGGTGTTTGACGCATACGGGTCGTTGTAAGCGCAATTCGATAGCGCCATGGTCAGGCCTGCGAGAAAAACGAGTTTGGTTTTCATGTGATGAGGGAATCGATGTTCCGGAGGTGAAACGATGAATCAGCCGATTTTATTCACCAAAGCTCGCACCAATGGAGGTCCTTGATAGATGAAGGAAGTGTAGATTTGCAGGAGCGTGGCACCGGCATCGAGCTTTTCCTGTGCGTCCGCCACCGAAGAAATGCCGCCCACGCCGATGATGGGGATGCGGCCTTGCAGACGAGTGGCAAAACGGCGGATCACGTGCGTGCTGAGATTTCGCACCGGCGGACCCGAGAGCCCACCCGCCTGCTCATGCAAAGGATGGTGCTCCACGCCCGCACGCGACAGGGTGGTGTTGGTGGCGATGAGGCCATCGAGCCCGCCCGCAAGAAATACATCGGCGAGCGCATCGATATGGTCATCAGCCAGATCCGGCGCTACCTTGAAAGCGATGGGCACATACTTGCCGTGTTGTTGTTGCAGGACTTTTTGCTCGGCCTTGAGTGTGGCTAAGAGTTTGGCAGTGCTTTCCGCATTCTGCAAATCGCGCAAGCCCGGAGTATTCGGCGAGGAAAGATTGACCGTCACATAATCCGCCACCGGATAGGCGGCGCGCAGGCATTGCAGGTAATCTTCATCGGCTTTTTCGTTCGGCGTATCCTTGTTTTTGCCGATGTTGAAGCCGATGATGCCCTGAAACGCACGGCTGGTCTTGACGTTTTCCACGCCTTTTTCCATGCCAGGATTGTTAAAGCCCATGCGATTGATGATGGATTCCTCCTGGATCAGGCGGAACAACCGTGGCTTCGGATTTCCCGCCTGCGGACGCGGCGTGATGGTGCCGATCTCGATGAAGCCGAAACCGAGGCGGCCCAGCGCATCAATGGTATTGCCCTCCTTGTCGAGCCCCGCCGCGAGGCCGATGCGATTGGGGAATTTCAGGCCCATCACCTCCACAGGTGCGACGAATTCCGTTTCCGGAAACAACAAGGCCAGCAGCCCGGATTTTTCCATCATTCGCAGCGAGGCCAGGGAAAAGTGATGCGCGGTTTCCGCATTCAGCCGAAAGAGCAAATCTCGAAACAAGGTGTACACGCGCGCAGACTAGCGTAAGAAATCCGTTGGTCGATCACGGAGTGTGGAATTTTGCTGCCAATCAAATATCAGGGTAACAAATGACTGCGATAATCCATCGCCTGATGAAGAATACGAGCCACAGAAACACTATCCTCTTGAATCATAAAAAAAATCGCATGCTTCCCTGCCAAGAGCATACGGCATCCTTGATAAAGGTCATTTCTGCATCTTGCGCGGCTGGAATCGTCAGCGATCTGCTCAAGTGCGCGATACATCAAGTCGAGATACTTTTGTTCCTGCTCCTCTCCCCATTGCGCCCAGGTGTAATTCGAGATCTCTTGCAAGTCCCAGAGGGCTTCATCGGAGATTCGAAGCTTCATCGGCGAGCACGAGCGAGACTCAGAAAATGTTCTCTATCTTCCACACTTGTGAACTGATCATGCTCCAGTTGCCGAAATCCTTTCGCCACCTCTTCGCGTAATCTCTCATTTTGCAAATCACGCTCCATCAGCAATCGCATGGCCTCGCGAACGACTTCGCTCGCATCGCTGTAGCACCCGGAGCGAACCTTTTCCTGCGCAAACGCTTCCAAAGTTGGTGTTAATGCGATGTTCATCACGAACAAAAAAGCATACGTCAGAAATTTCGTCAAGCTCACAGTCTCCCACCATCTCGACATTCAGCGCTGCGGCCGCGAGCAAACGAACGCACCCCATTCCAGCACGCTGCCGGGCTCCCAGGCGATGCGTTGGTCGAGAGAGGCGGCGAATTTTTCCAGCAACGGCGCGGGCACGCCGGCATCGATGAGACGAGACTGATCGCTGGCAATCTTCGCCCGCATGCGACGGAAATTTTCACACAAATGCGGCGTCCAGTCGTGGTGCTCGATGCGCTCGAACCCTGCGTTTTCCAGCGCCCTGCTGTGCTCGGCGGCGGTGCTCCAGTGCGTGACGGCATTCACCTTGCGAAAGACTTCCGCGGCAGCGGCGGGAGCGGCGGCGGCGAGAAGGATATCGGAAAACACCATCACGCCACCCGGCCTCAGCGCGCGATAGGCACCGCGCAGCGTCGCGGCCAGATCCTGCGCGTGACAGAGTGCTTCCTGGCTCCAGACCAGATCAAAACGTTCCTGCCATTCATCAGGCAATTGCTCGAAAGAACCGGTCCAGGTGTGAATCAGCTCTCCGATGCCGAGAGCGCTGGCGATGGCGTGATTTTCCCGATTGTGGTGCTCGCAAAGTTCCGCGCAAGTGAGGTGCGCACCGGTGTGCTGTGCCAGCCAATGCGCCGGACCACCGGGCCCCGCTCCGAGGTCGAGAATGGACTGCGGCATTCCGCTGTCACCGTGCCGCAGAGCGAGTTCTAACAATTGCCGCGTGGAGTTTTCCGTCGCCTGCCGCATAGACATGGCCTCGTTTGCATAGATGCCATAGTGAATCACCGGCATGCCATCGCCCATCACACTGCGATAAAACACCGCTCCGGATTCAGGCGAATACTGCGAGGCGATCTGGCGATGATGTTCCGTGGTCATGCGTGCGGTGAAAGAGAAGGACAGTGCACGCAGCCGAGTGGTTCCTCGGAAATCAGGTGCATTCCTGTGTGATGATAGAACGTCTTCACGCGCCAGATCGTGACAGACGCGATCGTTTCGTCAAAATCAAAGCACGGCCATTCGCCCGCGCTCAAGGGACACCGATCCGGCGCCAGGTCCTCCCCGGGGAAATGCGGCCAGCGCATCAACCAGCGAAACCACCATTGCCCTCTGTGATGATTCACGCCCTCCACCCACTCGGCAAGGGGCGATGCCGCATGCGTTTCGCCCACCTGCATGCTCCACGCGGACGGCGAGGGACTCGGATGCAGTGGCAACGCGAAGTCCGGATCATCCATCAGCCGATAGAGAAAATCCCGTTCTTCTCGATGGATCGTCAGCCCCCACACCCCCGTCCGCGCGATGCCGCGATCCCTCGGCGCGGCGGGATCCAGCTCGGTGTGCTGCCCCAGAATCATCAAATGCGTGTGGATATCGGTCAGGAAGGTATCATAGGGCGAAAAACGCGGCACGGGCAAGGCATGGCGTTTCCCCGCAGTGGTTTCCACCGTGTAGGAAAACATCCGCATCAGCGGCGTATCCCACCACGCCATCAAGTGATCCGCCGCATCGGCAAAACGGGCCCAACGCCCGCCCGTCCCCTGCCTTTGGAACGAAGCAAGCATTCCCAGACGCAACCAGCCGACCCACCCCGCCACAATCGGCATCGCCAGCACACTCGCCAGCAAAGCCTTCGCACCGAAAACATCTCTTACCTCACCACACCAGATCAAGCCGATCAGGAAAAGATGATTCACGACATACTCATATGCCAGCAGACCGGTGCTGAGAAACACGATGCCATGAAACACCACTGTCGCCGCCAGAATCACCACTGCGAGCCGCGCATCTCCTAACAAAAACATCCACGAAGCTTCCAGCAACCACACCCCCGCACACAGCCAGCGCCGGTATCGCGCGATCCCTTGGCACAGGGCGAAACAGCGCTGCTTGTCCAGCCCGATCGTCCACCCGCGCAGCCAGGCGTTTGCGAAAAGGCACTCGATGCGGTTGTCGCGCATCCACGAAAACCAGCGCGGCCCCAAGGCACATTTCGCCACGGCATGATGGAAATACGTCGATGCCTGATAAAGCAAACACGCGGTCATCATCACATCCTCACGGATCGGAAACGCTACCACGCCCTTGCCAAGCACGCCTTGCAGTCCCATCGAAGCCATGATCACACACAGCGAGGCGCGGACAAATTCATAGCCTAACAAATTCGAATACCCCGGCCCGAGCCGCCAGGACGCCACGCGATACTGCAAGGCGCAGCAAGCGATCACACAAGGATAAAGCCACACCGGCTGATACCACACCGCAGCCGCCAGCAGCACTATCACCAACCGGTCTCCCATGAAATGCTTCCCCCGCCCCGTCGTGCCCAAGCGCCCTACCGATCCCATTGCCAACAGCGCGACCAAGGTCATCGCCATCGCGCGCAAGTGCGGCATCTCCTGCCAGGACAATCGATGCAGCGAGACCATCACCAGCCCGTGCAACAGCCACGGCACCGGTCGCCGCAACAAGGAGCCGATGGCGGAAGAAGCCGTGCCGTCCATCCTTTCGCCGTGCCCCCAGCACACGCGATAGACCGCCAGCGACAGTGCCCGCCCTAACAAAAATCCAAGTATGATCCACAGAACCTCCATGCCGGTTTCCCACAGTCAACCGCATTTCCCCTCATGCGTCGAGATCAGACAGCGGAACGTGATGGGATGATATGATCGGGCGGAATCAATGCCTATAAGGATTGACGATCGGATAAAGTCGTTTCTCTTCAAGGCCAAAGGCCTGAAATAAATCAGTCCCGCTGAGCGGGAGCAACGCCCTAGGGGGCACGTTTCCTCAATATTTTCAAGCCCTGAAGGGGCGACACAATGCTATTGCCACCATTTGGCTCGCCCCTACAGGGCTCCGGATTCTTGAAACGCCCGTACCCAGGGCGTTGCCCTGGGCTGGTATGTTGCGCACCGTTGGTGCTGTAGAGTTCCAGAATCCTTAAAGGCATTGCACCTCTGCGGGTACTCTCGGATGATACACTACTTGTCTCATCCTACAGAGCGGCCCACTTGTGAGAGAAAATCAGCGTGGCTGATGGGTGTCACCTCTCCGCAATCCATTTCCACATCCCGCCGCTGGACCTCCTCGTCATCTGGCCCGCATGGCGCATCTGTGAATCCGTGCAACAAGAAGGCCACAAGACCCTTCCGATCTTCCTCAGAAAGCTCCCTAACTTGATTCTGGAGATCTGCTAGCTGAACCATGGGAAGAAGATACCGCGAAAAATCGACTACCGCAAGGCCGTTTTCATCCACCCAAGCGCATTCTCAGAAACGCAGTTCGTCGAACTTCACCGGATGACGCAGGATTTTTTCGCCCTTTTGATTCATGATCGCCAGTTCCAAGGACCTGCGTTCCCAATCGATTTCCACCGATCCCGCGTTGAGAACCGCGTGGGAGTCCCCAACGCGATAGGAATTCCGCGCCTTCGCCCATGATGCGTTGACATGGGACAATCCACTGCTGGTAAGATCGTAAAACGGATATCCATCCGTCGTTTTTTTGGATAGTTCGGCGAAATGAACGTCACCGGAAATCCCGATGGTGTGATGCGCCTTCTTGCCCCTGAGCAGGGCGAACAAACGTTTTTGCTCATGAGGAACGTTGCCCCAGTTCTCCATGCCCTTCTCATCTGCGAGAATTTGGATGCTGCTGGCGATGATGCGCACATCAGCGGGAATCTCCAGTTGTTGTTCCAGCCACCGCCACTGCACCTCGCCTAACAGGGTTTTCGAGGCATCCTTCGTGGGCTCATACCACCCCACAGTGCCCGGTGCGGGAGGCCCCTTCCTTCTGGGCAACTCATCGCGAAAATACCGCGTGTCCAGCAACAGAATCTGACAGACTTTTCCCGGGGTGCCGAAACGGTAGGAGGCATAAACGCCGGGACGCTGACGCCGGAGCGAGTCGGCAGGCTCTTGGAAAAAATCGAGAAAAATCCGCTGCGATTCGTCACGCTTGGCATAGGACTTCCCGCCATCGTTGACCCCGAAGTCATGATCATCCCAGGTCGCCAGGAGCGTGCTTTCCCGACGCAATGTCTGATAGCTCCTCAGCGCACCCAGCTCCTCATATTTCTTGCGAAGCAAGCTCATGTCCGCGGTATCGCCGTAGATGTTATCGCCCAGAAAGACAAACACCTCGGGATGACTTCTGATCACCGCATCGAGCATCACTTCGGTTCTCTCCCGCGGATGAAAACAGGAACCGAATGCGATCCGCGTTACCACGGCGGGGTTTTCCCCGTCAGATTTCACCTGACCGTATGCCACGGTGACGGCAAAGAGGGCCATTGTGAGTGAGCGACAGAGTTGGGGAATGGAAATCATGATGCAACATACGTCGGCATCATGGCCGATTCTTCCGAACGCAAGCGATTTCTGCCTGGCCATGCGTTCATGGCTCCCCGGCACACCAGACTTCCACCGACGGCAACGTGGCTCGCATACATCCTCACAAAAATTGATTCGTCATCGCGGACAGGCATGAGGCCTCGGGATTGATGACATCGGACGGCTGATGGAAAACGTCAACGATTCGTGATCACGGCGTCGGAGGTGAGCAAAGTGGAGCAGACGATGGTGAGCGCAGCGCGGTGGGCATCTTCGCTGCCGCAAACGGATTTGGCAGCGGCGGGATCTTTTTGATAGATCAGGAGCTGCGCGTCATAGAGTTCCTTGAGCGCTTGTGCTTCTGCGGGACGCGGAGCGCGGCAGGTGAGGATCGCAAAGGCATGCCCCGCTTGCAGGGTCGGCTCGGCAGGCTTTTCTTTGATGCAACGGTCGGCGAGCTTGCGGGCGCATTCGAAGAAACTCAGGTCGTTGAGGAAAATCAGCGGCTGCAAGGGAGTGTTGGTACTGAGGCGGCGTGGTTGGCAGATTTCGCGGCTGCCGGCATCGAGCGTTAGCATGTTCGGTGGCGGCGCGGTGCGTTTGATAAAGCTGTAGATACTGCGGCGGTAGAGACCTTCTCCCTTATCCGGCACGTAGTCGCCGCCCGAGGCTCCGGCCTCCGACCACAGGCCTGCGGGTTGCCATGGCTTTACGCTGGGGCCACCGATTTTTTCCACCAGCAAGCCGGCGGCATACAGCGCCTGATCGCGGATCGCCTCGCCGGAAAGACGGTAGCTCGGCCCGCGGGAGAGCAGGAGATTTTTCGGATCGCGCTCAAGCTTTTCTTGGGTGAGAGCCGACGATAGCTGAAAGGTCTGGCTCATCACGATGCGCTTGAGTAGCTTTTTCACATCCCAGCCTGATTCGATGAATTCGCGAGAAAGCGTGTCTAACAATTCCTGATGCGTCGGGGCATCACCCTGCAGTCCGAAGTTTTCCTGCGTGGGCACGATGCCATTGCCGAAGCACATCATCCACAGCCGATTCACGGTGACGCGCGCGACCAAGGGATTGCTCGGATCGGTCGTCCACTTCGCGAGACCGAGGCGGTTTTTCGGCAACGCGGGATCGAAGGGCATCACGGCGGAGGGCGGAGCCGAGGGCACGGGTTTGCTGAGATCCGGTGATGCATAGTCGCCACGGGTGAGCACGTGATACTGGATCGGGTGCTTGGTTTCCTCCATGCACATGATGAGCGGAATGTGCTCGAGGTATTGATCGTGGAGTTGCTTGGTAGCGTTGGTCACGGCTTGGCGCGCAGTGGCAAGGTCGGCATCCACATGGGCGCGGTAGTATTCCTTGATCCGTGCCTTCGCCGCGGCATCTCCTTGTTTGGCTTGTTGGAAAACGGTATCCGCCGCAGTGCCTGCCAGCTCCGCAACTTCCACGGGTGTGAGCGCGTGGCGGAACACGGAGAGGTCATCGATTTTCCCTTGCGCAAAACCACGGTCATCGCGCGGACGCGAGGCGAGGCGGAAGGTCTCTGCGACGATATTTTTATCGAGATGATCACGGAGAATCTGCGTCTTCGTGAGCTGGCCATCGTAATACAACTTCATGCCATCCGCACGCGAAGTGCCGTCGTAGGTGACGGTGACCTGCACCCAATTGCCCACGGGAAAGGGCTCGGTCGTTTCGATGGATGCCGCGCAACCGGGCCAGATGTGGATCGCACTCCAGCGCAGCTTGCCTTTTTCTAACAAAATTTCGAAACCCGAGGCATCAGCGGACTGCGAATACAGGCGCGGACCGCTGTGCAAAATGACAGCGCGGTCTTTGGGCTCGGGGCAGAAGATGCGCAGGGAAATACTAAGCTCGTCATGACGCGTGATGCCTTTCACGCCGTTGAGATCCATCGGGGTGTCGCCATCAAACTCCAGCGCTTGCGCCACGGCGCCCGGCACCACCTTGAATCCCGCGCCACTCAGACCGGCAGGCGCAGCACCAGAAACGGCATTCGCTGTTTTATTGCCTTCCACCGAGTCCAGCGGATAGTGCGCGATGCGCGGGGAAATGGCGATGGTGGCCGTGGCAGCGAGCCATGCTTCAAAAGCGGCATCGCGGTTTCCTAACAGATCGCGATAAGCCTGCTGCGCGGCATCGAGCGCGGCCTGACGTTTCTCCACCTCGGCAGGATGGTGTGGTTGCATCAAGCGCATGGCCGGCGGCGGCGCGGTAGTACCGATCGAATAGGGATAGAGCCCTGTTTCATCGATCTGACCGAACATCGATGCCATGCTGTAGTAGTCGGTCTGCGGGATGGGATCGTATTTGTGATCGTGGCACTTCGAGCATTCCATCGTGAGACCAAGAAATGCCGTTCCGTAGGTGTGCACGCGATCGGAGACATTCTCCATGCGGAACTCCTCGGCGATGGAGCCGCCCTCTTCCGTCTGGCGGTGCAGACGGTTGAACATGGTGGCGAGGCGTTGCTCTTGTGTGGCATTTGGCAACAAGTCACCGGCGATCTGCCAGGTGGCGAATTGATCGAAGGGCAGGTTTTCGTTGAACGCCTTGATCACCCAATCGCGCCACGGCCAGGTAAAACAATTTTTGTCGCTCTGGTAGCCATAGGTATCGGCGAAACGCGCGACATCGAGCCAATCCTGTGCGAGGCGCTCGCCATAGCGCGGCGAGGCCAGCAGCGCATCGATGCGTTTTTCATACGCATCCGGCGCGGAGTCGGAGAGAAAGACCTGCACCTCTTCCGGCGATGGCGGCAGACCGGTGAGAGTGAGAGAAGCCCGGCGCAATAACGTGGCACGATCCGCGGGCGGATTTGGCGAAACACCCTGCTCTTCCATTTTTGCGAGCGTGAAACGATCGATGGCATCCTTACACCATGCCTCGTTTTTCACAGGCGGCGGCGTATGTTTTTTCGGTGCGACAAAGGCCCAATGCGGCTGATATTCGGCACCTTGTTCGATCCAGCGTTCGAGAATGGCTCGCTCCTGATCCGTCAACGGCCGGTTCAGTTTGTGCGGCGGCATGATGTCATCGGCATCATGCGTGCGCATGCGGGCCACCATTTCGCTGGCCTTCAGATCACCCGGCACAATCGCGCGTTTGCCGCTTTCCAAGGTCATGGTAGCGCCCTCGAAGGTATCCAGGCGCAAGCCTGCCTCACGGCCTTTATTGCCATCGGGGCCATGACAGGCAAAACAGCGATCCGAGAGAATGGGCCGGACATGGCGATTGAAATCGATGGTTTCCGGCAAGTGACTGACCATGGTTGGCGTGGCAGTTGCAGCATTTCCGCCCTCTCCGGCCCGCGAGGACGCCGTGGTGCCGGAGCGCGAATCACATCCGTACATGCAAAGAGCCGCCATCAGCAGCAAACTCCGGCGCATCACGGCCATCTGGCAAACATCCGACGTCATACGTTCTCTCAGGCTGCCACTTTACGCACCGTTGTCGCGGTAATTATCAAATCAACGCTAGAAAACGCGCTTGTCTTGTGTCATGGTTGCGCACCAAGCATGAGCAAGACCGACACCACTCCCGAACTCCTCTCCCCTGCGGGCAACTGGGACTGCGCCCGCGCGGCGGTGGCGAATGGCGCGGATGCGATTTTTTTCGGCCTCTCACGCTTCAATGCCCGCCTGCGCGCGGACAACTTCACCGAGCAGGATCTGCCGGAGTTGATGATATTTCTCCACCGTCACGGCGTGAAGGGCTTCGTGACGATGAACACACTCATTTTCCCCGCGGAAATCGAGGATGCCGCACGGCAACTGCTGTGGCTCGAAGCCTGCAAGGTCGATGCCATCATCGTGCAGGACCTCGGCCTGGCGAAACTGGCGCACACCATCGCGCCGAAGCTCGCCCTGCATGCCTCCACGCAGATGACCATCACCTCGCCTGAGGGCCTCGCCTTCGTGGAGTCGCTGTTCCCGCTCGAACGCGCCGTGCTGGCACGCGAGCTTTCGGTGAAAGAGCTGCATCGTTTTTCACGAGCCACGGTCGAGGCTCATGCGCCGCTGGAAGTGTTCGTGCACGGCGCGCTGTGCGTCGCCTACTCTGGCCAATGCCTTACCAGCGAGAGCCTGGGCCAGCGCTCGGCGAACCGCGGCGAATGCGCACAGGCCTGCCGCATGCCGTATGATCTGATTGTGGATGGCATCCAGCAACCGATGGGAGAGGTGCGCTACCTGCTTTCCCCGCAAGACCTCGCCGCCGTCGATCTGATCCCCGATCTCGTGCAGGCCGGAGTGAAATCCTTCAAGATCGAGGGCCGCCTGAAATCGCCCGAATACGTCGCCGCCGTCACCCGCGTCTATCGCAAGGCGCTCGATGCCGCGATGGAGCAAAAGCCCGCCGCGATCACCGATCACGACCGCTATTCGTTAGAGATGACCTTTTCGCGCGGCCTCTCCACCGGTTGGCTGGCGGGCACGAATCATCCTTATCTCACCCACGGCAAGTTCGGCAAAAAACGCGGTGCTTTGCTCGGTGAAATCACCGCCACCGGCAGCGGCTGGATCGAGCTGGCGCAAACGCATCCCATCCCCTTGCAGGCCGGTGATGGCGTCGTCTTCGATGCCGGCGAGGACCGCAATCACGAACAAGGCGGACGCATTTGGAAGATCGAAGGCACGCGCATCTATTTCCACAAAACCTTTTCGCCACTCGACTGGAACCGCATCCGCATCGGCCATCAGGTCTGGAAAACTTCCGATCCCAAGCTCGACAGCGAACTGCGCAAGGCCTGGCAGCAGGCGAAATTGCAGCCGAAAAAAACAGCGCTGAATCTCACTGTAACTGGCGCTCCGGGTGAGCCGCTAACGATTTCCTGCGAGGGTCATCAAGTCACTTCCTCGCAGCCGCTGGGCACGGCGGAAAAACACCCGCTCACCACCGAGACGCTGTCAGCCCAGCTCTCGCGTCTCGGCGACACCGACTACGAACTCGCCCATCTCGACAACCGTCTCACGGGTCACTGCCACATCGCTGTCAGTGAACTGAACCGCCTGCGCCGTCAGCTCGTGCAACTGCTCGATGAAGAACGCGCCGAGCCCGCGCCGCAGATCACCACGGTTTCCGACTACTCATCGCTGCTGCCGCAAGACAGCCGCGAGCCCGCCAGCGAGAGCCCGCAACTCGCCTGCCTTTGCCGCACGATGGAGCAGCTCGAAGCCGCGCTCGAAGCGGGAGCCGATGCCATCTATTGCGACTTCGAGGACCCGCGCCGCTACAAGGACGCCGTCGCGCTTTGCCCGCACGTGTATGTCGCCACGCCGCGCATCATCAAACCCGGCGAAGAAGGCTATCTCAAATTGATCGAACGCAGCGGCACCCAGGGCGTGCTGATCCGCAACCTCGCTGCGCTGCAATACTATAAAGATAGTAGTTTGCGACAAATCGGCGACTTTTCTCTCAACGTCGCCAATCCGCTCACCGCGCAACTGCTCAGCGAACACAGCTCGCTGGAGCGCATGACGGTCTCCTACGATCTCAACATCAGCCAGGTGCTCGATCTGCTCGCCAGCACGCCACCGGCCTGGCTGGAACTCACGCTGCACCAGCACATGCCGATGTTTCACATGGAGCACTGCGTCTTTTGCACCTTCCTCTCCACGGGCACCGACTACAAAAACTGCGGTCGCCCCTGTGAAACACACGTCGTCCACCTGCGCGACCGCGTCGGCCAACTCCATCGTCTCAGTGCCGATGTCGGCTGCCGCAACACCCTCTTCAATGGCCGCGCCCAGACCGGCGCACGCTTCCTGCCCGCCCTGCTCGGAGCCGGACTGCGGAATTTCCGCGTCGAGCTGTTAGCCGAAACCCGCGCCGAATCGCTGCAAACCCTGAGCCTTTACCGCGATCTACTCAGCGGCCGCTGCACCCCCGCTGCCTTGCAACAGGAACTCGAAGTCACCGAAAAACTCGGTGTCACCGAGGGCACCTTGCGCGACTGACTTTGGCGGTATTTTCCTCACAAGAATGCGGATTTCAGCAAGAAGCGAAAATTCCAAAGCTAAAATATCACGATCCGACAAACAACTATCGAAAAACACCTATCCATCTCTGGGCAGGCGACGACGAAATATCCTGTTGTTTTTCCCTGTAAAGACGCTCAAGATCACGCCTCGAAACTTACATCATTAGCTGCTCTGGCGAACAGTGCAGTTTGTTTTCCATACACCTTTTCTTATGATCACGAGAACATCATGGACCCGACGAAGCTTGGCCGGCATGGCGGCGGCGCTGTTGGCGAGCCTCTTGCCTGCGCAGGCCGCGCCCAAGGGGAGCTTTGCCAACCCCGATTTCACCAAGGGCGACAAGATCCCGGCCGAGGCCAAGCACGACTGGAACCTCGGTGCCACCGGACTGCGCGGCTGGATGTTCACCGATAAAATGGTCACCACCGATGCCCGCCAAGTGATCATCACTCGTGTGGACAAAGGTTCGCCCGCGGATGGCCAAATCGCCGTGGGCGATGTGATTTTGGGCGTGGGCGGCAAGGCATTTTCCTACGACCCGCGCACCGAGTGGGGCAAGGCACTCACGCTCGCCGAAGCCACGCCCGGCGGTGCCTTCAAGATGACCCGCTGGCGCGCGGGCAAGACGGAGGAAGTCACGCTCAAGCTCCCCGTGCTGGGCCGCTACAGCGAGACCGCGCCCTACGCTTGCGAAAAATCCTCTCTCATCGTGAAAAGCGGTTGCGAAGCGATTGTGAAATCGATCAAAGCCCCGCGCTACAATCCGAATCCCATCGTGCGATCGCTCAATGCCCTCGCGTTGTTGGCCAGTGGCGATCCGAGCTACCTGCCCGTTGTGAAAAAAGAAGCAGAATGGGCAGCATCGTTCCAGACCGATGGCTTCAAGACCTGGTTCTATGGCTATCTCATCATGTTGATCTCGGAATATCACATGATCAGCAAGGATGAATCCGTCCTGCCAGGCCTGCGTCGTTTGGCCTTGGAAGCTAGCCACGGTCAAAGTGCCGTGGGCTCCTGGGGCCACAAGTTCGCCGAGCCCAGCGGTCGCCTCAGTGGCTACGGCATGATGAACTCGCCCGGCATTCCTCTCACGATTTCGCTGGTCATGGCTCGCGATGCCGGCGTGAAGGATCCGGCCATCGATCAGGCGATCGAGCGCAGCGCCAAGCTGCTGCGTTTTTACACGGGCAAAGGTGCCATTCCCTACGGCGACCACACCCAGTGGACTCAGACGCATGATGACAACGGCAAGTGCGGCATGGCGGCGGTGTTGTTCCAGATGTTAGGCGAGGTCAAAGGCGCGGAGTTTTTCTCGAAGCTCAGTGTCGCCTCCCACAGTGCCGAGCGCGATACCGGACACACCGGAAATTTCTTCAACATCCTGTGGGCTGTGCCCGGTGCCTCGCTCTCGGGACCGCAGGCAACAGGAAGCTGGATGAATGAATTCGGTGCCTGGTACTTTGATCTCGCCCGTTGCTGGGATGGTTCCTTCGCCCACCTCGGCCCGCCGCAACCGGGCAATGACAGTTATGCCGGATGGGATGCCACCGGTGCGCTGGTGCTGGCCTATGCCATGCCGTTGAAAAAAATCCTGCTCACTGGAAAACGCCCGAGCATCGTCAAGCAGATCGATCGCAAAACAGCGGATGGTCTCATCGCCGATGGGCGCGGCTGGAGCAACAAGGACCGAAACAGTTTCTATGACGCGCTCAACGAAAAGGAGTTGTTAGGACGTCTCGGCAGTTGGTCACCCACGGTTCGCGAGCGCGCGGCACAGGCCCTGGCACGCAGGAAACCGGCCCCGGTGGATGCGGTGGCAGCTCTGTTAGATTCCCCTTCGTTAGAAGCGCGTTACGGTGCCTGTGAGGCGATCGTGCAGCTCAAAGGCTCCGCCGCTGCCGCCGTGCCGAAATTGATGAAGGCCTTTCACGACAAAGACTTGTGGCTGCGTGTGAATGCGGCCAACGCGCTGGCAGCCATCGGCCCCGCCGCCATGAACGCGGTGCCGGATTTGCTGACGCGCCTGGCGGTAGGCCCCACGGCCGAGGATCCCAGAGCGATGGAACAACGCTATCTCAGCTCTGCACTGTTCGGCACGATGCTGAAAAAATCCATCGATGGCGTGGATCGCGATCTGCTGCGCAAAGCGGTGGCTGCGGGTTTGCAAAACCAAGACGGTCGCGCGCGTGGTGTGGTGAGCGGCATCTATCAGCAATTGAGTTTTGAGGAAATCAAGCCCCTGATGCCGGCGATTCTCGAAGCCATCAAGGAACCCGCTCCGAGTGGCGAAATGTTCGCCGCCGGGGTGCGACTGAGCGGCGTGGAAATTCTCGCCAAGCATCGCATCAAGGAAGGCATGCAGCTGTGCCTCGACGTGATGGAAATCGATCGCTGGGGCAAAAAGGATCGCATCGATCGCTGCATCAAGATCATGGGCATTTACGGCCCGGCGGCGAAACCGATGCTACCGCAATTGCGTGAGTTGGAAAAGGCGCTCAGCAAGCATCAGGAATCGAAGTCCCTCGCGCCCTCCGTGCTCGCTTTGCAGAAATTGATCGAGAAAATCGAAACCAGCTCAGGCAATGTCGAATTGCGTTCGCTGGATTCTCTCTAACAAACCTATGACTTTCCTCCACCATGCCCTCAAACCTCTTGCGCGACTCGGGCGGGCGCTCTTGACTGCTTGCCTGACGGCCACGATGGGGCATGCTGCCGAGTCGAAGCTCAACGTGCTGCTGCTGACGGCTGATGACATGAATTACAACAGCCTCGGTTTCGCCGGGTGCAAGGTCCCGGGCGTAACGCCGAATCTGGACAAGCTCGCCAGACAGAGCCTGTGGTTCGAGCATGGGCATGTGGCCGTGGCCGTCTGTCAACCGAGCCGCCAGTGTCTTCTCACCGGGCGCTATCCGCACCGCAATGGTTCCGTGGGATTCTATCCGGTTTCCGCCGGAGTGCCAACCATGGCGGAGATTCTCAAGGATGCCGGATTCCATCTTGGTATTCTGGGCAAAGCCATCCACCTGCGGCCTGTGGAGAAATTTCCCTGGCATTATCAGCGCGATGAGGAAGTGCTGGGCCGCGGCCGTGATCCGCAGAAGTACTATGAATTTAGTAAAGAATTCCTCGCCCAGGCCAAACGCGATGGGAAGCCGTTTTTCCTGATGGCGAATTCGCACGACCCGCATCGACCCTTCGCGGGCAGCGAAGGCAACGCGAAGCTGAACTATCCTGCGCCCGCGCGCACTTATCGTCCGGAGGAAATCACCATTCCCGGATTTTTGCCGGACCTGCCTGATGTGCGCAAGGAGATGGCGCAGTATTTTTCCTCGGTGAACCGCTGCGATCAGAGTCTGGGCGAGGTGCTCCGTGCGCTCGATGAATCCGGGATGGCCGAAAACACGCTGGTGCTGTTTCTCAGCGATAACGGCATCGCAATGCCCTTTGCAAAAAGCAACTGCTATCTCACCAGCACCCGCACACCGTGGTTGATGCGTTGGCCGGGTGTGGTGAAGCCGGGCGTGGACCGCGAGCATTTGGTGTCGGGCATCGACTACATGCCCACTCTGCTCGAGGCATTGGGACTTCCCATGCCCGAGGGCATGGACGGGCGTTCCTTCCTTCCCGTCCTGCGCGGTCAGAAGCAGGAGCAACGCGAACAGATCGTCACCTGCTACAACGAGGCCTTTGGCAACAAGTCCTATCCGATGCGCTGTCTGCAGAACAAACGCTTCGGCTACATGTACAACAGTTGGTCCGATGGGAAAAAACGCTACGGCACCGAGGGCATGAGCGGCTTGAGTTTCAAGGCGATGCAAAACGCCGGGACTGATGATCCTGCGATCGCCGCACGTGTCGAGCTACTGGTGCATCGTGTGCCGGAGGAGCTCTACGACTTCGCCGCCGATCCGGATGCCTTGCACAACCTCATCGATGATCCGAAATACGCGGAGCAGAAAAAGTTGATGCGCGCGGAGTTGATGGCGTGGATGGAGAAGACCGCAGATCCTCTGTTAGAAAAATTCCGTGCGGTATGCCAAGTGGCGGGCAACAGTCCGGGGCAGGAAATTTTTCTCGCACAGGGCCTGATGGCGGGAGAGGTTGCGCAGGATCGAGCGATGCTGCAAACGCGCCTGACCGCTGTTCCCGAGCTCACGAATGGAAAGGTGCCGGGCATCGCTGGCGTGGGCCGTTTTGAATACGCCACCAACTCCGAGTTCCGTGATTCCCGATTCACCACATGGCAGGAAGCGAAAGAGGAAAGTGACTTCATCCTGCGTTCCTCTCTCGAGGGTTTGCAGCCGCACACACTCTATCACTACCGCGTCATCTACGGAGCAAATCAGCAACAAACCAAGACCGGCCCAGCCGCGCAGTTCCGCACTCTTGCCGCATCGGACCAAAAAGCATCGGTGAATTTCGTGCTCACCAGTTGCCTCAACTACGCGTTCTTCCAGGAACAAACCAAGACCTTGGCTGAGGACAAAAAGCTGGGCTATCCCGCGCTCGATGCGATTCACAAACTGAACCCGGATTTCCTCATCATCAACGGCGACTGCGTGTACTACGATCATCCCTTCGATACCCGCGCCAAGACCTTGGGGGAAATGCGCGACAAATGGCATGAGCAATACGTCATGCCGCGTTTTGTGAAACTATTCGCCAAAACACCGGTCTATTGGACCAAGGACGATCACGATTACCGCCGCAACGACTCCGACACCACGGGCGACTACGAACCTTCACACGCGCTCGGCATGGCCACCTTCCGCGAGCAAGTGCCCGTTGCAACCAAGGACCAACCGACCTACCGCACGCATCGCATGGGCCGTGACTTGCAGCTCTGGTTTGTCGAAGGCCGCGATTTCCGCAGTCCTAACAACATGGCGGATGGACCACAGAAGAGCATCTGGGGGACCGAGCAAAAAGCCTGGCTGCAACGCACCTTGAAGGAGAGCGATGCCACTTACAAAATCCTCATCTCACCCACGCCGATGATCGGCCCCGATGACGGTTACAAAACCGACAATCACGCGAACACCGCCGGCTTCAAGCAAGAGGGCGAGGAGTTTTTCGCATGGTTGCGTTCTCACAACATCAACACCGAGCGCTTTTTCATCCTTTGTGGTGATCGCCACTGGAAGTATCATTCGCAACATCCCGGCGGCATTCAGGAACTTTCCTGCGGCGCGCTGAATGTGGAAAACGCCAGAACCGGTCACAAGCCTGGTGCGAAAAAGTCCAACGATCCCGAAGGCAAGTTGTCGTTGAAATATACCGATGCCATACCCAGCGGTGGCTTCCTGCGTGTCTCACTGACTCCGGGTGAAAAGCTGGAATTTTCCCACCACGATGACAAGGGCGCTGTGCTCTATCAACATCGCGCTCCCTGATGACACGACCATGATTCCTCGCATCCATCGACATTTGATCACGACAATTCTGCTCGCCCTGTTGCCCTGCATTGCCATCGCGCAGACGGGCGGGCTGAATGGTGCCACGGGACATGTGTTCAAAGTGGATTCTGCCCAGCGCAGTTTTGAAATTCTCAAGGAAACGGAATACGAGCCGAAGACCGACATCGGCCAATCGCGCTTCACGGTGTACTGGACCGATGCCACCACCATCACGCAAATCGTCGAACGCCCGGATTTCTCCCACACCGCCGGACCCTACGTCGTGAAATTTCAAGGAATGGATGCCGCCAACGTGAAAGCGCTTCAGGCACGGAAAGCCTTCGTGGCGGGTCTCGCCATCGCGCGCATGGGCGCGAAAGACCCCAAGGGAATCGCTGCCGATTTTCAAAGTGTCGAGGGACTCTTCACTCCCGATCCCGGCCCCGCACCGCGCGGCGGAAAAATTCTCATCGATGGCAAGGAGGTGCCCGTCAGTCTTCGCAAGCGCAACTCACAGCTCTTCTTCCACTCTCCCCTCGCGCCTAACGATCTCGCCCAAGGTTTTTGGAAAACCACCATCCACGGCAAAGAAATCGATGGCCGCTTTTCTGTCGATCGCATGGAAGTCACCACTCTCGCTGACCCGCGCGTCACGGATGACCCGAAACTGCCGCGCGTGCTCGTCATCGGCGACTCGATCAGCATGAACTACCACGAGGCCGCGAAAGAAGCGCTCAAGGGCATTGCGAACTACCATCGCAACGAAGGCAATGCCGCCTCCAGCACGCAAGGCGTGATTAACATGGAGCTGTGGCTTGGCAATTATCAGGAAAAGGGCTTCCACTGGGATGTGATCCAGTTCAATCATGGCCTGCATGATTTGAAGCAGATCTACGATGCGAAGACCGATACCTTCGGCGTGTATTCGGTGCCTGTTGAGGAATACAAAAAGAACCTCGAAAAGGAAATCGCAATCCTCAAAAAAACCGGTGCGACTTTGATCTGGTGCAGCACCACTCCCGTGCCGAATCACAACAAAGGCCCGTATGCGCGTCGCAAAGGCGCGGAGGAATTGTATAACGAAGCGGCACGCGAGGTGATGAAGGGCCACCCGGACATTCTCATCAACGATCTTGCGAAGGTCGTGCAGCAGTCGCCGGCATTTGACAAATGGAGGCAAACAAAAGACGTGCATTTTTACCAAAAAGAGGAACAACGCGTGCTCGGTGAGGCAGTGGCTGCCGCGGTCCGCAAGGCCTTGTCGCAGAAAAACTCTTCCCCTTCCGCTCCATCCCGTTAGTATCTCCCTTCATGAAGTCCCTTTTCCCCATCCTCCTGTTATCCGTGACATCGCTCGCGGCGCAAACCAAGTCACACCCCAAGGCCGGGGCGGACCAGTCCACGCCCGCGCTGGCGCAGTATTTCTCGTGGATCAACAATACCAACGAGGGAACCACCGAGGCGCAGACCTTGGCGAATCTCGCATTCTTCCAGTGGCTGCGCGATGAATACGGCATGGTGCTGGACATCTACGCCTTCGATGCCGGATTTGTGGACGGGAAAAATTTCACCGCCATCCTCGAAAAGTCGCCACGTTTCCGCGAGCAGTTTCCCAACGGATTGGACCGCGTCTATCAGACGGCGAAAAAGATGAACACCCGCCTCGGTCACTGGGGCGGACCGGATGGCTTCGGCGACACGCCGGAGTCCGAGCAAGCGCGCATCGACATGATGGTGAAACTCTGCAGCGATTACGAATGGGCGCTGTACAAATTCGACCTCGTCTGCGGCAACTTGCGTCCCGAGAAAGAAGCATCGTTCATCCGCATGATGAAGGAATCGCGCGTGCACAGCCCGGACCTCATCGCCCTCAATCACCGCCTGCCGCTGGGCGAGGAAGGGCTTTCGCTGATGACCACCAGCTTGTGGGATGGCCAGGAAACCTACATCGATGTCCACATTGGCAACCGCATGACCGCGCCCCATCATCGCGCGTCTGCGATGAATCGCGGCAACACAAAAGACTTCAATCGTCTCTATGAAGACCACGGTGTGTGCATTTCCTCCTGCCTCGATCGCTTCGATGACGAGCTGATTCTCCAGGCCTTCGGCCGCAATCTCATCCTCGCACCGGAAATCTATGGCAATCCCTGGCTGCTGCGCGATGACGAGTTCGCCAAGCTCGCCCGCATCTTCAACCTTGCGCGACGCTACCGCGACATCCTCATTCACGCCAAGGCACTACCAGAGGCAAACTACGGCCCGCATGCCGTTTCGCGTGGTGATGACAAAACGCGTTTCCTCACCATGACGAATCTCACCTGGGAACCTGTCACCTACACGATCACGGCAGGTGAGGAAATCGGTCTCGGCAAAGCGCAGAAAGTCGAGCTGAGACAACTGCATCCTAACGAAAAAATGATTGCCACCGTGGACTTCGGTGCCACCCGGCAAATCACCGTGCCGCCTTTCCGCTCCTGTCTGCTCATGACCAGCACCAACGGCTCCGCTGAGCTTGCCATCGATGGCTGCGATTACGATGTCGTGCGCGATGTCCCCGGCAAGCCGGTGGTCGTGCGTCTTTCCGGCATGCCCGGCACTTACGCGGCGATCTCCCTTCCATCGCAAGCGCGAAAATTTTCTGTGGCTACTCTCGATGGCAAGGATGTTTCGAACCTGGTGTACGGCACATCGTTGGAAGTTCGTTTTGCCGGCCCAGCTTTGAAGCAGCCCTGGCACCGCCAACTCGCCGTGGCCGCAGCCGCGCCGTTGCCACAGGATGCCGAGGCCTTGTATGAAGCCACCTGTTTCGCCGCCGACAACAATGCGCTGGAGGCACGTTCGCTGGTACGTTCCGGCCCGACGAAATTTCCCACCGTGCAAGCGGCGCGCGATGCCTTTTTGCAACAGCGCACGTTTGTCGGTCGCGGATTGTGGGACAAGTATCTGTTCGATGGCGACATGCAGACCGGCTTCTTCATCTCCAAGCGCTGGAATGCCGACCCGCGTGTGAACGAAGACGCGATGTTCCGGGTGGACTTCGGCAACGTGATCGCTCCGGACATGATCGAACTGGTCATGCCCGATCATTTTTCGCTGATGGAAAAATTCGAGGGCGAGGGCGGCAGCGTCGCGGAAATTTCCGCGGATCTCAAAACCTGGACCAGGATTCCATTCATCCATGGTGAAAAAAGCCGCATCGAAATTCCGCAAGGCACTGCGCTGCGTTACCTGCGCATCGCGAAGTTTCAAAACCGCCTTGCCGAGGTCAATGCCTATGCCGCTGGCAAAGCCCTGCCGCGCGATGCCTGGCGCGCGTCGAACCTTTTCGGCTCGTTCAAGAGCATGAAATTCGCCAAGTCGTGGTCGGCACCGATCACGGTCGATGAAGTCGCCACCGGCAGTTATCTCTGCGTCGCCTTGGAAGGCAAACACGGCGTCGAAGGTGCCTACGCCGCTCTTCGCACGGCCGATGGGACATTTATCGGTGCTCCTGATCGGGCCACATCGTACCCCAGCAATCCCTGGGAATTCTTGAACTCGAAACGTCCGGAAAACTACACCTATTACATCCCGCTCACACCCGAAATGGTCGGACAAAAGCTGGAGGTGGTGGTTATTGGTTCGAACGCCTGTGCCGATGACTTGAAACCGGTCATCTGGCAAACCGCCCGTGAAATTCCTTTCCAACATCGCACCCTGACTCTCACTCCCGCGCCATGAAAAGGCCCATCCTCATACTACTGCCACTCGTCATCGCTGCCGCGATTACCGCCGTGCTGATTTCACCACAATCGACCGATGCCGGGGAGAAAATTCCGGCAGGAGAGACCACGGTCAACACTCCCACCACCGAGGAGTCCGCAGAAACCGGCATGGCCCGCCCACGTTTGCAGATCATCAATGGCAGTGATCAGGTGGTGGATATCTTTTGGCTGAAATCGGAATCCGAGCGTGTGCCGAATGGCACGGTGGAGCCGGGGAAAGACACGATCTTCACCACCAGCAAGGGGCATCGCTTTGAAGTGGTGGGTCGCACGGATCAATCCAAAATCTCGGTGGTCAGCGAGGTCCCCATCCAGGCGGTGCGTTTTGATCCGCAGGGCAAAGACGGCATCCCTGCGTTTTACACCCAGCACATCAGCGCGAAGGGATTTCCCATCGTGGCTTCGGCGCGAGTGAATCCCTACGCGCTGAAGGAAGCGGCCTACTTGGTCAACATGATGCTCGACAAGCGCCCCGACGTGCGTGAGGCGATGATCAAGAGCGGAGCCCGCATGTGCATCATGGCGCGCGATGAGTTCACCACCGATCTGCCCGAGTTTCAGCGCATGGCGATTGGCGAGAACAAGGAAATTCCGGGAGTCAGCAACAAGGATTTCTGGGACGCCCGCGCCCGCGGTCTGGGCGGCAGCGAGCACGATCCTCTTTGCACCGTGGCGGAGGAAAATCTGTTAGCCCTGCAGGGTGATCCGTATGAAAAGGAAAACATCCTCATTCACGAGCTGGCGCATAACATCCACTTGCGCGGCATGTTGAATGTGGATCCCACCTTCGACCGCCGTCTGAAAGAAGCCTATGATGCAGCGATGAAAGCCGGGTTGTGGAAAGGGAAGTATGCTGCGGTCAACAGCCGCGAGTATTTCGCCGAAGGCGTGCAGTCGTGGTTCGATGACAACCGCGTCAACGATCACGATCACAACCACGTGCATCTGCGCTCGCAATTGATCGAGTACGATCCCGGCTTGGCCGCGCTGTGCCGCGAGGTATTTGGTGATACCGAGCTGAAATATACCAAGCCCACCACGCGCCTGACCGGTCACATGGAAGGCTACGATCCCGGCAAAGCCCCGGCCTTCGAGTGGCCGCAGCGCATCGCCAAGGTCCGCGATGACATTCGCGCACTGGCGCAAAACCGCAACGCCAAGGCCCACGCCAGCGACAAGTATGAGGCCCGCACGATCGAAGGCTGGCCGGTCTTGGTCAGTCGCGAGCTGTTAGAGAAACAGCCCGATCAGGTGGCCACGGCCATGCCCTTGCTCCAGCAGCAACTTGTAGAAATCCGCCGTTTGCTCCCTACGGAAGTGATCGGCAAGCTGCAGCAAGTGCGTTTGTATTTCACGCCCGAGTATCGCAACATCGCCCCGTCCGCGGAATACCATCCCGGCGCCGATTGGCTCAAGGCAAACCGTCGCGATCCGGACATGGCAAAACATGTGGAGTTCACCAACGCCCGGATGTTTGAAGAAGAGCTGCGCCGGATGCCCTTGCTCGTCTTGCACGAATTGTCTCATGCCTATCATGACCGTTTTCTGCCTGACGGACATAACAATGCCGACATCAAGGCGGCCTTCGAGAAAGCCAAAGCGAGCGGCTTGTATGATCGCGTGGAGCGCCGCGACGCCAAGGGCAACACCCGCATGGACCGAGCCTACGCCATGACCAATCCCGCCGAGTATTTCGCCGAAAGCACGGAAGCCTATTTCGGCACCAACGATTTCTACCCTTACACGAACGACCAACTGAAACAGCACGACCCTTTCATGCACGAACTCCTCGCCAAACTGTGGGCACTGCCCATAAAGTAAGCAAACGATTTTGATTATGTCACCCATTCACTCTATGAACACCACACTTGCTCCACGTCCTTTCAGCTCTCATACCGCCACTGCGGACAGCGATCGAAACTCGCCGGTTCTGGAGGCGTCGGCCTATCTCACCGTAGAACGCATTTTCGGCGAGAAAAGCGAATTCAAGACCGAGAAGTGGGGCCCCGCCTACTGGCTCAAGGACGGCACAGGCTACACGACCTTGGAAAAATCTCCCGCCTTTGATGACAACGAAGTGCGAGATCTGGTGTGCTATGATCCTGCCACGGGCAAACGCGAGGTCATGATCGCCGCCGCAGACCTGATTCCCGCCGGCGAAACCAAGCCGCTGATCATCGAAAATTACGCCACATCCAAGGACGGCAAGCGCATGTTGATTTTCGCCAATGCCGTGCGCGTATGGCGTGAGAAAACACGCGGCGATTATTGGTTGTTAGAGCGTGCCATCGGAGAGCTCAAAAAACTCGGTGGCGATGCCGATGCCGCGATGATGATGTTTGGCACGCTGTCGCCCGATGACCAGAACGTCGCCTATGTCTATCGCAACAATATTTTTGTGCAATCGCTCACCACATGGGAGATCACCCAGCTCACTCACGATGGCGATGAGCACGTGATCAATGGCACGGCCGATTGGGTCAACGAGGAGGAATTTCATCTGCGCCACGGCTTCCGCTGGAGCCCCGATAGTCAGAAAATCGCCTACTGGCAGTTCGACAGCAACGGTGTGAAGGAATTCCCGATGGTCAATTACATCGAGTCTTCCTACCCGAAAATGCAAAACATCGCCTATCCGAAAGTGGGCGAGATGAACTCCGCCTGCCGCATCGGTGTGGTGGATGCTAAAGGTGGGGCCACGACGTGGATGCAGTCGAGCGCAGATCTGCGCAATCACTACATCGCCCGCATGGAATGGTCCCACGATTCCCGCCACGTGTTCTTCCAGCACTTGAATCGTTTGCAAAACACCAACGAGGTGATGAGCGGTGACCCGGTCACCGGAACGGCGGAGGTGATTTTCACGGATACCGACGAGGCTTGGCTCGATGTCATGAACGAGTGGCTGTGGATCGATGGCGGCACGCGTTTCCTGTGGCTCAGTGAACGCAACGGCTGGCGCCAATTGTATGTGGTATCGGTCGTCGATCGTTCGGTGACTTTGCTCACGCCGGGTGACTTCGATGTCATCAACGTCGCGGGCGTGGATGAGGAAAACGGTATTGTCTATTTCACCGCATCGCCGGAGGAAGCGACGCAGCGCCATCTCTATCGGGTCTCGCTCGATGGCTCCGGCGTCAGCGTGAAAGTCAATCCGCTCGATCAGCCCGGCACCCACACCTATCATTGCTCGGAGGGCGCGAAGTGGGCATTTCACACCTATTCTAGCTTCGGCGTTCCGCCCGTGGTGGAACTGATCAGTCTGCCGGATCACCAAGTGAAGCAGGTGATGGTGTCGAATGAAGATCTGCGTGCGAAGTTGCAAAAGCTGACCCTCGGTCCGCGTGAAACATTCCGGGTGGACATCGGCAACGGCTTGTCCGCTGATGCCTGGTGCATCAAGCCGCCCCACTTCGATGAGAAACGCAAGTATCCGCTGTTCATCCACGTCTATGGTGAACCCGCCGGCAGCACCGTGCTGAATGCCTGGGGTGGTGACAATTACCTCTGGCACTCGATGATGGCCCAGCAGGGATACGTGGTGATGAGCTTTGACAATCGCGGCACCCCCATGCCCCGTGGCCGTGCGTGGCGCAAGAGCATCTATCGGAAAATCGGTGTCATCGCGCCCGTCGATCAGGCCAACGCCGCGCGCGAGGTCCTGCGCACCCGCCCCTATCTGGATGCGGATCGCGTCGGCATCTGGGGCTGGAGTGGTGGCGGATCGATGACTCTCAACGCCATGTTCCGTTACCCGGATTTGTATAAGACCGGCATGGCGATTGCCTTTGTGGCGAACCAACGCATGTACGACACCATCTATCAGGAACGCTACATGGGCCTGCCGGATGACAATGCCGAAGGCTTCCGCGACGGCTCGCCCATCACCCACGTTTCAGGGCTGAAAGGCAATCTGTTGTTGGTGTACGGCACCGGCGATGACAATTGCCACTATCAGAACTGCGAACTGATGGTCCACGAGCTCATCAGACAGAACAAGTATTTCTCCCAAGTGGCCTATCCCAATCGCTCGCACTCGATCGAAGAAGGTCCGAATACCCGTTGCCATCTCTATGGCACTCTGGCAAGATATCTGCTCGACCATCTGCCCTCTCATTCCATTCCCCAACTCTAACCACTCATGTCATCGGCATCCACAGCATCCAAAGGGGTCGCGCGCATCGCGGCCGGAGTCCCCGGAGTTCACAGCAGCCTGTTCTGGCGCATCCGCTTCGCCGTGGGTGACCAGGTGGTACTGTTGGAAATTCCCAACGGCGAGAAAACCGAATCCACGCTCCTCTTGCGTGACATCGAGATGGGCCGCGCGAAGCAGCATGCCCGCGTCGATCACGTCGGCTGCCCGCCCATGTTCGCACCCGAAGGCGGACTCTCCGGCGACCGTGAAACGGCCAACGCGCAAGCCGCCATCGAGTGCCTGCGCCGTGCGGGTGTGACACATGCCTATGGTGACCGCACCTTGCCTCTGATTTTCGCTGATTTCGCCCGCAAGGCCGGCATCACCATCGAGTGCGATGTGGACATGTGGGTGAATGAGCGCCGCCAGAAATCCGATGAGGAAATCGAGCACCTGCGTGAGGCCCAGCGCGTCACCGAGGGTGCGATTCAAATGGCCTGCGAACTCATCGCCCGCGCCGCTGTCCGTGCCGATGGCGTATTACTCCACGACGGTGCTCCGCTCACTTCCGAGCGAGTGCGTACCGCCGTCGATCACTGGTTGCTCGACCAAGGTTTTTCCAATCCCAAGGCCATCATCGCCGGTGGTCCCATCGCTTCCGATTGCCACAACTACGGCACCGGCGAGCTGCGGGTCAGCGAACCCGTGATTGTGGACATTTTCCCCTGCGACCGCCGTTCCCGCTACAATGGCGACTGCACCCGCACCGTTGTCAATGGCGACATCCCCGATGAAGTCATCCGCATGCACGCCGCCGTGCGCGCTTCCAAAGCCGCGGCCGAAGCGAAGATCCGCACGGGTGTCACCGGTGAGGAAGTGCATCTCGCGACCATCGCCGCTCTTGCCGAACACGGCTATCCTTTCGGCCTGCCCGGCGATGACACTCCCATGTCTTACTGCGCCATGACTCACGGCACGGGCCACGGCATCGGTCTCGATGTCCATGAGCCGCCCTTGCTCGATCGCAAAGGTCCGCCCCTGCTCGCAGGCGAAGCCCTCACCGTCGAGCCGGGACTCTATCGCCGTGATCTCGGTGCCGTGCGCATCGAGGACATGGTCATCGTCACCGACACCGGATGCCTCAACCTCAACAAACTCCACGACGGCCTGAGCTGGTAACGTGGTGGAGGCCTCTGGCCTCCAAACCTTCCCAAAACCCAACCATCACCTTATGAAACTCATCCTATCCCTGCTCACCTTCGGTCTCACCTCCGCCTTCGCGGACATTTCCATCAAGTCCGGTGAAAAACTCGCGTTCCTCGGTGACTCGATCACCCAGCAAGGCAAAGGCCGTCCCGGTGGATATGTCAACCTCGTCAGCCACGCACTCGCCACGAACGATGTGAAAATCGAAGTCATTGGCGCGGGAATCAGCGGTCACAAATCCAACCAGATGCTGGCACGACTCGACAAGGACGTGCTCAGCAAACAACCCCAGTGGATGACGCTCAGTTGCGGGGTGAACGATGTCTGGCACGGTGCGAATGGTGTGCCACTCGAAGACTACAAAAAAAACATCACCAGCATCGTCGAGAAGGCGCAGGCTGCAAACGTGAAGGTCATCCTCCTCACCTCCACCATGATCGGCGAGGATCAGGCCCACCCGAACAACCAGAAACTCATTCCTTACAATGAGTTTCTCCGCACGCTCGCGAAGGAAAAAAAATGCTTCCTTGCCGACCTGAATGCCGACATGCAAGAGGCCGTGAAAAAAGCCAACACACCCGGCAAAAACGCACTCACCGGTGACGGCGTCCACATGGCGTTTCCCGGTGACATGATGATGGCCACGGGCATTTTGAAAACCCTGGGCCTTGATGAAAAGCAGCTTGCGAAAGCCCAGGACGCGTGGCTCGATATTCCCGCTACCACCAGCCTCAAAGTTGATGCCGCGTTCAGCCAGCGCGAGATGCAGCAGTTGGAAAAAACCGCCGCCGCGCGCAACACCACTCCGCAGAACCTGATCAACGAGGAATTCAAAAAAGTGTTGGATGGTCTGAAAAAGTGACGTGGCGGTGGACCATGGCCTTTCATCACAAAAGTAGCATTCGTATCCTGCCATGAAAACCCTGATGCTTCTGTTCACCCTCACTGTCTCCCTCCGTGCGGAAACGCCGAACATTCTCCTGATCCTGGCCGATGACCTGGGCTACGGCGATGTGACTTGCTACCATCCCGCATCAAAAATCCCGACGCCGAACATCGATCGACTGGCCAGCGAGGGCCTGCGTCTCACCGATGCGCATTCCCCCTGCACGGTTTGCACACCCACCCGCTACAGTCTCATGACGGGGCAGATGGGTTTCCGCATTCCGCGTGGCGGCACGGTCTTCACAGGGGCCGGTGGTCCTTCGCTCATTGCTCCCGAGCGCTTGACCTTGCCGGAAATGCTTCGTGAAAAACAGTAC
>ERZ1066127.55-NODE-55-length-77108-cov-13.049745_pt1 | contig 77108 bp, 75 predicted proteins | sample MGYA00382774_ERZ1066127 | MGnify/ENA primary metagenome ERZ1066127 (study PRJEB33369, sample SAMEA5778357) | biofilm metagenome | biome: Industrial cooling water; feature: Water cooling tower basin; material: Biofilm | place: United Arab Emirates | collected...
ATGTTTTGAGAATTGCCCACGCGGAACCGCAGAGTTCTGGCTCGGGTTGTGCGACGTGAGGCTGTGCCATTTTTCCCTGATTCGCCCGCACGATGAAGCCTCGGGATCGGACATCGGTGAGCGGGACCGTTTCGGGAGAACAAGTCATGCATGGCGACGCGATTCACGCCTATGTCCGCTTTCGGGCTTGCCCCTCGCGCGCCATCACTCTATCGTTGGCTCAAAGAAAACCATGCAATCTGAGCAAATAACCCCACACAAGATCACCAAGCCTATACAGCTTCTAGGAGCTTGGCTCGCTGGCCTCGCAATCATCAACGGATCGTTTCTCGCTGGGGCTGCAACCATTACTAGTGTCGACTGGATACCAGCTTTACTGGCTATTGCAGCGGTCGTGAATGTACCTCTATTTCTTGGGAGTCTGTTTTTACTTCAAACCAAATTCCGACCCGAAATGCAGGAAGATACATATTATTCGAAATATCTTGAGTCTAAGTATTCTAATTCCTCGAAGGATTTTATTCAGGTGGTCGATCTGGAGAAAGAGTTTAGAAGTTTGGCTGATGAGATCACAAAGAAAATTGAGGCGGGTACCCCAAATAAAAAAGAACGCGTATTCGAACTCATCAAAGATAAAGAGTTGGATTCCCTGGAGGAAAGGTTTGGGGATAGCCGTTCTCTGTCGGAGCTCCACTTGCATAAAGGCGGCTGGGGTGAGTTGGTTGAGGCATGGAGAGATGATGTTTTTCTTTCGGAAGATATTGTCAGACTGTCGTCCGCTGGGCTTGTCGAAGTTCCAGATGGGAATCTTGCAAATGCTCGACTTACCAATATTGGAACGGAAGTTGCAAAGCGCTTGGAAGCTTCGAACAAACTATGGAATCAAAATCACAAGCGCTTTATGCGTGATATACGATCCATCGAATCGGACAGAAGAAAAGCCAACAAGACGCTCCATCCAACGGCGGGCAGCGCTCCAGTTTGAATTCGGGCTTCCCTCCACGCCGTGGATGAGCTAGACGTCGGCAAATAATATGCACTTCAAGAGAGGAATGTTTACTGCTTTCGTGATCTTTGGAGCGGCTGTGTTCATCCTGGGTCGGATCAATTCTCCGATGTTGGTTGCTGACCGTACTTTCCTTGAAGGAATCGATATGAGATCCGAATTACGCGATCTACGCTATCTAATTTTGCCTTCAATAGAGGATGATGCTCCCGAGTCCAAAGAAGTTGAAGATAAGATCGTTCAAGTAGAGAGTTCACTCGAAGTGATCCTTGATGAGGCAAGAAGACGACACTATTCGAAGTGGATTACTGATACTCTTGCAGCAAGTGTAATCGTTCTGGGTCTTATTATCAGTCTGGTCGCGTCATGGCGTGCGGACACGAAGCGGACTATAACGGAAGCCGAACAAGTCGGCGCTGGACAACCCGCTACCCTCCCCCAGTCGAAGTCGGAGGGCAGCGACAAACCTCAACCTGAAGCGGAGGGGCGCTCCCGGTAGCGGTTGCCAGGCCTCATCGTTGAACAAATGAGACGCAAGCTGATATGGGGACTGATTCTCGTTTTCGTGTTGATTGGCGGACTCATCGTCCTAAAGCTGACGATGCCGCTTTCCTACGCAGTAGCCAAGTTGCGAATGTCAGCCGTTGAATATGTGAAGGAACTTCAGAAAACCGGAGAGATCGATCCAAAGGAGTGCGCAGCTCGCTACCTCTATTTCCAGACTGACTACCACAGCAAGACGCCAGATCGGATTCGTATCACGGATAAGGAATTAACTGAGAGCCAAGTTCGGATCACGCTGTATGATCCAAGCTGCAAAGACGACAGCACATATTCTTCAATCAACAGAATCTACCTTGAGCGTAACGCAGATGGAGACTGGATTCCGACTCGCCACGAATGGTCACATAGAGGTCGAGGACGGTTCGGGTGGACAACAAAGCCAACAACATAAACAAGCAGCGCACAAGTCAGTGGTGGCAACGGCGGACAAGCACGCTAATTCGCTTTGCTCTGGACGTCTAAATTCCGTCGTGCCACACTTCAAACGTTAACTCAAGAAACATGACTTCTCCAAAGGCGGAAATGCGGCTAGCTCTTGCGTGGCAATGCCTTGAGGGGCTCTCCGTGGGTGATGCCATCGGAGAATCGCTCAGCTACCAATCATACCGCTGTCGCGAATTGACCGATTTTTCAGCCTTTCGCCCGGGGACATTGCGCTACACCGATGACACTGAGATGGCTTTGGCAATCTATGAGACGCTCCAGCGCTTGGGCGGGATCGATGAAGAAGTTCTCGCTTGGGCGTATTCCACACGATACCGGAAAAACCCTGACCGTGGTTACGGCAAGATGGCTCGACACATTCTCCAGCAGCTATGCGACGGATCTCCGTGGCGTGACGTATCCAAGAATGCTTTTGGAGGGGGATCATTTGGCAATGGAGCCGCGATGCGTGCCGCTCCCATTGGAGCATACTTCTCCGATGATTTGGCAGTTGTGCCTGCGATGGCCACCAAGTCAGCTCATGTGACACACTTTCACCCAGAGGGCATAGCGGGAGCAATTGCTGTCGCCGTAGCAGCAGCTGCTGCAAGCGCTCATAAGGGCGCGCAGCCAGAAGATGCTGCCAGAATCATATGGGACGCGGTCTTGGATTTCACCCCTGAGAGCAAAGTCCGGGTTCGACTCGCCATATCTCATGGTTTTTCAGATGAATCGCCTAGGGAAGTCGCCCGAGAAGTCGGCAATGGGTCGGAGATATCGGCTCAGGACACGGTTCCATTCTGTATCTGGAATGCTTGTCGGAACCTTGGATGCTACAAAGAGGCCATACTCAGCACCCTCGAAGTGGGAGGCGACTGTGACACCAACTGTGCGATAGTGGGAGGTATCATCTCAGCGTTTTCTGGCCTGGACGGAATCCCCACGGATTGGCATACAGCGCGCGAACGACTTCCACAGAAGAGCTACCAAGCCTCGTCATGACAACCACGACCAGCCGCCCTGTCACGATGATTTCCCGTAACTACAACCCTAACCCCATGATCGACGTGCGCACTCGCTGTTAGTGGTGGTGTGCGAATCGTTCGCTGAAGGAAACATGCCTGACATCAAAAACAACATACGCTGGAACTGGGCGGGCGTTCTTCTGTGTCTTTCGATCGCTCTCATACTCGCCCTTCGGAAGTGTGGCGATAGTCCACAGGAGCCTCAAAATCGGTCGGAGGCCATATCAAAGAGGGACCGACCCGACCGGCGTTCTGGTTCTCCACGTCCGATCCATCAGACAAGCACGGGTGGGATGGAATCCGACTGGCAGGATCCGCAGAGCAAGACCGTGTTTAAAGTCAGAAAGATCCTGCAGATGGAAGCCACACCATCCGTGACGGAGGGAGCTAGCGAAGCGACCGCAACAATCAGTATCCGTGTTCACGAGAGCGGTGAGATCTTGAAGCCAGACAGGGGAGAATGGGAAGAAATGACGCCTGTTGAGTTTGCGGATTGGCGAGGCGGATGTAAGGACATCCATTCGGTCACCGCAACTATGGTCAAGACAATCGATAGTCAAAGCGGTGAGATCAAGATTGAGCGGCAGGAGACGATAGGAGACGGTTCTACTGAGCCCCATTCTTATTATAATGAGACGCAAAGCGGAATCAATATCTCGATTGGCTGGGAAGGAGACGTTCTTGTGTTAAGCTGGTCAGCGGTCCAATCCGAGAAAAAGACTGCGAAGATCGAAATCCCCTTCAGCAAGCGATTCCAACATCAAAAACCTAACGAACAAGACGCTCGAGGCACCCGGCGATAACGTCATTCTTGAATTCGAGCTTCCATTTCGCCGGTGCCTCAGCTAAACATTCCTCCAAGAAATCAAAATGAAGAATCCAATTAACCGATGGCGGAAGTTCGTCTTTGGGCTCGGATACACTCGGGCAACGTTGCTTCATTGCATCGTGATCATGCCGCTCGTGTGGTTAACCTTTTGGCTCCTCGTTCTGTGTGTTTTACCCATGGCTTTCCATGCACAGTCTAACATCACGGTGTCCTTGATCGCTATGGGCTCACTCTCATTTTTGTGGATCGTGCCGTCATTCATCTCTGGTCTATTGATTTGGCCGATGTGCAGACTCGGATTATCGGCAGAGACCGACGATGTTCACCTTGAAGAGCGAGAGCGAAGCCAGATTCGATCAGGAGAAGTAGTCGGCTCATCCAACGGCGGGTAACGTCCCAGTTTGAATTCGGGCTTTCCATCCCCACCGTGGATGAGCTAGACGTTGTGCCTAAACATGACGATCACACTCCCATGTCTTCTTTTGGCGTTCTTCGTTTGCTTCCAACACGTCAGCGCGAAGGAGCCTGAACCGAGCAAGTCAGGGAGTCATTCACACATGTTCAGCTATGTCCTGGAGTTTTTCCCAGCATCCAAGGATGCGGCAGCTCATTTCAAGGCTACTCTCACAAATGTCACCAATAATGACTTGAAGGTTCAAGTTAACGACAAGGCTTTCCATTCAACCCTCAAGATTACGAGCAAGTCAGACAAGAAGATCGAAGCCTTCATCAAGCGATATCGCGATCTCCTTCTGACTTCCACTTGGTTTGAGCCCGTTGTTACGATCCAATCCAAGAAGTCGGTGACTTGGACAGTGCCGCTCACTTCGTTGCTCACTTTGCAGGGCGACGAAGTGACTCACGATTTGCTGGCTGGACGACAAGTGGTGAGTGAGATGGTAATGGCAGTGGTTCCGCAGGCAGGAAACTCCATTTCTGACAATGCTGTCCAGAGATCAAAGCCAATCTCCATACAACCAAAGAGATAACAAGCCGGATATGGCGACGCCGATGAAGCCGTATTTTTGAATTTGAGGTTTGCCCCGGTGGCGCCATTCCTCTATCGTTCACTACAGAAAATTAACTCCCAAAATGAAAGCATTTGCCAACATGACAATACTGATTCTGGCACTATCCTTTACGGTGTTTTCGTCGGCGGACGAACCCGTCCCTACCTCCATCCCTGACCCCACTTGTGTCGATCAGATCGCATCCGTGGCTATCGTGGATCCCACGCTCGACTCGGATTTCTTTCGCGCCAAGGATGGATCATATTCCTCTCACATTATTGAGCACGAGGATGGACACCTTGAAAATACGCTGGGAGGTGAAGTCAGTAAGGAGGAAGCTACCAAGATCGAACACACAGCCAAGTGCTTATCCTCCCATCAAGGCGAACATTTGATGTCGCTCTGCGACGCTCAGCAGCACGATGGAGGCTTGTTGCTTGAAGTAGCAGGTGGATTGCCCGCATACGCCAGTTCGCTTACATTGCTGGTCGGCAAAGACAAAAGCCTTACGTGCAAATTCACCGCAACTTATCCGATGAGTGTTCCTGGTGAGCAGCTGACTTGGGCGATCACCAAAAAAACTTTCAAGATGACAAGCGACAGTTTCAAGGCAGGTGAGCGCTTGTTGGGTTGGCTCTCGGTGGAGTTCGAAGAGACCTGCACGATTGACGGCAAGATTACCAGGACGAGCCACAAGATTGAAGGTTACGTGAAGCCAGTAATCAGCAAGCCAGCCTCCGAGCCAAAACCGATCAGCGAAAAAAACGCCCCATCCAAAGGCGGCTAACGCTCCTGTTTGAATTCGGGCTCGCCACCGCCGGTGAATCCACTCTAACGTCGGGCAAAAGTCATGAAACGAATCACAGCAATCTTTCTAGCAGTATGGCCGCTTTCGATTTCGGCTCACCCATGTCCATTCGACTGGAATATTGAGTTCTCTGAGGGAGTCAACATCTCAGGAAAGAACTTGGAAGACTTTGCCAAGAAATTTAATGAAGCGGTCGGCAAGCAGACGAAGGGGAAGATTCCTAAGGCGATCATCTACACTGTGAAGCCTGACTCATTCGCCAAAGTTCCAGCATCTTCTCCATTCGCCAGCGAAATGGAGACGCTCATGAAACGCTATTCCGAAGTCACAGCTCCGCTCATCAAAAAGGGCGTTTTTGAGTATGGCGGTGCGCCGAAGGAGATCAATTTTCCGGCGAATTTTCCTGTGGCTTGCATACTCTCATCTCCGAATTCGGGCGCAGTGAATTATGAAGAGACCAAGGATGGTCTGAAGATTACGATTCACCGGGAATTGGAATGCCGTGCATACAACGTAAGCCCGAAGTTTTTGGAGATCGCGAAAGATTATCAGCGTGGGGAGAAAATTCCCGCCGGGGGAGACCATGTCTCCTACTTTTTCGCCCGTTTCAGTATGATGATGTGGGCATTTCACACGATGCCTGATCCGGCCAAGGAAGCTGTCGAAGAGCCGATTCTCTCGGGTGTCACACTCTACCTTCCGGAGAAAAGGGTGATTCTCGCCATCGAGACGAAGGAGAAGCATGAGGAAATACTCAAGAGCATGCAGGAGAGAGGATACTTGGAGATTCCTGGTTCCAAAGGCACCGAATAATATCAATAAGCCCAACATGTCGAGACACAGCAACCCCTATCAGCCGCCCTGTTTTCATGCGCCCCCGTGAGTTTCAACCTCAACCGCGTGGGCGACGATCGCCCCCGCTAGCGGGTTGCCAACCCTTGACGCCTGTAACAAATGATGACTTCAGAAACGCCAGAAAATCTCTTTTTACGGATCACTGATCGTGAGTCGCTCTATGACGTTGGCACCTCCATTTTGGGGCTGGACGACGGAGATCTCTCGGAAGCACAACGGGACTTTAAGCATTGCTACGATCTCTGGCTTGGACTCGGGAACGGATTTTCAGACGTCTGCGTAGGCACTTACCTTTCTAGCTTGCCACGTGGGGTTGCCGCTTTCGAGAGAATTGGCGTCAATACTATCGCAATCCCTGGGAGGCTTGTTCTCGCTCAGTTTGAGAGTCGGGACTTATCGACTGCTGAGGATGAGATTTCAGATTTCATGTTGGATGACGCTGATTTCGATCAGTTCCATGAGGCCATCAAGAAGATCGACGAGGATTGGATGCATCAGATTTGGGAAGCTGCCGATGAGATCGAGCAAGGATTGATGGCTCTTGCGTCGGGGCGACCACAAAAACCTCACACAGAGTACGGCGCATCTATGAGTGGGTAGCTTACTGCCACGGCGATCAAGCTAGGGGATGGATTGACAATCGTGATTCTCGCCTTTTTCCACTGATACACTGAGATCCACTGAAATCACTGATTTTTTATTTCAGAAAACAAAAGAATCACCGATCTTTCCCATTTCTCCATTCTGTTCCTTCTGAAAAATTCTGAAATTCTGTTCGATTGGGCTGAGATCACGAGTGAGTGCTCATAACTTTGAGGTGTCGAAATCGTTAGGTCGAATCCATCTCCCTCGCTTGATCGGCCTGAGCTTACTGCTTGGAATTCAGGCTTCCATTTGCGCCGCGTATGGTCTATCCGTGGTTCCGTCAAATCACATGAAAGCGTGTGTTCCCATCTTATGCCTTGCGATCTGCGTTCTGTATGCGGAGGAAACACAAGGGAATCCTTACGCAACTGCCACCAAGAAGGCGGCGGAGTTGATTCAGTGTGCAAACAAGCACAAGACTCTTAGAGATGTTCCTATTGTCTATGGGCACGTGGGTGGTCTCAGAAGTAATCCGGAGACCGCGGCCAAGGTTGATCGAGGGGAGATTATTTTAGGCGGATGCATTGTAGGGGGGCGCGATCATTTGGTGGTCTGTGCGACTTGCGGTTTAAGCTATGACGATTCCTATGAAGCATGGCAGGAGTCTTTTCCCTCCGATTCATCCGCTGCCGAAAACAAGATGAATCCACCGTGCACGGCCGCGACAATCCAGCAAAAGCTATCAAAAGAACTCAAGGACATCACGCTTGATGTGGCTGGCTCAAAATCGTCTTTCCCATCATACTCTCGTTGGATTAATGCCAGCGGAATCGTGGGAGAGCAGGTTTTGGTGTTGACCGAGACCAGGACCCAAGAAGTGCAAACGAAGTTGGAGGAGTGGGTGCGGAAGATGGGTGCGCCGAGGAATGCAGACACCGGTGTTTCGGATACGACGAAAGGAAGGTGGGAATGGATGGCGGGCGGCAAGTCTTTCGACGTGAGTTTGAGTGCTTCGGAGAATGAGGGATCTTACATCAGGCTGGAATGGCATACTGTAAAAAAAGATGACGTGGATGATTAGTAGCGCTAGGCCTTTTGTCAGCGATGATGTCCCGTAGCCTAAAGCCGAGATCCACGTTTCATGTTGGCTCCCGCCAGTGAGGCATACATGACTGGGAGGCTGCTTTGATTGCTCCATCCTGGCTGTCCCGATGTTGCAGCCGTTGATAACGGTCAACACTGAGTCCTTGCCGGAGTTTTCTTGCGCTTCCGGCGGGAGCATGTCCTAATCACGGCATGGAACGCATTTCCTTTGTGCCCAAGACCTGGCAACTCCCTGAGGCGATTCGCAAACGCCTCGGCAATTCGGTAGGCAAGCAGCGGTTGATGGATGAGGATGGGCATTTGCTGCTGATCCTGCACCAGGTTCCGCAGTCCGAGGACGATGAAGTCCGCACCGCGGCATTGTTTTGGCGCAATCCTGCAGGAGAATGGAAAAGCTCTCCTGCCAGCGGCGGGCTGACAGGGCTGGAAACCCACCTCGCTTCCTATCGCGCCGCCATCCATGTGTTGGATGAAGATGTGGAAGCGGCGCAAACCCCGCGACAGTATTTCGAGGTGATGCGCCGCATGCACCCTGTGCAACGATCCACGCGCAGCATGGCGGAAGTGTTGCAAGCGGCGCGCGAGGCATTGCCGGACGACACACGCATGATCAACATGCGCGACCAGGCCGCGGATCTGGAGCGGGGGATCGAGCTTGTGGCGGCGGATGCCAAAGCCGGCATGGAATTCACCATGGCGGAGTCCGCCAGCCAACACGCGCAATCGGCGATGGAAGCCAGCCTGGAGGCACGGCGTCTCAACCGCTTGGTGGCGATTTTCTTTCCGCTTGCCACACTCGTGGCGGTGTTTGGCATGAACGCACCCCATGAAGTGGTGCGCTATCCGAATTTCTCGACAGTGCTCATCATCGGGGCCGTGCTCGGCTTGATTTTCTATGCCATCGTCTCGGTCAGGCCGAAAAAGGGCGATTGAATCGGGCGGCGTGGGCTTAGATGGCCTTGTGAGACAAGTGGACTGAAGTTTGCCCTCCCTTCACGCCTCGGCATGCTCTTTGCGCAGGGCGGGGGCGATGCGGTCGATGGCCGCTAGCACATCCGGGGGCAACGCGGGGGCTTGCAGGGCGGCGAGGTTGTCGTGGAGCTGGGCGACGGTGCGGGCGCCGATGATGGCCGAGGTGACACCCTGTTGTTGCAGGGCCCAGCGCAGCGCCAGATGGTGCAAGGGCAGGCCGAGCGAGGAAGCGATGGCGTGGAGCGCGCGGATGTTTTCCTGTTGCGCCAGTACCTGCGATTCCTGGAGAAATCCTTCTGGTCGTGCCGCGCGTGAGCCGGTGGGGATGCCATCCACGTATTTCGGCGTGAGCATGCCTTGCGCCAGCGGGCTGAAGACAATGGAGCCGATGCCTTCCTGTTCCAGCCACGCGTGGATGCCTTCGGCCTCGGGCCAGCGGTTGAGGATGGAATACGGTGGTTGATAGATCAGCGGACGCACGCCCATGGCGCGCAGGATGGTCACGGCCTGTTGCAGCATGGGCAGCGGGTATTTCGACAGACCCACGTAGAGCGCGCGGCCGGATTGCACAGCGGTGGCCAGGGCGGACATGGTTTCTTCCAGTGGCGTGTGGGGGTCCGGCCGATGCGAGTAAAAGATGTCCACGTAGGGCAAACGCAGGCGTTGCAGGGACTGATCGAGCGAGGCGAGCAGGTGCTTGCGCGAGCCCCATTCACCGTGGGGGCCCGGCCACATCAGGTGGCCGGCCTTGGTGGAGATCACCATTTCATCGCGATGTGCGGCGAGGTCCCGCTGCAGGATGGTGCCGAAATTTTTCTCTGCCGATCCGGGGGGCGGGCCGTAGTTGTTGGCGAGATCGAAGTGGGTGATGCCCTGCTCGAAGGCGGAGAGGATCATGGCGCGTGCTTCGCCCTGGTCATCGACATCGCCGAAATTGTGCCACAGGCCGAGAGAAATTTCCGGCAACAACAGGCCCGAGCGGCCGCAACGACGATGGGGAATCATGGCGGTGATATTTCGTTACGAAGGGGCATCCGACAAGGAGGAAAACGCGGAGCTCATCTGGATCTTGTCAGCGAGGGGAAACGGGTGTACACCCGGGGCGTGGAGACATTTCTCGTGGCTGAGCAAACGATACGCGCTGCGATGCAGGCGGGTGTGAGGGAGTTTGTGGTCTGTGCCGGGGCGCGCAATGCGGCATTGGTGGAGGTCATCGCGCAGGCGGAAGAGGCGGGGAAAGTGACGGTGTGGCGGCATTTTGAGGAGCGCTCCGCCGCGTTTTTCGCGCTGGGACGCTGTGTGGATTTGCAAGCTCCTTGCGCGGTGGTGACCACCAGTGGCACTGCTGCCGCGGAGCTCTTGCCTGCGATCATCGAGGCTCATTATCAACAGCGGCCGTTGCTGGCGATCACGGCGGACCGGCCCGCGATCTATCGTGGCACCGGAGCTCCGCAGGCCATCGAGCAGGAGCATTTGTTCGGCCCGTATGCCGGTTGTGGCCCGCTGGAGCAGTGGTCGCGCCGCGGACCGTGGCAATGCAATGTGGAGATGGAGGAGGAGTTCGCGGTGCAAGAGTGCGATTTTTCGGCGGAAATTTCCACGCCTCCGCTGCCGCAGAGTCCGGTGGCGGTGGCGGAGCTGGCCCGCTGGCTGCGCGAGGACAATTCCGGTGGTCTGGCGGTGCTGGTGGGCGGCTTGGAGCCGGAGGAGCAGGAGGAAGTCTGGCATTTTCTGGATGCCCTGCGTGTGCCGGTGCTGGCCGATGCCACCAGCGGCCTGCGGGAGGCGCTGGCTCACATCGGATTGCCCGATGGTGACCGGTTGTTGCGCCAGTGGACACCGCAAAAAGTTCTGCGCATCGGTGATGTGCCGACCGGTCGGTATTGGAGGGATCTGGAGGCGCAGGCATCGACGGAGGTGTGGTCTATCACGCGCACCGGTTTTTCCGGATTGGCGCGGCCGAGTCGTGTGGTGGTGGGGCCGGTGCAGCGGGTGATCAAATCGCTGGGGCACCAAGAGCGCATCGGCGATCCCTTGGCAATGCTGGAGCATACGGCCCGGCGTGCGGCACAGATCGAGGAAGCGCTGGAGGCCTATCCGGAGAGCGAGGCCGGCTGGGTGCGGACTTTATCGCATTACGCCACCTTGGCGGAGTCCCTTTTCCTGGGCAACAGTCTGCCCGTGCGCGAGTGGAACTGGTTCGCGCAGTGGCAACGACCGGTCACGCGGGTGCGAGCGAATCGCGGTGCGAATGGCATCGACGGTCAACTGAGCACTTGGTGGGGCAGCAGTGCGCGCCAGGAAAATGCGTGGTGCATGGTGGGTGATCTGACGGCACTGTATGATCTCGCGGCACCGTTTTTGTTGCAACAGTGCGAGCAAAAGGGCCGGGTGCTGGTGATTCTCAACAATGGCGGCGGGCGGATTTTCGAGCGCTTGCCGCGTTTGCGCCAAATGCGCCCGGGAGCGCGCGAGTTGATGATCAACCCGCATCCGATGAATTTTGCCGGATGGTCGGCGCAATGGGACCTCGCTTATGTGTGCGCCAGCAGTCCGGATGATTTGGATGCCTTTGAGCCGGGGGATCGCATGACTGTGCTGGAGGTGCGTCCGGATGCCGGGCAAACGGCGGATTTTTGGCAGGCGTGGGATCGCTTTGAGGCATGAGTGAGGAAAAGTCCACCATCTGGTGCCTGCACGGCGCGGTGGGCGCGGCGGCGGACTGGCAGCCCTTCCGCGAGGAATGGGAACGCGCCGGTTATGCCGTGCGCGCGGTGGATTTGTGGCGATTTCTGGATTGCTGCCCGCGGTCCTTGGCCGATACCGCCACGGCGTTGAACGCGGAGGTGGCCGGAAATCGTGGAAAAAATCTGTTGGTCGGTTATTCCATGGGGGGCCGCATCGGATTGCATGCGTTGTTGGCCGCGAATTCACCATGGGATGCGGCGGTGATCATCGCAGCCCATCCGGGACTGGAGAGTGAGGAGGAAAAAATCGCGCGTCGCCAAAAAGATGCCGACTGGTCGGTAAAATGCCATCGCGGAGAGTGGGCGGCATTTTTGCAACAATGGCAGTCGCAGGCGATTTTGCACAGCGCGGCGGATTTCCGTGTCGATTGGTGTGATCGCACGCCCCTGCATTTGCGTCGCAAGGAAATCGCCCGCAGTTTCCTTGAGTGGTCCTTGGGGCAGCAGGAGAATTTGTGGCCGCGCTTGGCGGAGATCGCTGTGCCGGTGCTGTGGTTGACGGGGGAGCTGGATGGCAAATTCACTTCCTTGGCGCAGCGGGCATGTGCTTTGCTGCCGCGAGCGCGGGGTCATGTGATCGATGCGGCCGGTCACCGTTTGCCGTGGCAACAGCCGGCGGTGTTTTCGCAGGAGGTGCTGGGATTTTTCGCAGGGCTGGCCTGACCTCTTACTCTGAAGCCCGCGTTCTGACAAAAAAACCCGTGCCCCTGATGATGGGACACGGGTGGGGGGAGAGTGATCAATGGTCAAACGACCGCCTCTTTGCTGGGCAAGGGGCTGGGGTAGAAACCATCGGCACCGGGTTTCGGGCCGGGTTGGGCATCCCAGGTGAGGTCCTTGGGCATGGTGTCCACTTGGGAGTTCATGGCCATGTCCCAGGTCACTTCCTTGCCCGTGTAGCAGGCCATGCGGCCCATGATGCCGGTGAGCGTGGCCTCGGCGGTGTAATAGGCATCGTTGTGCGCGGTGTTCTCGCGGATGTATTGATAGAGCATGTCGTGCTCGGTCTGATAGGGGTTGTTGTCCGGTCCACGGAAGCGCCAGATGATTTTTCCGCTGCGGTCCTTGATGACGCCCGGTTCCGCCGTGCCCTTGGAGCCGACGATGCTTTCCGACACACGGGACCAAACCCCATTCCACTGGCGGCATTGGCTGTTCATGATGGTGCCGTCGGCGTAGTGATACTCGACGAAGAAGTGGTCGAAAATTTCCCCCCACTCCTTGCCGACGCGGCTGGTGCGTCCGCCCATGCCCACGGCCTTGACCGGATGCGCGCCCTTGAACCAGTTGCCCACATCGATGTTGTGCACGTGCTGCTCGACGATGTGGTCGCCGCATAGCCAGTTGAAATAATACCAATTGCGCACTTGGTATTGCATCTCCGTCTGGCCCTCGCTGCGCGGACGTGTCCACACGCCACCGCTGACCCAATACACCTGCGAGGAAATGATGTCACCGATCATGCCCTCCTTGACCTTCGCCAAGGTTTCCAGGTAGCTCTTCTGGTAACGGCGCTGCAAGCCGCAGACGACCTTGAGGTTCTTCTGGTCGGCGACTTTGGCGGCCTCGATCACCTTGCGGATGCCGGGGCCATCGACGGCGACGGGCTTTTCCATGAAGACGTGTTTGCCTTGTTTCACGGCATATTCGAAGTGCTGCGGGCGGAAACCGGGAGTGGAGCAGAGCAGCACCACATCGGCGGCATCGATGGCGGCCTTGTAGGCATCCAGACCGACGAAACGGCGGGCTTCCGGCACATCCACGCGGGCGCCGAATTTTTCGCTCAGTTGCTTGTGTGCGTATTCGAGGTTATCCGCAAAGGCATCCGCCATGGCGACGAGCGTGGTGCCCGCCACATTCAAGGACTGGGCGGCGGCACCGGTGCCCCGGCCACCGCAACCAATGAGTGCGATTTTGATAGGTTTGACGTCATCGGCCGCGGCACCGATGGTAGGAAACAGTGAGGCGGCGCTCAGCAAAGCACCGGTTTTCAAAAACTGACGACGATCCGATGGTTGATAAAGGGACATAATCTCCATACATCGCATCCGCGACGGATTTTTCAACAGTTTTTCCGCGGTGGTGCCGGAGACCGGATTGATGCGTCACAATCCACAGGCCTGCGGTGATTTCGTTTGCCAGATCCTACGTTTTCTTAGTAGCATCCTGACATGAAAATTCTGGAACCGCACATGATGGTGCTGGCCTCCGCCGGGTCGGGAAAAACCTACCAACTCAGCAATCGCATCATCGGCTACATCGCGATGGGAGTCGATCCCGCATCGATGGTGGCGCTGACCTTCACCCGCAAGGCGGCCGGCGAGTTCACGGATGCCATTCTCAGCAAGCTCGCCAAGGCCTGCCTGGACCCGCGGCAGGCGGAAAAACTCCGTCGCGACTTCGCGAGCAGCGGCCGCGACCTCGGTTCTATCGACTTCCTGCCCATCCTGGAGTCCCTCATCGCCGCCCTGCCGCGCATGACCTTGGGCACCATGGACGGCTTTTTCACCAAGGTGGTGAAGGCCTTTCCGCTGGAGCTGGGCATTTCCGCCACCTCCTTCCAACTGATCGAAGGCGCGGAGGCGGAAATCGTGAGGCAGCAACTGCTGCAAAGCCTGTTGCAGCAAGAGCTGAAGCCCGAGGACGCCGAGCGCTTTTTCCAGGCATTCCGCAAAACACTCATGGGCCAGGAACACATCAGCGTGCGCGCGCGCATGGATGACTACACCAGCCAGTGGCACGAGCACTGGATGAATGGCGGCGAACGCATCGCCTGGGGCCCTGAGTTCCTCGCCGAGGGCGGCGGCATCGACTTGTGGATGAGCCAACGCCTCGACTACGCCCAGCGCCTCGAGCAGGCGATGGAGCAGATCAGCTTCACGCACGGAGCGCAGAAAAATTCCTGGCTGAAAATGGCACAGGTCGTGGGCGAGCACAGCACTGGCAGCGGCGTGATGGGCAAGGGAAACACGCTTCTCGAGCGCTTCATCGAGCTCGCCGCCGCCGGCGCGGAAGGCGATCAAGAGCTCAAATCCCACAAGCTGTTCACGGTCCCTTCCCCTGTGTTTTCCCTCATTCGCGAGGCTCTCATCTGCGCCGCCAGGGCGGAAATGGCCAGTGCCTGCGCCAGCACGCGCGCGGTGGCAGAAGTGATCGGGATGTTTGACCAAGTCTGGGAAAGACGCCTGCGCCGCCGGGGGAAATTCGGCTTCAGCGATGTCAAGGCGAAGATGAGCGAGTGGAGTTTGCAAGAGGACAAACGCCTCATGCGCGAGGCTCTGGACTACCGCCTGGATGCCAAATACCAGCACTGGCTGCTCGATGAATTTCAAGATACCAGCCGTCTGGATTGGCAGGGTCTGTCGCCCCTGATCGAGGAGGCCATGACCAACGACGAAAGCTCGGTCTTCCTCGTGGGTGACAAAAAACAAGCCATCTACGCCTGGCGCGGCGGTGATGTGGGCTTGTTCGATGAACTGCGCCAGCACTACGGCAGCCATCTCCACATCGGCACGATGAAAGAATCCCATCGCTCCGCAGCCGAGGTGCTCGATCTGGTGAATCGCGTCTGCGGCAATCTCGATGCCATGAAACGTCTCTACGGTACCGTCGCCTCGCGCTGGGAGTGGGAAGATCACATTCCTGCCAAGCCTGACCTGCGCGGCCACGCCCGCGTCGAGTGCGTGGAGGAAAACGAGGAAAAAGACGCGCGTCTCCAGCGCATGGTGGAGATCTTGCGCGAAGTGGGCGCAGGAGAAAAATCCCTCAGTTGCGGCGTGTTGGTGCGCACCAATGCCGAATTGACCCGCGTGGCCGACTACTTGCGCCACCACGGCTTCCGCGTCATCGAGGAGGGCCAGCGCGCCCCGGCCCGCGATAACCCCATCGGCGTGACCATCCACCAATGCCTGCGCTGGCTGGCCGATCCGTCGGATTCCTTTGCAGAGGAGGTCCTACGCATGTCCATGCTGTGGCCCGTTCTCCAGGAAAAATTCGGCGAATACCCGTGGAACCAATGCCATGCCTACATCGCTCGCGAGGGACTCGCCGGCTTGGTCGCCACACTCATCGAGCCACTGTGGGCAGGTCTATCGGACTTTGGCCGCCATCGCACGGATGATCTGCTCCATGCCTTGCGCGCTGTGGATGCTTCCGGCACCGGCTCCGCCAAGACCGCGGCACAGGTTTTGGAAAAACTCGTCGTAGCCCAGCCCCCCGGCTCCGCAGAAGTGCAAGTGCTCACCATTCACAAATCCAAAGGTCTCGGGTTCGATCTCGTGCTGCTCCCCTTCATTCCCTCCACCTCCATCCCGGATGCCAACAATTTTGATATCGCCCGCACCAGCGAGTGGATTTGCAAAACCCCGCCCAAGTGGGCACGCCAGCTCCTGCCGCCGATCCGCCGCGTGGAAGAACAATGGCGCGAACAACAACAATACGAGGCGATGTGCGTGCTCTACGTGGCCCTCACCCGCGCCAAACGCGGACTCTACGTGCTGCTGGAGGGCAAGGAACTCAAGGAGGAGAACAATTCCCTCACCCAATGGATCCTCGACTCCTGCCCCGGCAGCGAGGGCGTGATCTTTGAATCCGGCAGCATGGCCTGCCTCGCGGATGTGGAGAAATTCGTGGCCAAACCTTCGCCGCCGCCGCCTCTGCTCGGTCCCGTCGTATGGAAACGCCGGGGCCGCACCGCCTCTCATGCTGCCGCTGGCCCCAGTGCCGCCCTCGACTACGGCACCGCCATGCACGCTCTCATGGAATCCATCACCTGGCTCGATGAACAACCCTTCACCGCGACCGGCGAGATGGCCGCCCAAGTCCACGCCCTTCTCACCCGCGATGACTGGCGCGCCTGCCTCGAGAGACGCCAACGCCGCATCCAGCTCCAGCGCGAAGTCCCCGTCGAGGGCATGGTCGAGGGCACATCGGTGCGCGGCGTCATTGATCGCCTCCACATCCTGCGCGATGAAAATGACACGATCACCCGCGTGGAAATCCTCGACTACAAAACCGATCGCGTCACCACTCCGCAAGAACTCCGCGACCGACATGCCGAACAGCTCCTGCTCTACCGTCACCTCATCGCCAAGGCCTTGGGCATCGAGGAATCCATCATCACCTGCCTTCTGCTCGGCATGCACGCCGGCCTCATCGTCCCATGCGCTTGAAACGAAATGATGTCGGTTTTTTTCCAAGAGTCATGACCATAACCCAAAGACAGCCATGCCGGCAGACAGTCCCGCTTGGCAAGGTCCCGACAGACGGGCTTCCAGCCTCTCAGACCATGTAAGCTACATGGAGAAATCAAGCGGGCTCAGGCTGTGAGTGATGCCAGACACTTCAAGAATCTGCTAGACACAACCACGAGCAAGAAGCTACATTCCATATCACAAATGAAGATACTCTTGTTATCTGCGGCTCTTTGCATGGTTACTGATAGTAGTTTTGCTTTCGCAGCGGAGCGCGTTTTCGTGCGCGAAGCGAAGCAAGGCGAATGCTGCAGCGCACGGCTGGAAATCGCCGACAACGGCGAGGCGTATCATCTGGAAAACAACAGCCTCTCCACCGCCACTGTTGACGAGGTAAAAGGATTACTCCATGTCAAAGTGAAGGGTGAAACGCGTTGGGTGCTCACGCCGCGGGACGGGGCCTGGATCGATCAACGCGATGGCCGCTGGGTGAATCGTGACGCCTTGGTCAAACATGATCCGGAATGGACTGGTGTCCGCATCAACGTCCAGGATCAACATGGGCAAGCTGTCGAGGAATTCAGCTTCACGTACACGATCGATGGCAAGAATGGCAGATGGGATCCCATGCTTGTCCGCCCCATCCCTGCGGACCACGGGAAAATGGAAATCAAGGCTCCTGCCGATTGTAAGATTTATGTGGAGATCAAACATCCGGATTTTGTTAGAGGATTCAACTCGCCGTGCGAGTTGGATCGCACATCCGGCGCTGCGGAATTGAAAGCTGTGTTTCGCAGGGGGAAGACAGTGAGGGGGATGGTGGTGGACGAAGAGAGTGGCCAAGGAGTCCCTGATGTTGCGGTGATACCCATGATTTTCACACCGCCGTCTTATTCCCCAGACTACGAGAGAAAAGTGAAAACAGTAGCAGATGGCTCGTTCACTGTGCGCGGTGTGGACGGATTTATCGCTATCGAACACCCGGACTATGTGGATGAAACGCATTTGATAGAACAAGGCGAAACGATTGCCAACGTGAAGCTAAAGAAAGGACTCACCCTGCAGGGGAAAGTGAGCGATTCATCCGGCAAGCCGCTCGCAGGCGTGGAAGTGGATGACGGAGCGGGAAAGAGCACCCTGACAGGCGACGACGGGCGTTTCACCCTGCATGGCTTGCGGAAATGGAATGATCATCGGTGGAACCTTTCTTTTTTCAAAGAAGGTTTCAACAAGCATAGTTTCAGGCAGCACGATGCTCCCGTTGAGGGTCTCGATGTAACTCTTACTCCTCTTCCTCAGCTGCGTGGTCGGGTGGTGCGTGCCGATGGGAAGCCTGTCGGCAGATTTACCCTGGTCTGTGGCCCCGGCGCGAATCCGTATGACTTCCAGTGTGCGGAAGCCATCGTGGATGCTAAGGATGGGCGATTCGTCATCCAGCCGCGAGCGCTTCCCGAGGAGGGCACGGATTATTGGTTGGGAGTCCGTGCGGAAGGCGCTGCGCCATGGGAGGGAGTGGCGTCGCAAACCGTTCTGGAGTCCGGTGAATTCTCAGTCGTTCTTCAGCCGGGCTTTTCCCTTTCCGCCCGTCTCATGCTACCGGAATCCGCAGGCGATGGGCGAATTCACATGGAGCCAACAGATCGTGAGCCACAAGAGCCATTCAGCCCAGAACTTGCGGGAAAAACTCTCGCTACACGCAGCATGCGCTCTGCGCGCGGGGAGCCCATCGTAATCCCCCATCTCCGCACCGGCGAGTATCAACTCAGCATCAAAGTGAAGGGTGCGAGTCCTCTTTCGCTTCCCGTCACGATTGCGAATGGAAATGTCGATCTCGGCGAGCTTATACTTCAAGGCACCGGGTCGATCACTGGGATCGTGAACGAGCCTTTCACTTCTGGCAAAGCTTGGCGTTTTGCCGATGGCAAAATCTATGTCGATGGATTTGATGCGAAACATTACGAGCCGTTCATGACCTTTAAAGCCGATGGCGAGGGCCGGTTCCGGGTGGATGATATTCCGTCAGGGAGGGTGACCGTGATGTTTGATTACAATGAATCGGCAGATGTCATCAATTCGGTGGTTCGCAAAGTCCTCGTCAAGGAAGAGAAAGTCTCGGAGGTGCGCTTTGAAGGGGCAGGTGGGGCATGGTCGCAACCTCTTCGCATGGTTTTTGATGAAAAGGATGCCATTCCGGCTTATGACGGCAAACGCGTGGTGGAAAATGTCACCGACCGCAAGGAGATGTTCCGGATCGATGTGTTGGACGCCGAAGGTGTTGTGGAGACTGTGGTGGAGTGGAGTTCTGATGATGCATCACCTCCTGCGATCCCTGATCTCGCACCCGGTCGCTGGCGGATTCGTGTTTCCGATTGGCTCGGAAGCCGTGGATTTGATGAAGGAATACGTGGAGAAGTAACTGCCGATGTTGGAGAGAAGCGCGGGCCCATAACGATCTCATTGGGGAGCAAAATCATCTCTGGGCGGGTGACTTCCTCTAGAGAAACGAAACGACTCGTTCAGGTGATTGCCGTAGGGCGCAACACAGGGCGGGTGTTTTATTCGCGGGCTGATCAGGAGGGCGATTTTGTCATTCGTTATCTCCCTGCAGATGAGTATCTCGTCCACGCCCGAGACGACGAAGGTGGTTGGTGCGATCTGGGCGTTCGAAGAGTGGATAAGCCATTTACAGATTACGGCGAACATGCGCTCGGTGATGGTGGACACCTCCAAGGTAAAATCCCCCGTGAGATTCTGAGAGGCAAGGGGGACATCCGCTTGTCAGTAGAGTCTCAGGATGGCGTGGTGGTTCCTGTCGATGAATGGGAAAACGACGGCAGCTATCGTTTTGGCCACCTCAAGCCCGGAACATGGACGATCGTAGGCAAAGCAGGTGATCAGGAATTTTTGCGCAGCAGTGTTAAGGTTGTAAGCGGAGCCACCGTAGGGGTGAAGCCCTCTCAAGACTAGTTGCAGCATGTTCCGTGGGCCCCATGAATGCACATTGTTCCATGTGTCGCGCCCATCAGCCACAGGAAGACAGCCATCCCATGCCGGCGCGGGGATTTTGAACGCTGCCATTTTTCTGGCTTCCCATCGCCCGCATTTCCCTGCATGCTGTCGCCCATGAGCGACACCGCTGTGACGATTGCCGGCACGGGAAGTTACGTGCCCGAAAAGATCCTGACCAATGCCGAGCTGGAAACGCGCATTGAAACCTCCGATGAATGGATCACTACCCGCACCGGCATCAAGGAGCGGCGCATCGCGGCAGAAGGCGAGTTCACCTCCCACATGGCCACCAAGGCCGGGCTCAAGGCGCTCGAACAAGCCCACCTCTCTCCCGAGGACGTGGAACTGATCATCGTCGCCACCATCACGCCGGATACCCTCACGCCCGCCACCGCCTGCTACGTGCAGGAAAACATCGGCGCGCGCCGGGCCATCGCCTTTGATGTCTCCGCCGCCTGCTCCGGTTTCCTCTACGCCATGGAAATCGCCCGCAAAATGATCGCGGGCGGGGCCGTGCACAACGCGCTCATCATCGGCGCGGAAAAACTCTCCGCCTTTGTGAACTGGAATGACCGCGGCACCTGCATCCTCTTCGGCGATGGCGCGGGCGCGGCCGTGCTGCGCAAGTCCCAGCCCGGTGAAGGTCACATCCTCGCCATGGACCTCGGCACCGATGGCTCACTCACCCACCTGCTCAACATCCCCGGCGGAGGATCGGCCCGGCCCATCACCCCGGAAAATGCCGATGAACACCTCGCCACCCTCGCCATGCTGGGCAAGGAGGTCTTCAAACACGCCGTCAATCGCATGAAGTCCGCGGCGGAAACGGTCATCACCCGTGCTGGTTTGCAGCCCGAGGACATCGCCTGCGTCATCCCGCACCAAGCGAACCTGCGCATCATCGACGCCATCGCCGACCGCCTCTCCGTGCCTAACGAAAAAGTCTTCGTCAACCTGCACCACTACGGCAACACCTCCGCCGCCGCCGTCGCCATTGCCCTCGATGAAGCACACCGCAGCGGCGCTTTCCAACGCGGCGAAAACATCGTGCTCGTCGTCTTCGGTGCCGGTCTCACCTGGGCTGCCGCCGCGATCCAGTGGTGATGAAATGCGTTTTCCCTGCTCGCAGGAGAATCTGCTTGTGAAGCATGCTCCGTGTCGTTAGGATTATCACATGATCATGATGCAAGGCAGATGGTTGGGTTTGATGATGCTCGTGTGCGCACTTGCGACCAGTTGCGCGACGTTTCCCAGCAAAAAACTGCCACGTGTCCCAGCCCAGTCGGTGCAGGTGGGTAAAAAAGTTTCATTGAGCTATCAGATGGCGGGAGGCATGGAAATGATCACGGGAAAACCCGCGGACTTGAATGCGAAGCAGCTTGTGACGGCGGAGTCCGCCTTCACTGCCGCCGCTCAGAAAAGCGGCCGGTTTTCCTCAGTTACCTCCGGTGGAAAGGGAGATGTGAGTGTGAAATTGCATCTGTATAACCATGGGAATCAAGCTCTCGCCATGACCAGCGGCTTCATCAGCGGTTATACCCTGTTCGTGATCCCCGGTTTTGCTACCGATCAATTCAAGCTTACCGCCTCCGTGCGAACCACATCCGGTAAATCCCGGAATTATGAATTGAATGATGCCGCCACCACTGTCTTTTGGTTGCCATTGATCGTGGCCACTCCGTTTCAATCGCCCAAAACAGTGATCCCGCAAGTGCATGAAAACATGTACCGGAATTTGTTTTCCCGCATGGAAGCCGACGGTCTCTTGCCCCAAGCCCGCCCCTAGTCACCGGTTTCTCGCGCGTCTTTCGCCCATGAAATGCCCGCGATGATCATCCGCATGCATCGTTCGCCATGGTATCGGTCCCTTGTTTTCCAGCTTGCTCTGCCGGTTTTGCTCTTTTTGCCGTGGGCATGGCATGACTCCGGGACTTGCGCGAGCAGGGTCTCGTTCATCGGTCGCGAACACGTGTTTGTCATGAGGCAATACCTGGGCGGCGTCGAGTTATCGCACTGGCAACACCCCGCCTACACATCATTCCAGATCGGGACAAATCGCGAGAAATATGACCCGGTTCGGCATGATATGTATCCCTACGTGAGAGGATTCGTGATCCCCCCGCACGCCATCAAGGTGTTTGAACGCAGCGCGGGCGAAGAAGGCATCCGCATCGCCCATGGGCTCATCTTCGGGGTGTTTCTGATGCTCTTGCTGATGTACATGCTGTGGAGAAATCGTCGCAACTCCCGGCAGTAGCAGGGAACGAGTCGAAAACATGGTGTTGGTGGTCTTCATCGCCGGAAACACCATGCGCGGGCCTGCATGCTTTGCGTAAAATCCTCATTGTCAAGGCAGCGGTCCTTTGCCAAGTTCGGGCATGGACGAGACAGCGGCAATTGGCATCATCGGCGGCAGCGGATTGTATGAGATCGATGGATTTGAAAAAACCGACGAGCGGGTGATCGATACACCTTTTGGTGCGCCCAGTGATGCCTTGATCGGCGGCACCATGGCCGGACGGCAGATTTGGTTTTTGCCACGTCATGGTCGCGGGCACCGGCTGCTGCCCACGGAAATCAATCACCGTGCCAACATCTGGGCGCTGCGCAGCGTGGGCGTGCGCTGGTTGATCTGCGTCACCGCGGTCGGCAGTCTCAAGGAGGAATATCATCCGCGTCACGTGGTGTTGCCGGATCAGTTTTTCGATCGCACCAGCCGCCGCGAGCATCATACCTTTTTCGGCAATGGCATCGTTGGACACGTGAGTTTTGCTGACCCCGTCAGCACCGGCTTGCGTGAACTGTTGCGCGATGCGGCCACGGCGGAAAACCTGCACGTCCACGATGGCGGCACCTACGTCAACATGGATGGCCCGGCCTTTTCCACACGGGCGGAGAGTGAGACGAATCGCAAGCTCGGCTTTGACGTGATCGGCATGACGAATTTGCCGGAGGCCAAGCTCGCGCGGGAAGCGGAGATCGCCCTGGCCACGCTGGCCATGATCACGGATTACGATTGTTGGAAAATCGAGGAAAACGCCGTGACGGCTGAGGCGGTGATGGGCCACCTGCACGCCAATGTGGCAGCAGCCAAGGCCGTGATCCGCCGCGTCATTCCGCACATCCCTGTGGCAGCGGATTGGCCGGAACATCGGGCACTCGACGGGGCGATCATGACCCCACGGCACCTGTGGCCGCAGGAACAGGTGCAGGCTTTGGGGAAAATCTTGCAGCGATTCGCTTGATTCCGTGCTGATCCCGCGTAGTATCCACTCATGAGCAAAAGTTTTCTCACTGCCTGCGGTGCCGCCATCGTCCTGATGATGTTCACTGTGATCGCTCAAGACCCCGGGAAATCTGAACCGATGAAAACGCAAGACAAAGCACCCGCCCAGCCGGCGGCCAAGGTGGAAAAAACCGATGCCGAATGGAAAGACATCCTCACACCGGAACAATACCGCGTGCTGCGCCAGGCCGGCACGGAACGCGCCCACGGCGAGGTCTATCAACAGTTTAAAAAACAAGGCGGTGGCACCTACTACTGCGCGGGCTGCGGCGCGGAGCTTTTTTCCTCCAAGCACAAGTTCGACTCCCATTGCGGCTGGCCGTCCTTCTACGATGCGAGCGACAACAAGAACGTCATCCTCAAGGACGATCTCACGTTCGGCATGATCCGCACGGAGGTTCTGTGTGCCAAGTGCAACGGCCACCTCGGTCACTTGTTCAAAGGCGAGGGCTTCAATACGCCCAAGGATCAACGCTACTGCATCAACGGTGTGACACTTCTCTTCGTGCCCGAGGGTGAGAAAAAGCCGGAAGTCAAAGCTCCCGAACCGGAGAAAAAGTAAGACATCGTTGTGAAATCACCCATCGTGCACCTCAGTGTTTGCATGGCGTTGCTGCAAGTATTTGCCATCATCGTGGGGGTTTTCATGACGAGAGTGGCATTTTTCAACGCCGGTTATCCCGACTCTGGAGCTGAGTGGAACCGTTGGTCGATGGTGGTGAGAAATTACGGATTTCTTTTGCTGTTGATTCCCGCTATGTGGACTGCAGTCGCAACGTATCTGGAGCAGTTTTCCTATCACCGCTGGTCGCGCCGTTGGACCCTATGTTCCGGATTCTTCGTTTTGGCGTCATTGGTGGCAATCCTGTGTTGGAGTTGCTCCCACACCTACAACGGCCGCGTTCGTATCACGCAGACCGATCATGCGTCGGCCTTGTAACGGCATGGATGGGAAGGTTGGCGACCACAAGCGCAGTTCATGGAATGCATCGTTGGAGCATCCGATGGAAAAACTCTTTGCCAAGTTCACGAATCACGCCTTTACTCCGCAGCAACTCCAACTATGAACACTGACATCATTCGCGATGCCCTCCGCACCGTCCGCTACCCGGGATTTTCCCGTGACATTGTTTCCTTCGGACTGGTGAAGGACATCCAGATCGATGGCACCACGCTGCGTGTGCGCCTGGAGATCCAGACGCGTGATGCCGAGGTGCCGCAACAAATTTTCAAGAACTGTCACGAGGTGCTGGATCAGTTGCCGGGCTTCACCACGGTGAAGGTCGATATTGATGTGAAGGACCCCAGCGCGCAGGCGGCACCTGCCCAGGCGGGCGCTTCCTCCATTCCCGGGGTGAAAAAAATCATCGCCGTGGCCTCGGGCAAGGGCGGTGTGGGCAAGTCCACCGTGGCTTCCAATCTCACCATCGCCCTCGCTGCCACCGGCGCCAAGGTGGGCCTCTGCGATTGCGATCTCTACGGCCCTTCCATCGCCATGATGTTCGGCAGCACGGAAAAGCCGCTGGCGAATGAACAGGAGGAAATCATTCCCATCGAGACCCACGGGCTGAAGATCATGTCGATGGGGCTTTTGTTAGAAGAGCGTTCGCCCGTGATCGTGCGTGGTCCGTTGGCCACCCGCTACACCCAGCAGTTCCTGCGTCAGGTGGCGTGGGGGGAGCTGGACTATCTCATCCTCGACCTGCCGCCCGGCACGGGTGACATCCAGCTCACCATCGTGCAGACGGTGGCATTGCACGGCGCGGTGATCGTCACCACGCCGCAGGAAGTCGCGCTGATCGATGCCCGCAAAGCCGTGAGCATGTTCACCAAAGTCAACGTGCCCATTCTCGGCTTGATTGAAAACATGTCGTGGTTCGAGTGCGATGCCGGCAAGCGTTACTATCTGTTCGGCGAAAACGGCGGCGTGCGCGAGGCGGAAAAACTGCGTGTTCCCTTGCTCGCGCAGATCCCGTTGCAAGTGCCCATCTCACAGGGGGGTGATGCGGGCCAACCCGTGGCTTTGTTGGATTCGCAAACCAGCCCGGCATCCGCGGCGTTCCATCAGGCGGCGCGTGCGCTTTTGTCATAAGCCGTCATGACCATCACGCGATTCGCCCCGAGCCCCACCGGATCTCTGCATCTGGGACACGCTCTGGCCGCATGGGTGGCGTATGATTCGGCCAAGACACGAGACGGCATCATGCTGCTGCGTTTCGAGGACATCGATGTGACACGGGTGCGGGAGGAATACTATGCCGCGATCGAGGAAGACCTTCACTGGCTGGGCATTGCCTGGACCGGTGTGCCGTGGCGTCAGCTCGATCGAGGCGCTGCGTATCAATCGGCTCTGGAACAACTCTGCGCGCTCGATGTGGTCTATCCGTGTTTTTGCACGCGCAAGGAAATCGCGGCCATGAGCCGTGCGCCGCAAGAGGGAGACGATGCCGATGCGGTGGTCTATCCCGGCATTTGTCGCCTGCTCAGCACTGCGGAAAAAGACGCACGCATGCGGCGTGGCGACCGTTGGGCGTGGCGACTGGATGCCGCCAAAGCCGCGCAACATTGTGGCCCCATGCGTTGGCATGACGCACGCCGCGGCGAACAGCCTCTTGATCCGCATGCCCTCGGTGATGTGGTCATCGCGCGCAAGGACATCGGTGTTTCCTATCACCTTGCGGTGGTGGTGGATGATGCGGCGCAGCAGGTGGACCTGGTGACGCGTGGTGAGGATTTGTTTTCCTCCACCCATGTCCATGTGATGCTGCAATACTTGTTAGGCCTGCCGCAACCGCGGTATGCCCATCATCCGCTGGTGTGTGATGAGCAGGGCAGGCGTTTGGCGAAACGTCATGACTCGCTATCGCTGCGCAGCATGCGTGAAGCGGGCGTGAGTGCGGAAGAGGTGCTGCGGCGCATCCGCGCGTATCTTTGATCCCGCATCATCAGTCGCGAAAAAAGCGGGAGTGCACGGCGGCATCCGCCTGCATCTCCCGCTTGTGGCGAATCGTTGGTCAGCTTCCGCGCCAGCGTGAGCGACGCGGCGAGCGATGACGAACGAAACAATCGGATTATTTCTTTGCAGCTTTTTTGGCAGCCTTTTTGGCAGGTGCAGCTTTCTTGGCTGGAGCAGCCTTTTTCGCTGGAGCGGCTTTCTTGGCAGGTGCTGCCTTCTTAGCTGGAGCAGCTTTTTTCGCTGGGGCAGCTTTCTTGGCAGGTGCTTTTTTCACTGCAGCTTTTTTGGCTGGTGCTTTCTTTGCGGCTTTTTTCGCGGCCATATGTGTATTGTGTTGTTGGTTTATGTTGTTGGTTTTTCCTGCTGGCAACGTGAGGCCAGGGGAAAGCTTGCGTTACCGGAGAACCTCGCGGCCATCATTCCGGATATGAAAAATCGTGCAAAAAATTGACCAATAACAGACGCAACAGATGCCGTCACCACCACTTCGTTTTCTCTAACGAAAATCATCGCGGGTGTTTGATTGTGCAGGTGTGAAACCATAAGCATCGTGACATTGCGCTGAGCAATGAGGCACACTTAATCAAAATTTAAAATCACGTCAACATGAAAGTACTAGAATTCTAGGAATTCATGAAATTTTTTTCCCATGTTCATCATGTTGTGCATGAGAGCCATCATGATGATGGCGCGCATCATGGATAGAACATTCGCATCGCCTCGCGCAGTTCATCAATGGCACGAGTGGCTTGATAAATTCCGTTAGCCTGTTGCGATGACTTTTTCATGAAGTGATAGGCACCTAATGATTCGAAGCATGCGTTGAGCGAACCGATCATCGGCAGGCCATGCGCATCGCTGATGGCCACGTTCTCCACCAAGCCCCATGCCGTCAGCAATCCTTTGGTTTCCATGCTTTGCAGCGTGTGGCGCAAAGAGGAGGGTTGGTCGTGGAGCGCGGCCGCCATCAGCATGTAGTGGGGATGCAGTACGATCTGCTGCGGCAGATCCACGCCGCCCACGCTGTAGCCAAGGCCGTGTCGTTGTTCGCCGGCGGACAAACCGAAGACACCCATGCTGGTCAGTGCCGCTTGCGGATGATTCTTCGGCAGGTAACTCTGTTGTTCATGCAGCATCCTTGTGCGCACGGCATGCCAGTTCGCACCCGTGAGCGCATCCGCCTGTGTGGTATCAAAATCAGGAAACAACAGTGACTGGATCTCCGCGATGAAACCCGTGCCCTGGTGTGGCCATGCTTTGTCAGACATGCCGGCCTTTGCCTCCGCATCACCGAGGCGCAGCATCAACAACACCAATGCGGTTTCACCGCCCCAGTCTTTCCATTGGTAGGGGATGATGCTTTTCCCGTCATCCGCGACACCGTGCGAGATGTAACCCTGATCGAGAATCAGGTCTCGCATGCGCACCGATTTGGCGGCATCCATGGCGCGGCGGAACATCGCGTCCTCGCCTAACATTTTTGCGGCGATGATGATGCTGAGATCGAACAAGCTGGTATCCACGGTGGAGTATTCCGTGCCCGGATGGATCTGCAATTTCTGTTGTGTGCCGAGGCGAACGAAGTGCGGCAGCAGTCCGTAGGGTCCGCGCAGCGGTTGGATGGAGGCGTGCGATTGCTGCAGCACACGCAAGGCGAATTCCCTGCTGACGATCCCCTCACTGGCGGCGGCGGCTGTGGCCAGGCAGAACAGTCCTGTGGAGGATACCGAGTCAAAGGTGCCGTCAGCGATGTGAGCACGGTCCCTGACCGTGCCGGTGCTGGTGGACCAACAGGTGAGTGCCTTGACGTAGGAGGTGAGAAAAAGCCATTGATCAAAACTCACATCAGGGGTCTGCATGCGCAGATCGATCTGATCGATGTCGAGATCGGCGCCGGGCTCGGCCACCCACGTGAGGAATTTCACCGAGGACAGCATTTCCGTGGGCACATCATACACCTCCTCTTCGAAAGTATCGTGTTCGATGTAGCGGCTCTGCGACCAGAGAACGCGGTTGTTTTCATCGGTGAGATCAATCTTCCAGTTGCCCTGGCCACGGATCTTGGCACGCAGCCCGGTGATCTTCGGCTGGAAGCTCGCGTGGATTTCCGGCGGATAGCAGGCGGAAAAATTCATCCTGGACTCCCTGAGACGTGCCAGGCGCGAGAGTGAATGCCACATGCCCGCCCAGTCATCGGCACCGCGCCCGAGCGAGACCCCGATCTGTCCGCTTTGCCAGCCGATGAGATTTTCCGCCGGGCCCACGAAGCCGAAGTCAGTGCCGATGTTGGTGTAGGATAAGAACGGGTTGACCTTGTGCCGGTCCTGGCGGCCGTTGTGCACGGGTTCGACAATCGTGTCGTAACTGTGCAAGGGCTGCCACAGGGTGCGGCTCTCAGCGGCGGCATGGCTGACCATGGCCATACCGATCATGACAAGGGCTGAGTGTTTCAGTGGGCTGAGCGAGAGAAGAGGGAACATGCGGGGTCAATGCATCAGGAAAAAAAACAGTGCGGCGATGAGCAGGATGAGATCGGCACTCACGCGCAGGAAGTCCGCGGAAAATCGTTGTCGCATGCGATTCACCACATACATCAATGCGGCGGCGATCAGCATGCTGATGTAAAACGGATGATATTGGTCCTTGTGAACGGTGCGCATCATCAGCACGGAAAAGAATGCCAGGATCATCAGCGGCATGGTGAGCGCCCACTCGTCTCCCTCCTCATCCAGTTCATCGCTGCCCTTGACCCACAGATCCACGGCGGTGATGTTGATCACGCACAACAAACCGAAGACCAGCATTTCCGGTGCGAGGAGCTTGAACCAATTGACCGGCTGCGGCATGCCCAGCAAACCGATCAAGCCGGCACCCACACCCCATGCGAAGGCGTAACCGGCCAGCAGGTTTTTTGAATACGACACGCGTTGCCCCAGGGGGCCGCACAAGGACATGACAAAGAAACCACCGGTCGCCACCAGGGGCATCATGGCGGTCTGGATGATGCTCCATTGCAGGACAAACAAGGACATCACCACTGTCGCGATCGCGGCCAGGACGACGGCGACCATCAATTGCTTCCGATAGTGCAGGTGAACCAGATGCCGCAAGGGGAACTCGCTCACCGGATGGATCTTCGCATCCAGCAAACGATCCGTGACATAAACGATCCACACCACCAGCGCCAGGACGACGGGTAACAATGGTTCGACGTAATTCACGTCCCAGATCCACGAGAACACGTAGAGCCAGACGACGGCGATGATGGGAGCATCCAGGCTGAATACATTCGCGAACATCCACCAGGGAATGTCAGGCTTCATTCGGGGGCTCGCGATCTGTTGGCTCAACGGCGTCACATTCCGCGACATGTGCGCCGCGTGCAAGTGCGATCTTTCGGGATCGTGAAATTTCTGCCAAGCATGAACCGGGGCTTCATGCCTCTCTTACGTCCGGGCTCTCCGTCCGGTTCTTACCCAGATACCAGGCCCAGAACGCTTTCCATCGATCCAAGCCGCTCTCAGTGATCAGATAAATCGACGGGATCAGGAACAACGTGATCACGGTGGAGAACAGAATGCCGTAGGCTAAGGATACCGCCATGGGGATGAGGAACTGCCCTTGCACCGAGCTATCGAACATGGTGGGCACCAGCCCGACGAAAGTGGTGATCGATGTCAGCAGGATGGGGCGGAAACGCTTGGTGCCGGCGCCCACCACCGCATCAAAACGGCTCATGCCGGCGGCGCGGTGCTGGTTGATGTAGTCGATCATGACGATGGCATTGTTCACCACGATGCCCGCCACGGCGAGGATGCCGAAGGCCGAAAGGAATGAGGGCGTCACATCCATGATCAGGTGACCGAGCAAGGCCCCGATCACGCCGAAAGGAATGGAAAGGAGGATGTAGAAGGGCTGGAGCAATGATTGGAAGGGAATGACCAGCAGGATGTAGAGAGCGATGAGAATCGCGGCGGCTCCGAAGATGATGCGCTCGTTGGTTTCCTTATGCTCGGCAAGGTAGCCGGTGAAGCGCCAGGACAGTTCCGGGTGATCCACGAACACCTCGCGCAGTCGTACTTCCAGATCGCGCCCGATTTCCACAATGTCCACCGAGCTGTTTTCCGCCTGTGCCCACAGGGTGATCGCCTGCGCGCCATTGGTGCGGGAAATTTCCGAGCGTGCTTTGGTGTATTTCACATCCGCCACACTGGTCAACGGCACTTCGCCCCCTTTGGGCAGACGGATGCGCATGTTTTCTAAGGTGTGCAACGACTGGCGTTTCTCCAAGGGCAGACGCACCATCACGCGGATGTCATCGATGTCCCGCTGCACGCGCTGCGCCTGCTCGCCGAAAAAGGACGAGCGCACCTGGCGCCCCAGCTCGCGTTGGGTCAGGCCGAGTGCCTCCCCTTCCGGACGGATGGAGATCACCAGCTCATCGCGATTGCGCGCCAGATTGCTGCCCGCGGATTCGATGCCCGGGTACGATTTCAGTAGTATTTCGATTTCATCCGCCAGTTGATCGCGGGCCTCGGATGCCGCGCCGCGGAGTTCCAGTTGGATGGACTCCTCGCCGCCGCTGCCGCGGAAACCACGACCACTGTCCACCATGATGTAGAAGGATTGGGCCTCGGGCACCTCGCCTACGAGTTCGCGCCAACGGCGGGCGATGTCCTTGCCGCCGGGGCCGGGCTCGGAACGTGCGCTGGCATCCGTGATGGTCATGATCACGAATCCTGAGCGCGCGTCCACACCGGGTTTGCCGGGCCAGCCGCCGGCGGAGGTGAGGATGTCGTTGATGATGGGCTTGCCGGTGCCGGGATCGATGAGTTCCTTCTGCAGTTTTTCCGCGGCGATCTCCACGCGTTTCACCACTTCTTCCGTGTCCTCCACCTTGGCATCACGCGGCATGTTGATGCTGGCGAACAGCCGGTTCTTCTCAATGTTCGGCATCGAGACGAATCCCAGTCTGCCGCTCTTGAGCAAGGCCACCGAGGCCATGGCGAAGGCGATGAAGACGCAGCATGTGGAGTAGCGATGGCGTGTGGTGAAGGTGATGAGAGGGCGGAAATAGTTCTCGATGAACGATTCCAAGCCATCGGCGATTTTTTTCTGAAACCGTGCGAACAGTCCGGGCTTGTTGGACAGTGGTTTGAGGAATTTGAGATGCGCGGGCAGGGACAGCTTCGCTTCTAACAGGGAGAACAGCAGGATGCCGATGATGACCGGCGGCACTTGTTTGGTGTAGGTGCCGTAAAAGCCCTCGAAGAACATCAGGGGCAGGAAGGCGACGATGGTGGTGAGCGTGCCGAAGGTCACGGGCAGGGCGATTTCCTGAGTGCCTTTGATGGCGGCCTCCTCCGCTCCCATGCCCTCGTTCATCTTGGTGTAGATGTTTTCTGAGGTGACAATGGCATCATCCACGATCAATCCCACCGCGATGATGAAGCCGAACAGCGACATCACATTCACTGTCAGGCCGAAAAAGGGCATGACCCACAATGTGCCGGCAAAGGCCACGGGGATGCCCATCAGGACCCAGAACGCGATGCTGGGACGGAGGAAAAGCCCCAGCACGATCATCACCAGCATGCAGCCCTGCAACAAGGTGCTGATCAACGAGTTCATGCGACCCTTCAGTTCAATGGTGGAGTCATCCCACACATGCAGGCTGATGCCTGAGGGGAAACGTTGTGGAGCGCGGGCGACGTAATCTTTCACCTGTTGGGCGATCTCCAGCGCACTCTCGTTATTCAAACGCAGGCATTCCACGAGCAGAGCGGGCTTGCCGTTGAAGCGCAGGATTTTGCGGCTCTCCTCAAAGCCATCCGTGACTTTGGCCACATCGCCCAGCTTCACCGCCGCGCCGCGATTGTTGAGCAGGATAATGCTGGCGAATTGCTCCTCGGTGAAAGCCTGGCCACTGGTGCGGATCATCAGGCTGCCCTCATCGGTCTGGATTTGCCCGGCAGGCAGATCCAGTGAGGTGCGGCGCACGGCCTCGGCGAGGTCATTGTAGGTGAGCCCGAAGTCACGCAAGCGCTCCGGATCCGCCTCGATGGAAATTTCCAGCGGCGAGTTCCCTTGCAGCTCGGCTTGGGAAATGCCGGGCAGCTCCGTGAGGTCATCGCGCACACGCCGCGCCGCCTTGAGCAGGTCCGCTTCGTTCATGTTACCGGTGATCGCCACCTTGATGACATCAAACCAGCGCGCACTGTTCGGCACCTCCAGACGCGGTGGCTCGATTTCCGCCGGAAAGTTGTTGATGTTGGATATGAGCGGACGCATCTGCTCCATGAGTTTCTCCGGATCGGTGAGTTGATCCGCCTTGACCTCGATGCGGGCATAGCCGGCGCGGGCCTCGGACTCGATCGCGGCGATGCCGGGGAGGTTTTCGATGGCGCGCTCGATCGGAATGACCACCGCGCGTTCCACATCCGCCGGCGTGCCGCCGCGGTAATCGACGGTGATTTGCACCTCGTCGAAACGGAAGGCGGGATTGACCTCCAAGGTGGTGCGTTTCCATACCGAATGGGCACCGAGCAACAGAATGATGCCGATGAGCAGATTGGCGGCGAGGTGATTGCGGGCAAACCAGGCGATCATGGAGAAATGAGGATACGTGAGCGTGGCAGGGATCTATCGAAAAGCGGATGCATGGACAGCTTGGGTTGATGGTCCCAGCGCGGTGCAATCAACCACAGTTTTACCAGAGGTGCCAATGTTTTTGCACGGGGGGAGCGATCCAGTGCGGTGATTTTGTGCATTCTCCCTTGCAGCGGGCGCGTCATCCGTCCTACCCTCCGCGCATGAGCGACACCCTCGTTTGCCGCCCCACGCGTTGGTTCTATCAACGGGCTTTTGGTATGCTGGCCATGTTCACCTTTCTCGGCGGATGGTTTTACAAGGACGCGACCACAGGCTATCGCAAGGAAAATCTTGCTTTTGTCATGTACCGTACGTTTTCCATCGCGGCACAGCAGCTCCAGGAAAAACAAAAGGCCGGTGTGGTCACCGCCACTCAATGGCGCGACTACGCCGCTGACCAGTCCGTGCTCACTGGCGATGATCCCTCCTTGTTGCCCGTCAACACACCGCAGCCCATGCCGTGGCCCGAGGAGCTGGGCGAGCTCGATCTGCTGGCCAAAGGTCACATCGCGGCGTGGGAGGCATTTACCGGACGCATGAAATGGAACCGCAAGGCCCCGGAGAAATTTCACGAAGCCGACTCCATCCGCGAGCAATGGTATGTGGCCTATGGCCTCAGCGCGCTGGCACTCTACACCTTGTTCATCCTGGTGCGCACCAGTCGCAGGAAAATCTGCATCGAGGGCGATGCCATCCTCACCCAGGACGGTCGTCGCGTTGCCTTGGCGGACCTCACGCGTCTCGATCTGCGCAAGTGGGGCACCAAGGGCATGGCCTATGCCTTTTATCCGGAGCGCTCCGGCAAGGAGGGTCGCATCCGCATCGATGGTCTCACCTACGGCGGGTTCCAAAAAGAACAGGGCGAACCTGCCGAGCAACTCATGCAAATCATCCGTCAACATTTCACCGGAGAACTGGTGGAATACGCCAGTGAGGAAGCAGGGGAGTCGGAAAAAACCGCGGGCTGATCGCAGTGGTGGCGACATGCATCCGTGATCGCGCTGGAGGAATTTCTTTCATTTTCGCTATTGCCAAGTCCGGCACGCCCCGCTATGCCTCCCACGGCAACAACCAAACCAACACACCACCATGTCAGACAAAAGTACCGAAGATCGTGTAAAAGATATCATCGTGGAGCAACTCGGCGTGAGCGCTGACCTTGTCACCACTTCCGCCAAATTCATCGAAGACCTCGGTGCGGATTCTCTCGATACCGTCGAGCTTGTGATGGCGTTTGAAGAGGAGTTCGGCATCGAAGTGCCCGATGAAGCTGCGGAAAAACTGCTCTCCGTGGGTGACGTCGTCAGCTACATTGAGTCGAACGCATAATTTCCGCTCCACCGGCACCGCGGCCCCGCATCGGGTCGCAGCCGCTGCGGCATACAGGCGGGGCGGTTTTTTCGGAAACCGCCCCTTTTGTTTTTTCGCCTGCGGTTCACGGTAATCGTTGCTTTTTGCCGATTTGCGGCGACCCTCTTTGCTATGAATGTCTCGCGCGATAATTTCCTCTACGCCATGGAAAGCAGCCGGGTGCTCCACGAGCCGGACCGGCGCATTGCCACCTTCGGCGAAACGCGGTTTCAGTTTCAATTGGTGAGCGAACTCATGGACCGCAGCGGCGAGGTGCGCATCCGCAGTGGCGAAATGGAAGCCTGCAAGCCCCTGCTCATCCGCCCGAATCCCGAGATGGAGTGGGAGGGCTTTGATCAGGAGTCGCGTGAACGCCTAGCCTCTCTATTGGATAACATGCGTCAACAAGGCATGGACCTCGCCTTTCTCCAATACGGCTTCCGCTTCCGCCGCTCCGCGGTCACGGAGGAGATCGTGCACGAGCCCGTGCAGGACGTCTGCGCCCGCTTGCTCGATGACGTGCGCCGCAGTGGCAACCCCATGCTCGCCATCCTCGAAGGCGTGGACGACACGTGGGAAATCGCGCTGGTGAAGTTCTCGCTGGAAATGATCGCTCAATCGCACGCGATCAACCGCTTTGATCTCCAACGCAAAAAACTGCTCTAACGCCACACCATGCGAATCTGGACCTTCGTGAAACTGGTTTGCGCCGTGGTCGTGGCCGCCATCGTGGCGGTATCCGTGTATTTCACGATGCATGTCATGGGCAAGCCCGTGCCCGCCCCGTTGGCCCGCGTCTTCCTGCAATGGATGCCGGAACCCGAGCGCCTGTTGGCGGACCCCCTGCACGAACACGAAAAAGTCCTCGACCTCGCGGAAATGGTGGACATCGAGCCAGGCGACAAGGCCTTCCAAAAAGCCGCCGAACTGCTCGCCACCGGAAAAATCGCCGAGGCTCGCGAGAAACTCCTGTTCCTCGTCAACTACTACCCCAGCTCCACCGCCGCCCCCAAGGCACGCCAGATTCTTGGCGAAATGAATCTCGACGACTTCCTCTCCCTCCACAACAACCCCCTCCTCGTGGACTACAAGGTCAAACGTGGCGACTCCTACCTCGGCATCGCCGCCAAGGGGCAAACCACCCTCGATGCCATCATGCACTTCAACGCCATGCTGGAAATGCGCCCGCTCCAGCCCGGCGATGAGCTGAAAATGATGCCCCTCGATCTGCGCGTGGTCATCGAACCGAAACGCGAAGCTCTCACCCTCTGGAATGGCGGCACTTTTCTCAAAGAATACCGCATCCTCAAAAGCATCTCCCTGCCCACCACCGCCGTCACCCTCAAGATCGCCAACAAAGGCGGCATCCTTCAGCAGCGCAACGTGGCCCCCGGCATGAAAGGCTACCGCGAATCCCAGAAAACCATCACCCTTGACCGCAAATTGCAAATCCTCCCCGCCGGTGATTCCGCCGTGCCCGGTTGCCAGATCGATCCCGCCGATACCGAGGAACTCGCTCTTTTGCTCCGCGTAGGAAATGAGGTGGAAATCCGTCCCTAACCCTGTTACAGTCCCGTCACGCCATGATCCAGTTGCTCGAATTTGAAAAACCTATCGCTGAAATGGAACGCGAATTGGAAAAACTCCGTGCCAAGGCGGATTCGCAAAACATCGATCTCTCCGCACAAATTTCCGAAATGGAGGAAAAGCTCGCCCAGACCCGCGTTTCCCTGTATCAAGACCTTACCCCATGGCAGCGCGTGCAAATCGCCCGCCACGTCCAAAGACCCTACATGCTCGACTACGTTTCACTCGCGTTCACTCACTTCTGTGAACTGCATGGCGATCGCCACATCGGCGATGACAAATCCATGCCCGGTGGCCTCGCCATGTTAGGGGACCAAAAAGTCATGGTCATCGGCCACCAGAAAGGCCGCGATACCAAGGAAAACCTCCTGCGCAATTTTGGCAGCGCCCACCCGGAAGGATACCGCAAAGCCATCCGCCTCATGCGCCTCGCGGAAAAATTCCGCATCCCCATCGTCTGCCTCATCGATACCCCCGGCGCCTTCCCCGGCATCGGTGCTGAAGAGCGCAACATCGCCGAAGCCATCGGCTTCAACCTCCGCGAAATGATGCTGATCAAGGTTCCCATCGTCGCCGTCGTCCTCGGTGAAGGCGGATCGGGCGGAGCCCTCGGCATCGGCGTGGCCGATCGCGTGCTCATGATGGAAAACGCCTACTACTCGGTGATCAGCCCGGAAGGTTGCGCCGCCATTCTGTGGAAACACCGCAAGCATGCGCCGGAGGCAGCGGAAGCCATGAAAATCGCGGCGCCGGATTTGAAAAAACTCAATCTCATCGATGGCGTGATCGCCGAGCCCATCGGTGGCGCCCACCACAATCATACTGCCGCGGCTTTCGCACTGCGCGAGGAAGTGTCCCGGCATTTGCAAGCATTGCTGCAACTCGCCCCCGCGGACTTGTTGCAACAACGCTACAACAAATTCCGCCAATACGGCGACTGGCAGGGCAAATAGTGGCGGAGGCGTCCCCGTCTCCATGCCCGCTTCCTTCCCTCCAGCATCCCTTGCAATTGCCTTGTCACGCGCGCCAGCCCTTTGCTAAGCTCCCCGCGCCATGAGCGATTTCTCTCCCGTTGAAGCAAAAATGAAAGCGGCCGGCGTGTCGCATGCCGCCATTGAAGCCTTTCGCCGCAATTTCGGTGCCCTCGTGCGTCAGGAATCCGGCCTCATCGAGGAATCCTCCATCGCTCCCGCTCGCGGCCTCGCCGATTGGGCGAAGCTTTCCACCACCGCCCCGGAACCCAGCGCCTCGCGTCTCGGTGAAGTGGTGGTGATCAAACTCAACGGCGGCCTTGGCACCAGCATGGGCTTGCAAGCCGCGAAAAGCCTTCTCTCCGTGCGCGATGGCGCGACGTTTCTCGACATCATGGTGCGCCAGATCCAGTTCCTCCGCGAATCGAGCGGGGAAAAAGTCCGGCTGCTGCTCATGAACAGCTTCAACACCAGCGAGGACACCCTCGCCCACTTGCAACGCTACAGCGCGGAAGGCTTTGCGGATGCCGCGGAGGTCGAGCTGATGCAAAACCAAGTGCCCAAGCTCGATGCCGCCACCCTGGCCCCCGTTTCCTGGCCGCAGGATCCGGAGCTGGAATGGTGCCCGCCCGGCCACGGAGATCTCTACCCCGCCCTCGTCGGCAGCGGTTGGCTGGATCGCCTCCTCGCCGCCGGAGTCAAGTATGCCTTTGTGTCCAACTCCGACAACCTCGGCGCGGTGATGGAGCCCGCCTTGTTAGAATACTTCGCCACCAGCGGCGCGCCGTTTTTGATGGAAGTCACCCGCCGCACCAGCGCCGACCGCAAGGGCGGCCACCTCGCCGTGCGCCAGAGCGATGGCCAACTGCTGCTGCGCGAGGTCGCCCAGTGCCCTGCCACCGACCTGGAGGAGTTCCAAAACATCGACAAACATCAGTATTTTAACACGAATAACCTGTGGCTGCGTCTCGATGCCCTGCGCGATCTGCTCGCCCAGTGCGATGGCGTGCTGCCGCTGCCCATGATCGTCAACCGCAAGACCGTGGACCCGCGTGATAAAAACTCCACGCCCGTCATTCAGCTCGAAGTCGCCATGGGTGCCGCCATCGAATGCTTCGCCGGAGCCGCCGCCATCGAGGTGCCGCGCAGCCGCTTTGCGCCGGTGAAAACCACCGCCGATCTCTTCAGCCTGCGCTCGGATGCCTACGAAGTCGGGCAGGATGGCCGCGTGAAACTGCGCGATGTCCGCCAAGGCGTGCCCCCCGATGTGGTGATGGACGATCACTACAAACTCGTCGATTCCATCGAAGGCATCGGCATGCCGTCCCTCATCGACTGCATCCGTCTGGAAATCCAAGGCCCCGTCACCTTCGCCGCAGGCGTGGTGATCCAAGGCAAAGTCCGCATCGAAAACAACAGCACCACCCCCGCTGCCGTGGCTCCGGGAATCTATCGGGATACGTCCGTGGTGTTGGCATAAGATCGCCACCTTGGCCCAGGGCCATGGCTCGCCATGATCGCCCTGCGTCAAAACGTGCATGCTTTCATAGGAGATGACGGAAAGCTTCCCGTTCTCGTTCGGGATGGGAAAGCCCATCAACCGCTCACCAATGAGAGGTGCGTGGATGCGCTATCCGGTCTGACATTTTCTTGTGGTTGTCAGTCCTTTTTCTCTATCGTTTTTGATCCATCTCTTCGGCATTCTTGTGCCGACCATAGTAGTAGCCCAGTGCATCCAGTAGATTTTCATTTTCGCAATGGAAAATTTCTGCCGGGAACTTGTGGGTAACAGTCTTGCTTTGCCCATCGATTCGATATGTCAGATGAAGCATTTTCTTGGGCCAGGAATCGTGAAGCTGCATCGTGACGATTTGATCGAAACGTACAGGCTCCGACCAATCACAAAGCTTGATGCTCATGTGATGGAGAATGGCGACTTTTCCCTTGGGATTGGTGAAGATTTTTTCTGGAAAATACTTCTCTATCAACTGTCGATCATCCTCGGTTTCAGGCTTGAGACTCATGGCGCGGTTGACTTCGCGAACATCCATCATCAACTTTTCCTGTTGTGACCAGAGCCGCTCTTCGATACCGACTGCATCGGATATCCTGTCATACCATGAGGCTGAAACGTTTCCATCGGGCGAAGGCTCAGCACAGATGGCGGCCATGGTGAATCCAAGCGCTTGGATTCTGTCGCGTAGCGGTGGGTGCGTGTCGAATGGATGGTGTACCTCAGTCAGAGCGGACGTGGGATTCTTGGAAAAATCGGATAGAAAACCCGGGAAGCCCTGCTCCAGGCGAAGAGCCATTTCGGGACGCGATTTCGTCTCTTCGTGCAGCATGATCTCCTCCTCGGTTTTATCGCGGTATTCACAATAGGCGACCAGTTTGACCAAGGAGCTTGCCAATGCAGCCGGTGAGCTGATCTCGGCGCCGATTTTGTCGGCCCGGAATTCACGGGCGCGGCTCATTTTGCCAAAGGAAAAATTGTAAAGATTGCGGAAGAAAAGCAGGAAGTGGAACACAGGAAACGACAGTGCGTTTTGCCCGAGATGAGCGAGGTAGATATCCATGCGCTGCAGCAATGGGCCGATCTTTCGTGACCACGTGGTGTCCTCTCCGCTGAAATGAGCCATTTCGTGACCAAGTATGGCATCGGCTTGCTGAGTATCCAGCACCTTGAGCAGCGGGAGGCTAACGAATAGGCTGCGGCCAGAAACCTGCTGATTGTCCAACCAGATATCATTCTCGGTTACATAGAAGCTGGCATCAATGCCGACAATGATGTGATCCGGAGCCTGGACGCCAAGACACGATGCCATCTCTCTCACCCTTGCCCACAAGTCGGGAGCTTGACTTTCCGACAACAACTCGCCCATCTGGTCGAAGCGTGAATCAAGCTTGGCCAGCATGGCCTTGTAGATTAATGCGACTCCGCTCAATGCGAGAATCGCACAGATTCCGATCAATTTGATATAATACACTTCCATCCATAGGGCGGTCACCCAAAATGAAAGTGCCACTGCAAGCACGCCCTGACCTAGCACTTGTAATGCCGCTATGCTGCGCAACACCGGCCAGCTTAGCCGAAGAGCTTGATACAATGACTCTTGTGAGCGCAAGGACCATGCGACACCCGCACCTACGAAAAGAAGAGCGAAAATCAAGCTGCTCAGGCAAGCCAGGGATATCCGCTTTCCCCAGCGAAAGTTCGCATAGCGGAGCATGGCGGGTTCAAACATATCCTGAAGCTCTGCCATACTTGGATCGTTCGATGCCATCACTTGGGACACCTTGATCGACTGATAAAAATCGCTGGCCGCCTTTTTTTCCTCGGGTGAGGTGTTCTGGCTCGTTGCCACTTGTGCCAGCAGACTTTCACGCACCTCATCGTCGAGTTTCGATTCCGCACGATCAAAGAACCACAGGCCGAACGCGGGAATGAGAAACGTCAGCAAAAGCGGAAGCACCTGTGTTTTCAGTCCGCCGAAACGAGATTGCGCACGAGCAGTGGGGTGGGAGGATTGCATGAAAGGTAGTTAACATGGCCCTGCGTCATATGTTCAATCCTATATTTGAGGAACAAACGGGATTCCAGGATAACATGCCATGTGGGATGGCACCACAAAGCTCAACATCAAGAAAGTGCGGGAATCTTCGTTTGACGTCCGAATCATCTTTGCCAGCCTCACAAACTAGGGCCCGGCGTAACATGGCCCCCAGAACCATAGTTCGGCTGATAAGCGATCAAGGTCCCCAAGATCCTTGGGCTTCAGGGGCGAGTTGCGCGGTGACACACCGAAATCTTCCGCTCCTTTGAGCCATTGGCCGACGGCATCGATCATCAAACGTAAACCTATGTCCGTCATTTCAATCGTCGCGGAACCGGATTCAAATCGAATGCACATCACCCGTAGGTCATCACGCGCGGGAACATGCATCAGTCGAAGGCTCGTAACGGATCCCTCGTTGCGCCGATTTGCCAGTGTCAACTGTAGCCGTCCCGGAAAATTCTCTGCTTTCAGCTCCTGAAGTGCTGCAAGTATCTCCGATCCCTCGTGAATGGAGTCACGACCCAGGCACAACGAGGTGGGTGACCAACCGAGCTTTCCATGATGAACCCAGCAGTCAACTTGGAGATTTGCATATTGTGGCTTCATGATTGATACGGAAAGCTAAGGATGGACATAGGCACAGAATCGTTCCTCTCAAAATCACGGAAGCGTATGTGTTCCATTCAAGCTAGTTTTTTCCGTCATGCGCATGCTTTGTGTGGTGAATGTATTCATTGTTCGATGAAGGGAATGCGCTCTTGATTCGATGAATGATTTCATCCTCACGATGGACGGCCCAGGCGGGAAAGCGAATCGAAGAGAGGTCAATCACACGATGAAATTTCCCAGTGAGCATTTCCGCATGAATCATGATGCGCTTCCATTCCCCATCAACTTTCTCCTCATAATAGATCTCATCTCTCCCTTCCTGACCGATTCGCCACCCCCGTTGGTATATCTTCTTCTTGGATTGGTAGGATAAAATCAGTCCGCAGAGGAGTATGGCAAGCATCAGCCAACAAAAGGGGATGGGATCTTTCTGGACGATCCAAATGACTGCCTTGGCCGAGACCCATATCCCTACCAAGGGTAAGACGAGATAGGTGAAAGTTGCTTTCATTTCCGTGTCCTTTCTTGTGAGCCGGCAAGGCCTAGAACATTCTGCCTGCAGGAGAAGCCTCCACAAGAATCCCTGACAGAAGCAACAGGACCCATCCGCTGGCAAACACGCATGCTTGAAGAGTGAGCATGGCCGTGGGCTGGCGGAAAGATCGGATCAGGAGACATCCGAGCCACACGGGCACAGCAAGCCAGGTGGAAAACAACACCATCACGCTCGTCATGGCATGATGCATCTGCAATAGCATGGGTCCGGAATTCTCGCGAATCGGTGCATGAGTGCCGAGGCACCATCCGTGAAAGGCCAGCAGGGCTAACAGAATTCCAGCTATCGCGGGGCTGACGCTGCACAACCATGGCAGCACGGTTCTGTTGGCAAGGCAGGATTGTTTGATAAGAGTCATCTTTGAATCGAGATTGTGCCGCCTTGTACCTGAATATGCCATGCCGACTTATTTTGTTTTGGCCTCGGACGGCGTTGCATCACCCATGCGCATCTGGCCGTTTTCTGCAAGAATGATGACACCTCCCCTCATGGTGGCCACCATGAGCTCGCCGCTTTTCAACTTTCCGGAACTCATCGGCGCTCCGGGCAGGGCCCGCCAGGGTGTGGCCTGCCACTTGCCATCGATGATTTTCAATTCGTAAACAAGCCCCCTGTTTGTGCTTATGTGGGCAAGCCCTGTGACTGCCACGATGCGCTCACCGATGCGGTAGATGCCGCTCACGTTTTCACCGATGATTTCATAAGGTTCCGATTGATCCCCTTTGAAAACAATTTCTCCTCCCCATTCGCCCCGGCTATCGCCTAACAGCCAACCGTTTTCGACGCGAAGCCCCACTCGTGGCGTGACAGGAATTTTATGGCGGCGTTCCACGGCATTGCCGGGATGCACTTCAATGACGGCATTTTCTCCCTTCTGGGCGATTTGCTCCTTTTCATCGGCAGCCTCGATCGTGACCGTCTCGCTGGCATAGGCCAACTTCTCGCTCAATCCGGGATTTTTCGCCTCATGCGCACGGAGATCGGAGGGATCGAGCACCTCCGGAATGTGAAAGTCCTCCGGCACGTCGAGGCCGAGGTCTTCATAGTCTTTGTGATATTTCAGTTTGTAATCCGCTTGGCTCTCGATCTTTTCCACTGCGATTCGTGCGGCGTTGCGCACACTGGGATGCCAGTGTTTTTCTGCGGCTTGCTTGAGGCCCATGAGCGCCTCGCGCGATTTGAGCCGTCCTAGCGATTCGGCAGCGACAACATGAATGCGCACATCGAAGGGATCATCCATGAGTTCCAGCAATCGTGCGCTGGCGTCTTGATAGCCGATGAACCCGATCGTGCGAGCCGCAGCGAGGCGCAGTCTGCCGTCGGCATGCTGCAACAGTTTCGCCAGCTCGGGCCCCGCGTCCTTGGCGCAATCTCCCGCCTGCGCGATGTCCCTGAACAGAAGCATGTCAGGCTTTTCCTTCAACATGGCGGCAAAGATTTTGCCCGAGTGAGTGGACTTGATGCCGATCAGCGCGGATTGGATTTCCTTGCGCAACTCGGGCCGGGATTCGATCATGCGCAGCAATTCATCTTCCAGAACTTGACCGTCTTGGTCCAAATGGGCGATCATCACAAGAACACCCCGCAGCAAATCAGAAGATGATTGTTTGTCCTTAAGAGGAGCTAGCAAAAGGGTAGCGGCTTTTTTGCGAGCCTCGGCTTTCATCTCCTTGAGCACATGACCGAAAAGGGAGTAGATTTGCGGATTTCTGCCACCATCGTTTTTCACTGCCTCCATGATGAACGGAAGCGCTCTCACGCCCTGCACTTCCACGGCATAAGCCTCTTGATTGTGCGGTGCGCTGCTTGAGACAAGAAAACGACTGACTGCTTCCTTGGCCGCGAGGTCACTCTCAATCCTCGCCAGAGCCCGGGGCAGCCAACCGATATTCCGATCCAGGCCCGCTATGATTTGAGGCAGATACTTAGGGTCGATGCTCGTGCAATCGCCCAGAGCCGCCGCTGCCATCTCCGCAACATCGGGATCCTTGTGCGCGAGCAGCCCGACCAGTCGTGGGATAGCCTCTTTCTCATGCTTCAAGAGCTTTTTGATGTAGTCTTGCTCCATCTTGCTGAGGCCAGCTTCTCGATCGCAGACATCGGATATACGGGCAACCAGTGCATCAAGCGATTCCGTCTCATCCGCACGACTGACATCCGGATAGATCCATAACAAGGCAGTGAGTAGGAAAAACGGTTTTTTCATGGGTGGGAGGGCATAGGGTCACGGGGTTTCAGAGAATCGAACTTTTCCCAAGTATCCGCACTTCTCCGGATTTTGGAGCACAGTATTCACAAAACCAATCAAGTTATATCACGTCGATCATTTCAACGCCTTGGCGATATGGAAAGAAAAAATTTCCGATGCCATGAGCAAAATCTATCAATCCATGATCCGTGTGATCGGCTCTCTCCGGGAGACTCATGAAATTCTCAAGCGCCGTTTCCAGACGATGCGATGATGCAGCATGATCGCGTAGCCCATCTCGCCTCCGAGATTTCTCCACTGTTCTTCGGAAGAATTGTAGAAAAACAAGGTGCCCTCGGGATGATCTTGCAGGGCTAGAAAAAGTGTCGGCACGATCCAGTCCAAGTCATTGCCATAGATTTTTTCCGCACGCTTCACCTGTGCGACCAGATTGCTGCGATCCACGTTTTCCACACGCTGGGCCAGGTAGTGATTCGTGATCTGACGATCCCTGGTCTCCCACAAACGCAGCACCAACAAGATCGGTAACGCCAGTGTAATGAACACGACGCAGGTGATGAACGGCATCGATAGCGGCCTCATGGGTGTAGGAACGGATGAGGCTTCATTTTCTTGGCCCATCTGCTCAGTCCTGATGCAGCACCAGGCGGTATCGTGCTTTGCCGGCACGCAAGTGGTCGAGCGCGGCGTTCACCTCACTCATGGCGAAATCCTCGGTCTGAGCGGCGATGCCGTGACGCGCACAAAAATCCAGCATCTTCCTCACGGTGGCAGGCGATCCCAGTGGGGAACCGGTGACTTTCTTGCGTCCGCCAATCAGGGAAAATGCCGGTACGGCCACCGGCTCCAGGACCGCTCCCACAAAGTGCAGCGTCCCGTCCGGAGCAAGCAGATTCAGGTAGGCATTCCAATCCAGCGGCACATTCACGGTGGACAGGATGAAATCAAAACTTCCGGCGGCTTGTTGCATGGCGGAGGCATCCCGCGAGTCCAGCACGGCATCCGCTCCCAGGGCCAGTGCTTCCTCGGCCTTGGCCGGACTGCTGGTAAAGGCGGTGACGTGACAGCCCCATTTGTCCAGGAACTGCAAGGCCAAGTGCCCCAATCCACCGATGCCGATGACGCCCACGCGATCCGTGGGTTTCACGCCACCGTCCAGGATGGGCGCAAACACCGTGATGCCGCCGCAAAACAATGGCCCCGCCTTGCGCGGATCCAGCGCCGCAGGCAGTGGAATCGCCCAGCTCCAGTGCGCCCGCACCCGCTCCGCGAAGCCACCATGACGCCCCACGATGGTCTGCTCCGATGACCCGCAAAGCTGATGCCGCCCGGACATACAAGGCTGGCAACTCAAGCACGATCCGGCAAACCAGCCCAAGCCCACACGATCTCCCACCTTCACACCTTTCACCGCCGCTCCAGCGGACTCGATCACGCCCACCACCTCATGACCCGCCACCAGAGGATAAGCGGACATGCCCCAGTCATTGTCGAGCATCGATACATCCGAATGACAAATGCCGCACGACTCCACACGAATTTCCACCTGCTCCGGCCCCAAGGCCCCCACCTGCACCGTATGCTTCTGCAAACGCCCGCCCGCACTCATCGCCGCCCATGCTTCCCATGTGTCTGTCATAGGCCCAAGGTAAAAGCGATGGCCGATATTGCCAGTGAAAAATTTCATGTCCACGTCCATGCCACGGTGACCCGGCGGGGACATCTGCCCCTTATCAGGAACCGCCCATGGATCTGATGGCTGCGGCCACATCGGACCATCCGATCACATCTGCCAGTTGCGCTGCCGTCATACCTTTGTTAGTTCTGGCATTCGCATCCGCTCCATAGGCGATGAGTCGTTTTACCAGTCCCAGGTTGCTCTAGAAAGAAGCCGGGCGGGTCTATGGTTTGAGCTTGGCCCGTGCATCCGATAGGGTGGGAGGCCATAGGATGCGGTAACCGGTCACTGGCTCTTCCAAATAGTCCGACTCAATCCTGAGCAAAAACCAAGTCGGGTAAAGTTTGGTTTTGGTGGTCCGGTTGTGTTGATGGCTTTCCCAAATCCAAGCGCCCTTCTCCCGGTAGTAATGTCCGCACTCGCCTCTGATGTCCGGATGGTCCGATGACATGTAGCCCTTGCCATCGCGAAATTCGACAAGGTTTTTTGAGTCGCACATGCATCGGGTTACGACGGGATCCCAGAAACCTTCGATCGGACCCGGAGCCACAAATCCGGCTGTGACAAAGCAGAGCACCAGCACTGCCGCGATCGTGCAATTCTTTCCCCATCCTTTCGTGGGTGCTTGCTGCGATGAGCGGAAGACGGCGTCAAGCTCCCATCTCGGATAGCCATGTCTATCGTTTGAGAGAAACCATGCCGGAAATGCCTTCTTGCCACGGTGGAAATAACGCGTAGCCTGAAGGCGGAAACGTTATCACAATGCTCATGAAACTCACCCTTTTCTCCCTGTTCTGCGCCGTTACCTGCACGATGGCTGCGGACAAACCTGTGAAAGTGTACATTCTCTCCGGCCAGTCGAACATGGTCGGCATCGGTCAGGTGGACTCCGGCGGCACGCGCTGGGGCGATGAATTTCTCGAACCCACTCTCTCGGTCTATGAAGGCATCTACGATGCCGCCAAAGACTACGATGCGCTCAAGCCCACCAGCACCGTCAAGCTGGCCAGCTTCGGCGGCGGTGCTCCTACTCCCTTTCCCGGCGGTGGCGTGCAAATCGTGCGCGGTTTCATCCAGCCCAAGGAGACGGGGATCTTCGAGTTCCGTCCCGGCTATGGTGACTCCGAACACAACATCATGGTGGTCAATGGCATCGAGGCCCATCGCAAGCTGCCCGGAGCCACTGCCATCAAAAAGTCCGTCAAGTTGGAGGCGGGGAAAAAGGTGCCTTTCAAGATCACCTACCTCACCAACGGTGCGGGCGGTTTGGGGTGGACGGCACGTCTCGATGTCCCCGGCACGCTCACCACCCTCGTCAAGCAGCAGGGGAAATACCCTTACCTCATCGACAAGGACGGCAACTGGAAGTCGCGCGATGATGTGTGGTACAAGGGCGTGGTCACCGCCACCGCGAACAAGTGGCTGAGCATCGGCTGCGGTGCCGGAGCCTCCAACATCGGTCCGGAACTGGCCTTCGGCTGGGCCATGGGCGAGCTCCACGCCGAGCCGGTTCTCATCCTCAAAACCTCCCAGGGGAATCGCGGACTTTACTGGGACTTCCTGCCCCCCGGCAGCGAGCGCTATCTCGCGGAAGTGGCGGGCAAGGACGGCAGCAAGGTCCAGAAAGTGTTTGCCGCCTACAAGGAAAAGCCGGACTCCTGGGATGCCGATCCCGCCAAGGGCGTCGCCACGCCGCCTCCCGCCGAGTGGCTTGATAAAAACGGCAAGCCCATCGATTGGTATGCGGGCAAGCAATACGACGACTGCGTCAACGGCGCGAAGGACGTGCTGGCTAAGTTCGATGAATCCTTTCCTCACTGGAAAGGCCGCGGCTATGAAATCGCGGGCTTCGTCTGGTTCCAAGGTCATAAGGACAGCGGCAGTGAGCTGACCGCCGCCCGCTACGAGCAAAACCTCGTCAATCTCATCAAGTCGCTGCGCAAGGACTTCAACGCGCCGAGCGCACCGTTTGTCGTCGCCGTCGGCTGTGGCAATCCCGGCCGTGAGGGACATGGCCTCACCGTCGCCAAGGCCCAACTGGCCGTCGATGGCAGTGCTGGCAAATACCCCGACTTCAAGGGCAATGTCAAAACCGTCGATACCCGCGATTTTTTCCCGAAACTCGAAGACTCGCCGAAAAACCAGGATTTCCATTACCACCAGAACGCCGGTGCCTACATGCAGATCGGCGAAGCCATGGCCCAAGGCATGAAGGAGTTGATCAAGTAACAGTTGTTCCATCCCATCACGATTCCTTGCAACCAATTCCATCGACAAGGGAAAGAAATCTGGTATGTTTGTGCTGTGAAAATTGAAGACTGGCCGGACGAGTGGAAAGAGTGGGCGATGCTCACTCCGCTGGAACGGTTTCGCGAGAGTGAAAAAATCTTTGCCCAATACCTAGCATTAGGAGGTTCCCTTGATCCCGACCCCGATCCGACAAGTCCTTTCTACGATCCAGAAGAGTGGCGCCCGGGCCTTGCTCATGGGAGGGCAGGCTTGCGTGTTCTACGGCGCGGCGCAAGTTAGCAAAGACATTGATTTCCTAATCCTTGCGGAAGAGGAAAACTTTGTTTCTTTGCATCAAGCACTGAGCCTGCTGGATGCCCATCGAATCGCGATTCCGCGGTTTGATCCGCTATTGTTAGCAAAAGGACATGCAGTGCATTTCCGCTGCCAAGCTCCGGGGGCGGAGGGTTTGCGAGTGGATATCATGACAAAACTAAGACATAACCCATCGTTTGAAGAGCTTTGGGAGCGTCGGACGGTTCTTGCAGATGATGAGGGCAATGTTTATGACCTCCTAAGCATTCCGGATCTGGTACAGGCCAAAAAAACGCAGTGTAACAAAGATTGGCCCGTCATTGAATTGCTGGTTTCCATTCACTACCTGGAAAACCAAGAGCATCCTCGCGCGGATTGGCTGGAATTCTGGCTGATGGAAATGCGCTCTGCCGAATCGCTTGGCGAACTCACGCGCCTATACCCCGAGCAAACCGCACAGCTTCTATCCCGCCGTCCGCTGCTGGCTTTGGCGCGCGATCATGACCTTCCCGCGCTGCGCGCCGCACTGGATGCCGAGATGCGTGCGGAGCAAGAAATCGACCGCCAATACTGGGAGCCACTGAAGCGGGAAATGGAGCAGTTCCGCCGCGAGGAGCGGGGTGCTTGAATCACTCACTCATTCCATCCGGATCCAATCGACTTATGAAAAAACCGCTGTCAACTTCCACCTCAGCCCCTGGATCATCGCCGAAGCTGTTGTCCGGCGGGAACCCGCAGATTCCCAAGGGCGATGGCGAGGCACCGGTGCAGGCCTACATTGCCGCCATGCCCGGCTGGAAACGTGACTTGGGCCGGCGCTTGGACGATCTCATCTCCACCCATGTGCCTGGCGTATGCAAGGCGGTGAAGTGGAATTCGCCCCTTTATGGCATCGAAGGCCAAGGCTGGTTCGCTTCCGTTCATGTCTTCACCCACTACGTGAAACTCACGTTTTTCCGGGGCATGGAGCTGGATCCTCTGCCACCGGGCGGCACAGCGAAAAGCGGCGAAGCCCGGTGGATCGATATCAAGGAGCAGGACGATCTCGATGCCCTGCCCCTGGTGGCGTGGATCACCCAAGCGGCATCGTTGCCGGGATGGAAACCGTGAGCGGTGGGATTACTCGAAGGTCGGGCTCTTGTGCTGCTTGAAGTAGCCATCGCCGATGTACATTTGCGGCGAGTAATCGGGCAGCGGTCCGGCATCCGGCGGGCGCGGGATGTTTTGGCCGATGGTGCTGTCCTCAGGCTGCGTGGCGGCGATGTTGATGGGGGTGCCGACTTTCACGAGACGGAAAAATTTCGGTGACAGATTCTCGTGCATGCGGATGCAACCGTGGCTGGAGGGGTAGGGTTTGACCCACCCGGTGTGGATGCCGTAGTTGGCCTTGAACTCGCACCAGTAGGGCATGGGCGTTCCCTTGAAAGACCAGCCCGAGGGGCGGCTGCCGATGAGAGCTTTTTTCGATTGATTCCCGCTGTAGGCCCAGCCGTGGCTGTTCGCACGCTTGTACTGGGTTTTGTTGAAGATGGTGAAATTGCCCTGCGGAGTTGGTGCGGATGCGGTGCCCACGGTGCAAGGGGCGATGAGGAGCGGCTTCGAGCCCTCCATCACATAGACCATTTGGTGGCGCAGCGATACCTTCACGCGCACGGCACCTGGATTGCTGGGCAGGGTGGCGGGCCTGTCATAGGCGTGATAGGCACTCAGTTGGGAAATGCCTTTGCTGCATGAGGAAAACGCCAAGGCAGAAACCAGGGCGGTGGCGAGGAGTAGGAGGCTGCGTTTCATAATTCGGTGATTGTTTACGGCACAGGGTCTTGCAATTTTTCCCAAGAGTCCACTTTTTCCTTTTTAAAGACAATGGTGGCGCGGCGATAGGGAATGTAGGCGATTTCCGGTCCCCAGAACGGATCCCCCCACACGCCACCCCAGCCATAGGGTCCGTAGCCGCGCCATCCGCCGAAGCGGCCCCAGCCCCCTCCGAATCCCATGGTATTCGTGACCACGGCCTGCTGTCCGATGTAATCCCAGCGTTGGGTGGAGACGCCTTTGCTTGCTCCTTCATAGCGGCGCGACGGTGGTCCCCAGGCAAGAATGACCGCCTCAGGAGGCATGCCACGGCTGATGAGCCCCTGGCTGACTTGCTCCTTGTGCTTGGTCGTGAGCGATTGGTAGGCGGCAGGATTTTTCGCGATCCTTTGCTGCGGTGTGGACGGCGCGCAGGATGCCAGAAAACCCAGAATCAATGCGGCAAACGGAAGGACCACTTTCATGCGGCGTGATGCTATCATGGGCTGGGGAATTTGCAAATGCACAATCCATCGCGATGGGTGCGTGTGGATTTTTTGCGCTCGCCAAGGGGCGGTGGGAGACGTATAACACCGCCCCCGCGCTCGGTGGGGAAGATATGGACGAACTCGCTCGCCACAAGAAACCGGTGTCGTGGAAAATGGCATTGGCTGCCCTGGGCATTGTCTTTGGCGACATCGGCACCAGTCCGCTGTATGCCTTTCGTGAGTGTTTTGCGGATCATGTGCCCAACGTCTCCGCGAATCTGTGCGGCGCGGCATCACTGATCATTTGGTCGCTCATTCTCATCGTTTCTCTGAAGTATGTGACCTTGATTCTCCGATTGGATAACAAGGGCGAGGGCGGCATTTTATCGTTATCCGCACTGGTGCGCGGCAGCCGGGCGGCGCAGGGGCTGCGCGACCGGCCTTGGGTGTTTGCCGTTGGTTTGTTAGGCGCGGCCTTGATTTATGCCGACGGCATGATCACGCCGGCCATCTCGGTTCTCTCCGCCGTGGAGGGACTGACGGTGAAGGCACCGAATCTCGCGGACTCTGTGGTGCCGATTGCGATGGGAATCATCGTCGGGGTGTTTGCGATCCAGCGCCATGGCACGGGGCGGGTGGGGGTTCTGTTCGGGCCCATCATTCTGCTGTGGTTCATCACTCTGGGTTTGTTGGGCATCAAGTGGATCATCCAGTCGCCGTCGGTACTGTGGTCACTCAACCCCGTGAACGGCGCGTTGTTTCTCTATCATGAGTTCGAGCACGCCTTGCCGATCCTGGCCGCGGTGTTTCTCTCGGTGACGGGCGGTGAAGCACTGTATGCGGACTTGGGGCACTTTTCCGCTGCCGCCATCCGCCGCGCCTGGTATCTGGTGGCATTTCCTGGATTGGCCTTGAACTACCTCGGTCAGGCGGCACTGATGCAGGTGCATCCGGAATCGACACACTCGTTTTACAATCTGGTCTCGGAGGCATGGATTCTGCCCTTGACCATCCTCGCCACGGCGGCGGCCATCATTGCCAGCCAGGCGCTGATTTCCGGTGCGTTTTCACTGACCTCGCAAGCGATCCAGCTCGGCTGCCTGCCGCGTTTGCGCATGCTCTACACCTCGGAGACGGAAAAAGGCCAAGTCTATCTGCCGCCGGTGAATTGGCTGTTGATGGTGGCTTGCCTGTTCCTGATCTCCAAGTATGAGAAATCCGGTAATCTCGCGGCAGCCTACGGCATTTCCATCTGCCTCACGATGACAGTCACGACCTTGTTGTTCAACCAAGCTGCGCGCATCGTGTGGAAATGGGCACCGTGGAAATGCCACCTCGCCACGGCGGGCTTTCTGCTCATCGATCTCGCCTTCCTCTTCGCCAACGGTGTGAAAATTTTCCACGGTGGCTGGATGCCGCTGGCGGTGGCATTCGTGATGATTTTTCTCATGACCACCTGGCGCTGGGGGCGCGAGCGCTTGGGCAAACGCATGGAAAAAGCCTCTATCCCTGCGGCGATGTTGATCGATGACTTGCAGCGCAAGAATGTCCATCGTGTCTCCGGCACTGCCTTCTACATGTGCGGCAAAACCGGCGGTATCCCGCTGGCGCTGTTGCACAATCTCAAGCACAATCAGGTGCTGCACGAGCGCGTGATTCTCCTCCACGTGGAAACGCTGGATGCCTCCCATGCGATGCCGGAAGAGCGCTATGACATGCAAGAGCTCGGCCAGGGTTTCATCCTGTTGCACCTGCGCTTCGGCTTCAGCGAGACACCTAACGTGCCGATGGCGCTCAAGGAGTGCATGACCGGCGAGGTGCGCTACGAGCCGCAGAAGTCCACCTTTTTCCTCGGTCGCGAAACGTATGCCGTGGGCCGTGGGCTGAATGCCTGGGCGCGGTTCCGCTTGGCGATCTTCGCGTGGATGACGCGCAATGCCACTCCGGCCACCGCTTACTTTTCGTTGCCACCTTCGCGTGTGGTCGAGCTGGGTGCCCAGATTTCGCTGTGAAGTTTTCGCTGAGGGTGGCCTTACTTGCGCGCCGTGGATTTTTTCCACTGCGGGTATTCCTTTTCGATCAGTGACTGCGCCCAGTGGCCATACCAGGCGTAGCCGTTGCGGCGCTCGTGTCCGATGGCGGAGAAAGAGGTTTTCGGGATGCCATCGCGATCGCAGAACAGCGGCTGCTGTGTCTTGAGATCGTAGAAACGCGCCCACAGCGGCCGGGCTTTCGGGTCCCTGACGATGACCTTGTCCTTGCCGCCCGGTGCTTTCGGGTCGGCGATGGTATCGATGCGGATGCCGCGTTGCGCGGATGTTTCGAACCAGGCCACGGCGGCATCGACGGCGGTGATGATCTCAGCGCGGGGTTTTTCCACGCTCATCAGGAGGCGGGTGATGCCCACCGATTCCGAGCCACTGAGCGAGGGCAGTTCGTAGGACCGTGCAGTGGCCGGGGCCAGTGTGACTTCATCGTGCTGCGCGCACCAGACCGTGAGTTTGCCATTGATGCGAATCTGGCAGCGCAGGATGCAATCGACGCCCTTGTCAAAGGCGGCGGCGGCTTTTTTGCGATCGCCTGCCGCCACGAAACCATACACCGGATCGCGGCTGACTTCTCGCAGAAACTCCATCACACGCACCATGGTGCCATCGTTGAAGGTGATGTGGCGGTGGTATTGTTTGCTCAGCGGGTAATACTGCGGCCAGCCACCGTTCGGATATTGGGCGATGAAGATGTAATCCAATCCTTTTTGGAAAGCTTTCCCATACATGGCATTCTTTGTTGCCATGTAGCAGCGTGCGAGGAAACGCAGTTCATCCATGGTGGCACCGTTGTCGAAGGTAGGCTTGAGGTCATTTTTGGCACCTTGATAGGGACGTTGGACGGTATCGGTATTTTTCGGCCAGGCACCATGCTCGGTCTGATAACTGAGGATGTTCATCGCAATGGTGCGGGCCTCGGTCGTGGCATACCAGTCGAGGGGTTTTTTCAGGTAATCCGCGACGCCAGCGGCGGCGGAGAACAAGGTGCTGATCATCCACAAGGTCAGCGCCCGAAACAGAAATGACGTGTTCATGAATCTCACTGATCATAGGAAATCCGCAGCTCGGATGCCAATGGCGCATTTTGTCATCTCATGCCGCATGGCAGCTTTCTTGCTTGTCCGAGACCACGCTCCTCTTGTAGCAATTCCCATGCGTTTCTGGAAAATCCTGATGTGGCTGTGCATTTCTCTGATCGGTGCGGCAGCTGTGGGCGTGGCCGCCTTTTCGCGCGGCGAGCCGATCAACTCGCTGTGGTTGGTGATCGCCGGGGTTTGCACCTTCGCCGTTTCCTATCGTTTTTACGCCTCATGGTTGATCGCCAAGGTCCTGACCGTGGATGACAATCGCGCACCCGCCGCGGTGACGCGCTCCGATGGCAAGGACTTCGTGCCCACGCCGAAGTGGGTGGTGTTCGGCCACCACTTCGCCGCCATCGCCGGACCCGGGCCGTTGGTGGGGCCGGTATTGGCTGCGCAGTTCGGCTATCTGCCGGGCACCTTGTGGATTCTCATCGGCGCGGCCCTGGGCGGCGGCGTGCATGATGCCATCGTGCTCTTTGCCTCGATGCGGCGCGATGGGAAATCGTTAGGCCAGATGCTCAAGGAGGAGATCAATCCCTTCGTCGGTTTGATCGCGATGTTCAGTCTGCTGGCGATCATGACCATCCTGCTCGCGGTGCTGGGTCTGGTGGTGGCGAAGGCGCTCGCTCACTCGCCGTGGGGCCTTTTCACCATCGCCTGCACCATTCCGCTCGCGATGATCATGGGAGTGGCGATCAAGTCGGGGAAAATCGGTGTGACGCCGGTATCGATCGCCGGTGTGGTGGGCTTGCTGTTATCCGTGGTGGGCGGAAAATTTTTGCCACCCTCGTGGAATGAGGCGCTGACTCTGAGCACGCCTTCGCTTGCATGGGCCATCATGATCTACGGCTTCGCCGCAGCGGTGTTGCCGGTGTGGTTGCTGCTCGCCCCTCGCGATTATCTCAGCACCTTCATGAAGCTCGGCACAGTGGCGGTGCTGGCGGTGTTCATCGTATTTCTCGCACCACCCTTGCAGATGCCGGCTGTCACGCCGTTCATCGATGGTTCCGGTTTTGTTGTGCCCGGTCCGGTGTTTCCTTTCGTCTGCATCACCATCGCCTGCGGAGCGGTGAGTGGCTTCCACGCCTTGATTTCCTCCGGCACCACGCCGAAATTGTTAGCCCGCGAGAAGGAAATCAAACTCGTGGGCTACGGCTCGATGGTGGTGGAAATGTTGGTCGCTCTCATGGCCATTATCGCTGCCTCGACTTTGCCCCCAGGTCAATATTTCGCAATCAACTCGCCCATCGATCCCGCGGATCCGGTGGCAGTCGAACGACAGATCGAAAAAATCAACAGCTACGGGCCGACTTACGCGGTGACCCTGGAGGAAATGAAAGACCTCTCGGCGAAATTGGAGGAGCCCACCATGATCGGCAAGTCCGGCGGCGCGCCCACCTTTGCCGTCGGCATGGCGATGATGTTTCAAAAAGTCTTCAAGGGCAAGGATGCGCTCTCACTGTGGTATCACTTCGCCATCATGTTCGAGGCGCTGTTCATCCTCACCACGCTGGATGCCGGCACGCGCGTGGGGCGCTTCATCCTGCAGGACTTCCTCGGCACCTTTGTGCCCAAGCTCAAGGATACCGGTTCGTGGTCGGCGAATATGATCTCGACGTTTCTGCTGGTCTCGGCGTGGGGCTATTTCCTCTACCAAGGCGCGCTTGATCCCGGCGGCATCGCGAAGAGCCTGTGGCCGATTTTCGGCATTTCCAATCAATTGTTAGCCGTGATCGCGTTTTGCCTGGGCACCACGATTCTGATCAAGATGGGCAAGGTGAGATACTGCCTGGTCACGGTAATCCCGATGATCTTTCTCACCAGCGTCACCTTCATCGCCGGATGGATGAAAATTTTCTCCGCCAAGGCCGCCGGATTCTGGCCGGAGATCCTGAAACACCGCGGATTGTTAGAAACCGCTCTATCGGATAAGCAGCGCAAGCTCAGTGAGCAGGCCATCGTCAATGCCTGGGTGGACATCGGAATCACCGCGCTGTTCCTGGTGCTGGTCAGTGCCATCATCCTCGGATGCGCCCGTGAGTGGTGGCTCTTGCTGACGGGCAGAAAAGCCGCGAAGTTGCAGGAAAGCGCCTATCAACCGCAGCCATCATGACGAAAAAAGAACGCGCCGCCTATCTGCTGGATCGTCTGGAGCAACTCTATCCGGAAACTCCGATTCCATTGGATCACAAGGATCCCTTCACGCTGCTCATCGCCGTGCTGCTCTCCGCGCAGTGCACGGATGCTCGTGTGAATACCGTCACGCCCGCCCTGTTCGCCCTCGCTGACAATCCGCACGAGATGATGCACATCCCCGTGGAGAAAGTCCGCGAGATCATCCGCCCCTGCGGCTTGTCACCGCGCAAAAGCGTGGCGATCGTGGAGCTCTCGCGCCTCCTGGTGGAGCAGCACGATGGCGTGGTACCGCAAGATTTTGCGGCGCTGGAAGCCTTGCCGGGCGTAGGCCACAAAACCGCCTCGGTGGTGATGGCCCAGGCCTTCGGTGTGCCGGCTTTTCCGATCGATACCCACATCCACCGTCTGGCAAAACGATGGAAGCTTTCGTCAGGAAAATCCGTCGAGCAGACCGAAGCGGATCTGAAGAAACTCTTTCCGCGCGACAAATGGAACAAACTCCACTTGCAGATCATCTTCGCCGGACGCGAGCACTGCACCGCACGCGGCTGCAATGGCAAAACCTGTCTGCTGTGTTCCGAGTTGTGGGGGAAATGAGGAGAGGGCTGGCCAAGGGCGACGTACGATATACCTCAGATGAGCTTTTTCTCGTAGGCGCAGAGGCCTTGTTCCACCATCGCGGTGGAGCTTTCCTTTTCATCATGCACCACCCTGGCACCCATCAAAGTCAGCTCCAGCGCTTCCGAGGAAAACTTCGCACGCGCCAGAATCAGGATCTCGGGATTTTCTAACAAAACGAGCGGGATCGCCTTGGTGGTGACGCTGACCTGTGGGAAGGTGAAGGCAATGAGCCGGGCTTTTTTGATTTTTGCCAGGGCCAGGGCTTCCGGGTGGGTGACATCGCCAAACAACACCAGATGCCCTTGTTTTTTCAAATCGCGGGCGGTATCGGCATTGAGATCGATGATCACGCAATCAATACCCTGGTCGAGCAGTGACTGATGCAGGGCCTGTCCCACAGGGCCGTAGCCGCAAATCACCGCGTGGTCTTCCAGACTCTTGATCGTGGAACTGAGGTTCATCACCGGGGGCGTGGCGCGTTTGCTGCGGAACAAGCCCTTGCGATCGAGCCAATTGCTGAACGGGGTCATCGCCAGCATGGAACCGGGAATCAGGGCCATGCCCAAGGCGGTGCAGATCAATACCATTTGTTCCAGCCATGGGTCGAAGGGCCGGTATTGATTGGACTTCTGGATCAGCACCAGGGAAAACTCGCCGATGCTGGACAAACTGGCGGCTGCCAGCAATGAGGGGCGCAGGGGCAAGCGCAGCAAGCGTGCGACGCTGAACACTGTGAGAAATTTGAAGAGGAAAATCAGTGCCGTTCCTAACAGGATGATCCACCAGTGCTCCAGAACCACGCTGACCTTGATCATGAGGCCTACCGATACGAAAAAAATCGTCAGAAACAGATCCTTGAACGGCAGGATGTCCGTCATGATGCGGTGGCTGTAGATGGACTCGCTGACCATCAAGCCACCGGCAAACGCCCCCAGCGCCAAGCTTAGCTCCAGCGCGCCACCGGCGAAGGCCACTCCGGCGCTCATGCCGATGATGGTGAGCGTGAACAACTCGCGGCTGCGGGTTTTTGCCACCGCGTGCAACAGGGGATTGATGCCGAAACGGCCGAGCAGCGCGGCACCGGCCAGAAATGCCAGCCCTTTCAGCAGCGCGATGCCGATCTGTGAACCCATGGGAACCTCGGATTTTCCTAACAATGCGGGCAGCACCAGAAAAAGTCCGATCACCAGGATATCCTGAAACAGTGCGATGCCCAGCGCGGTCTTGGCACCGGGACTGCCGCTGATGCCCTGGTCCTGGAAGGATTTCAGCGACACTGCCGTGGAGCTGAGAGCGAACACCACGCCGATGAGCAGGCATTCCTCCCACGATCTGCCGAATGCGGCCGCGATGCCACCGGCGCAGCCCGCTGTGATGGCGACCTGCATTCCCCCGCCGAACAAGGCCAGTCGCCACAAGTGATGCAGCTCGCGGATGGAGAACTCTATGCCCAGCGTGAACATCAGCAGCACGATGCCCAGTTCCGCGAATTGCGGGATCGCCGCGCCCTCGGTGTCCAGTCCCAACCATTCCGGCACCCCGCTGTTGGCGATCAAAATGCCGCAGAGGAAATACCCTACCAGCAAACTCTGGCGCAGCTTTACCATCAATAGCGACACGAACACCGCCAGTAACAAGACCAGCGTCAACAGACCGAAAAGCGGTCCCACATCAGCCGCGGCAGCGGCCATCAGAGAGAGAGGGGGAGCGAGATGCACGGCGGCAATGTGCGGATTCACGAGTCCGAGATAAAGCGCAAATCCATAAAATCACATGCCCATTCATGCCCGGCGCGTGCCAACTGCCTCACGGGTGGGTGGGCAGGACAATCGAAAATTTCGTCTCACGTCCCGGCACCGAGCTGACGCGGATGGTGCCGCCGTGTGCTTCGATGGCGCGCTTGACGATGGACAATCCCAGGCCCGTGCCCTTGATCGCGGAGTTGGTGTGGTTTTGGTCCACCCGATAGAAACGCTTGAAGACGAAGGGCAAATGGCTGCTGGGAATGCCGATGCCGTCATCCGCCACCGCGATGTGGATCTCCTGCTCCACCTGGTTGGCCGTCACCACCACATTGAGCCCGGGGCGCGGATTCTGCTTCAGTGCGTTTTCGATCAGATTGAATAACACCTGTGTCCAGTAAAAGCGGTCACCGGTGATCATCAGCCCGCGCTCCACGCCATCGAATTTCACCACGGCTTTCTGGCTGACGATCAAGTGATCCAGCCGCTCCATCACATCCTGCACACAGCCGAAAAATTCGAAAGGCTCGATGCTGAGAGCGGCGGCTTCCCCGGACTCCAGCCGAGAAATCATCAACATGTCCTCGACGATGCGCGACACGCGGTCGGTGTGCTTGGACATGATGCTGAGAAACCGTGACGCTTGTTGCTGATCGCGCAAGGCGCCGGCTTCCAACAAATTTTCGAGATACCCCTGGATGATGGCCAGCGGGGTGCGCAGCTCGTGCGAGGCATTGGCCACGAAGTCCTTGCGCACCTGCTCGCTCTGGAATTCCGCCGTCAGGTCGCGCAGCAGCACCCGCAGTTTCGCCTGGGGATAGGCTTCCGGTGGCAGCGGTGCCACATCCAGCAACCACGCGTTCACGCCACGCTTCTCGCGCGAACCCAGAGGGGAGAGCTGCTGCGGCAGCACCAGGCGCTGCACCACCGGTTGATGGGTGTTTTCACATTGGTGGATGGCCTCGATGAAGCGGGCATCCGGGAAGACGCCTTGCGGCGATTGTCCGATGACATTCCTCTCCGCAAACATCTGCCGGGCCGCGATGTTGGCGTAGCAGACCAGGCCCGACTGATCGACGAGAAACAACGCGTCTGACAGCCCGTCGAGCAGCAGCTCGTGGCGTTTTCTCTCGGCTTCCAGAGCCTCTTGTTGCGTTGCTTTCACCCGCTGAATTTCCTGATGGAATCGTTTTTGTTGTTGCATCCTATCCATCCAAAGCCATGCCACGATCACGATGGCGGCGCACAGGATGGAAATTTCGTTGATCATGATGCGGGATTGACGAAACGATAGCCGACACCGCGGATCGTTTCAACCTTATCCGCATGGGCACCCAGTTTTTGGCGCAGGCGCTTCATGTGAGTGTCCAGCGTGCGGCTGATGACATCATCGCTGTAGCCCCAGACATTGCGCAGCATGTCGTTGCGCTGCTGCGGGTGGTTGGCCCGCTCACAGAGAAACAGCAGCAGCTTGAACTCGGTGGAGGTCAGTTCCACGGGTTCGTTCTCGATGTAAAATTTGAGCGCGTTTTTATCAAAGCGGAACGGGCCCACGGTGAAGTCTGTGGAGCCTGAATTGATCTGCATGCGCTTGAGCACGGCTTGCACGCGCAGCACCAGTTCTTTCGGGGAGAAGGGCTTGGTCACGTAGTCATCGGCACCAGCGGCAAGGCCGGCGATGCGGTCCTCCGTTTGCGCCCGGGCGGTGAGCAGGATCACCGGAATCTGCTGGGTGCGGGCATCACGACGCAGGCCTTTCAGCACACCCAGGCCGTTCAAGGTGGGTAGCATCAGATCCAGCACGATCAGATCGGGGCGCTCTTTCAGTGCGAGTTCCAGACCCACTTGTCCATCATGCGCCTTGAGCACCCGGCACCCGGCGCGCTCCAAATTGAAAGCCACCAGCTCGGTGATGTCCACCTCGTCTTCGATCACTAATACTGTCTGCACGAGTTCGAACATACCGTTAGGTCATGGTTGCGAAAGCGCGGTCCTGTGACAAAATCGTTTCATTCGTCAGCCTCGATGCGTGCTTCCTTCGTGACTTTTTTCGACGCGTGGCGGATGTCCTTGGCATTGCCGAGAAAGACGGCATCCTCGCCGATGTTCACCGCCAAATCACCGGCACGCTCTAACGAACGGATGACAAAAATCAAGTGCAGCAGGGACTCCGCCTTGCCCTCGGCATGCTCCAGCCGCTCGCTCAGTGAGGCGATGAGGCTCTTGTGCAGGCGGTCCAGTTCCTTGTCGCGGGCCTTGAGGCCTTCCGCCAGTTCGATGTTCTGATCGGTGAAGGAAATCATGGCATCGCGCAACAGGTTGTCCGCCATCACATACAGCGGCTCCACCAGGGCGACGTCGGGCAACTCGGGGCCGCGGCAGATTTTTTTCGAACGCTTGGCGATGTTCACCGCGTGGTCCGAGATGCGCTCCAGGCAAGTGGAGATTTTCATCGAGGAAATCACCAGGCGCAGGTCCGAGGCCACCGGATGATGGCGCACGAGAATTTCCATACCGGTCTGGTCCACGCGGATCTCCAGGTCATCGACATCGCTGTCATCGCCGATGACGACGCGGGAAAGCTCGATGTCCCGGTCTAACAAGGAACGCATGGCACGTTCGAGGTTTTGCCGGGTGAGGCTGGCCATCAGCAAAAGCTCGTCCTTGAGCGTGCGGATCGCGTTATCGAAATCGCGGAAGATATGGGGTCCATTCATGGATGTATGATTTCTCTTAGCCGAAGCGGCCACTGATGTATTCCTCGGTGCGCTTTTCGCGCGGGTTGGTGAACATGGTTTGGGTGAGACCGTATTCCACGACTTCTCCCATGTAAAAAAACGCGGTGTGATCGGAAATGCGGGAGGCTTGTTGCATGCTGTGGGTTACCACCACAAAGGTGTATTCGCTGCGCAATTCCCACAGCAGTTCCTCCACTTTCAGCGTGGCGATGGGATCGAGCGCGCTGCAGGGCTCGTCCATCAGTACCACGTTCGGTTTCACCGCGATCGTCCGGGCGATGCACAGGCGTTGCTGCTGGCCGCCGGAGAGGCCGAAGCCGGACTCCTGCAAACGGTCTTTCACCTCGTCCCACAGCGCCGCCTGCCGCAAGGCACTTTCCACCCGCTCTTCGATCACGGATGCATCACGGATGCCACGCAAGCGCAGACCATAGGCCACGTTGTCAAAAATACTGCGGGGGAAAACATTCGATTTCTGAAACACCATGCCCACCTCGCTGCGCAGTTTGACCACGTCCACCTTGGGACCGTGAATGTCCGTGCCGTTCAGGCAGATGCGCCCCTTGGTAATGCGGGCGCCGGGGATTTCATCGTTCATCCGGTTGATGCAGCGCAAAAGCGTGGATTTTCCGCATCCCGATGGCCCGATGAAGGCCGTCACGCGGTTGGCCGCGATGGCAAGATTGATGTTCTTCAGCACTTTCGTCGTACCATAGCAAAAGTCCAAGTTCTCCACGCCCACGGCAGTGCGGGATGGCGTGGCCATAGGAGTCGGGGATGATGCAAGGGAGGTGGACATGAAACAGAGCGCGCGTCGCTGTCATGACGATGGCATTGCCTCGTCATGCGCACGACTGGCTGATTGTGACAACTTCGTCACATTATGCAACACTCAACGCGACCGCTTGTGCCAGAGGGAGGCCAGCGACCACAACACGGCCGGAACCGCGAAGCTCAAAACCAGGGTCAATACCGGCCTGTCATGCCCGGTGGCGCCGATCCACGCGAACAACGCCGCCATCGGCAGGCTGCCGCAGCTCAGCGAAAGCAAAAACCGCCCCGTCGGCATGCGCAACATGCCCGCTGTCACTGCCAGGGCCTCGGGCAAAATCGGCACCGCCCGCGACAGCGCGATGACCCAGCCGCCTCCGCGTGCGCACAAGGCCATGCCCCGTGTGAAATCCTTTTCCCCCAGAAAACGCCGCGCCAAAGCTTCCGGAAACAAACGCCCCACTCCGTAGCCGATCGTGCCCGCGATCATCGATCCCACAAAGCCCAGTGCCGCACCCATCCAGGTGCCATACAAAAACCCCAGTGCCGACATCACCACCGTGCCCGGCACCGGCAGCACCAGGTCCAACACGAGCAAGACCACTCCCGCCAAGCCGGCGGAGACGCCATAGCCCTGCAGGCTGTCACTCACCACGCGCACATCCGACCAATGTTCCCACTGACCGCCCCAGATCACCCAAATCATCAGGATCACCAAAGAAAATCCCGCAATCCACATCAACAACCGCATGCCCCATCCTAGGCCGCTCGCGCCGGAAAAGCAATCTCCCGCGCGGAAATTCACGCCTCCTCGCCGACGTAGCGCCGCACCACCCGCGCGGTAATTCCCGTCAGCACATGCCACGAAATGGTATCCGCTTTTTTCGCCACTTCATCCACCGAAAGATGCGGGCCGAAGAGTTCCACCTCATCGCCTTCCGCGACTTCCGGTGCTTCTGTCACATCGATCATCATTTGATCCATCGTCACCCGTCCCAGGATGGGAAAATACCGGCCACGCAGGTACACGCGCGGCGCATGACCTGACACATGGCGCGGGTAGCCATCACCGTAACCCACCCCTATCGTCGCCACCCGCGTCGGGCGGCTCGTCACAAAACTCCTGCCATAGGACACGCCGTGCCCCGCGGGCAAGGTGCGGATCAAGGTCACCCGGGATTTGAGCGTCATCGCCGGCCGCAACTGCGCCTGATGATCCGGCAGCGGGGAAATGCCATACAAGATCAGCCCTGGTCGCGCCAGATTGCAATGCAGCGGTTCATAGCCTAACAAACCCGCGCTGTTCGCCAAATGCCGCCAGCGAAACACCTCGGGCCCGCCGAGCTCCACGATGATGTGGTCAAATTGCGCGAATTGTGCCCGCGTGAACTCCTCATCCTCATCCGCCGAGGGCAAATGCGAGCCGATTCCCTCGATGTCCAGGCCTTTCAAGGCCCGCAGCTCCTGCCACACCTGCGGCAACTGATCGAACACAAATCCACCGCGTCCCATGCCGGTGTCCACCGCCACATGCACCGCCAGGACCTTGCCCTGCGCCCGTGCCAATGCATCAAAATGCAGAGCCTCCTCCCGCGAGGAAATGCACGGCGTCCACCCGCGCTCCACGATCTCCTGTCGCTCTTCCGCCCAGGTCGCGCCTAGCAGATAAATCCGGCACTCGATCCCCGCCAGAGCGATGCGCCGGGCCTCTCCTACATTCGCCACCCCCAGAAAGGCTACGCCCTGTGCCGCAAACACCCGCGCCACCTCCTCCAAGCCATGGCCATAGGCTCCCGCCTTCACCACTGCCATCATCGCCATGTCCGGCCAGATTCCGCGTGCCACCTGCAAATTGTGCCGCAAAGCCCCGCGATCAATTTCCGCCCAAGCCCGCGGCGGTGATGTATGCCCACTCATGTCCACGCCCCCAGCGTAACGCGCCCCGCCGCGCTGGCAAGCCATCAGTCACGGGAGAACCAATGCTCCCCCCCCAAAAAAAGAACCCCGCTGTGAGGCGGGGTCCTGGGAATGAAAGCAAAGAAATTCGGTGAAAAAACGCCGAGGGCGCGGAAGCCTGATTAGGACTTGTAGCGCAGACGCTTTTTATGGCGATTCTGTTTCATGCGCTTCTTGCGCTTGTGCTTATTGATTTTCGTCTTACGGCGTTTCTTGATGGAACCCATGGTTGTGTTTGTCGGTTGTTAGAAAAATTGTTTCAGGGGACGATTTTGTTGAGGGGATACTCGATGATGCCCTCGGCCCCGAGAGCAATCAGCTCGGGGATGATGTCGCGTACAACGGTTTCGTCAATCACTGTTTCCACCGCGATCCAATTTTCATCGGTGAGCTGGGAAATGGTGGGACGGCGCAGAGACGGGAGTTTTTCGGTGATGGCAGCCAGATTCGCCTTGGGCAGGTTCATTTTCAGGCCCACTTTGCCGCGGGCAAGCAGGGCGGCCTTGAGCAACAGGGCGATGCGATCCATCTTCTGTTTTTTCCACGGATCTGCGGCGGCCGCAGGGCTGGCGTAGAAGTGCGGGAAGGAGGTCAGCAGGGTATCGACGATGCGGAGTTTGTTGGCTTTGATGGACGAGCCGGTTTCGGTGACATCGACGATGGCATCGACCAGATCCGGCACTTTCACCTCGGTGGCACCCCAGGAGAATTCCACTTCGGCGTTGATGCCTTTTTCCTTGAGATAGCGCTGGGTGATGCCCACTCCTTCGGTGGCGATGCGTTTGCCCTCGAGGTCCTCGGGCTTTTGGATCGGGGAATCTTCCGGCACCACCAGCACCCAACGCGTGGGGCGGGCGGTGGCTCGGGAGTAAGGCAGCTCGGCGAGATCGACGAGATCGGCGCCGTTTTCGTAGGCCCAATCGTAGCCGGTGATGCCGCAATCAAGGAATCCCTGGTGGATGTAGCGGCCCACTTCCTGCGCGCGGATGAGGTAAATGTCCAGCTCCGGATCGTTCGATGCCGGACGCAATCCGCGCGAGGAAACGTAAATCTCATAGCCAGCCTTGGCCAGAAGTTCCACGGTGGGAGCTTCCAGACTTCCTTTCGGAATGGCGATTTTGAGAGTGCGTTCGGACATGCGCGGGGGGCGGGTTTTAGAGGGGAAATGGCGGGGAATCAAGCAAAAGACGCGATTTTTTCGCATTTTTTGCTTGTTAGGCCATGGGATGGCGTCGAATCTGCTGGAGTATGAGTCCATGACGAGCAGCAAGACTTTGATCAGACTGCCCGGAAGATGCTTGTTGCTCTGGAAATAGCTACCAAGGAAATGGAAATGAACCACGGCCTCGTTGTCTCCGATCTGCACCTGTTTTCGCGTCGGTCCGACGGCGAGAAACTGTGGACACAGATTGATCAGCACCGTGGCAATGCGGAGATCCTGATATTGAATGGCGATACGTTTGATTTTCGCTGGAGTCAATTTTCCGCGGAAGCGGAATCCATCGAGGCCGCCCTGGCATGGGTGGAACGATTGACCCGTGACGGACGCTGGAAACAGATTCATTACATTTTCGGAAATCACGATTGTCTGGATGAATTCACCCGGGAGTTGCGGCAGTTATCGGCGGAACGGCAGATGTTGGAGTGTCATGAGCTGCATTTGCAACTGGGCCGGTGTTTCTTTTTGCATGGTGATTGCGCGAACAGCCGCATGACGCCTGCGGATCTGAAGCGCTATCGTGCCTCGTGGAGCAAGGACAGGCCGCGCGGGGCCTGGAGCAAGGCGCTGTATGACGGAGTGGATGCGTTGGGCGTATCCAAGGTCTTTCACGAGCTGTATTTCCCCAGGGAGCGCACCATCGGGAGGATCGTGCATCATTTGAACCAGGTGTTTCCGGAGTGGCGGGAGCAGGTGGATCACTGCTATTTCGGCCACACGCACCAGCCATTTTCGGGAGAAACGCATGAAGGCGTGGCTTTTCACAACACGGGTTCCGGCATCCGCGGCATGGGATTCCAGCCACTTTGTTTCACCACATCCAGCGATCCACAATGAATCAACCATCCGATACTCCCGCGAACACCGGGAAACGACCCATCAATTGCTACTCGGGGGGCGAGGGCGGCTTCATGGACTGGAACCAGGCCTTGCGTGGGCGCATGCTCGAGCCCTTGCTCAGGCTGCTCGCGAGATGGGGGATGAGGGGCGGGCACGTGACTTTTCTCTCGATGCTGGCAGGGCTTCTCTATTGTCCGTTTTTTCTGACAGGTCACAAAGTCACGGCATGGGTGATGTTGTTCCTTCATGTCCTGCTCGATGGCCTGGATGGTCCGCTGGCCCGGTTTCGCGGGCAGGCATCGGACCGTGGTTCATTCACGGATACCATGGCCGACCAGGTGGTGGTCACCGCCACCGCGCTGACGATGATGCAGGCGGGTGCTGCTTCCGCATGGGCAGGGGGCAGTTACGTGTTTCTTTATGCCATTGTCGTGGCATTCGCTTTCGCCCGCAACGCGATGGCGGCGCCGTATTCGTGGCTGTTCCGCCCGCGTTTTCTGGTGTTCCTCTGGTTCGCGGTGGATGCGTATGTGTACCCCGGCAGTCTCGACCTGGTGCTATGGATTTCCAGCGGCATTCTCGGGGTGAAGTGTTTGAGCGGTTTTGTGAAAATCCGAAGCCGGATTTGAACGGAAGATGTGCGGCCTGAGGATGCGAATTGACTTCGCACCTTTTCCCTCGCATGGTTGCGGCGCATGACGACGGTAAATTTCAAGGTCGGCAATGAAACATTGATCCGCGTGATGGATGCGGCATCGGCGCATTTGCGTGGGCTTTTGGAAAAACAAGGCCGGGCGGACGGGGCACTGCGCATCGCGGTGATCGGCGGCGGATGCAGTGGCTTGCAGTATAAAATGGACCTGGTCGATGGCCCGCGCGATCGCGATATCCTGGTGCCGAGCAATGGCGTGAATGTGGTGATCGACCCGAAAAGCGCTTTGTTTGTGACGGGCAGCGAGTTGGATTGGTCGGACGACCTGCAACAAGGCGGCTTCAAGGTCAGCAATCCGAACGCCCTGGTGACCTGCTCCTGCGGGGAAAGTTTTGCCGCATGATGGTCATGGATGCCTTTTCCCTGCTGCGATTGCCGCGCGATTTGTCGTTTGATGAGGCGCAACTGCGGGAGTCCTACCGTTTGGTGAGCAAGGAGGCGCAGGCGGCGGGAGCCGGGGAAGCGGAGCAGGCGGAAATCACTGCTGCCTACCAGTTGCTGCGCAGCCCGAGTGCGCGGCTGCGGCATTGGTTGGAGTGCGCGGGCAAGGCCGGCTCCGTGCGCGGAACGGTGGACGGGGATTTGTTGGATTGGTTTGGCGGGGTGGGGTCCACCTTGCAGGCGGCAGATGAGCTGTTGCGGCGTCGTGAGCAATGCCAGAGTGCACTGGCGAAGGCGATGCTGGAAGCGGAAGTGCAGGCCGGGCGCGTGCGCATCGAGGAATGGCAGGCGCGCTTGCAGGAGGGCTTGCAGCGGAAAATGGCTTGTTTTACCGAGATTGCCGCGGGCCGGATCGATGACGATGCGGCATGGACCTGCGTGCGTGACCTCGGTTTCATCGAAAAATGGCAACAGCAACTGCGCGAACGTTATGGCAAATTTTTCTAAGGTTCACCGCAGCCCCGCGTTTCGCTCAGGGAGAGGGTATTTTATGCTGACTTCACGCTCAACATCAGTCACGGCATGAATCCGCAGTCAGGCATCGCCTCGTCCGCGGAGGAGGTATTGGTCATGACAGGGGGGCTGGATGCCAGCTCCGCAGCGGGGTGGGTGGATGCCGATGCGGAGGCCATGGCGCGGGTGGCGGACGGGGACATGAAGGCCTTCGAGCAGATTGTCACACGGCATCAAAAATCTTTACTGAACTTTTTTGTGCGCATGGGCGCTCAATCAGAGTGTGAGGATCTTGTGCAAAATACTTTTGTCCGGCTGTATCAATTCCGCGATCGGTATCAACCCACGGCGAAGTTCACGACGTTTCTCCATGTGCTCGCCTATCGGGTATGGGCGGATCTGGGCCGGAAAACCATGCGCCGTGAAAAGCTCGCCGTCCATTTGCGCGTGGCTGCGGAAACCGAGGAAACCGCTGCCAGCGAGCCCGCTCCCGGTCTGGATGTGGAAGCGGCACTCGACAAACTCTCGCCCAAGCTCCGCGATGTGGTGGTGCTCCATTTTTACCAAGGCCTGCCCTATCAGGAAATCGCCGATGTATTGAAAATCCCTCTCGGCACGGTGAAATCCCGTCTCAATCTCGCCATCAACGCCCTCCGCGATATCTTCCATGAATGAACCAGTCTCCCAAGAACCGATCGTGAACACAAGGTCTGCCGATGCCGACGTGCCGTGGCTGCGCGAGCGCTTGCTTGCCGTGGCGCAAGTAGAGCCCGCCGCCGACCTCACGCAGCGTGTGATGAGCGCGGTGAAACGCGAGCAAGCCCGCGAATCCGCCACCCGTTGGTGGTGGCGCGCGGCGGCCGCGGCGGTGGTGATCGGTGTTTCCGCATGGGGTCTGGCCATGATGAACCCGCGTGCGGCTTCCACGCCGGTCACAGCCTCCGCTCCCGTGTCCGGGGAAACGAATGGCGCTGGTGTGCAGGAGGCGCTCGATTGGTTCTGCCGCACCCAGGAGCAGGACGGCTCATGGAATCCGGCGCGCTGGGGCGGTGATCCGCGCTTTGAGGTGGCCTTGACCGCGCTGCCCTTGCTGGCGATCCGTTCCGCCGAGGGCGAAAAAAAACCGGCGCAGCTTCAGGCGGCCGCCAAGGCGCAGGCCTATCTGCTGAGCCATTGCGATGAAAGGGGCCGCTTCGGTCCGGCTTTTTACGGTTCCTCCTACACTCAGGGCATCGCCACCCTGGCACTGTTATCCAGCTACCAACAACAGCCGGATGCGCAGGTGAAACGGGTCATGCAACGCGCCCTGGATGTGATCGTGAGCCAGCAGCATCCCTCGGGCGCCTGGTCCGTGGCAGGCGCGGCGCAGCCGGATGTGACGGTGACCCTATGGCAACGCGAGGCGCTGAAATTGGCCGCCGAACTGGGCTGGGATGAGGTCAGGCCGCACGTGTCCCTGGCCGGGAAATGGCTGGACTCGCATTCCAGAACCACGCCGCACCAGCAGGGCCTGACACCGGGAAAAGATTTGGATTTTTTCAGCCTCTACGTCGCCACCACCACATTGCGCGAGTCTGGCGATGACCATGCCATCAATCAGTTGACCTCGATCAAAAAATCCTTGCTGAAAAAACAAATCCAGCAAGGGGCGGACTCCGGCAGTTGGTCGCCTGATGACCGCTGGGCCAGCGTGGGCGGCAGGCTCTACAGCACGGCCATGGCCTCGCTGGCGTTGAAATAAGGGAAATATCGGATCTCACGATGCGAGCGCTTTCGCGGTCCGCATCAAGGTCCCGCGACATGCGTGCGGCACATTCTCCGCACAGCAATGGTTGACGCCGCCCGCCTGCCCTTGTAAGAGTTGTGGCTCATGCAGACCGCTTACGATGCCGCCAATCGCTTGGAAAACAATGTTGTGTCCGTGATCCGTGGTCAGGCGGCAGCCATCCGGCGCATTTTGGCCTGCCTGTGTTCCGGTGGTCATGCGTTGTTAGAGGATGTGCCGGGCACGGGGAAAACCACGCTGGCGAAGGCCTTGGCGAACTCGATCCGCGGAGCCTCCTTCCAACGCGTGCAGTTCACGCCGGATTTGCTGCCGTCCGACATCCTCGGTCTCTCGGTGTTCGATCCCACGAGCAGCAGCTTCCGTTTCCAGCCGGGGCCGATCTTTACTGATATCCTGCTGGCCGATGAAATCAACCGCGCCTCGCCACGGGTGCAGAGTGCTTTGCTGGAGGCGATGGCGGAAAGGCAGGTGACCATCGATGGCAAGCGCTACCCCTTCGAGGGCGTGTTTTTTGTGATCGCCACGCAGAACCCTGTGGAGTTTCGCGGCACCTATCCCTTGCCGGAGGCGCAGATGGATCGCTTTGCGCTGCAATGCCGGCTCGGCTACGTCAGCGAGGAAGAGGAGGTGGGCATTCTCGCGGATCAGCGGCATGAACACCCGGTGGATCGCATGCAGACGGTGGTCTCGCGCGAGGAGGTGGTGGCGCTGATGGACGCGGTGAAGCAGGTGCGCATCAGCGAGGAACTCCAGCACTACACCGTGCAGTTGGTGGCGGCCACGCGGGCGCGCAAGGATTTGCAGCTCGCCGCCAGTCCGCGGGCCTCACTGGCTTTGATGAAGATGTCGCAGGCCTTGTCGATCTTCGAGGGGCGTGATTTTGTCCTGCCGGAAACGATCCAGGATCTGTTGGCCGATGTGGTGGCGCACCGCCTGGTGTTGAGCCCGGATGCCCGCTACGCCGGTGCCACGGGCCGCAGCGTGATGGCGGAAATTCTCGAGCAAGTGCCAGTGCCGGTGTGACACATGCGCGGCACGATGACCGTGGTCACGAGGCCTGATCTTGCAGCCAGATTTTTTTGCGCAGGGCCTCCAGTGCGGCGCGCACCTCGGCCTCCTTTTTGCTCTTGCCGCGACCTTGGGCCAACACCATGTCGCGCCACACCACTTGGGCGTGAAAGACCTTGCGGTGGTCCGGACCGCTCTCGCCGGTGATGCGATAGCGCGGAGCCTCGTTGCCGAGGGATTGCAAGGTTTCCTGCAAGGTGCCCTTGGGATTCCCCTCGGTGTTGCTTTCCTCCACCAAGACAATCCCTTGTTCAAACAGGCGCAACACCAGATCGCGGGCGGAGTGATAGCCGGAATCCAGGTAAATCGCGCCAATCAATGCTTCCAGCGCGTCCGCCAGGGTCGAGGCGCGCTTGCGGCCGCCACTGGCTTCCTCGCCTTTTCCTAACAAAATGTAGTGCCCCAGTTGCAGGTGGGTCGCGAACTGGGCGAGGGCGTGACGCGAGACCAATTGCGCCCGCAGCTTGGTCATGTGACCCTCAGGGGAATCAGGAAATTTTTTGAACAAATGCTCCGTCAGCACCAGTTGCAACACCGAGTCGCCGAGAAATTCCAGACGCTGGTTGTCAAAATGAGCCTTTTGCGATTCATACGCGAGGCTGGGATGTGTCAGCGCTTCCGCGAGCAAAAGCGGATTGCGGAATTTATACCCTAATCTGACTTCGATACTTTCCATGCCATACTGAGTTTCCTTCTCTCCCGCCCGATGCAGTTGCCTGCTCCGACAGGAAAGATGGGGTGATCGACGGGATTCGAACCCGCAACAACCAGAATCACAATCTGGGGCTCTACCATTGAACTACGACCACCATCTTTCGTTGGGGGAGGGGGATAGTAGGCGAGTTTGTGGAATTGGCAAGACAAAATTTGTCAGGAAATTTTCGCCCATCCCATCGGAAGGGGGAAATCCTCGCCAAAACTGCCCGCCAGGACGCTTCGCGGACACGCATCCAGCCCGCTTGGGGAGTCGGTAGGATGCGTGCCGCGGTTTTCATGGCGTCATGCCATCATCCCGCCCATCGCGATGGCCCATTGATCCAGGCAGTGTTGGGCGATGTCACTCGGATGGCGATTGTAGCGACCACGCACTTCCCGGATGACTCGGGTCTTGCGGCAGATTTCCATGGTCAATCGCTCCTCCCCGCCGGCATGGACGATGGTGATGATGAGCACGGAGCTATGCCCATGCAGGCAGGCATGCACGCGACTCGCGACACAGTGGCGCATGGTCCTGCCCTCGGCGATGAGCTCCGCGGCATTCGTAAGCTCGCGCCAGTGCAACAGGCCCATCCGCATGCGGATGGGGCGTTGCACCGATCGAGGGAAGAGCGGATGCCAGTGCTGACGCATCAGGTGACTGACTTGTTGGCGGCATTCCGGATGACGGTGATCGCGCTGTTGCCATTCCGGCAAATGCACTGCCAGCGAGGCGCAAGCGTCACGCCAGAAACCGTTCGCGTGCGCGCACAGCTCACTCATGGGCAATGCCAGCAAGCGGCCAGCTTTCTCATAGCGCTCTTGATCAAACATCTCCACCAACATGTCAGACACCATTCCGTAGTGACGGCTGGCGTGGCGTCCCGCAGCGGAAAATTTCCCGATCAATCGCGACCACCACGCGTCATGGGTCATGTCGTGCGCCATGCGACTCGTCACCACTTCATGAGCCAGCGCTGCACTGCCGCCGCTGGCCATCACCTGCCCCCAGCGCAGGCCTTGTGCAATGCTGAGATGGGCGGGCGCGTGGCGGCATTCATGCAGGGCACGGCGGCTGATCGTGGCCGGTAGCCCGGACAAATCCCGCCAAGACGCGCCACGCGCCAAGCGGACGAACCAGTCGCGCTCGCGCCATTGCAGATCACCCCGCACCAGCCAGGCGTGGTAGAGAAATGCCGGGATCTCATAGCGCACGAAGGTATGCTCTAACAAAGATCTGATGATGACATCCGGCGCGTCCTCACCAGCGGGCGCTTGCCACTCCTCCGGTGGGCGCAGCCAGTCTTTTTCATAGGCGCACACTCTCACCAGAATGGGCACCACCGGATGCCTCCGCACCGGCACTTCCTCCCACAAGCGGGTCTTTTCCGCAAGCGTGCGCACCAGGCGGGCCAGGCATGGTTGCATGGCTTGCTGCCATTCCTCGCTGCCACGCAGGTTTCTTCCCACCATGCGGCATTGCTTGCGCAGGATCGGGTTTTTGACTTTTCGGGCCGTCCATGCATGACGCTCTGCCACCTGCACGATGATGCGTGCGGCGGTTGACGCCATCGCCATGGCATGCCCCGGTTCTTGCGAACCATTTCGGGTATTCATATTGCTGTTTCTTTCTTGGAACTATGGTTGGGTGGATGGAGTGCCGCGCCTTTGACAGGGGCACGACCACTCGACGGATCGGATCCGCATTTTTTCACATGTGAGCCGTCAGTCGCGGTCCTCTGGACCACGAACACACGCCTCGCGTTTCACTCACGGGAAACGACCACCAACCATCAGGAATGGAAACTGCTGAATTGCATGGCGGCTGTATGCACGACATCACCGCCGGATGGCAAGCGCAAAAATTCCCCGCTCGACAAGCCCCGCACCTCCGCGCTAGCGTCCGGCATGCAGCCACCGATTCGAGTATTGTGCGTAGGAGCCGGACACATGGGACGTTCCCATGCCCAGGCGTATCATCAACTGGAAGGATTTTCCATCTGCGGCATCGTCACCCGTTCCGCCCCCTCGCGCGAGGCGCTGAATGCCGAGCTCGGCGGTGGGTATGAGCTTTTCGGCGATTACTACGAGGCCCTCGCCACCACCAAGCCGGATGCCGTTTCCATCTCCACGTTTCCTGATACGCATGCCGACTACGCCATCGCCGCTCTCGAGGCCGGCTGCCATGTGTTCATCGAAAAACCTCTCGCCGAAACGGTGGAAGCCGCCGAGCGCATCGTCGCCAAGGCCGTGGCCACGGGGCGGAAACTGGTGATCGGCTACATCCTGCGCCATCACCCGAGCTGGATCAAGTTCATCGAAATGGCGCAAACCCTCGGCAAGCCGCTGGTGATGCGCATGAACCTCAACCAGCAATCCTACGGTGCGAACTGGAACACGCACAAAAATTTGATGTCGTCGATCTCACCCATCGTCGATTGCGGCGTGCACTACGTCGATGTGATGTGCCAGATGACCCGCTCGAAGCCCGTGCGCGTCTCGGGCATCGGCGCCCGCCTCACCGACGAGCTCCCCGCCGGGAAAATCAACTACGGCCACCTGCAAGTCACCTTCGAGGATGGCTCGGTGGGCTGGTATGAAGCTGGTTGGGGTCCGATGATGAGCGAGGTCGCGTTTTTCGTCAAAGACGTCGTCGGCCCGAAAGGCTGCGTCAGCATCGTCGCCGACAAAGCCGCCGCCGAGGGCAACAGTGCCGATGTGAATGCCCACACGCAAACGCAGGCGCTGAAGCTCCACCACTCACCGCTCGATGCGAATGGCAACTTCGTACACAGCGATGAAATGATCCGCCTCGATGACGAGCCGAACCACGATGAACTTTGCTCGCGGGAGCAGGAGTATTTCCTCAAGGCCATCCGCGAAAACATCGACCTCAGCGACCACATGACCGATGCCATCCAATCCATGCGCATCGTCGCCGCCGCGGACGAAAGTTTCCGCACCGGCAAAACAGTGGACTTGTGAGAGCCATGAAGCCCGCCACCAAACAAATCCTCTGGGGCCTGTTCCTGGCCCTGGTGGGAATTGCTTGGTTGGCATGGATTCAATTAACCATAGAAACCACCGGCACATCACTCACATCGAATTTCATGGATCAAGTCGATCTGCAGCGAACCGATTTCAACTGGTCTGAAATTCGTCAACTGTTGAGCCGATTTGCTGGACAATACAAAAAAGCCATTCCCCCCGTCTGGTTGCCCGCCATCCCGCTCGCCATCGGCTTTTTCCTGTTAGGATCCGGATGGAGGCTGAGCAAAACTCGTTGAATCGGCAGCGCCGCATGCTAAGCCACCATACCATGGGGCGATTCCGGTGCATGACTTTCATCAATCGCAACTTCCGGATTGCACAACGGCTAAAAGTTGGGCACAGTTAACTCGTAAATCAATTGAGGACAGTGGCAATGCAGATGAAATCATCACGAAGCAAAGCACAGTGCTGTACACATGTTGCTTTGCGAGGGCTGGACCCGGACATGCCCCCCCGAGACAAACCATTTCCGTCATGATAGTGTGCACTATCGAACCAAACATCCCCTTATGAGATCGCCGCTACCCATCTTGGTATTGTATTGTTGTTTTGCCCTGATGCCGGCATTTGCCCAAGCTCCCAAGGAAGAGGTCACCATTGATTCGCTTCATAAGCAATTGATCGCGGTTGTGCAAAATGAAGTGGCAACCAATAAAGATTTGGATCCGCATTTTGTGCAGCGTCTCAATGCGATGGTGCCAGTCTGGCGTGAAAATCAGATAGATGTCTCGAAAGGGTCGCGTTTGCTCGCCTTACAATCTTATCTCAATCATGAAAAAGTTTCCCAGAAAACCAAAGACTCGGTGGGTGCCTGTGTCGCCCAAATGAGTGAATTGATCAGAGCTCAATCGAAGCAGCTTGCAGATGATTTTGTCAAAGTATCGGGTGATCAGATACGTCGGGTCGCGAAATCCACCGATCCCGAAGAAATCCGCAAGTGCATCGCGGATTACATGAAATTCAAAAGCCTGTTAGCATCCGGTGATGTTCGCGATGAGCGCAGTTCCAGCAGCAACAGCAGTGCCGTACTACAATTCATGGAGTATGCGTTGAAATTCCATGAATACCGTGTGAGTGAAAACTGGAATTACGCGGCGGGCCAAATACGGAATTTGGAACAATCCTCTTCACGGCTTGAGTTTTGTATCACTGCTGCTGAGATCAACCAGATGCTTGAAGGCATGCGCATGAGTATTGGTGCACTTGCGCCTCGGGAGCTTGAAGCGTTGATCAATCAGACACTGGAGGAACTGCTCGACGATAAGAATCAGGATCGCATTGATGAAATCCTTCAGCAGGTAAGAAAACAATTGCAAATGAATCAATCGTCTGCCTCGTCAAGCATTCTTGCCTCCCGACTGCAACGCTTGGAAACGATTGGTCGTCAATTGCAGGAGAGCATTCAACGTGCGAAGAATACGGGCTTTCCGCAATTCAGCGGGGATGCATACATCCGCAGCGACTTTTCCAACGGCAACTGGATGAAGCCCGTTGAGTTCATCACCCGATTGAAAAAATACACCATCCGTAGCAAAAATGATGCCGGAGAAGCAATCGGCATTCGCCTCTACTACGATACCGGTGAAATTAAAGCCGCTGGCGATCAGCTGTTGAATGAGTTGTTGGATGATGCCAATCAAAATCGATTGGACGCCGTGATCGAGAACATCAAGACATATCGCCAACATGCGATGAATCTTCCAAATTCCGATGGAGCTGGCCTGCAATCGAAGTTTGAAAAGTTGTTGTTTGTCGGGAAATACCTGGCTGACTATGTGAAGAATGTGCAAAAAGGTGTCAATGCCCCCGTCAATATCGACCAGATACTCAGCGCATACTCCGACGGCACGACTTTGCTCCACAAAGATGAACTGTTGGAGAGACTCAAAAAGTACAACGTTACCGTGGTGATGCAAGGAGGCGCGACCACATCGCGCCCCCTCTATGTTGATGCAGAGGAGCTTTTGCAAAGGATTCCCACTTTTGCTGAGATTCCGGAAGTGCTGCCCGAACTAACGCGGGCTACATCGATAGCGGCAGAGGATCGTTCCCGCAGTAGCTTCGCTCGGTGGATGCCCAGCATCATTCGTTGCGCTGAGGTGGCAAAAAATCTCCAATCGGGTGATTCATTTGTGCTCAGCACCGCGTCTCCTGTGAGTAACTATTACGGGAGTGATTCCTCAAGAAGCACACTGATCACTACTCCCGTGCCGGAAAAGGTGGTGCAATTCGAAGCGGAGGCGGAGTGGGCTTTGCTCAAACGATTTTTCCCGAAAGAAGAGTATGGCAAAACCGAAGATCACGAAGCGATGATCAGAAAACTGATGACGCGCTTGCAGCAAGAGAAAAATTACCAAGCCATGGATCAGCTGCATGGGGTATCTGTTTATTTCAAACCCATGCGCAATCTTTTATCCGCTGGTCAAGTACAGGTCTTACGGGATTATCTGGATGGCGTGCGGCAACAGGAAATTCTCGAACAACCAAGAATGGCGGTGTATCACTTTCAAAAAGTAGCCTCTTCATCATCCACTCTGATTGATGTCAATGACCTCAAGACTCGTTTGCAGGATCTCCGTAAGAAATTTCCCGCAGAATACGCTCAAGGAACAGAGGATGCGATGCGCGCGGCTCCGAATGTGACCATGCCCAAAGAAATCGAAGTGCCTGCTGTCGGCAAGTGATTCCGATTCTGCGATGAATTGGAATTACTCACTCAAACAACCCAGGAGATCTTCTGCATTTGTATCGATTTTCTTGCAATGGAATGCCCTCGTCACCCTCTGCCGTTGGCTTGCCATGCAAAAAGAGTCAATTTGTTTGCACAAAGTATGCTAGCCTGTCATGGAACCACATTCCCATCAGGAATTCCCCTTCAATATGAATCCTTTCAAAACGACTTTTCGTCAATTCTTGGCCACATCACTCGGGTGGCTATTTCTCTCATCATCCGCGATGGCGGATTTCGCGGCATGGCAGACCACAGTCACGGGCGGGTCGGCGACGGCTACGCGGTTCACGGCGGTTTCAGGGACCAGTCCGGTGAGTGTGAATGTGGGTACTTTTGCGGTGGGAACGGCGCGGTCGTTTGAGTTTGTGTTCCATGCGGTAGGCGCGGGACCTTCAAAGACCTTGCTGGGTAGTGCTGATTCGGCCTCGGGCGGGCAATTTCTGAAACTGCACCAGTGGCAAAACACGGGGAAGTTTGGCGTCTCGACCTCTAGGGTGGCGGATGACGTGTTTGCGAACTCGCCAACGCTCGCAAACCAGCAGGTGCATGCCGTTTTCACTTCGAACGGATCGGTGACCTCGCTGTATCTCAATGGCGTGCTGCAAACGGGAACGATTGCGCGGGCGCTGGCGATCACGGGCACGAACGGGCTGGG
>ERZ1066127.57-NODE-57-length-75580-cov-11.819517_pt1 | contig 75580 bp, 53 predicted proteins | sample MGYA00382774_ERZ1066127 | MGnify/ENA primary metagenome ERZ1066127 (study PRJEB33369, sample SAMEA5778357) | biofilm metagenome | biome: Industrial cooling water; feature: Water cooling tower basin; material: Biofilm | place: United Arab Emirates | collected...
TGTTTCAGTTCGCGACTAATTGCCACAGTTCCATCGCCATCGGGCTGACGGGTGATGGGGGCTGGTGGATCGACCGGCCTTTTCGCCTCGTAGTCCACCCCCGGTGGTCGCCAGTTGGCGTCGTTTGATAGGATGATCTGATCCAAGGCCGTGCCATCTTCGCGCATGGAAATCATTAGCGTCTGCTTACCCGCTTTTTCCACATCGAGCCATAGTTGCATCGGCACGCCGATATGCACCTCCGGCGTGCGTTGTTTGCAGTCCCAGTGCCAATCGCCAGTTTTCACCGTCTGCCAGCGCCTGCCGCTCTCCGGCCATGCGCCATTCAGCCCGAAGTGCATGCCGTTGTCCTCCGAATTGCTGGAGTAAACGCGCGCCCATACGAAAAAACGTCCCGGCTCCTTCGCGTCGAAGGGAAATTCCAAGACCGCCATTTTCCCCGGTTCTTCGGAGAAATTCTCGCCTTTGATCAGCTTGTCGCCATGGGACTTGCGCGTGTCGGGGAGAATCTGAATGTACTTGCCGCCACTGGCGCCGGGGAGATCGGATTTGATTTCCCATTTGCGCGTCTCGGAGTGTGTTTGTTTGGTAAAACTCTCGGCTTCGATTTGGATTTGCTGAGCAAGCGATAGGGTCGTTTGCAGAGCCGTTAGCAGCAGAGTGGAGATGGCTTTCTTGTTTCTTACAGAATAATGGATCATATACATTTCGCTGTGTGACTTGATGAAGCCAAGCAGGAATGTAGATTTTCCGCAATTCTTTAGCGTTGATACACGGGAATGTAGCAGTGCGGGGTGCCGAGGATGATGATGGCCATGGGGGTGTTGCTGACGTAGTCGTCGGGCTTTTCTTTCCACGAACCATCGGGCTTTTGGAGCTTGATGAGGGAGTCGCGGATTTGCGGGTACCAAGCGGCGTATTGCTTGTCGCCCGCCTGGACCATCGCGGAGATGGCGTAGTAGTGGGCGTAGTAGTAATAACCGATCTCCTCGCGATTGAAGGCCTTGGGCGTGCTTTCCAAGAATCGCACGGAGGAGTCCACCCACTCGGTATCACGCTGCCCGGCGAGCATGGCGATGTAGGCACCGCCCGCGCTGCAGGCAATGGTGGTGCCGCTTTTGCCTTGGTAGCCGAAGCCGCCGGTTTTTTCATTCCACACCTGATCGCGCAGGTAGCTGACGACACGCTGGATGGTTTCGGTGGGTACGAGGATGCCGGCTTGTTGCGCGGAAGCGAGGGAAACAAACACCGTGCAGGTGACCGAGGTGTCCTGTCCGGCATCGGGTCGGGCGGCATAGCGCCATCCACCGAGCGGACTCTGTGCGCGGAGAATCACAGAGACGGCTTTTTCGAGCGCGGTCTGGATTTTTTTGTTGTCCTCCACATCGGCGGTCATGCCCCAGAGTTCCGACATGGCGAGAGTGAAAAGCCCGTGTTCGTACATGCCGGCCATGACGCCGCTCTGGGATTCCTCGGCTTTCTTGAGCAGATAATTTTTCGCGCGGTTGAGCGGCTCCCCATAGCGGCCGAAGCCCGGGAAATGACCTTTCACCATGAAGGCCATCAAGCCCAGCGAGGTGCCGCCGATGTCGTGCGTGCCGCTGTCTGAGGCCCAGGATCCGTCCTGGCGTTGCGTTTTGATCAGCCATTCCAGGCCGCGCTCGATGGCGCGGTCGGCGGCCTCGGTGAGTTCCGGTGCGACGGCGACATCCTCCTGTGCGTGCGCGGTGGCGTGCAGGCAGGAGACTGCGGCAACAAGGGTGAGAAAGGATGTAGTGAGAGTTTTCATTTGGAGACGTTTTCGTAGTAGGCTTTGAGCATGGCGCGGTATTCGAGCGGGAGCTCGCGGGCGAAGTTTTGGTTCAGCGCGGCGCGGTTGCGGGTGCCGAGGGTTTCCCATTCGCTGCGTTTGTTTTTGGGTGCCTCACCGCTGACGAAGTCCGAGACCATGCCGGCAACACTGGAGACGGTGAGGTCATCGGTTTCCGATTCCGTGATGACGGGATCCGAGGAAGCGGCGGCTGGAGGGAGAACGGTATTGAGCAGGACCGCCTGTGCGATGATGAAGTGGCGCATGGCGTCGTCGTTCACTCGCAAGGGGGCGAGCGCCTGATCGCGTGAGGTGGCCGCGGCGGCTTGGGCGGCCTGTTGCTGCGCGCTGACGAGCAGTGGGTGCGGCGTTTCCTTTTGGGTGTATTTCGCGTAGCGGGCATCGAGCTTTTGCTGCTGCGCTGCGAATGCGGTGAGATCGGCATTCTTGTCGAAAAGCAGCGTGCGATAGAGTGTCCGCTGGTCACTGGCGAGGGCGTGGATCTCGATGAGCTCGGGCAGTTCCGGCGGCGAAGTGGTGAGGACTTCGATGCTGGAGAGGCCGTGCAAAACCGACATCATGACGACGATTTTTTCCGATTGGGCGAGCAGGGTTGCCTCGGTTTTTTTCATTGCATCCATCGCCGCGCTGTTGTCGTTGGCTTTGAGGAACCCTGCGGTTTCGGCCATGGATGTTTCCAGTTCCGCGAATTCCTTCATGCCTGAGGTTTTCAACATGCCGCGGGTGAAGCTTTGGGCGACCTTGTGCAGTTCCTCCTGACGGGAAACGGCATCGGCAGGGATTTTGTTGGGTGCGGCTTCGAGCGCGAGGCGCAGTTGCTGTTGACCGGATTCCATCAAGGCGATGTCGGCCAGCGAGCCGTGGAGAAATTCCATGATCTCGGCGAGGTAGCCGTGTTGGCCGCTGACGGAGAGGATGAGCTTCTGCACTTTTGCCAACGATTCGGCGGCGACCTCCTGGGCGTCGAGCGCGTCATCGGCATCGCCGTCTTCGATCGCGGCGATGGCGTCTTCGATATCGGAACCGGCAAAAAGCAGCGCGGAGCCGACGTCCAGGCGTTTCGCCACGAGATCGAACAGTGGTGCGACATCCGTGATGCACTGGTGCAGGTTGTTGATGGTGGGCAGGAGTTTTTCCAGCTCCTCTTCTTCCGCGTCTTTAGTCGCGGCGATCAATTCGTTCTGCGTTTGCACGAGATCCTGCATGGTGATTCCGGCATCGGCCACCGAACGTTGGAAGCCGAAAATTTCGCGCAGCAGGGAAACACGGGCGGTTTGCGATTCGATGAGCGTTTTCAGTTCAGCAAGGGCATCGGCGGATTTTTCGATCGGGTCGATCGCGTCCTCGCCTTTGTCCGCGGTGAGTGCTGCGGTGGCGTTGGCCATGATTTTTTCGATCGCATCGATGCGGCTGACGAGATTGCGCACGTCCTTGTCGGGATTCGCCTTGTCGTCTTCGAGCAATTCTTTTTTGAAGCGCTGCAACTCGCTGGCGAGAGCCTGCTGGTTTTCGGCCATCGCTTTGGTGGGCTTCTCATCGAGGGCGGCTTCCTCGGTTTGTTCGATGAGCTGGATCTGGCGGGTTTCGATGTCGGTGATGGTGGAAAGGCGTTTGACGCCGAGCGACACCAGCGTGTTGATGCCATCGGTGCGCATGGCAATGTCCTGCGACCAATCGGCGAGATGTTTGTTGAGTGTGGCGAGTGCAGTTTCCGCGGTGCGTTGGCTGGCGATGGCGTCCTGGCGTTTGCCGGCCTTGAGGTGGTTGACGGTTTGTGCCATGGCGACTTCCGCCTCGGCGCGAACGGCATCGACGGGTGGCACCTGTGGCATGGTTTCATCGTAGAGGCTTGCGCGCGGCGCGGAGGCCTGCGGCAGTGCCAGGCCGAGAAGCTGGGATTGGAGTGTTTGCTGGCGGGTGAGCCATGTGGCATCGATGGCATCACCGCTCGCGGCATCGCAGGCGGAGCGCAGTTTGGTTTGTTCATCGAGCACTGCGGTGATGGTCTTGACGGCATCGGATAGGGCGGTATACTCGGCGCCGGTGCGGACGCTGAATTCGGCCTTGAGCAGGGCTTTGGTGGCATCCGCTTGCGCCTGGGCCGCGGTGGCGGCATCGCCGTTGCGGATTTGTCCGGCGGCCTGTTTCATCTTGTCGATCGCGCCGCTGGTGCTGAGATCGTGCATGCGGCGGATGAGATGCAGGACGGCGAGCGGGCGCTTGTCATAGCGCATGGTGGACTGGAGTTTGTCCAACAAGTCCGTGGTCCATGCGGCGACTTCCTCCTGGTGTTTGGCGAGGCGCTCCAACGATTCCTTGTCGCTTGTCGAAAGGCTGCGGGCGCGCAGGGTGGTTTGTTCGCGGGACAGCATTTGCATTTCGAGGGCGAAGACCTCGCGTGACGCATCGATGCCGCGTTGCATGACGAGTGCGGCGATCTCTCTCGCCGCCTGATTGACGGTCACATCGGCGGTGATGAGATCGACATCATTGGTTTTTCCGGCACCGGCTTGCTCACGCAGGATGGTGGCGGCTCGGGCGATGGATTTTTCCGCCACCGCGACCATGCCATCGGCGAGCTGTTGCAGCATGGTGTTGTTGACGGCATCGGTGATGTTGTTGGCCTTGAGGTCATCGAGCAACAGTCGGGTCTCGGCGGCGGTGAGGTTGAGTTGCTCGCGCAGCATTTCCTGGCGGATCGCTTCGAGCTGGCAGGTTTGGGTGAAGCTTTCGTCCGCGGGATTGAGGCCGCGCACGAGCAGATGCGCGGCGCGTTCCTGGCGATAGATGGCGCGCACGCGGGTGAGCAGGCGGTCCATTTTCGCGTTGATCTGGGCGAGGTAATCCTCGCGTGAGAGGAAGGTGATGCGGCGAGCATCGGTGCGGACGCGGTGCGCACCCTGCGGGCCGGGGTAGCGATCGGCAATCTCGATGATGAACGAAACCGAGTCGCCAACCTGGAGGTCGGGGATTTCCTTGCGGTAGTCCCATTCGAGTTTTTGCTCGCCCTCGCCATTGCGCAACGGGGTGGCGAGAGCGACGGTTTTTTCCGGCCGCAGATTCACACGATAGGTCACGGTGGTGGTGGCGATGCCATGATCGTCCTGCGCCCGAACGGTGAAGTCGAGCGCCCGCCCGAGCATGGCGAAGACATTGGCGGCCGGTGACACGAACTCGATACGCGGTGCTTCATCGGCGCTGACCTGGAGGTAATAGCGCGGGCTGTCGAAGGCGAAGCCGTGGGTTTTTTCGACCCAGGAAAAATGATAGCCACGTGAGGCGAGCACACGCTCCTCGACGATGAGTTCGCGGCCTTCGCTGCGGACTTCGAGATCGAGCGGCGCTTCGCCATCACGATGGAGCTGTGCCTTTTGGATCGGCTGATCGAGAGTGAGCTGCCATTTCACCTGGGTGCCTTCGGGCACGGTGAGCGTCATGGCCTCGACGGTTTCCTCGGGCCGTTGTTGGTATTCCGGATATTGCAGCAGCAGCTTCGCCTCGGCGATGCGCGGAGCGGCGACGACGCGCACTTCATGCCAATCGCTGCGGGCATCGCCGGCCTTGATGCGGTAGCGGAAATCGCGTGAGGCGGAGGCGATGGCGTAAGTGGCTTTGTCGTTGCGCACTTCGAGCGCGATGTCCTTCGGACGGCCCTCGCCGGTGACGAGTTCGAGCTCGGCGGATTTCGGCACGCTGCCGGAGAGAACCACTTCGATTTTCGCGGCATCGCCTTCCTTCAGCACCAGCACCCGTTCGCCCGTTTCGATGCGGGTTTTCGTCGGATACGCGACCGTGGACCACGGATTGAAAATGCGGGTGAAACCAGCGGCGAGAAATGGTCCGTTGATGACTGCCATGGCGGCGATGATCAGAAGCATCGCAGTGGCGATTTGCAGCGGACGTTTCAATGAAGCGAAGCTGATGATGTCCGCCGCACGGAGATCGCTGACGGCTTCGTTCGCCTTGCGCAGGGAGGCTTCCCACAATGACGCCGAGGTGCCGGGCGTGACGCCTCGGTCGCGGAACTGCACGGCGGTGCTGAGCAGGCTGTCGAGTTCATTGCGCTGGCTTTCGATCTGCTGGGCGCTGCGCATGGCATCGAAGCCGCGCAGAAGGCGTGCGCCATGTTTCCATGCGTGATAGGCGGAAATGCCCAACAAGCCGAGCAGGATGACGGCACGGCCAAGCGATGGCAGGTAGGCGAAACGGTCGAGCAAAATGCCTAACAGAAAAATCGGCACCGCCCATGCGGCGAAAGCCAGCAGTGCCGCGCAGAGGTGTTTCGTTTGCGTGCGCTTCCACACGCTTTGCAAACTGTCGTTGAGAGAAGTGGTTTCCATGGTCAGGGAAGATCGTTGATGCGGCGCAACAGCCACTCCGCGCCGAGGAGGCCGACGAGCAGCAGGACGATGAGGGCATTGTCCCACAGCGCCCGCTCCGAGCGGATGGTGGTGGTGATGGGTTCGCGGGAGATAAGGGTCTTGAGCTGGGAAAGCTGGTTCAGGGAAAGGCAGGCGCCGCCGGTGCGTTCGGCGATGTGTTCGAGGTGTGCGCGGCGCATCGCCGTGTCTAACAACTCGGTCTTTTCATCGACCACCTGGAACTCCGTGCTGTTCGACACGGGTTGATCGTTTTCATTCGCTTCGAGGCGATAGCGGCCCGTCGTAGGTGGGGAGAAAAATCCTTCGTACATCCCCGGTTGCGTGCGATCGGGGCGCAGGCTCACGCGTTCCTTGCGTTCGCCGCCATCGAGGGAAACGACACTGACCTCGAAGCCCGGCTGCACCACCGGCTCGAACTGGTCATCGAGCACATGCGCGTAAAGCCGCGTCTGGCTGCTCAGCGGATACGAGGCGCGGTCGGTTTCCAAACGGATGCGTTTGTGCTCGCCCATCAAGCGCGAGAGCGTGAGGAACTGGATGCTCTGCGACCAGATGCGCCAGTGGTATTTGTCGCCGGTGTTGAAACGCAGACGCCACAAGCGGTCGGTGGCGATCGAGAGACATTTGCCCGTACCGTAGCGCTGCCATGCCACCAGCGGATAACGCTGCGAACCCGATGCCGCATCCGAGAGCGTCGCCAGCACCGTGGCACCCGGCTTCGCGCCGAGCAAGGGCGGCAGGTGATCGAGCGGAGCGACGCGGCTCCACACGCGGTCGTTGTCCTCGGTCTTTTCCTCCATGGTCATCACCATGCTGCTGCGGCCTTCGGGCGTGAGCACCGGATAGACGGACTCGGAAACTTTTTCCCACTTGCCATCGGCATCGAAACGGATGGGCAGCATGCTTTCCACCGGCGTGCCGGCGTAGGACAAGGGCGCATGCATGGGCCCGCACAGCATCAGCAACGAGGCACCGCGGTCGCGGATCAGCTCCTCTAACATCGCCAGTTCCTCTTCGCTGAAAAATTTCGCGTCGGTATCGCCGAGGATGACGAGATCGTATTGGAACGCCTCCTCGCGTTTGCTGGGGAAACGTTCGATGTGGTCCGGCGAATTGCGCGCGATCTCAGGGCCCACGCTCGATGCGATGAAGGTCACGTCCATGCGCGGATCGCGCTTGAGTATGGCGGTGAGATAGCGGAACTCCCAACGCGCGTTGCCCTCGATGTAGAGGACTTTCACCTTGTCGTTCACCACGCGGATGCTGCGTTCGACACGGTTGTTGCTGGCGGAAATTTCATCGTTGAACGGTTCGATCACCACCGCGATGCGGGCCGCGCCTTTTTCGTAAAGATCGATGCGGAAGTCGATGTCCACAAATTGCATGCCGCCATCGAGCACCACATTTTTCTGCGAAACATTGCGATCGTTCAGCAGCACCGAGAGGCGCGCCGAACGTTTCTCGTAGCCGTTGGATTGGAGCTGCACCCGCACCGGCACGCGGTCGCCGGAAAACGCCACTTCCTGCATGACGATGTTGCGGATGGCGACATCATCGGGATCGGCGAGGCCGACGGGCACGGTGAACACCGGGATGCCGCGTGAGCCGAGATCGCGCAGCACCGCCTCGGAACGCAGCGAGGAATCCTGATCGATGCCATCGGAAAACAACACGATGCCCGCCGGGGCCTCGCCGCTGGCGCTGGCCACCAGATCGAGCGATTCGCTGATGGAGGTGGCCGCATCATCGGCATTCAGCGTGGCGACGTCCGCCGCCTGCAGCACGGCTCCATCGCGGATCAGGCGCGGACCTTTGCCGAAGGCGTGATAGGACAGATCGAGGTCCTTGCCGAGGTCTTGGAAAATAGATGATGACGTTTGGGTGAGCGCGGATTTGGTGAGATCCAGTCGGCTGGAATTGGCGATGGCCTGGCGCTGCGCGGCATCGAGAGAGAGCACCGCGCGCTCGGCATCGGCCTTGTCGTCGGCAGGGATGAATCCCAACGCGGTGGCGGCCTCCAGTTGATCCTGCGCGCGCTTGCGCTGGTCCTTCATCGACATGCTTTCGGAAACATCCAGCATCACCGGCAGGGCGCGCTGGCGGGTTTGTGTCTCGCGCACCACCGCCGTCGGCTCTAACAAAGCGGCGACAATCAGCAACAACACCACCGCCCGTGCCGCGGCGAGAAACAAGCGCACCGGCAGGCTCAATCCCCACGAACGGCGATAGAGAAACACGCTCAGCGCGATGATGCCGAGCAGCAAGGCCAGCAGCGCCGCCATCGGCAGCGGGCGGGCGAAAAACACATCTTCCATTCCGGTAAAGTCCAACATTCCCTTAAGCATTTTGTTTTCCTAAATCGCCCGCAGGCATGGTGGGGTCGGCCGCATCCGCGCCCTTGCGACGCATCAGCCGATCCGCGAGAAGGCACTCGATGAGCAGAAACGCCAGTGCCGCGAGCAGAAAGAACCGCCACGAGGTGCGGCCCGTGCGTGTGGTGTCGATGGCCGCCGCGAGCGCGACTTCATCTTCGGCGATGATCACATCGCTGCCCTTGAAGCGCTCGGTGAGTTCCTCTTTGCTGAGACAAGCCACATCGGACTCGCGCGTATCGACATTGACCGCGACGGGCATGGCGGCGGACTGCACACTGACGCGGGCGAGGTAAAATCCGGCTTCATCCGCATTCTCCATCAAGGCCACGAATTGATCGCGATACTCGCGCACCGGCACGGTGAGGGTTTCTCCCGAAGGGGAATCAAACACCGCATCGCTGGCATCCGGTTGCTCGACGAAGGAAAGCGTGAGTGTGTCGCCCACCGTCTGCGGGCGCTCGAATTCGCGTCCGGCGAGGTAGGTGACCATCTGCTGCATCAGCATCGGAAACACCGGCGTGAGCGCCATGTTGTTCCACGTCGCCTGTGCGGTGGTGGAAAACTGGAACACCTGCCCGCGACCGAGAGATTTTTCTAACAGAACCGGCGTGTCGCCACCGGCCAGGCGCAGCACCGTGAAGCTGGAGGACGCGGGCTTGAGTTCGAGGCATTTGAGGAAACGCGTCTCGCTGAGCAAATCCTCCGCCAGCGATTGCAGCGGCTGGCAGACGGTGTGGTCCGGCATGGCGGGGTCGAGCGGCTTGCCCGCGCCGATGGCATCGCTGGTGGAGACCACACTGCCGAGCGCACCGGGCAGCAAGGCATTGTCACCCGCTGTGGCGTGTTTGTTCCAGGACGCGGCTTTCACGTCATCGCCCGCGAACCAAATCAGGCCGTTTCCCTCGCGCACGAAGCGCGCAAGCTGGGCGATTTGCTCCTCCGTCACTTCCGGCACATCGGCGAGCACGATGACATCGGACTTCGACAAATCTTCTGCCGGAAATGCCAGCCACGGGATCGAACGCACGGTCGATTCTTCCATCGCTGCCGCATCGCCGCGTGCCATCAGTGCGGCGGTGATCAAACGTCCGGCATCGCCCCCGGAGCCATCAACGCATAGCACGGAAACGCGATCGCGCACCACGGCCACCGTGCGGCGGATGTTGTCGGCCTCCAAGGTGTCCGCGGAAATTTCCGCCGTGATGCGCGTGGCACCGGCATTGTGAAAGGGCACGAACAACGAAACCGTCTCGGAAGCACCGGCGGCGATGAGCGGGATTTTTTTGCTATCGATCTGCGTGCCTTCCACGCGGCAGCGCACATCTACATTCGAGACCGACTCGGTGCCGCAGTTGCGCACTGTGGCCTGATAGCGGGCGACACCGCCCTTGCGCAGGGTGCCGGAAACCAGCTCCAGATTGGTGACCGCGAGGTTCGCGGCTGTACCAGGCACGGGAACGAGGAACACCCTTGCCTGCGATTGCACACCTTTCAGCGCGGCATGGAATTCGGGCGACAGGTTTTTCCAGTCGCGTTGTTGGGTATCGGTGACGATGTAGATTTCCTTCGCGGACGCGTCCATCTCTTCTGCGAGTTCGGCGAGTCGCTTGGGCACGCCGTCCCACTCCAGCGTGGCGGGCGTGGCCTTGACCTCCTGCATCAACGCGTCCCAACGCCCTTGGTCAAAGGCCATGTTGTGCGAGACGAGCCGTTCTTTTCCGCCGAGCAGCAGCAGCGTCACCGGATCGCCGGGCTGGATTTTTCCGCTGATGACGGCGGCCTGTTTCAAGGCGCGATCGAAACGTTTTTGCCCAGCCTCGCCCTCCTCCATGCTGAAGGAGGCATCGAGCGCGATGACCACACCGGCGCGTTTTTCCCCGGGGATCCACGAGGCGGCATCACCTTTCCATGCGGGACGGGCGAGAGCGAAGACCAGCAGCAACAGCGCGAGGCAGCGCAGGATCAGCAACAAGATGTCGCGCAGCTTGAGCTGGCGCGAGCGCACGCGCACCGCACGATCGAGGAAACGCATCGCCGCCCAATCGGTGCGCTGCACCTGGAAGCGGTTGAGCAAATGGGCGAGGATGGGCAGGGCGATGCCGAGACCTGCGAGCAGAAACCATGGATTGAGGAAACTCATGAGCGGGAGGGGGTGGATGTGCCACCGGGATTTTCACGTTTGAGAATGATTTCACGCAGCACCGCATCGAGCGGACGTTTGGTATCCGTGAGCGTGTAGTCGATGTGACTGCCCATGCAGCGGGTGTTGATTTCGTCGAGAAACTTGTGGAGTCCGGCGAGGTAGGATTCCTTCAAGCGCTCGGCTTCGGAGGTGAGTGGTTCCTCACCCTCCAGTCCCTCAAAACGCCATGTGCCCTTGAACGGAAACTCCAGCTCATAGGCATCCAGCGGCTGGACGACGACCACGTTGTGACCCGCGAATTTCAGGTGATCGAGCCCGGCCATGACATCATCGACATCGGCAAACAGATCGGAAATCAACACCACGAACGAACGGCGCTTGAGGATCATCGCGATGTCGTGCAGTTGTTTGGCGATCGCGGTTTTCGGACGTGGCTCGGCGATGCGCAGCATGCGGTCGATTTCCAAAATCACATTCATCGAGGAACGTGGTGGCAGCGAATCGCGCACTTCGGCATCGAAAACGGTTAGGCCGACAGAGTCACGTTGTTTCAGAACCATGTAGGCGATGGAGGCGGCGAGAAACTTCGCGTATTCCAGCTTCGAGACTTTTCCCGAGGCATAGGCCATCGACGAGCTGGCATCGATGAGAATGTGGCAATCGAAGTTCGTTTCCGCTTCGTAGAGTTTGGTGAAATAGCGTTCCGTGCGACCGAACACCCGCCAATCGATAGCGCGGATCGGATCGCCCGGCGAATACTGGCGATGGTGCGCGAACTCCGTGCTGAAGCCGCGCAGATTGCTGCGGTGGCTGCCCGCGCGCAGTCCCTGCACGACCTCGCGCGCGATCAGCTCCAGGTCGCCGATTTTCTGCAGCACCTCGGGATCGAGATACTGCGTTTCTGGCAAGTGTATCGACATAAATTCAGGGGTCAGGAGACGGGGATCAGGGGTCAGGTTTTGATAAGAAACTTTTGGGGGCTAGCGAGCATGGAGCCGAGCATTCGACCGACTTCGCGATTCAGGGCGGTGAGCTGCTCATGCTGTTCTTGGGTGATGTAGTTGCAATCGAGGGCGAAATCGGGAGAGGTGTCGGTCTCGGAATTTTCACCATTGCAGTCGGTGAGTTTGCTGATGAAATGTGCTTCAAAGCGACGCTTGGTCCAAGCTTCCCGCAGGTTCATGGCAACGGAGCGCGAAGACCTGCGAATTTGACTGGTGAGCGCGTAGCGTTCTTCCGTAGGAAATGACCGGCTGATGCGAAAGATCTCCATCGCCAGACCATAAGCCTTTCGATAGACTTCCAGTTCTTTCACGCTCTGCACCGCCATATTGCTGATTCCTGATTCTTCAACTGACACCTGACTCCCGTCCCCTGACCCCTTTCTTCATTTACCACTGGCTGGAATCGTTTCCAACAGCTTCGCCACGAGCGTGTCCGAGGTCATGCCTTCCGAGCGGGCGGCGAAGTTCGGGATGATGCGGTGGCGGAGAATCGGCAAACACACCTCGCGGATGTCCTCTATGGACACGTGGCAACGACCGCGCAGGGCAGCGCGTGCCTTTCCTGCGATGATGAGGTTGAGCGAGGCACGTGGACCCGCGCCCCAGGACATCAGCTTGTTAACGAAGTCCGGCGCGTCCGGTTGACCGGGGCGGGTGGCGCGCACGAGAGCGGCGGCGTATTCGAAGACATTGTCGGCCACCGGAATGCGGCGCACGAGGTGTTGGAACTCAAGGATGGTCGGACCATCGACGACCTGGTTTGTCACCGGTTCCTCATCGGTGGTGACGCTGCGCATGATTTCGAGTTCCTCGGGTGCGCTCGGGTATTTCACCATGATGTTGAAGAGGAAACGGTCGAGCTGGGCTTCCGGCAGCGGGTAGGTGCCTTCCTGTTCGATCGGGTTTTGCGTGGCGAGCACGAAAAACGGCGCGTCGAGCTTGTAGTCTTCGCCACCGGAAGACACGCGTTTTTCCTGCATCGCTTCGAGCAAGGCGGCCTGCGTCTTCGGCGGAGTGCGGTTGATTTCGTCGGCCAGCAGGAGGTTGGTGAACACCGGGCCCTTCTGGAACTTAAAGCTGCGGCGATGCGTTTCCGGGTCCTCCTGCAACAGCTCTGTGCCGGTGATGTCCGAGGGCATCAGGTCCGGCGTGAACTGGATGCGCTTGAAGCCAAGCGACATCGTCTTCGCCAGCGAGCTGACGAGCAGCGTCTTCGCCAAGCCCGGCACACCGACGAGCAGACAGTGGCCGCGGGCGAAAATGGCGATCATCATCTCATCGATGACGTCCTCCATGCCTTTGATCGTTTTGCGCAATTCTTTGACGATCGCGTCTCTGGTTTCGCCGAGTTTTTCTACGGCTTGCATGTCATCGGTGGTATGGCTCATTGGTTTTGTAATTGAGGAGGGAATTTCGACAAGTTTGCCTTACCTTGTGGAAGAAAGGATTCTTTCAATATTTCGAATGGATGCCAAGGTGGGAATCTGGCCAGGTGAAATCTGGCCATGTGAAATCTGGCCACATTCTGACCGAATCAGAAAATTGATGTTCTGCAAATTGTCCTTGATAGCGCGGATGTCGCTCACATAGGTCCAATCTCCTTGACGCACCACATATTGTGTTTTATCTCCCTTACACGTTATATCGATGACTGTGTTGCCTGAAAAATTCTTGAGCCGATTTCATGGGGCCATCGCACTGATGTTCAGTGCGATGTCGATGATGCGTGGCTTGTCGGCGCAGGTTGTGGAGAATGTGGAATCTGCCCCCGTTGTCACCGAAGAGCAGGGTGGGGGACAGTCGGAAACCGACCCGGGCAACTCACGGGTTCATCACCTATTGAAAGCCATCGTGATTCCTTCAATCAATTTCGACAATATCAGTCTTGAAGATGGCATGAATTATCTTCAACTCCGGGCTGCGGAACTCGATCCCATCGCTACCAAACCTGATGAAGCGGGTGTCCCTATCATCGTCCGCCCACCTCGATTGCTCGTATTGGGGCAACTCCCTCCCATCATACGCTCTCTTAAGATCAAGGATGCCTCTTTGGGCACGGCCTTGAAACTGGCGTGTGAATCTGCGGGTTATCGCTACTCGGTGCATCATGCCAAGATCGTTGTCGAGCCTCTTGTCTCACCTGTCACACCCGTGCCCGCCGCTGTGGCAGCTTTGCCCTCGCAGAATCATACCAGTCCACCATCAGCTCCCGTCGCCTCATCCGAACTTTCCAAGACCCTCTCTCCCTTGCGCATTCCGGACATTCAATCCGCCAGGATGGTGCTCACGAATTTACAACAGCTGGCTGACAGCAATACCGGTGCCGATAAAGTGGCGATCCTGCAACTCGCCACGATGATCAAAAATGTCTTTGCTGCCGACTACCAGGTCGCCACCAAGATCACGGGTGTGGACCAAGCGGAAAAAGACGCCCGTCATCAGGAGAAAATTGCGGACGAATGGCGCAAACCTAACACTTTCGGTACCATCAACCACGAGGCTGCGAAAGCCGCGATGAAAAAAGCGGGTGAGATCAGAAAAAATGCACGATCGGAATTGCGAGATGCCCGTGATATGCTGATACTCCGTCTGCGCGATGCGGATGCCAGCATACGCATTTACGAAAAGAAAAACGATTTCAATGTCGTTTCCACACTCGCCACGGCCGTGCTTGCGATCAATCAACGGTCACTTCATGACGGCGATTATCAGCCTTTGTATAGCCGTGAGGCCATCGTCGAATTGGATCGGTTCATTGTAACCCGCAACGATTGCCTCTCCCGTGCCGGCGAGGCCGAAAGATCCGGTCGCTATGAAAGCGCGATCCGGTTTTACGCCAAGGCGCGCGATCAGGCATCCCGACTCCGGTGTGCCAATCTGTTAGGAGCGTATCTTGAAGAAAGCGGATTGTTCGGATCGGCCCTCGAGTATTATGAAATGGCGGGCAACGAGGAAAAAGTCCGCTTGATCCGCCAGTTCCACCCGACTCTTCTGCCGGAGCATTTCAAAGTGCTCACTGCCGATGAGATCGCTGACAAAGTGGCCCCTTGCCGTGTGACAGTGACCCATGGCAACACCAGCGGCAGCGGGTTCTTCATCCACAGAGTCGGATACATTCTCACCAACCATCATCTCATCGATCAGGCCCGGAATCTGCAAGTGAAGCTTGACGACGGAACCTCCTTGCCCGCGAGCATCATCGCAACTTCGGCGGCACTCAATCTGGCCATCATCAAGGTGGATGGCGAGCAACACCCCGCGTTAGAGTTGAGATCACAGGAGGTGAAAAAGGGGCAGCCTGTGTTCGTCCTCGCCGATCCCGATAACATTCAGGCGAATGTGGCCCTCCATGCGGGCACCATCGCCAGCACGGAAACGAAGGTCAACAGCACTCCAGTGCACGTCCTGGATCTTCCCGCCTACCCCGACAAAAGCGGTTCCCCCCTCGTCGATCCCACGGGCAGGTTGATCGGAATATTCACCATCAGACCAAGTGACTCAGGCCAGGGAAAAATCATCTACTCCATCCCCGCCACCATCGCTCAGGAGTTTGTCTTGCAGCATGTGAAGTGAAATCGGAAAAGCATCTTCTTTCTCGACACATCCCTCAGCTCCCGCTAGAAGCATTCCACACACATGATCACTGGCGAAATCAAATCCAAGGTGGACCGCATTTGGGACACCCTCTGGGCGGGCGGCATTTCCAATCCGCTCACCATCATCGAGCAGCTCACCTACCTGCTTTTCATCAAGCGCCTCGATGAACTCCACACGCTCAAGGAAAACAAGGCGAACCGCCTGAAGCAACACATCGAGGAGCCGATTTTCACCCCGCAGCAGGATCACCTGCGCTGGTCGCGCTTCAAGGAGACGGCCCCCGAGGAAATGTTCACCACCGTGCGCGATCACGCCTTCCCCTTCATCAAGACCCTCGGCCATCGCGGGGAAAAGGACGGCGAGGGTGGCAGCACCTACTCCCATCACATGAAGGACGCGCTCTTCATGATGCCCACCCCGCGCGTGCTCGCCAGCATCGTCGATCAGCTCGATGCCATCGACATGGCCGACCGCGATACCAAGGGCGACCTCTACGAATACATGCTCGGCAAGATCGCCAGCGCCGGGCAGAACGGCCAGTTCCGCACCCCGCGCCACATCATCCAGCTCATGGTGGACATGGTAGCCCCCACGCCCAAGGACAAGATCTGCGATCCCGCCTGCGGCACCGCCGGTTTTCTCATCGCCTGCTCCGAGTATCTCCACACCCACCACAGCGACACCATCTACAAGGACGCCGCCGCCCGCCGCCGCTTCAATGAGGGCACCTTCCACGGCTACGACTTCGATTCCACCATGCTCCGCATCGGCAGCATGAACATGCTCCTCCACGGCGTGGAAAACCCGGACATCCGCTACAAGGACTCGCTCGCCCAGACCGATGAGGCCGACTCGGAAAAATACTCGCTCATCCTCGCCAATCCACCTTTCGCCGGCAGTCTCGACTACGAGTCCACCGCCAAGGACCTGCTCCAGATCGTCAAGACCAAGAAAACCGAGCTTTTGTTTATGGCTTTGTTCAATCGTATTCTGAAACAAGGTGGCCGCGCTGCGGTCATTGTGCCAGCTGGAGTACTAGAGTCAGATAGCCAGGCGCACACCGCCGTTAGAAAGTTGCTGGTTGAAAAATTGCGTCTCGAGGCGGTGATCAAGCTTCCGCATTGGGTTTTCAAACCCTATGCGAGTGTTGATACATCGATTCTTATATTCTCAAAAGGAGGGCAGACGGATTCTGTTTGTTTCTACCGAGTAGAAAACGATGGCTTTGCTGATGATGCTCAGAAAACATCCATATCCGGGTCTGACATACCAGACCTGCTTGAAATTTGGAGAAAATCAGGTGGCCTAGAACAGTCTCGTAATCCCCGCAAGCACAGAATAGTCTCGATTCAAGAGATTCGAGACAACGGATACGATTTGTGTCCACCGATGTACTTGAGTGGACATAAATACCCAGCCAAAACTCAGACCATGAAACTTGGAACACTCTTCAATATTATCAAAGGATCATCAGCAGCTGCCGATGCCCTTGACGAAGGAGAGTTTCCATTCATCACTTCTTCACTTGAGCCTAAAAGGAGCGATTCCTTTTCATTTGAAGGACCCGCTATTTGCGTTCCAACAGTTTCGGCCACAGGTCACGGGCATGCAGCAATTAAGGCAATTCATCTTGTTGAAGGTCGATTTGACGCATCTTCTATCACAGCTGTGCTGATTCCTAAGCACAAAGACGTGCCTGTTGTGTCGCTCTACTACTATTTACTTGCCCACAAGGATGAGTTGCTTGTTCCCTTAATGCGAGGCGCAACGAATAAGTCGCTCAATATAGATCGTCTAACTGAGCTAAAGGTACCAGTTTTAAGTGAGAGCTCCTCAGAGGGGCTAACAGTCAGATCACTTATAGAGCTGAAAGCTAAGATTCAAACTGCGGAAGGTGTTGTTAAACAGCTCAAATTACATCACCAAGAAGGCATCGAAGCACTCCGAAGAATGAGCACTCTAGTGGAACATACTGATGAGTGAATTCGTATTTTATGCCAACTCTTTCAAAGCCATCGTCAAACTCGTCGAGCTTCATCATATTGCGCAGAGAGCGCACCGCCGAGTTGAACTCCCTCTTCGCCTCCCTCCGGCACCACGCCTTTCGCGGAGAACTGTGAGACACCTAAAATACGCGCGCCATGCACATTGAAGAAAGCGTTCGCAAATTTCTACTAGACCCTATTCTAGCAGGAACACTCACCATCGCTGTCGATGAGTTCATACTTAACACCAAAGAAGGACCGATTCAGCTCTCTGCATCACTACATGCCGACCAATTTGATAAAAGCTTTCGACTGGAGGTGCGGGATAGCCAGGGCCGGGATTTGAGTCAGTATTTTACGCGGAAAAACAAAATCACTGAGGAAGATACGTTGAGCGGATCAGGTGTCATCGGGCATACGATCCGTGTAGAATTTGAGAAAATTTGGCCACCCACTAGCTCCACCATACGCCCTGTCGGAGATGTGCAGACTTCATCGGCAGTTCTTTCGTTTTCCAATCTGGTTCTTCCCCCATCCTCGGCTGACTCCCAAACTCACGAGGAAATTCGAGAGCTTTTGCATCAACTCAACCCGCACCGCGCGCAGAATCCATCGAATCAAAATCCACAGCCCGTGCAACATGAGCAGCTGGCAATTTTCTCAAAAACAAAACTCATGTTCACCAACTGTGGCACAGAGTGGATGGAAAGGCATCCATTCTGGGGGGAAATCCGTGGCGTGAGAGGTTCTACTTGGGAAGGTTCCGCCCTGGGTGGCACCTATTCTCTGCGACAAGCAGGCGATAATTTGGAGGTAGGCTTCCGCAGTGACGGTGAAGATGACGAATTTGCCCGTCTTAAATTTGACGCATTACTACAAGCCGTTGCCTACACCCATGCCATATTCGCATGGCCGTCCTATCTGCTCTATCGCCGAAATGGTGCCATCCTAAAACAATCTTTCAAACTGGTTCGACAAAATCAGGGCAAAATGATTCCTTTGCGGAAATCAGATGGATATTTGAATTCTTCCGCGCCAGCAAATCTCATCGCATCAACAGCAAATTACTTCTTCAGCCTTCCGCAGGATAAAAAGGATGAACTCATAGGAACGTTGTGGGTTTTTCGAGGAGCTGATTCAGATCAAGCGCCAGCTCCTCTTCAGATCGCCATGATATGTTCTGTCATCGAAGGACTTCGCGCCCAGCTTGTTCAAAAGCAAAATCCACCAAAAGAATTCACCGAATGCAAGGAAGAGGCCCTTGCTTGGGTGAATACGTTAGCAAATGACTCTGGAAACGAAGAACGAGCATCTGCAATCCGCAGGCTCAAGGTCATGATCGGGAATTGGAATCATCAAGACAGACGGGTAGAATGGAACGACGCTTTTCAACGACTCTTTCCTGGTCGAGAATCTTGGGTAAAGGAAATGTACGATTTGTTCCAAAAAAACCGACATGGACCTGCGCACGGACAGTATGGTGGAATTGCCAAGGGTGATCCACATGATGCAGTTGATGCGATCGGCAGACTTGCCGGTTTCGTCAATATCATCATCGCTGCCATGGCAGGCTACCAAGGGACCATGCTTGAGTCGCCATTTGCGGATCAACGTATTGATATTGGAGATGGAGATATCCCGTGAACAAATAGTACTATTGAAAAAATGTATCTGATGTATGTTGATGAAAGTGGTGATACCGGTTTGACTGGGACACCGACACGCTACTTTGTGCTCTCCGGGTTGGTGATTCACGAACTCCGGTGGAAAGCTCTCATCGAAGAACTCATATCCTTCCGCCTCGACATCAAGGCAAAATTTGGTTTCAAGCTACGCGAAGAAATTCACGCCGGTAAAATGCTCAATAACCCAGGGGAACTCGTGAGAATCCCGAAACATCAACGATTGGAAATCCTCCGTCTTTACGCGGACTTGCTGGCGGGTTTTCCTGACCTATCGATCATCAACGTCGTGGTGGACAAACAAGGAAAAGCACCCGACTACCCTGTTTTTGACAAAGCATGGCAAGCGCTCATTCAGCGCTTTGAGAACACCATCTCCGCAAGAAATTTCCCAGGCCCCCGCTACGCCGATGAACGAGGAATGCTTTTCCCCGATGCGACCGATCAAAAGAAACTGAATCTTCTCCTGCGCAAGATGCGCAATTTCAATCCCGTGACGAACCAAGCTCAGCACGGCCCTGGCTACAGAAATCTTCAATTGCGGACGATCATTGAGGATGCCAATTTCAGGGACTCCGCCACGTCATATTTGATCCAATCTGCGGATCTGTGCGCTTTCTTGCTCTACCAAAAACTTGCTCCTTCTGCTTACATGAAGAATAAGTCGGGGCAGAATTATTTCCAGCGACTGGAAGCTATATTGTGCCGACATGCATCGCCGCGCGACCCTCAGGGCATCGTGCGCTTGTAAAAAAATGAGGGGACCCTCGCGGGCCCCCGGTTAAATCCTACTACCCAGTCTAGCCGGAGTTCAGATCTGCTTAGAGTTTAATGCGACTTCTGGGGAAATCAAGAACAAAAAAGTTGCGAAAAAAATTCCCCTCTTGCAGCGGCTTAGCGCATTCCCGTATCATGACACCATGATCAAGATATATCACATAAGTGCTGAATTCGGCACCAATCCCAGCGACGGAGATGGCGCTCATGCCTTTCGCGTGGCAAACATCGATCCTTACGTTACTCTCTGCGAGTCGATAGAGTTGGATTTCACGGGTGTCCGCATCGCCAACAGTTCGTTTATCAATGCACTCATCAGCGGACTTTTTGAGCAACAGGGAGCTTCAATGCTGAAAAAACTGAGTTTCCGTGGTTGCTTGCCTACGATCCGTGTTTTGATCCAAGCTGCCGTAGATCTGGGCATGCTAAAGCACGAAGAACGCTTCGCCGCAAAGTAGTTGATTTTGCACTAGTTTTCAGGGTGTTGTTTTGCTAGGTGTATTCATCGCCTGATGACATCCAACTTCTTTTTCCTACCACCATCCTTCCAAGACCTCGCGGATGCTGCTCGCAAGGCGGAGAGTCAGATCATGGGGGATCCGCGTGCGGCGTGCTTTCATGCGCGCTTTGCCTTGGAGATCGCGGTGCGCTGGCTGTATCGCCACGATGCCACGCTGCGCATGCCCTATGACACCAGCTTGGGCGCGATGATTCATGAGCCGTGCTTCCGGCAACTGGTGCCGGAGGGAGTGTTTCAAAAAGTGCGTTTGATCCAGCAGGTGGGCAATCAGGCGGTGCATGAACCGCGCCCCATCCGCCAATACGATGCGCTGCAAACCGTGAAGGAACTGCATCATTTCTGTCATTGGCTGACCCGCACCTATTCGCCCACCACCTCCCGCGAGGGCGCGGCGTGGACGGATGCGAAGGTGCCGCCGGCCTTGAGCCAGGATGCCGTGGTGCCACGCAAGGACCTGGAAGTATTGGCCAAGCAGCTCGAAGAGCAATCGCGCCAAGCGCTGAAGCAACAGCAGGAGCGCGATCAGCTGGATGCCGAATTGCATGCCCTGCGCGCGCAGCTCGCCGCGGCCAAAGCGGCAGCGGAGGCACAACCGGACACGCACGACTACTCAGAAGCGGAAACGCGGCATTACCTCATCGATCTGGAGTTGCGCCGCGCGGGCTGGAAACTCGATCAAAAACGCGACAAGGAATTTGAAGTCACCGGCATGCCGAACCAAGCGGGCAAGGGCTACGTGGACGATGTGCTGTGGGGCGATGACGGCAAGCCGCTCGGACTGGTGGAATCGAAGAAAACCAGCGTGGATGCCCGCGTGGGCCAGCAGCAGGCCAAGCTCTATGCCGATTGCCTGGAAACGATGTTTGGCCAGCGCCCGATCATTTTCTACACCAATGGCTACGAGACCTGGCTGTGGGATGACACGAACTATCCGCCGCGTCGGGTGGCGGGATTTTACAAGAAGGAAGAACTCCAGCGCCTGATTCTACGTCGTAGCAGCATCAAGCCCTTCAGCATGGTGCCCATCAATGGCGAGATCGTGGAGCGCTACTACGCCAAGCGTGCCATCACCAGCATCTGCGAGCACTTTTCCCTCAAGATGCGCAAGGCCCTGCTGGTCATGGCGACAGGCACCGGGAAAACCCGCCTCGCCATCGCCTTGGTGGATGTCTTGCAACGGGCGAACTGGGCGAAACGTGTGCTGTTCCTCGCGGATCGGGTCTCGCTGGTGAATCAGGCGGCGAATGCCTTCAAAAAACACCTGCCGGAGTCCAGTCCGGTAAATTTGGTCACGGAGAAAAACACCGAGGGCCGGGTGTATGTCTGCACCTATCCGACGATGATGGGCCTGATCGATGAAACCGATGGCGGCACGGCGCGGTTTGGCGTGGGGCACTTCGACCTGATCATCATCGATGAAGCGCACCGCTCGGTCTATCAGCGCTATCGCGAAATTTTCCGCTACTACGATTGCCTGCTTGTCGGCCTCACCGCGACGCCGCGCGAGCAAGTGGACAAAAACACCTACGAACTCTTCGACCTCGAAGAAGGAGTCCCCACCGATGCCTACGAACTGGATCGGGCGGTGAGTGACGGCTACCTGGTGCCGCCGCAAGTGCGCCAAGTGGATCTGAAATTCCCCCGTGACGGCATCCGCTACGATGACCTCAGCGATGCCGAGAAAGCCGAATGGGAATCGCTCGACTGGGGCGACGATCAGGGCGACGCCGGCACACCCGATGCCGTGCAGGCCTCCGCCATCAACAACTGGCTCTTCAACAAAGACACCGTGGACAAGGTGCTCCAGCATCTGATGGAAGAAGGCCTCAAGGTGGAAGGCGGCGACCGTCTCGGCAAGACGATCATTTTCGCCCGCAATCATGACCACGCGGTCTTCATCGAGGAGCGTTTCAATTTCCACTACCCGCAATACCACGGGCACTTTGCACGGGTGATCGACAACTATGCCAACTACCCGCAGAGCTTGATCGATGATTTTTCGCAGAAGGACAAAGCACCGCATATCGCCATTTCCGTGGACATGCTCGATACGGGCATCGACGTGCCGGAGGTCGTGAACCTGGTGTTTTTCAAGCCGGTCTATTCCAAGATCAAGTTCTGGCAAATGATCGGGCGTGGCACCCGTTTGTGCAAAGACCTTTTCGGTCCCGGGATGGACAAAGAGAACTTCCGCATCTTCGATTTCTGCTTCAACTTCGATTACTTCCGCGAGAACCCGAACGGCATCGAGGGAAGCGGCGGAGAGGCATTGGGTTCGCGCTTGTTCAAGAGCCGTGTGCAACTCCTGGCGGCGATCCAGCAGAACTCCGAGCTGGAGCCAACCGGCACGCTGCGCAGCTCGCTCGCAGGTCTGCTGCACCAGGAAGTGAGTCGCATGAACCCGGACAACTTCATGGTGCGTGCCCGCCTCCAGCACGTGGAGAAATTTCAGCATGCCGAGAAGTGGGAAAGCCTGACAGAGGATGACATTCACGAGATCCAAAGCCACATCGCCGGCCTGCCCAGCCAGCTCGAAACCGATGGGCTGGAAGCCCGTTTCTTCGACCTCAGCGCGCTGCGCATGCAAATCGCCCATATCGAGAGCGATGCGAAAACGCTGGAGTCCGTGCGCGCGAAAGTGATCGAAATCGCGGCAAGCCTTGAGGAAAAAGACACCATCCCCGCCGTCAAGCAACAGCTCGAATACCTTCGTGCCCTGCAGACAACCGAGTTTTGGGAATGCATCGACCTCGCAGCCTTGGAAGACCTGCGCCTGCGTCTGCGTGACCTGGTGCAGTTCATCGACAAAACCAAGCGCAAGATCGTTTACACCGACTTCGAGGATAAAATCATGGGGGTTCGTGAGGATGAGGCGATTTACATGCCCAAGATGACAGGTGTGCAATACGCCAAAAAAGTGGAAGAGTATCTGCGCTGCCATCAAGACCAGATCGCCATCCAGCGCCTACGCAACAACCAAGCGCTCACGCCGACGGATCTTCAATCACTGGAGCAAACGCTGCTCAGCATCGGTGAAGCGGAAGGCCCGCAACTGCTCAGCAGCATGCTTCAGATCCAACAGATGCCTTCGCTGGCGCATCTGGTGCGTCGCATCGTGGGCATGGACCGCAACGCCGCCAAGGCTGCCTTTGCCAAGTTCCTCGATGACCGCAGCCTCAGCGCGCAGCAGATCCGTTTCGTGGAACTGATCATCGATCAACTCACCGCCCGCGGCTTCATGGAACCGGGCGCGCTCTACGAAGCCCCATTCGACAGCCTTCACGCCAATGGCCCCGACGGCCTTTTCGCCGGCAAGGACAACATCATCGAAGGAATCTTCCAACAACTCGAAACCACACTGCCGCAGGTGAGGGAGGGGTGATTGGCGGCAATGAAAGCGTTCGAGAGAAATGACTGCCGTTTGTTGGCAAATGGTGCGCGGTGCAGGGTTCGAACCTGCGACCCCATCCGTGTGAAGGATGTGCTCTACCACTGAGCTAACCGCGCTTTCGAGGTGCGAGGGTTATGGGGAATGTGTTGCGGTTTGGCAAGGGAAAATGTTTTTCACCACGAAAAAATCCCGTGGTCTTGATTTTCATGCTCCGACACGGCGTGGTCTGGTGGCCATGATTAAACGCAGCAGGGCCAAGGGCAGCAGGGAAATTCCCGCTGCCGCCAGGGCGATCTGCCAGCCGGGATAGACGCGGGCTTTGTCGGCATCCATGGCGCGGAGGGCATCGGCCACGACTCGTTCTTTGCTGACGTAGAACCACTCACGCATGCCATCGAAGGCCTCGCCCTCTCCTCGTGCGGCGACTTGGCCGAACTCGGTGTGGACCGGGCCGGGGCAGACGGCGAGCACGGAAATGCCATCGTCGCGCAGCTCGATGCGCAGGGCCTCGGAAAAGCTGGAGACATAGGCCTTGGTAGCGGCATAGACGGCGAAGTCGGGGATGGGCACAATGCTGGCGAGCGAGCTGATGTTGATGATGGCACCGCGTTGGCCTGCTTGCATGGCGGGCAGGAACAGGTGGGTGAGGTGGGTGAGGCCTTCCATGTTCAGGCGCATCATGGTCTCGAGTTTGCTCCAGTCGGCTTCGACAAAGGTGCCGTAGTCGCCCATGCCGGCGTTGTTGATGAGCAGATCGGGAAAGATGGATTTTTCCGTTAGGGCCTCGAAGAGTTGGACGCGTTGCGCGGGATCGGAGAGGTCGGCTTCGTAGCAGCGGAGTTTGATCTGGTGCTGGGCGGCGAGTTCTCCGGCGAGGGCTGCCAGGCGATCGCCGCGACGGGCGACGAGGATGATGCTGTGACAGCGCGGGGCGAGTTGGCGGGCGAATTCCTCTCCCAGGCCTGCGGAGGCTCCTGTGATCAGGGCGCATTCAATGTCTTTCATGGCGTGAGTATGGCAGCGGATGGCATTTTCTCAAGAAAAAGCCCGGTGCGCCGGCACAAAAAAGGGAGGACCGCCGTGACGATCCTCCCATGAATAGAGTGGTGAAATTTTTTGCGTTAGACGGGCTTGCCCTCGGCGTTCACCTGGAGAATGCGCAGGGGGATGCGGGCCATCACTTCGCCATCGCAGCCGATGTCCACGGAGTAGATGCCGGCGTGCGGGAAGCGCAAGCCTTGCAGGTTGAGGATGAGGTTGCGGGTGAGGAAGGGGACGTTGTTCGGCAGGGCGACGTCGAACTCGGGCTCGATGGGCATGTTGTTCGGGTCGAGGGCGTTGCCGTCTTCATCGATGATCGTGATGGAGAGTTTGTGGCGGCCAGCATCATCGGGCGTGAAGCAGAAGCGCAGGGCGAGAGCGCAGTGGGGGTGAACCACGGGCATGGCGCGGGCAGCGAGGGTATCGAACACGCCGGTGACCACCAGTTTACCTTGGTAGTCGGCGGCGAAGTCACAGAGGGAGGCAATTTGAATGTCCATAATCGGTAAGTAATGCGTGAGGTTGTGCGCAAACGTGCGTTGCGGGTTGCTTTTGTAGCGTTTCGACGCAAGGCGTCCAGCGCGGAATGAGGAAATTTTTTCGGAGCGGGGGAGGGGGGGAATGAGCCTGAGTGTGGTTAGGAAGATCACTCACCTTTTGTGTCAAAGAGTTCTTTCTTGCCATCAGGGGGATTTCCGTGGTAGTTTCTTCGTCCGATGTGTTATCCAGTAGGATAGTGCCTACAATTTCACGGATGAATGGAGTAGGAGCATCGCTTTGATTGATTATGAATACTACGCCGTTTACCGAACTAGGGCTACCCACGCCGTTGCTGGAAGCCATTGAACAACTGGGCTACGAACGCCCCTCCGCCATCCAAGCGATGGCCATTCCCGTCGCTCTTGAAGGACATGACATCGTCGGCCTGTCCCAAACGGGATCGGGCAAAACCGCGGCATTTGTGCTGCCGGCTCTAGCAAAAATGGATGTGAGCCGCCGCAAGCCGCAGGTGCTGATTCTCTGCCCCACACGCGAGCTGGCGATCCAGGTCTGCGAGGAGGTGCATCGTCTGGGCTCGCGCATGCCCAAGCTTCACGCAGTGCCGGTGTATGGCGGCGCGCCGATCGGCCGACAGTTCCGCGCGCTGGAAGATGGCGCGCAGTTGATCGTGGGTACGCCGGGGCGTTTGCTGGATCACTTGCGACGTGGGTCGTTTGATCCATCGGAAGTGAAAATGACGATTCTCGACGAGGCGGACCGCATGCTCGACATGGGATTCCGCGAGGAAATGGAGGAGCTGCTCGCGCAGTTGCCCGCCAGCCGTCAGACGATGTTTTTCTCCGCGACCATGAACCGTGGGGTGGAGGGCCTGATCAAGCGCTTCGGCAAGGAGCCGCAAATGCTGCAGATCGAGCGCAAGGCGCTGACGGTGGATTCCATCGAACAACGCCACTACGAGGTGCGCGAGCGCTCGAAGGTGGAGGTGTTGTGCCGTTTGTTAGACTTGGAAGACCCGCGCTTAGCGATTGTCTTTTGCAATACGAAAAAAGCCGTGGATGAATGCACCGAGGCCTTGTTGGCGCGCGGTTATCCGGCGGATCGTTTGCACGGTGATGTGACGCAGCAAATGCGCGAGCGCGTGTTGCAACGATTCCGCGAGGGCAAGGTGGAGGTGCTGGTGGCGACGGATGTGGCCGCACGCGGCATCGACATCGAGGAGATCGACATCGTGTTCAACTACGACGTGCCGCAGGATCCGGAAGACTACGTGCACCGCATCGGCCGCACGGGACGCGCTGGACGCGCCGGGCGTGCCGTGACTTTTGTGTTCGGCCGTGATTTGTATCGCTTGCAAAACATCGAGCGCACGATCCGTCAGAAAATCACGCGCCACCGCGTGCCATCGCAGGAGGAAGTGGAGGATAGACGCGCGGATGTGCTCTATGATTCCGTGCGCGATCGTCTCGAAGCGGGGAGTTTTGTGGGACATGAGGCCTACATCGAGCGCCTTCTGGATCAGGGTCATACCGCCACTGATATCGCGGGTGCGTTGTTCACACTGTTGCGCGAAGCCACGAGCACGAAGGGCCAGAGCATCGCCGAGGACAATCCCTCGGGTGCTGGCGGTGGGAAATTTGATCGTGCGGACTCGACGCCGCATCGTCCGGATCGCAGCCAGGAGCGCTCCAGTTCCTACGCCGGTGAGATGGCCAAGCTGTTCCTCAATTTGGGCAAAACGCACGGCATCAATGCCAAGGATTTGGTCGGCATGTTCTACCGCGAGGGCCAAGTGCCGGATGGCAGTCTGGGTCACATCAAGCTGTTCCCGCGCCACACGATCATCGAGGTGCCGGAAGAGTGCGTGGAGAAAACCTTGCGTGCCCTGAGCAAAGCCAAGCTGCGCGGCAAGCCGTTTTTGCTCAAGCGCGATAAGCAGGCTTGAGCCATTCTTTTCTGGGAAAATTGTATCGACGGAAATCGTGCTGAATAAAGTGCGCTTTCCGTCGTCTCACGTCTGGAAATACACTTCCATCTCGTATGAAACATCGTCTTATTGCGCTCGCCTGTTTGATGGCGGTTTCCTCGTGTTCCAAAAAACCATCGTCCACCAGTGAGGCCTCCACTGATGCGCCCAAGGCCGATCAGATTGATGCGGAATTGCGCACCTTGGAGCAGCAGGAGGAAAAACTGCGACGGGAAATCGAGCTGGAACGCCTGGCGATGGAGCGCGAGGAATTGCGCATCCAACGCGAGGCTCTGGCGACCAAAGGTGAGCGCTTGAGCGAAGAGGAGCTGGCCTTGGAAAAACAGAAAACCGAATTGGCAAAACAACAGGCTGCGGATGCGGAAGCGCGGGCGCGCGCCGGAGCTCAGACTCCCGCACCGCAAGCACCATCTGCCCTTCCGGTAAGTCCCACGCCGGCGATCTCCATGCCGGTGTCATCCATGGGAGACTACGATTACAGCATCTTCTACAATCGACTGGCTGGGCAGGGGTCATGGTTTCAGTCACCGGACTACGGGTATGTTTGGAGGCCCACCGTGGTGGTGCAAAGCCGCAACTGGCGTCCTTATACCATCGGACGCTGGGTGTATTCTGATTACGGTTGGACCTGGGTTTCGTCCGAGCCATTCGGCTGGGCCACGTATCACTATGGTCGATGGGTGCTGTTGCGCAACACCGGCTGGTGCTGGATTCCCGGCAACCAGTGGGCTCCGGCTTGGGTCTGCTGGAAATCCAGTGGCGACTACGTGGGATGGGCTCCGTTGCCACCGGAATCATTGTATTGGAGAGGAAACGACTGGACCACGTACTATGGCAATGCCGCCGGCATCAGCCCGCGTTGTTTCAATTTCGTGCGTGTGAATTCATTCGGTGGATCCATTTCCAGTGTGGTGCTCTCCGTGACGGATTGTGTGCGCATTTATCAGCAGACGAATTATTGCGGTGGATACCGATGGGATCAGCGCCGGGTGTATTGCGATGGAGTGTCGTATGATTTCATTTCGCGTCGCGTTTCCACGCCGTTGCCACGGTATCAGTGTGACTTTGATGCCCGTCCACCCACTCATCTCGACCCCCTCCGCTATGCGGCCACTCGCGGCAACCGCATCAGCATTCATGCACCGAATTTGAATGTGCCCTGGAATGGTGCCTTGCGCCCGTCTGCCATCGAGAACCAACCTTTGCAGGATGAAGTCATTCGCGACAGTCGATTTTCGCCTGATGTGCGCAAGCGTTTCACCGAGGCGAGAACCTTGGAAACCCGGCAGGCCGAGGAGTCGATCCGCACAGGGTTGGCCCGCAAAATGTCGGAACGCATTGCGTTGACAGAAAGAATCAGTGTGCAGCGTGAGGAATTGATGGCACAGCGTCAAGGAGTCACAGCTCCACCAACCACGCCTGAACAGCCGCGCACGGTCAGACCCGATAAGCCCGCAGCCGTGGATCGAGGTGACAGACCTGCCGAGGTGCCATCCCCGGGTGCAGGACCCGCCGTTGTGCAAGACCCGAGACCAGCGGCCCCTCCGATGGAACGTCCGGCGCAACCCGCCGACGTCACTGAACCGGCTCGTGATAATCCTGCTGCGGGGCGCGAGCAAACGCGTGACGTGGCAGAAGGTTCGAGACCGGGTAACAGAACCATTCCGGAAAATCCCGGACGCCCATCCCTGAGGCCGCGTGAAAGCGAGCAGGGATCGTCGAATCCCATGCGCCGTCAACAAGAACAAGCGGCGGAGCGCGAACAGGCAGTGCAACGCGAGCAGCAGGAAATGGCCAAAGCACAACAAGCTGCGAACGAGCAACAACAGCGCGATGCTGCCGCGACTGAGGCGCAACAGCGCATGCAACAGGAGCAGATGCAACAACGGCAGGCCGAACAAGCGGAGCAAGCTGCGGTGGAGTCAGCCCGTCAGCAACAAGCTGGTGCCATGCGTGAAGCAGAAGATAAAGCGCGTGAGCAGCAGATGCAGCAGCAACAAGCTGCGGAACGCGAGGCGCAAGAGCTTGCTCAAGCGGAAAAAGTGCAACAGCAGCAAGCCGCCATGCGCGAAGCCGAGGAAAAGGCCCGAGAGGAACAAATGCGCCAGCAGCAGGAGGCCGCCCGTGAGGGAGAAATGCGTCAACAGCAGGAGGCGGCCCGCGAGGCCCAGGAAGCCGCGCGCGCTCAACAAATGAAGCAACAAGAAGAGGCGGCGCGAGAAGCTCAAGAAGCGGCCCGCGCCGAACAAATGCGCCAACAACAGGAGGCCATGCGTGAACAGCAAGAAGCTGCGCGTGAAGAGCAGATGCGGCAACAGCAGGAGGCGGCGCGCCAGGAGCAAATGCGTCAGCAACAGGAAGCCATGCGCGAGCAGCAGGAAGCGGCTCGTCAGGAGCAAATGCGTCAGCAGCAAGAGGCTGCGCGTGAAGCCCAAGAAGCGGCGCGTGCCGAACAAATGCGCCAGCAGCAGGAAGCCATGCGCGAGCAGCAGGAGCGTGCCCGTGAGGAACAGATGCGCCAGCAGCAGGAAGCCATGCGCGAGCAACAGGAGCGTGCCCGTGAGGAACAAATGCGCCAGCAGCAGGAAGCCATGCGCGAGCAGCAGGAGCGTGCCCGTGAGGAGCAAATGCGTCAGCAACAGGAAGCCATGCGCGAGCAACAGCAGCGTGCCCAGCAGGAACAAATGCGCCAGCAGCAGGAGATGCAGCGCAATTCCCAAATTCAGGCGAGGCAGCAGCAGTTGCGCGAGCAGCAGGAAGGCATGCGTGCCCGCCAGAACCAGATGCGCCAGGGCGATGGTGAATCGGCCGGTGGTCTGCGTCGCTTCCGTTAGGTCAGCCGATCAGGTCGTTGATCGAACCGAAGTCCGGCAGGAACAGCCGTTTATACATCCGCGCGGCGTAACCATCCGTCATGCCCGCCAGGAAGTCACAGATCAAGCGCGCCTTGGCGCTGGCTCCCTCGGCCTGCTCGATTTCTCCGGCGGTATCATGGCCGAGGATCTGGAAATTCTGGCCATCAATGTGGCCGGCGGAGATGTAGCGTTTTTCTAACAAATCCCACAAGGTGTGCAGCATGTGGTTGCCCTTGTGTTCGAGCTGCTTGAGCTGTGGTGAGAGGAACACGACCTCGAAGGCCAGCTTTTTGAACAGCTCGGACTCGCGGCGCACGTCCTCCTCGACCACCAGTTCGTATCGGTAGCGCATGCTTTGGTGGGAGAGGAAATTCACGCACTCGCGCAGCTGGGTGGACTGGATGTAGCGGCCGATGCGCTTGCCAATGAAAGGATCCACCTTGCGGCTGCGGATCGCCTGCATGAGTTTTTCCAAGCTGCCGCCCTCCTCGATGGCGATGCCGTTTTTTTCCGCCCACTGGTGGATTTTATCGGTGGTGAGGAAGCCTGCGCGCACGCAATCGGATAGATCGTTGAGTGAGTAGGCGGTGTCATCGGCCCAGTCCATGATCTGGCATTCGATGGACTTGAACGAATCGCGAGCTTTCCCCGGTGATAGCTCGATGGGGAAATCGTGCCCGCCCATGGCCCAGTCGAGCAAGGCGTGCTGGTCATCGTAGAGAAAGTGATGCTTCGGGTTTTTCCCTGTGACCGTCTTCAGCTCGCTCCACAGCGATTTGTATTTCAGGATGCTATCGAGAAAGGCCCGGCTCGGGTCCATGCCTGTGCGTTTCGCGGAAAAGATGCGCTCGGTGAGAATGCGCAGCGTCTGGGCGTTGCCCTCGAATCCACCGTGCTCCTGCATGAGGAAATTCAAGGTTCTCTCGCCCGCGTGACCGAAGGGCGGATGCCCCAGGTCATGTGACAAACAAGCGGCCTCGACCAGGTCGGGATCGATGAAGCAGTCTGCGTGCAAGGGCCCCTCGGCGCGCGATTGCAGCCAGTGGCAGATGGCCCGACCAATCTGCGCCACCTCTAACGAATGGGTCAGCCGCGTGCGATAGAAATCATATTCACCGCTCCAGAACACCTGCGTTTTGTTCTGCAATCGTCGGAACGTGGGCGTGTGCAACACGCGATCGCGATCGATCTGGAATGCCGAGCGGTAATCGTTTTCATCCGATTTTCCCGACATCCGTTCACGATCCCAAGCGTTGTAAAACGTGTTGTGCATGGCCGCAGCGTATGGGGTTTCGAGGGTGGCATCAAGTGGGATTCTAAAGTCCTTTGCCTCAAAATAGTCCTATTGGTTTGAAGGCGTAAGGCATGAGTCCATCGATAAATTTCACCTCAAAATCTTGACTCGCTTTTTGGCTTATAACCGTTCATAATCCCGTCACCGCTATGTATGTTAAAACAATTCAACTGGAAAACGTCCGCGCGTTTACAGAGTTAAATTTCGATCTAGAAAGGCCGGACGGCAGTTTTGCGGGCTGGACCGTGTTCGTTGGTGGCAATAGTTCGGGAAAATCGACAATTTTGCGAAGTGTTGCTTTGGCATTGATCGGTCCTGAAGCAGGAGGTCGCCTGACAGGTTCTCCAACGGGCTGGATTCATAAAGGAATGTCGAAAGCTTCTGCAGTTCTAGAATTAAGGTGGGATCGCGACCATGACAAATTTAAAAAGGGTGGAGCAAACCCTGGTGAGAGTTTCGAAGCTGGTGTCAGATGGCTTCAGGATCAAAAAACTGATGAAGTCCCTCAGTTTAAAGCAGTAGAAAAAAGGAACGTGCGGGGTAGTCGCATACAAACTCCCGAGCGTGGTCCTTGGTCACCTAATTCTTACGGTTGGTTTTCTGCGGGATATGGGCCTATGAGAAGGCTCACAGGTAGTTCATCAGAAGCGATGCGCTATGCTATCAGCAAGGAAGCCGAAAGTCGCTTTGTCACTCTGTTCCGAGAGGATGCGGCGTTGAGCGAAAGCGAGGAGTGGTTGCGGCGCATGCATGCAAGAAAACTTGAGTCTGAAAGTCCTGAAATTCGTAAAGTTCTTGATGGTGTTCAGTCTTTGATGGGCGACGGCTTGCTTCCTCATGGTATGAAAATCTCGCGTATTACGGTTGATCATGTCTTTGTTACGGACGGCAAAGGTGTGGAATTGCCAATGCGGGATATTAGCGACGGATGTCGAAGCATTTACGCCACCATTCTCGATCTCGTTCACGGTATGTATGAGGTGTACGGAGTAAATGGTTTGTTTGAGCAAGATGCAGAAAATCGAACGGTGCTGGCCCGTCCCGGAGTAGTAATCATTGATGAAATTGAGGCGCATCTCCATCCCTCATGGCAACGCGATATACCAGAGTGGCTCAAAACGCATTTTCCTCACGTGCAATTCCTTGTCAGTACCCATAGCCCTCTCATTGCACAGGCAGCCGATCCCAACGGCTTGTTCCTTCTACCGTTGCTGGCAGATGACGATCAGGTTGCAAGACCTGCTACTACTGCGGAGTATGAACGAATACGTTGGGGCAACGCACACAAAACTATTCTTGGCGTAGCATTTGGACTCAAGACGACAAGGACAAAGTGGGCGACTCGTCAACTCAGAAGGTGGCAAGAATTAAACGCCAAGCAGCATGAGGGTGCTCAGTTAGCGAGAGGCGAAGCGATAGAATTCAAGAGATTGAAGAAGCAAATGGAGCTCGCACTTGACGGGGCACCGGAGGAAACCCTTTGAATACTCGTGACACATGCGTACGCTGCGAAAACGAAAACCGCTTTTGAAACGAGTAGCCGATAAACTCGATTCAGAAACGCTAGCCATTATTTCAGCCAAAGATCAAAAGTCGGAGGCACATAGGCGCTACAGTAATGCCCGCAAAGCCAAATGGTTTGAGTCGGTAGTTAAGGAGTTGGGTGAGCTTGCCGGGCCAGGAGAGCGATGTATGTTTTGCAGTGGAAGTGAGGCCAGTGATGTAGAGCATTACAAACCAAAGTCTGTCTTTCCTCAACTAGCGATGACATGGGAGAACTATCTTTGGTCTTGCACTCCTTGTAATCGTGGTAAACTAGACCGTTTTCCTCCTGACACTGGCCCCGGCGGTCGGCTAATTAATCCTCTTGATGAGAACGTGTGGGATTTCTTCTTTATTGATGATTTCGGCCTGTTAACTCCTCGATATGACAGGCAGGCAAATACTCTTAATCCCCGTGCTGTTACTACTCGGGATATGCTTTCGTTGAATCGTGACGCACTTCAGATAAGTCGCAAACAGCGCATTGAGAATCTTAAAAGGGATGTGTATAATTGTCTAAAACTCATGAATCTGAAAAAATTAACCAAAAAAGCAGCCAGTGAACAGGTTGAGATTTGGAAAGCTGAGTCATGGCAACCAGATGTAGCGGATTTCTACTTAAACGGGCCTGGACGGAAAAGTTCACCGTTCAGGGAATTTTTTGAGGCAATTACCGTTTAAGAACTGGCTTTGCAATCCTACGCAATCCTGTGATTTATATTTGCTAAAAGTAATTTTAACAATATGGGCATAGCATGGGGATGGGCGAATTAGTATGGCGACGTATTTTGATCTGAACTCAGTGCTGTAGGGCATGGTCAAATACCCGAGAGAAGCACATAGATGAGGCGCGGGCGATGAAAGGCCCGTCGAGATAGGCTCAAAGCGTGCTGTGGAGCATGTGTGACTTTCACGCCCTATCGCAAATTAATCGACAATTTATTGACAAAAAAATCCTTGCGAGAAAGCGGTAAATATTACCGGAATGAGAAGGCAATCCGTATGATGAATCATGTCGTCATGACTTTTTCCATAGCGAACGCAGGCACAGATATCCCACAAACAAGAAGGGCAGGGGAAACAGGGTGAAGAGGATTTGCCAGGAGAGATCGGTGATCAGATAGGACTGTGCCGGGTCCGTGGGGTGAACGCGGCAGGTGGTTTTCATCCCTGCGGGATATTGCGCGCTTAGCGCACTGGCTGCATTGGAATGGATGCTTACGACTCCGGGACTGAGGCGATTGTTGCGCCAGGTGCGTCCATCATGTGCATACTCGTAGCAGATGTCTGGCTTATAAGTGGTCTTTCTGTCATGTTGGTTGGCACGTAATCGACTCCAAATCACAGTAGTGGGAACTTCCTTCCATCCTTGTATCCGTGCGTAATCGATCCAACTGGGCAGAGATAGAGAAGTGAGAAGGAAAATTCCTGTGCCGCCGAACATAAGAGCAACGGCGGGAATGGTTTTTCTCGATAGGGTTTGAGGTGGTGCGTAACGATAGCGATCGGCCATGATGATTACCCACGAAAAACTCACGCCAAAGAGGACAAAGGCAATACCGCCCCAGCGCGGATCAGGACGCAGTAGGACCGCATGGTTTGGATCGCCGGTGGGAAGGTAAGCTTTGCTGGAAAATTGTTTGCGTTCCAGTGAGCGCTGGAATGTGATGGCTCGGTCGGCTTTTTTCCAGCCATCGACTCCCAAATCATGGGAACGATACATGTTTCCCTGCCACTCGAATTCAAAGAGAACCGCGGCGTAGAAGGGAGATTCCCTGCCAGGCTTGTCCATAAGTTGGCATTCCCGAACGACACAATCGACGGAACGCCAGGTCAAGGGAATCACTGATACTGCGATTTGATAGAGACCTGCACAGGCAATCAGAAGACAAAATGCGATCGCAAACATGAGGGTTCCACGCGGTGCTACGTAGTGATCTCTTGAGCTGTTGTTTCGCGATGACATCAGTGCTTTATTTCTGAGCCCCGCGCGAACCCTCCCAGACCTCGTCTTTTTCCTCGGCGGAGCGGGGTTCGAGGTGGGTTATGATCCTGCCGTAGGGGGCCAGCAGCTCGCAGATCGCGGACTCGACGCGGGTGGCGATCTCATGGGCATCGTGCACGGTGGTGTCGTCCTCGAACACAAGGTGCAGCTCTACCCAGTGGGTGTGTCCGGAGTGTCGGTGGCGCAGGTGGTGGTAACGGAACTCGTTTTGCTGCATCAGATCATCGAGCAAGGTGCGGATGCGGGCTTCGGTTTCCGGTTCGGCGGCATCCATCAGTCCGTCGAGACTGGAGCGCACGAGTTTGATGCCGGTCCATAAAATGTTCGTGGCGGCGATCATGGCGATGATGGGGTCCCACCACGGCCACTTGGTGAAAAACACCAGAGCCAGGGCGATGAGCACGCCCACGCTGGTATAAACATCGGTCATCACATGATGGCCGTTCGCTCGCAGCACGGGGGATTGGCGCTTTTTCCCGATGTGCAAAAGAGCAGCGCCTAACAACAAATTCACTGCCGTGGCGGTTCCGGCGAGCAGGGCGCCGAAGCCGATTTTTTCGATTTGCACACCGTGTTGGAATTGTCGGCCGGCCTCGTAGTAAATGAACAACGCGGCGCTGGAGATCATTGCTCCCTCGAAGCCCGCGGAAAGGTAGGCCGCCTTGTCGTGGCCGAAGTGGTGCTCGTCATCGGCGGGTTTGTGGGAAAGCTGCAGTGCTCGCACCGCGATGATCACGGCGATCAGGTGGACAAACGATTCCGCGGCATCGGAGTACAAAGCCGAGGAGTGCGTGCTGTAGGCTGCCCAGGCCTTGAGGCCTAACAAAATCACGGCCACCGCCAGTGAAACCAGCATGATGGTCATTTGTTCGCGGTAGGAGGAATCGGGGGACTGCATCGGCAGCGCAGCATGAACATCGGGCAAGTCATTGGCAAGCGAGGACTGGGGCATGCTTTCTATTGACGAGCGGTGTGGGGGCAGGCAAGGTGTGTCCGCGATTGTCTGTATCAGGGCAAAGGCATGAGCAACCCGATTTCCTCGCACACCCGTGAAGGCACCATTTCATCCTATCAAAATTTTCGGAGCAGGTCTCAGCAAAACGGGCACCACCTCGCTCACGGAGGCACTGATCCTGCTGGGCTACAAGTGCCTGCATTTCGACCACGAGCGCTTGAACGATGCGGTCAATGGCAAGGAGGACTTCGATTTCCGCGTCTATGATGACATCGATGCCGTGACCGATCTGCCGATTCCGCTCTTCATCCCGCAACTGCTGGAGGCCTATCCCGGTAGCAAGGTCATCATTACGGTGCGCGACGAGGAGAAATGGTGGCACAGCGTCAAAAAACATTTCGAAGAGCGTGTGGCCAAGCCGCCGACCAAGCTGGCGGAGTTTTGCTGGAAGCACGGCATTCCGTGGTGGCCTAACAAAAAGCGCGATGAATACAAGCGTTTCCGCATCAACCTGCGCACGCGCATGTATGGTGCGCCGCAGCCGGATGAGACACTCTATCGTGAACATTTCCGCCGCTACTACGATCAGATCCGCAGCGTGACAGCACCGGAGAACATCTTGGTGATGGATGTGTTTGGCGGTGATGGTTGGGAAAAACTCTGCGGTTTCCTCAACCTGCCGGTGCCGACAGGGGAATTCCCGCATCGCAAGAGCGCGCGTGGCCGGGCGAAATTGGAAGCGACGTCCTGAGGGGCGTCTTCAGGCGTTTTTCAGCCACAGATACTCGTGACTGAACGGCAGGCCCAGTGCGGTTTCCAGGATGTATTGTGCGTTCAGGCGCGAGCTGAATTCCGCATGCATGACCTTGTGGGTGTTGGCGGCGTGGTGTTGGCGCATGGCATCATCGGCGTGGAAGGCCCGCAGTTGTTTCACTAGCGAATCGCGATCGGAAAAATACACCAGGGTTTCCGCGGGATACAAGGACTGCAGCGAGCCGGAGTCGTGGGTCAGGCACAGGATGCCGTTGCCGCCCATTTGCGCGATGCGCGCCGATGAATACCAGAAGTAGCCCTCCTGGCGGTTGCTGTTGATACCCATTTTTGATTGCGAGAGCAGGGTGTCGTAGTCCAGTCCCCACAGCGGCGGACTGCCGAATCCGCCGGGAGTTTTCCAACGCAGGGCGGGGGAGGTCTGTTCTTTCACCCACGCGATGTCCGCCATGCGTTGGGTGTATTTATCCGTATTGCTGCAGAAAATGACATCGTGCTGGAGTTCCGCTGAGGTGAGCCGGGAGGCATTGAAGCGCTCGATGGAGGCGTCCACCGGATTGCACATGTAGCGCAGGGCGCAGCGTTTCGTCGGGATGTGCTTGATCAGATCCGGCACGCCGGTGGAGACGTAATAGGCATCCACCACCTCTTCGCGGTGCAGCATGTGTTGGAGATTTTCCGGGACAAAAAGCGGGTCATTGTTGCAGTGGATCACCACCAGATTCGGCAGCAGTTGGCGGATGGCCTTGATGGTTTGATTGGTGATCATCGTGCAGTGGCCGAGAATCATCAGATCCGGAGCCTGATCCACGGCGGTCTGGATCAGCAGCTTGTTGGCCTTGCCGATTCCGAGATCGCGCCAGCCGAAGGGGGCGACAAAGGCGGCGGTATCGCGATCGGAGAAAAAATGCACGTGATGATCGTTTTGAATCAGCCCGCGCATCAGCTTGAAGGGCCAGCTCACGCGGGTTTTGCCATAGCGGCGGTATTGTCCGTAATCTACTTGTAAAACTCGCATGGTGTGCGGGAACATTGATGCGGTGGTGGCAGCGGCTTGTCAAGGAATAGCAGGCCCTGATAAATCGCCCTGCCGGATAAAATGCGTTTGCCCCTCGGCAGGGAACAGTACAGACTCGCGTGATGCGAATTTTGACATACACCAGTGAGTATCCGCCGATGCGAGGCGGGGTGGCGAGCGTGGTGGATGAACTGACCCGGGCCTTTGTGCGGGCGAAACATGAGGTGTTGATCGGCACGGCGGTGGACGGTGCCCGCTCGCATGCCGGTGTGGCGGTGGATGTGATCCGCGCGGCGCGCAATCGGCCGATGTACCTGTGGGCGGTGCGTTGTCACCTGAAGCGCCTGGTGAAGGAGTTTCGCCCGGATGTGATTCACGTCCACGGCATGCGTCCGCTGGAGGCCACCAAGGGGCTCGGCGTGCCGGTGGTGTTCACGAATCACACTTCCGGATTTCTCAAACGCATTGCCAGTGGCCGCCGTCAGTTTCCTTCGCTCGCCTGGCGCATGAAACATCTGGCCTTGCTATTGGCACCCAGTGATGAGCTGGTGGAAGCCGCGCGCACCGGCGGGTATCAGGGTCCCGGCGTTTACATCGCGAATGGCGTGGACATACAAAAATTCCAGCCCGGCACCAATGCCGCATGGCGCGCCCGCCATGGCATCGCCGACGACGCTTTCGTGGCGATTCTCGCACGGCGACTGGTCGAGAAAAACGGCGTGGTGGATTTTGCTCGGGCGTTTCAGGAACCGGGCATGGAGCACATCGTGCCTCTGATCGTGGGTGATGGCGACCAGCGCGAGGCGATGGAAAAAGTTTTTGCAACCACGGCGGTGAAGCCGGTCTTTGCGGGCTCGCAGCCGAATGATCTGATGCCGGAATTTTATCATGCGGCCAATGTGGCGGTGCTGCCCTCGTATATGGAGGCCACCAGCGTTACGGGGCTGGAGGCCATGGCCTGCGGATTGCCTCTGATCGGCACACGCGTCGGTGGCATTCCCGATTTGATCGATGAGGGACGGAACGGATTTTTGGTCGATGCCCGGCAACCCGCTTCGCTCGCGGCGCGCATGCGAGAGATGATGTCGGAACCCGCAACTGCTCGCGAGATGGGAGCCCGCTCGCGACAAAAAGTGGAGCAGCATTTCAGTTGGGACTCGATCGCGCAGCGGACGATTGCTGCCATCGAAAAACACGTATCACAGAAGTCATGAAGAAAATTTTATTGGTCATCGGCACTCGACCGGAAGCGGTGAAAATGTCGCCCCTGGTGGCGGAGTTGAAACGCCGTCCCGGAGTGGAAGCGCATGTGCTCTTGACCGGACAGCATGGGTCGATGATCGACTCGGTGTTAGAAGACACCGGCATCGTGCCGGATACGCGACTGCCGGATGTGCCCGCCGGGCTCAGTCTGTCGCAGCTTTTTGTGCATCTGATGAACGGCCTGGAGCCGATCATGCGCAGTCAGAGCTGGGACTGGGTGATCGTGCAAGGTGATACCAGCAGTGCCTTGGCCGGTGCCTTGCAGGCTTTTTATCATAAAATCAAGGTCGCCCACGTGGAGGCCGGTCTGCGCACGGGGGATCGCTTCGCGCCATGGCCGGAGGAAGTGAACCGCTGCATGATCGCTCCCATCGCGGAGGCTCATTTCGCCCCCACCAGCATTGCGCGCGATGCCTTGCTGCGCGAGAGCATCCCGCAGGAACGCATCCATCTCACCGGCAATACGGTGGTCGATGCCCTGCACGCGGCTTGTCACAAGCTGGATCAAATCGGCATCCCCGCCGCCTTGCAACAGTGGAGCGATTTTCTGGCCGTCGATGGTGAGGCGCTGCTTGTCACCACGCACCGCCGGGAAAATCTCGATGGCGGCATCGGCATGGTGTGCGATGCCATTTTGGAAATCCTGGAAAAACGACCCACCGCGCGGGTGATGTTTCCGGTGCACCTGAATCCCTTGGTGCGTGATGTGGTGGAAGGCAAACTCGGCCAGCACGAACGGATCTGCCTGCTGCCGCCCATGGATTATCTATCGTTTGTGTGGCTGATGCGGCGCTCCGATGTGATCATGAGCGACTCCGGCGGTGTGCAGGAAGAGGCACCAGGGCTGGGCAAGCCGGTGGTGGTTTTGCGCGCAGTGACCGAAAGACAGGAAGCGGTGGCCGCCGGATTCGCCCGCTTGGTCGGCACGGATCGGGAAAAAATCGTGGCCACGGTCCATGGATTGCTCGACATGCCGCGCGAACTGCGTTGTCCGCCGATCGAGCAAAACCCCTTTGGCGATGGCCGTGCGGCGATCAAGATCGCTGACTTGCTGGCAATCTAACAACATTTGCGCGCGATGGTGAAGTTGTCCGATCGGGATTGGTTCGCACGAGGGGGAAACCGCCTCTGCTACGTGCATCCCGATCATGCGGACCAGTGCCTCAAGGTGGCGCGCCATCGGGCGGATGCCACCTACGCGCCCAGCCGCCGACGCGGCAAGCCCCTCGATGAAAACCTCCGCGAGGCACATGCCTACGGTCGTTTTTCCGCAGCGATGCGCGCCGAACTGTTGTTGCCGCGCTACTTCGGCATGGTGGAGACGGATCTCGGTCCCGCTCTGGCGTGCAGCCTGTTTCGCGATGCGGATGGACGCATCAGCCGGACACTGGAGCACGCGCTGTGGACGGAGGGGATGACGGATCCGCTCGGCACGGCCTTGAAAAACTTCCAGGAGGCGTGGTCGCGTCACGGCTTTGCCACCCGGAAAATCCTGCCGCACAATCTGGTGGTGGTGCGGTCGGCGGGGGGCACGTGGCAACTGGCTCTGATCGATGGCTTCACGGTATCGTGGTGGGGCCGCCTGACCTTGCCGTTTTCGCACAGTGCTGCCGCCAATGCCCGCGCGCTGGGCGCTGCCGCGATGGAGATCCTTGCCGCGAAAAACGGTGGCCATGCCGATCTGGCAAAAAGCATCGACAACCGCGTGCGGCGTTGGCACGAGAAAAATCCCTGATCTGTTATGTTATTCAGCAGCTTTGAGTTCCTGTTTTTGTTCTTGCCGGTGGTCTATCTGATTTTCCGCCTGCTGCAGTGCGTGGCACCAACGCGGGTGTTGATCACCTTTCTGCTGCTGGCATCCATCGCGTTTTACGGGGCGTGGAAGCTGGCGTTCCTGCCGCTCATTCTCGGTTCCATCACCGCGAACTTTTTCCTGGGTAAATGGCTGGCGGCCCGGCGCGAGACTCCCGCCGCCCGCGGTATTCTGAGCGTCGGCGTGGTGCTCAATCTATCGCTTCTGGTCTATTACAAATACGCGCATTTCATTACGACCCAGCTGGAGCCCCTGGGCGTGCCTGTGATCGCGCAAGGGATTCTGCCTTTGGGCATTTCCTTTTTCACCTTCCAACAGCTCACCTATCTCGTCGATGTCTATCGCGGCAAGGAGGTGGAAAAACGCTTCGCGACGTACGCGTTGTTCGTCTCGTTTTTCCCGCACCTGATCGCCGGTCCGATCACGCACCACGGCCAGATCCTCAATCAGTTGCGGCGGCTGGGTTCGGGCTTTCGCAGCAATATCAATTTTGCTTCCGGGCTGGGTGTGTTTGCCATGGGCTTTTGCAAGAAACTGTTGATCGCCGATGAACTCGGGCCGGTGGCGGATGCCGTTTTCGGGGCCGTGCGGGCCGGGGCGGAGCTGGCCACCGGCGATTACTGGATGGGCGCGTTCGCTTACACCTTTCAATTGTATTTCGACTTTTCCGGCTACTCGGAAATGGCACTGGGCCTGGGGTTGATGTTCGGCGTCCGTTTTCCGGCGAATTTCCTCTCACCCTACAAGAGCAAGAGCTTGATCGAGTTCTGGCGGCGCTGGCACATGTCGTTGGGTTGGTTTTTGCGCGAGTATGTCTATTTCCCGCTCGGCGGTTCCCGCAGCGGGCCGACGCGGCGTTACGTGAATCTGTTCCTGGTTCTGCTGATCAGCGGGATCTGGCATGGCTCGGGCTGGACTTTCATCGTCTGGGGCGCGGGACACGGTCTGCTGCTGGTGGTGAATCATGGATGGAGAAATCACATCAAGTGGCGCGGAAAAATCTATGATCTGTTTTGCCACGGCGCGACCATGACGGCGGTGATCGCCGGGTGGATCGTTTTTCGCAGCGCATCCATGGCAGATGCCGGCGCGATGTTTCGCGGGCTGTTCGCGATCGAGAGCGGCACGAAGTCTGTCGTCGATGGCAATCACTGGATCTGGATCGGGGCGTCGGCGATCATTTGTTTTTTCCTGCCGAACGTGATGGAAATCTGGAGCCGCTATCGTCCCAGCCTGTCGCTGGACAAGGATCTGTTGCGCAAGTCGTTCTGGACAGCGCGCCTGAACCTGCGCTGGGGTCTGATCATCGCCTTGTTGTTGTATGTGGGAATCTGCCGGTTCTCCCGCGTGAGTCCTTTCCTGTATTTTGAATTCTGATCGTTGTCGCCATGAAACATTCCGCAAGACGGTTTCTCCTCGCCTCATTGCTGCCACTGGCGGCCTGGTTGTTGCTCGCGCTGGCGCTTCATCATTTGGCCGATCCCTGGTGGGTAAGTGGGGAATTCGACGACAGCAATCGCTACCAACCGGTGGTGGATGAGAGGCGGCAGAAAGCCATGCATGTCCAGTATGCGCCGGAAGCGGCGGAAGCGGATACCGTGCTGGTGGTGGGGACCAGTCGCTCGACCTACTATCCGGCGGATGCGTATGGTGGACAAAAGGCTTTCAACTTCGGGCTCAGTGCGTTGGCTGTGGAGGACTACGATGAGGTGATCCGTTTCTACGCGCAACATCGCACCCCGCCGAAACGGATCTATGCGATGATGGACTTGTTAGGCGTATCGAAAGCCGAGGCCGAGCGGCGTGTGCCGTTTTCCCGCTACATCGAGGAAATGAACACTCCGTTCTATCGCGCGCGGTTGGCGCTGAGCTGGGACACCTTTACCAACTCGCTGGATGTGCTGAAGCTCAACCGCTCCGAGAAATCCAGAAAACGCGAGCGCACGTATTACGTGGGAGCACGGGAAAAGCACCTGAACATCGCCAGCGATGATGAGCGCAAAAAGTTGTTTGAGAAATATTTTCAGGAGGAAGTGGCATCGCGCTACGGCACGTCGTTTCGTTATCGCGATGATTTCGCGGCCTTGTTGAAAGACCTCAAGGCAGCGGCAGGTGGCGCGGAATTGGTGTTGGTGCTGACGCCCGTCCACGACAGCCTGAGCAAGCGTGTGATGGATCTGGGTCGCTACGATGACTATGCCCGCTGGTTGCAGGAGATGGTGGCGGAATACGGGCAGGTCTATGATGCTTTTTCTCCCACGGCATTCACGGCGGAGGAGAAAAACTTCCGCGATTCCCATCACGCCTATCCGGAGCAGTGCCGTGCGATCATGAATGATGTGCTCGCGGGTGGAGGAAGCAACGCGGTGCTGGTGAATCAGGCGACACTTGCCGACCATCTCGCGCGGGCCAAGGCAGCGTGGGAGACCATGTCAGCGCAGTAGCGAGCGATAGACTTGCTCGGTTTGCTTCAGCATTTGCTCCAGCGTGAAGCGGTTTTCCAACGGCGCGGCGGGTGTTTCGTTATACCACGATTTCAGCAGCTCCGTCATGGCCTGCCAATCGCCGGGCGCGACGCGGCCCTGCGGATACATGGCGGCCAACTGTTCGGCCACGCCGCCGTGGTCGTAACCGGCCACGGGAATGCCGAGACACATGGCTTCCAAGCTGACACGTCCGAACGCCTCCGGGTCCAGCGAGAGACTGAGTACGGCCGCCGAGGCTGACATCACTTCCCGCATGTCGCGCCGGTCGCCGATCAGTGTGATTTCGCCGGCGAGATTCTTATGGCTGATCTGTTTCTTGAGCTCCTCGACAAATTCCATTTTTTTCGGATGGCCGGAACCGGCGATGATGCCGTGAACGGGTAGGCCCGCAGTTTTCAAGGCATCGATGATCTGGCAGAAATGTTCATGCCCTTTCCAGCGGGTGATGCGCCCGGGCAGGGTGATGAGAAATTTCCCATCGAACTGCGGGTAATCCCGCCGCCAGGCTTGCAGCCAATCGTCCGATGGGCGGAAGGCGGGGAAATACTGGGCGGAGCTGACGCCGCGATGAATGACGGTGATGCGATCGGGAGAGATGCCGTAATGTTTGGTGATGTAGTGTTTGACGGACTCAGAAACGGCGATGATTTTTTCGCCCTTGGTCATCACGGCGGAATAGGCGTTGACCGAGTAAAATCCGTGCACGGTAGAGACCAGTCGCGGGCGGATTTGCGGGTCCATGCCGCGCCAGGCCAGCCAGGTGATCCAGCCGGGGACGCGGGAGCGGATGTGGATGATATCGGGCTTCTCCTTCTCCAGCAGCCGACGCATGACACCGACTTGCCCTAACGAAAACAAGGACTTGCGGTGAACCGGCAGGGTGATGTGCCGCGCGCCGATGGCTTCCAACTCGCTCACCAGGCGTCCACCGTGGGAAATGACCACGGCCTCATGCCCGTGGCGAACGAGATGCGAGGCGACTTCCAGCGTGCCGCGCTCGACGCCGCCGGAGTTGAGTTCGGGAAGGATCTGGATGACTTTCACTTGGAGAATGGTGGAAATTTTTCTAACAAAATTTTCGCGCAGCGGTCGGCTTCGGCGAGGGGTGCGCTGGTTTTCATGGAACCGGTTTGGCGGAAATCACTGAGCGTGGTGACGCGTCCGTCGCGCTCGAGTTGGGCGATGGCGTTCTGGATTTTCGAGGCAGGCTGGAGTGGCTTCATAGGAAGGAGGCCCACGTGCGCGCCGCTGCTGAGGGATTCATAAATCATGGAAACGCTGTCGCAGGTAACCCAGGCGATCCGGCTTTCGCCGAGTTGTTGCGGCAACCAGTCCGGGCCGGTGGTTTGATGCGGGTGGAGCGTGATGGGCAGGTGCGCGAGTGAGGCGAGAAATCCCGCCGGGCTACGACGGGAGTCGGTGACATGCCAGTCGATGGAGTCGTCTTTTACGATGTGAGAAATGGCATCGCGCAGTGCATCGGGCTCGCAGGTGAATTCCCGAGAGTCACCGCCGATGAGGATGAGCCCCTTGGCGAGTTTTTCCCGGGTGGCGGTGATGCGATTGAGCGCGCCGGTGGTGGAAATGATGTTCCGGCCTGTGGATTTGCCGATCAGATCGTGGTGGGGGATGAGGCAGGCATCAAACAAGGCCGTGGGCCAACTGGGTTTCATCAAGATGATGGAGCGGCAGTGGAGGAGGCGGCTGAGCACCAATGCCGCGAGGTGGGTGCCGTGGCCGGTGGCGATGATCCAGTCCGGTGCGTTTTCTCTGGCGATGCGCAGGGCTTGCAGGATTTTTTTGCCGCGTGGTAGTGCCGGTAGCTCGATGACGCGATGATGCGCCGGGACCTGGCGGGCCAGGGCTTCGGCGAGGCCCAGGCTCTGATTGCGGTGGCCGGGCTTGCCATCGGACAGGATGAGAAGTGCGAGGGGGCGGCTCATGGTGATGGAACGGGAGCTGGGCAGCCCAGGGAATGGATCAGGTGAAACCAGGTTTGAGGATCGTCCATCGCGGTGGGTGGGGGAGGGATGGCACAGGGAAGAGATGGCTGGCTTTTGCCGAAACCGGCGGCCATATCGATTGAGGTGTGGCGGTGCGGTGACTGATGAGCGAGTTCGGGGCAAAAGTAAATGACGAGATCGAGCGGATAGTTTTTCTGCTGATCGAGCGCAATGAGCGTGGTGGAGAGATCGAGGTCCGCCGCGGCATGAATCTGGTGGATTTCCGCCTGGGGCAGGGAGTGGATGAGGTGGTCGATAGCGGGGGCCGCAGCTTTGGCGATGGCGGGCGTGGCGGAGATGACGAGCGCGTAGCGCCAGGGTTTTGTGATGGTGCGATGGTCGAGTTCCGTTCGCGATTGGCGGGTGGCGAGGGGCAGGCGGGTGGCGAGTTTCCAGCGGTCGTGCAGCCAGAATCCATCGGCGGGACTGAGCGCAAGCGCTTGTTCCACGCCCTGCATGATGCTGCGGGTGCTGATGGATTGCTGCGGATCATGTCGCGTGATGCGGATGTGCCAGTGCGCGGGGGCATCGCGGGTCATGGCGACGTAAAAAAGCGCGGCTCCGGTGCGGCGTTGCAGTAGTTCCGGCAGGGGCGAGCAGGACGTGGGCCGTCCGAAGAAGCTGGTCAAGCAGCCGGATTTGCCGGCGTTTTGATCCGCCAAAATGCCCAACATGCCGCCGTCGCGCAGGAGTTGGCAGGAACGGCTGAAACTTTCCTTGCTGGAGAACAACTGGGTGCCGGATTGCTGGCGGCGTTTTCGCGTCATCCGGTTCATCCAGGGATTGTTCAGCGGCCGATAAAAGGCACCCGCAGGCGTGCCGGGGGAGACCAGCGCGGTGATGCGAGCGAGAATTTCCCAATTGCCCATGTGCGACAAAGCAAACACCGCGCCTTGTGATTGGCTGCGAAGGGTCTCGCGCACGAGATCGGCCCCCTCGACACTGACATGACGGGCAATTTCCTCATCGTCCATGACCATGCAGCGCATGCCGCCGAGCAGATTGGCACCTGCGCGGGAAAATGTCTCGCGCGTGATGTCGTGGAACGCTTGGTCACATGGGGCAATGTCAGTGACCATGCGCAGGTTGCGCAGCACTGTTTGCCTTCTTGTGGGCATCAGGCGATAGGCTAGGGAGCCGAGCCACCAACCCAGGGAATCGATCCATCGCGCAGGCACAAAACGGATCACCGTTTCCAGCAAACGGAAAATGACGTATTCAAGGACATACCTGAAGCGGATTGCTATGCTGCGCTTGCGAGCCACGGCGAGAGCATTTGTGATTTTGCGAGGATTGGCAAGTGGTAAGGCGTTTGGCGCGCGAGGGAAGTAGTGCTTGCTTCTCGTTGCAGTATGGGCTAGGAAATGGGCGCGCTCCCGTAGTTCAATGGATAGAACGGCCCTCTCCTAAAGGGCAAATGCAGGTTCGATTCCCGCCGGGAGCATGTTTTTGCGCTGTTTTTGCTGGATTTGGCGGGTGGGGGAGCCTAGGTTCCCCGCGCGATGTCAACTTCTGTGAAACCTGTGTATCTCTACGACACTACCCTGCGCGATGGAACGCAAGGGGAAGGCTTTCAACTTTCCGGCTTGGATAAACTGCGAATTGCCGAGCGTCTGGATCAATTTGGCATCGACTACATTGAAGGCGGCTGGCCGGGCTCGAATCCGAAGGATGTGGAATTTTTCCGCGAGGCGAAAAAGCTGAAACTGAAGCACGCCAAGCTCGCGGCCTTCGGCTCCACGCGCCGGGCCGATACTCCCGTGGAGCAGGACCCGCAGGTGGCTTTGTTGCTCGACGCGGAGACGCCGGTGGTGACGATTTTCGGCAAGAGCTGGGACCTGCACGTGACCGAGGTCTTGCGCACGACCATGGAGGAAAACCAAGCGATGATCCGCGATACCGTGGCCTATCTGAAAAAACACGGCCGCGAGGTGGTGTATGATGCCGAGCATTTTTTCGATGGCTACAAGGAAAACGCCGAACACGCCCTGGCGACTCTGCGCGCGGCGGCGGAGGGCGGTGCTGATATCCTGGTGCTGTGCGATACCAACGGCGGCACCTTGCCGCACGAGGTCGCGACGATCTGCCAAGCCGTGCAGACGGCCATCCCGAAAGTGCCCATCGGCATCCACACGCACAACGACTGCGAATTGGCGGTGGCCAATGCCATCGCTGCGGTGCAAGCCGGTGCTGTGCAGGTGCAGGGCACGATCAATGGCTACGGTGAGCGCACGGGCAATTGCAACTTGACCTCTGTCATCCCCATCCTGCAGCTCAAGCTCGGGCTGGATGTCACACCGCATTTGCAAAAGCTCAAGGACCTCTCGTATTTTGTCGATGACGTTTCCAACAACCCGCATTTCGCCCGGGCGCCGTTCATTGGTCGCACGGCCTTCGCTCACAAAGGTGGCATGCATGTGAACGCGGTGCAAAAACTCGCTCGTAGCTACGAACACATCCGCCCGGAGGAAGTCGGCAACACGCAAAACATTCTGGTGTCCGAGCTCGCGGGCCAGAGCAACATTTTGATCAAGGCGGAGCAAATGGGGCTGCCCTTGGAAAAAGGATCGGGTGCCGCGAAGAATCTGCTGCAAACGGTGAAGGAACTGGAAAATGCCGGCTATTCCTTCGAAGCTGCCGGTGGTTCGTTGGAGTTGCTCATCCGCAAGGAAATCGGCCAATATCAGAAGCCCTTCGATCTCAAGGAATACCACACCAGCTTCCGCCAGTATCGCGATGGCCATTCGCCGGTGTGCGAGGCGACAGTGAAAGTGTTTGTCAACGATACTCCGGAATACACCGTGGCGGAAGGTCATGGCGTGGTCAACGCACTCGATGTAGCGCTTCGCAAGGCCCTGCTTTCGTTCTATCCCGAACTATCTCAAGTAACGCTGGTGGATTACAAAGTGCGCATCCTCGATGGTCACGATGCCACCGCCTCGAAGACGCGCGTGCTCATCGTTTGCTCCGATGGCGAAAACAATTGGGGCACCGTGGGGGTCTCGGAAAATATCATCGAAGCCAGCTGGATCGCGCTGGTGGACGGTCTCGATCTGTTCCTGCAACGTCGCATTTCGTGATCTGCTAGAGCAGCGTGCCACCCGGCAGCGCCGGGCCCTGGCGCGGCCCGATGACTCAGGGATGAATTTTCCGGTACTAACAGCCCCTCAAGAAAAAACGGCGAACTCATGAAACAATGGGCCAGAGAGGGCGAGTAAATGTCATCCTGCAATCACATGAAGCCTCTACGAATCATCCTCGCTTTGCTGCCACTTGCTGCTTCGGTCCAGGACGTCCATGCCGAGGCGAGCCGGCCAAACGTGGTGATTCTGCTCACTGATGACCAGGGAACTCTGGATGCCAATTGCTTCGGATCCAAGGACCTCATCACCCCGCACATGGACAAACTTGCGGCCACCGGCATCCGCTTCACCCAGGCCTATGCGCATGCGGTCTGTTGCCCGGCGCGGGCGGCCTTGTTCACCGGACGGCATCCGCAGCGCGGTGGTGTGGTCAACTGGACGCAAGGCGACCGCCATGGCTCGGACAGCCAGAATCTCCACATGGCTTCCGAGGAAGTCACTCTCGCTGAAACCATGAAATCCGCCGGCTATCGCACCGCTTTGTTCGGCAAGTGGCATCTTGGCGCGGAGATCGGCCACGGTCCGCTGGCTCAGGGATTCGAAACCTACTTCGGCCATCTCGGCGGCTTCATCGACAACTACCGACATTTCTTCCTGCACGGCAAAGGCTATCACGACCTATGGGACGGCAATCAGGAAATTTTCCGGGCGGAACAATACTATCCGGATTTTCTCACGGATCGCGCCGTCCAATACATCGAAGACAACAAAGCCGGGCCCTTCTTCATGACGGTCGCCTTCAACCTCCCGCATTACCCCGAGCAGCCCGGTGAAAAATTCAAGGATGCTTATGCGGACATGCCGATGCCGCGCCAATCCTACGCGCGGGTCATTTCCACGGTGGACGAACACATCGGATGCATTCTCCGCAAGTTGGAGCAAACCGGTGTGCGCGACAACACTATCGTCATTTTCATGAGCGATAACGGGCATTCGACGGAAAACAATGCGGGCATTGCCGTGGACAACCATGCCAGCGGCTATCCTCGCGGCCACTACTATCTTGCTCATGGTGGTGGTGGCAACACCGGCAAGTGGATCGGGCAGAAGGGGAGTTTCCTCGAAGGTGGCATCCGCGTGCCGGCCATGATCAGCTATCCGGCCAAGCTCCCCCAAGGCGAGGTGCGCGATCAGATCGTCACCATCATGGATTGGTTCCCGACAGTGCTGGAGCTCTGCGGCATCAAGCCGCAAAGCAACGCATCGAAGCTCGATGGACGGAGCCTGACTCCAGTGATCGCCGATCCCCATGCCCCTGCTGCTCATGATGTCCTGCACTTCGCCTGGGCGAACCAATGGGCTGTGCGCAAAGGCGATTGGAAATTGATCAGCCAACTCAACAGGCAGAGCAAAACGACGGAACTCTCTCTCCACAACCTCGCGGAACCCAGCCCCGAGGTGAAAGATCATCATGCTGAGCAACCTCAAGTCGTGAAGGAACTCCAAGCCTTGCATCAGGCATGGCAAGAGCAGGTCAAAGCACCGTGATCTGACAAATCGTGTGTCGATGCGGCGTATGGCTTGCATGCGGAACTACAGGGCGCTTTTCACACTGGTTTTGATCGCCGCCGCTTTTCCTCTGCAAGCGGACTCCCCACCATCGCCCGATCGGTTTGCAGATCATGAAAAAATGGTTGCCGCCACCCATGCGGCGGCATTGAAGAAGCGCGAGGAAAGCCTTCACAAGACCATCGCCAAGGACACCGTTTGGCCTTCCGGCGTGTGGGGCGAAAATCTCTGGTGTCTGTCCGCTCTCTATCTCAACGAGAAAACCGCTCGCGCCAATGAACTGCTGCTCAAACGCGCGCAGGACTTTCTCGCATCGGATCAAACGCACCTCGCGAAGACCTCCCCCGAGGATCCGGGCAAGCTGCCGTGGACGTTTTTTTCGATCACGGACTACGTGCGCATCCTCTGTTTGTTCCACGCCAAAAGCCCGCATTTTTCCGGTCGGCTCACTGCGGCAACCGAAGCCGCGATGAAGGAATCGCTTTGGCTCTGGGTGCGCGGGGAAAGCCGTCTGGCCGATGTCAGTCAGGACTCATTGTTCGTCTTGCTCGGCACTGAAAACCACGATCTGAATCGCCGCCCGCCTTGCTATTTGATCACCGCCTTGCTCAGCGAAGATCCTTCCTATCGCGACAGGAAACTGAACGACGGTCGCAGCGTCGCGGAACATGCGGCGGCCTACACGCTCTTCTTCCGCGAGTGGCCACGCCAGCGCGCGCAAACGGGACTGTGGATCGAGGTCGGATCTAACACCTATCAAAAATACTCGTGGCCCGCATTGTTCAACCTGCATGAGCTTTCGCCCGATCCCGTCATCCGCAATCGATTCGGTCTGTTGCTCGATCTCGCATGCATCGAAGAAGCGCAAATATCCGTGCGCGGCAGGCGGGGAGGGGGACTGAGCCGTGCCGATGACAGCGCCAACAGTTTTGCCAGTTACAAAAATCTGCTCTTCGCACGCGATGGCCAGGCTGCGGCATCCTCCCACTCACGGGTGATCGAAACCAGTCGCTACCAGGCCCCCGCCGCGGCTGTTATGTTAGATAAGATGGCTTTCCCGGCGGCAGCGCCCTTTGCGATTCGAAATCGCGTGCTCGGGAAACAAGTGAGCCGTGGCAAAGACGGTGAAGCTCAGGCGATAGATCCGGACTCCGCCTTGGTCAACTACGCCTGCCGTTCGCCGCACTATCTGTTAGGTAGCACCTTGCAAAATCCCGCCCTAACCTATACCGGCATTTCGCGACAAAAGCGCTGGTGCGGATTGCTCTTCGATCACCCAGCCGCCAAGGCCGTCGGCTCGATCGGAATTGTCATTGAAAAAACCGGCGCAGGCCGGCCGCAGCATTCGTTTTGGAGCGTGCAGCATCAGAATGTGCTGCTGATCCAACGCATCGGCGATCATAAGGAAAAAGGAGCCTACAGCACCGGGACGATCAGCATGAGCTTTGCTGTTCCCGGTTTGCAAATTTCTGAAACAGGCGGCTGGATCTTGGCGCACAATGGCAAGGCGTTCGCTGCTGTCAAATTCCTCGACGGCGGTCATCGCTGGGACATGGAGCACAAAGTCGCCTCGCCTACAGACTTCCGCGGCAAGGCCGATACCGGACGCATCCTGCTTCACGCGGGAGATATCACCACCCACGGCACATTCGCTCGCTTTTGCGAGAGTATTCTCAGGAACAAGCTCGAGGTCAGTGCGGACACCGTGACGTACCGCTTTGATGAGGGAAAACAGCGCATCGAAATGTTCCGCTATGATGTTGCGGAGCCGGGTGCCTTCCGTTTGCCTTTGATCAATGGCCAGCCCGTGAATCTTCATCCTTCCACTACTTACGACAGTCCCTTTCTCAAAAGCGATTTCCGCAGCGACCGCATCCACGTCAATCTCGGTCCCGTGCGCCAGGTCCTTGATTTCGCCAGCACTCGCTAGCCGTGGCGCAGCCCGGGAGCTCCGAGCCCCAGCTCGGCTCGAAATGCGGGCTGAACCGTGGCGGTGGCGTCTCGCCTCCCGGCCTGAATTTCAACCACGGATGGACACGGATTTTGCCAGGTGTTTTTCATTCGATAGGAAAGTAATTTTATCCACTTCCAAAACATCCCCGTTCATCCGGTCGATCCGTGGCCCAAACTCTCCATAACAAACACCCCTGACAGATCCAATGCTTTTCCTACGTAACACAAGAATGCGGAAAATTCTAATGTTTGTTCTGATGTGTGCGGCTTCCCTGCAAGCCGCGGAGCCGGTAGCCTTGTTCGATGGAAAAACGCTGACGGGTTGGAAAGCGTCCGCCATGCCGGAATACTGGTCGGTGAAAGACGGTGCCATCATGGGCAAGAGTGACGACAAGAAAAAAGGCTCCATTTTGTGGACGGATGCCGCCTTTGACGACTTCGTGCTGGAAGCGGAATTCCGCTACGAGGGGCATGTCGATTCCGGATTTTTTCTGCGCAACGAAAACGAGCAAATCCAGATCGGTATCTCCGGTTCGCTCAAGCGCGATATGACCTGCTCGCCCTACATCGGTAAAAAAGGCAAATATCCCGTGGAAGCGGTAGGCGTGAAAGACCTGCTGAAAATCGGCGACTGGAACCGCATCAAAATCGAGGTCAAAGGCAAAAAATACCTCGTTACCCTGAACGGCAAACAAGTGCTCGACTACACCACCGACATGGAACCCACCAAAGGCCCCATCGGTCTTCAGGTTCACCCGAACGTGTTGATGGAAATCCACTTCCGCAATTTGCAACTCAAGGCCTTGTGACATGACCCGCTACGGCGAAAAACGCCGATTTTAAGGAGGTATCGCCAGAATTCTCAGCCCTTGTGACAGGTCGGGGCATGCCCCTAAGGCTCAGACCATGATGTCCGTTATCGCAAGATCTGTTGTCATCAGTCGCATTTTGTAAGTTTCCTGCGTAATATTTCGCGTGGTCCGGGCGTATGAAGACAACCTGTTATGAAGTATCTTCGAACCCTGAAATCCTGGTGCACGGGCTTGGCATTGTTTGCCATCTCGGCTGGCATCGCTTCCGCCCAAGAATGGCTGCATCTGCCTGCGAAATCCGGCACCTCCAATGGCAAAAAAATCGTGCTCGTTTCCGGCGATGAGGAATACCGCAGCGAGGAGTCCTGCCCCATGCTGGCGAAAATCCTCAGCCAGAAATACGGCTTCGATTGCGTGGTGCTCTTTGCCATCAATCCGGATGGTGGATATATCGACTCGAATTTCCAGAAAAACATCCCCGGCACCGAGGCTCTGAAGTCGGCGGATCTGCTGATCATCGGCACGCGTTTCCGCCAATTGCCGGACAATCAGCTCGCCAATTTCGCCGAGTTTCTCAATGCAGGCAAACCGGTGATGGGATTCCGCACCGCGACTCATGCCTTCACGGGTCCCGCCAAGACCGGAGACTTCGCCTGGGCCAAGTTCGGCCTCAATATCCTCGGCGAACAATGGGTGAACCATCATGGCGTCCACAAAAAAGAAGGCACCCGCAGTGTGGTCGAGTCCGCCAACGCCAAGCACCCGGTGCTGGCCGATGTGGGGGAAATTTTCGGACCCACCGACGTTTACGGCATTGCCAATCTTGATCAAAAGGCCTCCACCATCCTTCTGCGCGGCGCTGTGACCGAGACGCTGGAGCCCACTTCGAAAAATCTCGATGGCCCTAAGAACAAGCCGATGATGCCCATCGCCTGGTTGCGTGAATACACCGCCCCGAACGGCACTGCCAAAGGCAAGGCCTTCTGCACTACCATGGGCTCTTCCACCGACTTCGCCGACGAGGATCTGCGCCGCTTGATGGTCAACACCGTGCATCATCTTGTTGGGATGAAAGTTCCGGCCAAAGCGGACGTTGCCTACGTGGATCCGTTCCAACCCTCGGATTATGGCTTCATCAAGGAAGCCAATTTCTTCAAAACCCGCAACCTCAAGCCCAACGATTACGCCTTGGGCAAGAGCCCTTCGACTCAGGCCAAAGCTTCCGCAGCAGCGCCCGCTGCGCCTGCCGCTGATGCTCCGAAAAAAACTGCCAATAATGCCTCTCACGCCCCCGCTCAAGAGCCACCAGCCGCCAGTTCAGTTCGTCCGCAAGGCGTGAACGCTCCGGAAAAAGGGGAACGCATTGTGTTTCTCGGCAACGGCCTGGCCGAGCGTGACGTTTACTACAGCCGTTTCGAAACCGAGCTACATTTGCGCTTCCCTGACAAAGAATTGTGGGTGCGCAACATGGCTCGTCCGGGTGATACCCCGGCCTTCCGTCCCCATCCCGGCCGCAAGTCTCAGTGGGCTTTTCCCGGCGCCGAAAAATTCCGTCCCGAATTCAACATTCACTCCGGTGAAGGATTTTTCTCCACGCCCGACCAATGGTTGCATTTCCTTGAAGCCGACACGATCGTCGCTTTTTTCGGTTACAATGAATCCTTCGATGGCCCGAACCGCGTCGAAAATTACGAGGCGGAGCTCAATGCTTTTGTCGTTCACACCCTGAGCAAGGCCTACAATGGCAAAGCAGCTCCCCGCCTCGTGCTGGTGTCGCCCATCGCTTACGAAAATCTCAGCAAGATGCGCGACCTGCCGAATGGTGAGAAAGAAAACGCCAACCTCGCGCTTTACAGCGCTGCCATGCAACGCGTGGCCAAGAAGCACAACCTCACCTTCATCGATCTTTTCACACCGACGAAAGAGCACTACGCCACGGCCAAGACTCCTTTTACCAGCAATGGCTTCATCCCGAACGATGAAGGCTACAAACAACTCGCCGTGTTGTTGGCAAACGGCCTGTATGGCCATGCATCCCACGCTTCCAAAGCGGATCCGGCAAAAGTCCATGCGGCAGTGAAAGAGAAGGACTGGCTGTGGCAGAACGACTACTACATTCTCAACGGTGTGCACACCCACGGTCGCCGTTACAATCCCTTCGGCCCGCAAAACTACCAGGATGAAGTGAAGAAGAACCGTCAAATGGCAGATCTTCGTGATCAGCTGATCCTTGCTGTGGCTACGGGCAAAACCACAAATCTTACTGTTGACGATTCGAAAACGCACCAACTTCCGCCTGTCGCGACGAATTATCGCCCCAGCGCGAAAAACGGCAGCGAGCAATATCTCTACGGCAAAGATGCCGAAAGTAAACTGACCGTGCCCGAGGGCTATAAAGTTCAGCTTTTTGCCTCGGAAAAAGAATTTCCCAATCTGGCCAATCCGATGCAGTTGTCCTTCGACAACAAAGGCCGTCTGTGGGTGGCCGTCATGCCCACCTACCCGCACTATCGTGTGGGAGACGCGCTGCCGAACGACAAGTTGCTCATCTACGAGGATACCAACGGTGATGGCAAGGCGGACAAGGAAATCGTTTTTGCCGATAAATTGCATCTGCCTATCGGCTTTGAGTTCGCTCCCGAGGGCGTCTATGTATCCCAAGAGCCGAACCTGGTCTTGTTGCGCGATACCAATGGCGACGACAAGGCGGACGTGCGTGAAATCATCCTCGGAGGTTTTGATAGTCACGATACCCATCATGCCATCGGTGCCTATACCGCAGATCCTTCCGGTTCGTTTTTGATGGGTGAGGGGGTATTCCTTCACACCAACGTGGAAACTCCCTACGGCGCCGTGCGCGGCGTGAACGGTGGTTTCTGGCGCTACAGCCCGCAGCGCGGCATGCTGGAGCGCACCGCCCAGGTCAGCATCCCCAATCCCTGGGGCATTGTGTTCGATGAATGGGGGCAGGACTTTTTCCTCCACACCTCGGGCCCGACCATGAACTGGATGATGCCCTCCTCGGTGAAGCCGCACTATGGCCGCACCACTCCGCTTACCGCCGACCTGATCCCCGATGGTCAGAAAGTTCGCCCGACTTCCGGCTTGGAAATCGTCTCTTCCCGCCATTTCCCCGATGAAGTACAGGGCGACCTGCTTCTTTGCAACAACATCGGCTTCCTTGGCATCAAGCAGCATGCGATCAAGGACGAGGGCACCGGTTACAAAACCTCCTTTCGTCATGAGTTGCTGAAATCCGCTGATGGCAATTTCCGTCCCGCCGACCTGGAGTTCGCTCCCGATGGCTCCCTCTACGTGATCGACTGGCACAACGTGCTCATCGGCCACATGCAGCACAATGCCCGCGATCCGCTCCGCGACCACGTACACGGCCGTGTCTATCGCATCACCTATCCTTCGCGTCCTTTGGTCAAGCCCGCGCAAATCGCCGGTGCCTCGATCGACACCCTGCTCGATAACCTGAAACTGCCGGAAAACCGCTCGCGCTATCGCACCCGCTGTGAACTGCGCCGTCACGATGCCGCGAAGGTTCTGCCCGCCCTCAAGGCCTGGGTGGCCAAGTTGGACAAAAACGATGCCCGTTACGAACATCACGTGCTTGAGGCCCTCTACGTCACCTGGGGACTGAACCAAGTGGATCAGGACCTGCTCAAACAAGTTCTGGCTTCGAAAGATTTCCGCGCTCGCGCTGCCGCTGTGCGTGTGATCCGCTACAACTACCACGTCATCCCCGACCACGCCGCGCTGCTGGAAAAAGCCGCTGCGGATCCGGAGGGTCGTGTGCGACTGGAGGCGATTGTCGCCGCGTCCTGGCTCGACAATGCCGCTGGTAAGAAGATCGTGAGCATCGCCTCGGCGCAGCCGCAGGACAACTGGATCAAAGGCGCCGCCAAAACCGCCAGCGACCGCTTGGCCGGTGTGACCGAAGTGGAAGTGGACGAACATCCTGCGCCGCCGGTGCCAACACACCTGAGCGATGCCGAGAAAAAGCAATTCCTCGCAGGCCACGAAATTTATTTCCGTGATGCCCATTGTGCCACCTGCCACCAACCGGACGGTAAAGGTCTCGATCCTGCATTTCCGCCGCTCAACAACAGCGCATGGGTCTCGGGAGATCCGGACCGTTTGATCAAACTCACACTCCACGGACTGATGGGTCCCTTCGAGCTCAATGGCAAAAAATACGAAGGCTCCGTGCCGATGACGCCCTTCGGCGGCATACTCAAGGATGAGGAAGTCGCGGCCGTGCTGACATACGTGCGCAACAACTTCGGCAACAAAGGCCCGGCCATCCAAGCGGATCAGGTTAAAAAGGTCCGTGATGCGACCAAAGCCCGCCAAAGCTTCTACACCGTGGATGAGCTGCTCAAGGAGCACCCGATGAAATAACTGGACTGCTCTTCGCTCGCAAAAGCCCGTTGGTCCTTGACCAACGGGCTTTTTGCATCTGGCGTCTAACAGGGCGCATTCATTTCGCGCTTCAAGTCCGCCGCACACCCGGCAAGTGTAAGTGCTAGCTGAAAGGCAAGTGCGTCAACTCTGAGGCTAAGTCTGGAGGAAGCCAGAAGCAAAACACAAAAGCATGAATAAGAACCAGACAAGAAGTACCACGATGAAGATGAGGCGGCACTATCGCGAAGTCCACGCCGTCAAACAAAAACGCCTGCACGCCGCTCCTGACCGCGGCCAACTCTGGAGCCTCCGCGATCTGCGGGTGTGAAGTCGGCGATGGGGGGCCCAACGTCTCGGTTTTTACAGTAAAAGAAAAACCGCGTCTCGCACGGGGGCGGGAACGCGGTGATTCTGAAAGCAAGAAAAAAGGAAAGATCAGTCTTCGGCATTGGCGAAGTCGGAGTGAGCCTCGTTCACGCGTTTGCCACCTTTGTATTCTTTACCGATTTTTTCCACCAAGCCACGTGTGACGAGATTTTGAAGTTTCTCGTAGGCACGCAGACGGAGCATTTCCTCACCGCCAGAGACCGCGTTACGCAGTTTCAGCTTTTCAAATGTTCGCTCGAACAACTCGTTGAAGGGGAAAATTTTGTCCTCCATGAGGACGCTGACGAGTTCATCGGTGACATGATCAGGGAGGCGTCGTGAGAAGCGTGTGCGTTTCGTTGTGGTTGCCATAACGCGCATAGAGTAGCACACCTGCTTGAGAAAGCGAGGGAAAAAATTGACGGATCAACATAGCCCCCGTGGTCTTGTCAAGACTAAATGCTTAACTTTTGCTTACTAAATGATAGGTTTGGGATTCAGTGCAGGCAATACAGGTAGCCATCACGACTGGCGATGTAGGCCTTGCCGTCCCAGACGATGGGAGTGGCATCGAACATTTTTCCCGAGATGCGATCCAAGCGGTTCAATTTGCCAGTAGGAGAGACGTGGTAGAGATCCAGCCCGGAATCGTAGCCGACGAGAATGGTGTTTTCGACAAAAATGGGCGTGGATATGGTGCCGGCGGGGAGCTTGACTTCGTCGAGAACGAGGGGCTGGGCAAGGTCGGCATCAAGGCGGGGCCCACCATTCCGCTCGGAGCCGGTCCTTGTGTGATCGAAGACTCGCAAGGTGCCATCGACACTGACGGCACAGGCCAAGTTCCCTTGTCCAGCGGCGTGTGAGCCGTAGCGCGCATTCAGCGTGACGGAGCCGACGATGCCACCGCGCCACTCGTAAAAGGCTGCATCGGGCCAGGGGAGATACCAGACCACAGCGTCCTTGCCATTTTTCTGCGGGTTGACTTTCATCACGCCTCCTTGCCCGGCGATGAATTGTTTTTCAATGCCCAGCAGCAAGCAGCCGTCGTTGGTGAGCGGCATGGTACTTTCCAAATCGCCGCCCACATCGAGGGTCCAGTAGGTGCGGGTGCTTTTCGTGGATTTGGCATAAATGCGGCCACACCCTGCGGCGACATAGGCGGTGTGGTCTAACAAGGTGGGCGATGATTCGCAGGAAAGTTCATGGCCATAGAGAGGCAGATCGTTTTTGTGATAGAGTTGGCTGACGTGTTCGATACGGGGCAGGTTCCAAAGTCCGTGTTTTTTCGCGTGGAGCGGGTCTGGTGAAAAGATGAGAAATTTGCCGTTTTCCAAGGGGATGGCGGCTTTTTGTCCGACGATGACCGCGGAGGCGTCGCAGTCGCGGCTATTGGAATCGGTGAGCACGGTATCGTGACGCCAAAACTCCCGGCCATCATCGAAGGAGAGTCCGCGCAGCGACCAGGCCTGGTCCTGACGCAGGTTGATTCCGAAGCCATGACGCGAGCCGGTGATGAGCACACGGCGGGTGGCTTCATCGCCGGAACCACGGTCGAAATACGTGGGAGTCCCTTTGATGGAGTCATCGAGTTTTGAGGCCCAGAGCACCCGTCCGGTGGTGGCATCGATTTTCCGCAGGTGATAATCGAGCGAGCCTTGGATCAACACAGGTTTGCCGTTTTCTCGAAACAGGAGCGGTTGCCCTGTCCAACCTGCGCCCGACATGACATTGATGCGGTCTTTGAAAAAGGTTTTGCCTGTGCCGAGATGAGTGCGCCACAGCACTCGCAAGCGCTGGGGGGCGCGGTTGCCATAGTAGTTCCGTTCGAAGCATCCTAGATAGGTGGGCAGGAGTGGCTCGATGTCCGCCGCGAAGGCAGGCAAGTGGAGCGAAAACAAAAGCAGCGCCAGACGTTTCATGATGACGGGGAAAGGATCATGTCCTGAAGGTTGCGGGGCAAGGTGTCGGTGGCGATGAAGGGAGGTCGTTGGTAGTCCTTGTCCATGAAATGCCACCATTCATGAGGCAGGGTGCCGAATCCCGCCGTCCACATGGCTTCCTTGAGGTGACGCATGTTTTCTCTGACTTCGGCGTCGGGATGAGCGAAATCGGAGGCCGCGCGTGCAGAAAAGTCATCGAACCCGGTGGGCACGGCGGCGGGGCTGCCATCAAGGTGAACGAGGCTGACATCCACCGCGCAACCGTGGGAGTGAAGGGAGGGATTGCGGTGGGGATTGGCCACGTAGCGGTCGTCATGTCCGGAAGCATCCCACAAGGCAAGTTGTGTTTCGTGCGGACGGTAAGCATCCCAGATGACCAGGCGGAGCTTGTGCTGGCGGAGCAATGCATTGGCTTGCTTGAGCCGTTTGGCGGTGTGTCGATGCAAGAGGGCGGGGAACTCGGGATGGTACAAGGGGCGTCCGGAAATGTTGCGGGCTTGCTTGTATTGAAGATCGATGACGAGCGATGAGTCGTAGCGCGCGAGATTGACGAGGGGAGTTCCGGATAAATCCATACGCGGGTGGCTCGGGAACAGCGAGTGGCAGGCCACAAGTGCGAGCAAGACCAGAGGAGGTATGACACGGAGCAACATCAGCGGAACATGGGAGGATCACAGAAATGCGCACGATTTCAAGATCCGCGCATGAAAGGAAACGCCCCATGACCACGAGGCCATGGGGCGCGTTGATGATCAAAAGATCAGGCGAGTTCCTGACCGTGGAACGTATTCCAGTCGTCGAGATTGTTCAAATTGACGGCATCGCGAATGGATCCGTCGTCGGCACGTCCGATCGCGTGGCAGATGCTCGCACGGGTTTCATCGGTGTGGATGTAGCCGGTGATGGCGGCATTGAGGGCGGCAATGGATTCGGCATTCAGCTTGGTGGCGTTGGCTTGCACCCAGGCTTCGGTTTGCACGTAGGTGGGCTTGGTGGCGATGAAGGCGAGGAAGGCCTCGCGATCGATGCCGATGCCGTCGAGCACCATTTGATCATAGCCTTGGCCGCAGCCGGGATAATCGGAGTGGAGTTTGCCGGCAGCAGCGAGAGAGGCTTTTTGCCAGAGACGGGGAAGGTGAAGAACACCGAGGGGGCCTGCGGTGCCACTGCTGATGGTGGGAACGATGGATTGACTCATATTGGTTGAAGAGGTGCGAGAGCTTAACCATGGATTTTCACAGGTCAAACAAACTCGTCAAAATGAACGCTCATCCTCAGTTTGTTGGGCAAGTTTGTTTTTCGCGCTTCGGAGGTTTTCTACGGTTTTACTTGCAGTGAGAAAAAATCTCTGTATAGAATCGCCCCCCGCCACATGCATTTTTGGGCGGGATAATTTTTCCCATTATCGCGATGAATCCAGACCGTGCCACACTAAATTTCCTCAACAGCTTTCCTGAGGAGTCCCGCAAGAAGGGTGAGTTATTGCAGAAAGACGGTGCCGTTACGCAGATTTTCGGCAATCACCTGTTCATTCAGGGACGTGTGGAAGATGAGACCGGTGTGCACCGCACCAGCCTGCGTTTGCAGGGCAACCGTTGGTTCGGCAGTTGCACCGCGGAAGATGAGATTGTCTCCGGGGCCTGTCAGTATGCGACCATGATGGAGCGGATGCACCGCGGCGAAGATCTGCCGGAGTCTCCTAACGAATTTGATGACGCGCCGGTGTTGGACTTGATCGAGGACAAGCTCGGTCGCGAGCTGGATGACAAAGAGGCGGACTTCGTGACAAAAATCGAGAAACGCTACCGCCGCTATGTGATCGAGGGCGAGGTGCATGATCACGATATGGTGCGCATTTCTCCCCGCTGGGAAATCACGAGCTATGAGCCCTTGGAGCTATGGCCCATGCCGCCCAGTGACATCCTGGAATTCTGGAACTACATCGCCTACGCTTTTTACAAGAAAAAGCTGCCCTATCCCGAGTTCATGAACGTCATCACCGATCTGGAATCGGTGCAGAAAAAAATGGCGGAGTGGGAGCAGGAGCGCGAGGTGGCTTCATGGTATGAGCGCATCGAGCGAGTCAACGAACGCCCGCCGACCGAGCCTCCTTTTGAGGCGGAAGTGCGTCTGGTGGCGACCATCAACGAGGCTCGCATCGAGCTGCGTGAAAAAGGCGGCGAGTGGCTGCAACTGCGCGAAAAGGCGGACATCGAACGCTACTCCGCTCTCTACATGGAAGCGGCGATGCGCCTTGATCCCTCCAGCCAGATTCTGTGGGAGCACTTTCTTTCTTACTATCGCAAGGAAGGCGATGCCCTGTTTGACTTCGACCAAGAAGAGAGTTGCCGCTTCATGAACCGACTGTTCCGCCAGCCGGCGCTGAAAGGCTATCTCGTCAATCTCGACGAGAAACATTTCAAAGTGGTGGATGATCCGCTGCGCTGGAAGTGCGAAGATGATCCTTTCGATACCAGCAACTTCGCCTTGCAACTTGTGACAGCCGGGGGAGAAAACGTATCCCACTCTGTGCGCTTGTTGCCGGGTCGTGTCGAGCTTTACCAATCCGACGAAACCGTTTTCCCCGGCCCGCCACGCTGGCTGAACGAGACGGAAATCATGCCGCGCTATTACATTCCCAAGCGCGTGATCGACTCGCTGGAAGGTGTGGAATTCCTGCGTAAGATCGGTGCCTCGTTGCCCGAGTCGCTCACCAAGCGCGTTGTTGACCTCGAGCTCAAGCCCAAGCTGGAACTCAAGCTCGTGGCCGGCCTGACCTCCGCGGAAACCGAGCACCTGGTGGTGGATGTCACCGCGTTGGAAACCAAAGGCCGCCGCACCGAGCGCCTCAGCAAGGAAGGCTGGGAACTGGTGGAACAGCAGGTGGTGAAAGGCAAGCAGCTCATGCGCTTTGCCCGCGAGGACCTACATTGCGTGCCGAAGTTGTTAGAAGAAATGTCGCTCACCTATGACGACAAGCTTGTCTCGTTCAAGACACGCCTCACAAAGAATTTCCCGGAAAAATTCGCCGATTGGGTGCGCTCGATGCCGCCGCAAGTGGAGTTGGATATCGATGCCCGTCTCAAGACCATTCTCAATGACCCTGTCAGCGCCGCTGTGCGCTTCGAAGTGGTGAACCAGGAAATCGACTGGTTCGACCTGCGCATCGTCATCGATGTGGAAGGCGTGAATCTATCGAAAGCGCAAATCCGTCAGCTCGTCGCCGCGCGTGGTGGCTACGTGCGCATGGAAGACGGCTCGTGGATGCGTCTCGAAATCAAGCTCGATCCGGAACAGCGCGATGCCGTCACCCGTCTCGGTCTCGATCCCTTCGACCTCTCAGGTGAAACGCACCGCATGCACGCCCTCCAGCTCGCCGATCCGAAAGCGGCGGACGTGTTTGATCCGAAGGCCTGGAAAAAAATCAAGGACCGCGCGAACGACATTGTCATCGAAGTGGATGCCGAGTTGCCGCCCAATCTCAACGCCACGCTGCGTCCCTATCAGGTCGAAGGTTTCCGTTTCCTCGCCTACCTGGCGACGAACAACTTCGGTGGTATCCTCGCCGACGACATGGGCTTGGGTAAAACGATCCAGTCGCTCACCTATGTGCTCTGGCTGCGGAACGAGGCGGTGAAGAAAAAGGCCAAGAAAAAGCCGGTGCTCATCGTCTGTCCGAAGTCGGTTCTCGATGTGTGGGTCACGGAGGCGCACAAGTTTGCCCCCGAGCTCAACGTCAAGATTCTGCGCAACCGCGACGACATCGATCTCGACTACTACCAAAACACGCTCGACATGTTGGTGATGAACTACGCCCAGCTTCGTGTCTGCGGCGAGTTGCTCAACAAGATCCAGTGGCTCACCGTCATTCTCGACGAAGGCCAGCAAATCAAGAACCCGGACTCGAAAGCCGCCAAGGCCGCGCGCGAGCTGGATGCCGGCAACCGCCTGGTCCTCACCGGTACTCCGATCGAGAACCGCCTGATGGACATGTGGTCGCTGATGGCCTTCGCCATGCCCGGCGTGCTCGGCTCGCGTGCCTACTTCAAAAAACGCTTCGACAAACGCAAAGACCCCGGCAGTCAACAACGCCTTGCCGCTCGTCTGCGTCCCTTCCTCATTCGTCGGACCAAGTCGCAAGTGGCGCAGGACCTGCCACCACGGACCGAGGAGGAAGTTTACTCGAAAATGGAAGGCGTGCAGCTCGAGCTCTATCGCGCCGAGCTCAAGCGCATCCAGAAAGCCCTGCTCGGCATGGATTCCGACGAAGCGGTCAAGAAGAACTCCTTCGCGATCCTGCAAGGCCTCATGCGCCTGCGTCAGATCTGCTGTCACCCCGGCCTCATCGATCCGAAGTATCTCAAGGAGGAGAGCGCGAAAATGGAGTCGCTGTTCTACCTGCTCGATCAGCTTCACGAAGAAGGCCACAAGGTGCTGGTGTTCTCGCAGTTCGTCTCCATGCTCGACCTCATCAAGGCGCGCCTCGAGACAGACAGCCGTCCCTACAACTACCTCACCGGTCAGACCAAGGATCGTAAGGGCGAGATCGAAAAATTCCAGACCACCAAGGAGCCCAGTGTGTTCCTGCTCTCGCTCAAAGCGGGTGGTGCCGGTCTGAACCTGACCTCTGCCTCTTACGTCATCCTTTACGATCCCTGGTGGAACCCTGCTGTGGAAAATCAGGCCATCGACCGAACCCACCGGATCGGCCAGAAGAACAAGGTTATCGCCTACCGACTTCTCACCCGCGATACGGTGGAAGAGAAAATCCGCATCCTGCAGCATCAGAAAACACAGTTGGTCATCAACGTGCTCGGCGACGAGGGCTTTGCCACCAACCTCGGTCTGGACGACCTCGCCTTCATCCTCAACCACGGTGGTGAAGAGGATGAACCCGCGCCGCCGCCCGATGACGAGGATGACGATGATTGATCTTCATACTACGTCGGTCGCCTTCGGGCGGCCGCTAGCTGATGTGGAAAGCTGCGAGAAATCGCAGCTTTCCTTTTTTATGGGGGGAACGCTTGTTGCGCTACGGAAAGCTGCCAGGCCGCAAGCCAAGCGGTGATGACGGACCGCAATCGAGAGCCTACAGCGGAAAATGCTACGCGAAGCGATTCACGATCATTTCACCGTCACGGCGACTTGTCCTTTCACCGCGTCTTTGAGGATCAGGCGTCCGCGCACCATCTCCGCCTCCACCGCTTTGCCAGCGATGTAGGCCTTTTGGCCGTTGGTGGCAGGGAGATCCACGGTGGCGCTGACCCCCTCGGGAAGCGAGATGTTCCAGATGCCCTTGGCTTTCTCCCACTTCACTTCCACAGGACCGCGGTGCGAGGGGATTTTCGACGAGATTTTCGTGAGTGCGGCCGGCTGCGGTTGGATCAGAATTTTCGACCATCCGGCTTCCAGCGGGCGAACGCCTGTGATGTAGCGCGGCAGGATATTCGCCGGGGCGGCGCCCCAGGCATGGTTCCAGTCCTGGTTCGGTTTGTATTTGTTGTCCCACGCCTCCCAGGTGATGGTGGTGCCGCTCTTGAGCATGTGTTTCCAACTGCGGTCGCCATCGGCAAGCATCAGTTCCATGGCGGCCGCTGCCTCACCGTTTTCATACAGCCCCTCCAGCAGGTATTGGGCCGCATAGACCGAGCACCTCATGCCGCGTTTTTTGATGAACTCGATCACCTTGCCTTTGCGTTCCTCGGGCACCAGTCCGAAGGCCAGGGGAAAGAGGTTGGCGTGCAGAGAGCTGTGTTTTGTGCTTTCGCCATCAGTGTAGAGACCTGTGGCGGGATTGAACAATTTTTGTTGGAATGCGTCGTAGGCTTTCTGAAATTGCCCGGCGTAGGCCTTGGCGTCTTCCGTTTTTCCGGCAGCCGCTGACATTTCCGCCATGATCTGTGTGGCGCGGAGGTGAAAGGCATTGACGACGGTGTTCACGGGTGTGAAGACGAAGCCATCGCGTTCGTCCTTGGGCCAGTCCACGATGTCATCGCGTTTGATCTGTTTGTCGTTGCTGACCAGAAGGCCATCCTCGCGAGCGCGTTCACCCAGGGTCTTCGGCTTGAGGGAATCCAGGCGCTGGCTCATCCATTCCTTGTCTCCCGTGAACATCCAGTCGGCATGCACCATGAAGATCAAATGCGGTGCCCACTCGCTGGGCCAGGTCGGTTGTTTCATCAAGTGGTCGAAAGTATCACGCGCCATCTGCGGGTCCGGGTCGCAGGTGTAGTGACTGAGCTGGTTGAGATAGGCATCCGCCTCGTAGGGGATGCGCTCGCGATCGCCATCGACATAGACGCCGGCAAACGTCGTGGCTTTGATCGAGTAGCGGCAGAGTTCCCAGATTTGATCAAGAGTGGTGTCCGATGAAGCAAAGGCCGCGGCATCGTCCTGCCAAGTGCTGGCAAAGGCGGCATTGCGGCGGATGTGGGCGGCGGTGAAATTTCCTTTCCAGCCTTCGATTTCTACCCAGCGGAATGGCAGCACCACGCCCCACTCCTTGGGCGTCAGAATGGCGGCGGGCAGGGTGGTGTTGCGTTTGTCTGCTGCCGGGGCGACGCGGGTTTTTTCCCCTTGGGCAGTGCTCTGGGTCTGGGCGTAGCGGATGGTGCCGCCGGGTTGGCGATTGATCCGCCCGGCTTTCGATGCTTCGCCGAAATGCACGGTGATGGTTTGCGTCTCGCTGAGTTGCAACAGATCGATGTTACCGAATGCCACCTTGCCGAAATCGATGAGGATGGTGCCATCCGGGAGTTTTTTCACGGCAACGGGTTCCTGTGTGACGAGGTGGGTGGGTGCCGCCGAGGCGGTGAAGGTGAGGCAGAAGATGCCAAGGCAAAGGAATGGTTTCATAGGTGGAAGATGCGTTTATTCAAAATCAAAGGATTGCGGGCGCTTGGGGCGCAAGGGAGAACGGCCGCTGTGTGCCTGACGTATAGGGTCGAAGAGCGCGTCCATGCCATGCGATTTGATGTCATACACCGCGGAGAGAAGCTCACCGAGCCTGTCCTTGGGAAATCCGCGTTCCTTGAACCAAGCCAGGTATTCCACGGGCAGGTCGCAGATCCACACGCCGTGCGGCGGGCATTGCTTGGGGCCGAATTTTCCATAGGGCATGCGCATGGCGCCAATGTCCGCCAGCAAGCGGCGGAAATCGTCGCGGTCGATGCTCGTCAGTTCCATGACGGTGATGCTAGCAAATGCGCCGCGGAAATCAATCCACTTGCGCGTGTTGGGGAAATGTGGATGCTGGGCGGGTGCTTTCCGCCAGTGCCATCATTACGGCTGTGTTGCCGGCTTATCTTCTCATTGTGTTGGGAGTGGTGCTGCGTAAGGCTCGGATTCTGCGCCCGGAGCACGATGAGCCTCTGATGCATGCGGTCTATCAGATCATGTATCCTTGTTTCATTCTCGATAAAATTCTCGGCAGTGAGTCGCTGGTGCAAGGCTCGGTGGTGGGCTGGAGTCTGTGCATCGGGTTCAGTGAACTCTTGCTGGGTATGGCGGTGGGCATGGTGGCGGGGCGATGGATTCAATTGCAAAAAGGTGCGGGACTGCGGACTTTCGCGTTCTCGGTGGGGATTCAAAATTTCGGGTTTACCGCGATTCCGATTGTGCAGGCGCTTTACGGCGCGGCGGCAGTATCCGTGCTCATGGTGCACAACCTCGGCGTCGAGCTGTCGATCTGGACCTTCGGGGTGATGGTGATGTCGAACGAAAAGCAGATTCCCTGGAAAAAGCTGATCAACGGCCCGGCGGTATCGGTGGTGGTGGGTTTGTTGCTGGTGGCACTCGGCTTGGACCGCTACTTCGTGGGGCCGGGGCGTGAGATGATGAAATGGCTGGGCAGCGGTGCGTTTCCGTTAGCCTTGCTGGTGACCGGTGCCATCATGATCGACATGGTGGCCGTCGAACGTCCCTCGCTGCGCATCGCACTGTGCGGCACCTTGCTGCGACTGGGGGTGATTCCTCTGATCATTTTGTCCGCAGCGAAGTTCCTGCCGCTGGCGCTGGAGCTGAAACAAGTGCTGATCGTGCAGGCGGCGATGCCGGCGGCCATGTCGCCTTTGCTGATTGCCAAACTCTACGGCGGCAGGCCGGGCATTTCGGCGCAGATCATCGTGGTGACCACGGCGATCAGCCTGCTGACCTTGCCGGCGGTGATCGCCTTCGGCATCCGCTGGGTGCTGGGATGATGGCTAGCGGATCTCCACCGAGCTGCCCGGGCTGATGAGCTGGGGCAGGCGGATGGCATCCCAGTTTGCGAGGCGGATGCACCCAGCGGACTGGGCGCGGCCAATCGTTTCCGGGTCCGCGGTGCCGTGGAGGCCGATGCCGGATTTGTTGAGACCGCACCAGATCACGCCCACGGGACTGTTGGGTCCGGAGGGGAGATCGAAGATTTTTGAGGGATCCTTGCTGCGTTTTCCTGTCTCTAACAAAAGTTTGTCATAGCGCCAGGTGGGGAATTCCACCGCGGTGCGCACTTCCCACATGCCGTAGTGGATGAACTGCGGTTTGCCGGGGGTGATGGGAAAGGAGGCGATGAGGGAGCGGTTGGCCACCGGTTTGGCAGGAGCGGCGGCCTCGTCTTCCACGACTACAAGTGCCACGGGTGCGGCTTCGAAAATCCTCACTTGGTTGCGTTTGGTATCCACCACCACATGCCGCTGGGCTTTTGCCTCATCGCGCATGTGCTGGATGCCCGCGATGTTTTCGATTTCAAAGGGCCGCACGTTCGGCACCACGACCTGTTGGCCGGCCTGGAGTCCGTAGATTTTCTTGGCACTGTTGATCTCGATGAGGAAATCGACATCGGTGTGGTAACGCTCCGCCATCAGCTCGCCGACGCTGCGATAGCTGAGACGTTTCGCTTTGGATTGCTGGATGCGGTCGTTGGAGAGCTTGGGATTCACCCACTTTTCCGTGAGCGGCGGCACGGTGACGGTGATGAGCGGCGTGGGCACGGCTTTTTGGGCGGCGGCCAGGGCGGCGGACCAGTCTTTGTGCGTGTGACCGTGGACTTCATTCCACGACATCACGGCGTGCTCGGTGAAGAGTCCGGGTTTGCCATCGATCACTCCGGGTCCGAAGTTTTGTTGATCCAGGAAAATCTGCAAACGTATAGCATCGAGTCCGCTGGGTTTGCCTTGCAGCGCTGCATCGCTTTCCAGCGGTTTGGCCAGAGGCACGGACTCCGGGTCGAGCAGCGGCACGGCGCGAATGATGTTAGGTTTGACCAAGATGGCACGCTGCGGCTTTGCTGGCACCGCAGGGTCTTGCGCCATCAGAGAGCTGGTGAAACAGCAGAGGAACAGGCCGGATAAGAGCTTCATGACAGGGAAACGGAGTCGTTCGACGAAAATGCTTGAAGTTTTCCGGCAATCGATGCGGGCACGATCGCTTCGATCAGCACATCGTTGTCTTCGTAGTTGGTGGAGATCACTTTGGCATCGCGATGAAGCAGGTTGAGCAAATCGCCGCGGGCCTGGGGGATGCGGAAGGCTTGCTTGCTGATGCGGTCCGCCAGGGCCTCGCAGCAAAGTTGCAGCAGGGCATCCAGGTTTTCCCCCTGCGCTGCCGAGGTGAAGATGGCACCGGGGTAGCGATTTTCTAAGAGCAAACGCTGCACCGGATCATCGAGCAGATCGGATTTGTTGAGGATGGTGATGATTTTTTTGTCACCGGCTCCGAGTTCTTCCAGTACTTCCAGCGTGGTGTCGTAGAGGCGATCGATCTCCGGCGAGGAGCAGTCAAGCACGTGGATGAGGAAATCCGCGAGTATAGCTTCCTCCAGCGTGGCCTTGAAGGCCTCGACGAGGCGGTGGGGCAGATTGCGCACGAAACCCACGGTATCGGTAAGGAGCAGCGATTGGCCATCGGGCAGATCGATGCGGCGGGTGGTGGTGTCCAGCGTGGCGAAGAGCATGTCCTTGGCCAGCACCTCCGAGCCGGAGAGTTTGTTGAGCAGGGTGGATTTGCCGGAATTGGTGTAGCCGACGATGGCCGCGTGCGCGGTGCCGAGTTTTTCGCGCTCCTTGCGCTGGGTTTTGCGCTGGCTGCGCACGTCTTCCAGTTCGCGCTTGAGGCGATCGATGCGGGTGTAGGCCAGCCGGCGGTCCACTTCGATCTGTTTCTCGCCCATGCCGCGGTTGGCCGCGCCGCCGCCGCTGCTGCCACCGCCGCCCTCGCGGTCGAGGTGACCCCACATCCGTGCCATGCGCGGCAGGGCATACTGCATGCGGGCGAGGTCCACCTGGATGCGCGCCTCGCGGGTGTGGGCGCGTTTGTTGAAGATATCGAGAATCACCTCCTCGCGATCGATCACCGCGATGTCACCGAGTTTCTCCCATGCACGCTGCTGCGCCGGGGCGAGGCCGTTGTCGAAAATGATCACATCGCATTCGTAGGCGCGGGCCAGATCGACGATTTCCTGCGCTTTGCCAGTGCCGCACAGGTATTGCTTGTGCATGTCACGACTGCGATACAGCACACTGTGCACGATGCCGATGCCCAGCGTTTCCACCAGTTCATGCAACTCCTCCAGCAGCGAGGCGGCTTCATCCTCCTCGCGCGGGTCAAAGTAAATGCTGACGAGCATGGCGCGCTCGACCATTTCAGGGCGTTCTCGAACTTCAAACATCGGGTGGAACAACGCTAGCAGAAAACCCCGCGCTTGCCACGCGAAATCTTCACCATCACCAGGCGGCGCCGTCCCGCCTCCGCCATGGAGGGGAAATTATTTTACGGCGAAATCTTGACCGGGTGGAGAAAGGCGGGTATGGGAAGCGCGTCTTATGAAAGCACCCATTACTGTTTCTGTTACTGGAGCCGCTGGCCAGATTGGCTATGCCTTGTTGTTTCGCATCGCGTCGGGCTCGGTTTTCGGACCGGATCAGCCGGTGAATTTGCGCTTGATCGAGATCGAGCCCGCGCTGCCTGCTCTTGAAGGGGTGGTGATGGAGCTGGATGACTGCGCGTTTCCGCTGCTGAACGAGGTGGTGCCTACGGCGGACTTGAACGAAGGTTTCCGCAACACGAACTGGGCGTTGCTGGTGGGTTCCGTGCCCCGTAAAGCGGGGATGGAGCGCGGCGATTTGCTGGGCATCAACGGCAAGATTTTCACGGGTCAGGGCAAGGCGATCGCTCGCAACGCGGCGAAAGACGTGCGCGTGCTGGTGGTGGGAAATCCCTGCAACACCAACGCGCTGATCGCCATGAACAACGCCGATGGTGTGCCGAACGACCGTTTCTTCGCAATGACGCGTCTTGATGAAAACCGTGCCAAGAGCCAGTTGGCGAAAAAGGCAGCGGTGCATCAATCCAAGGTGACCAACATGTGCATCTGGGGCAACCACTCGGCGACGCAATACCCGGATTTCACGAATGCCAAAATCAACGGGCGTCCGGTGACGGACGTGATTTCCCATGTGGAGTGGCTCAAGGGTGAGTTCATTTCCACCGTGCAACAACGCGGTGCGGCGATCATCAAGGCGCGCGGTGCTTCTTCCGCCGCTTCCGCAGCCAACGCGGCACTCGACACCGTGAAGAGCCTGATTACACCGACTCCTGCTGGCGACTGGCACAGCGTGGCGGTCTGCTCGGACGGTTCCTACGGCATTGAAAAAGGTCTGATGGCCTCCATGCCGATCCGCACGATTGAAAATGGCAAGTGGGAAGTGGTGCAAGGTGTGCCGGTGGATGCCTTCAGTCAGGAAAAAATCGATCTCAGCATCAATGAGCTGAAAGAGGAGCGCGATGCGGTGAAAGACCTGTTGCCGAAGTAATCCTTGCGAAACATCTCAGAAAGCCGCTGCCTGACCGCAGCGGCTTTTTTTGTGGTCGGGAGCGGGTTTGTGGTGCGTTGGTCGGACGGGAAGTAGCGGAATGCAGCGTTAGATCGAGTTTTCTGCACCAAGCTGCCGTGGGTAGTGGTAGCACTGAAGCTCCGGGCTATTTGGCTTTTTTGCGGTCGGTTTTCACTCCTTTTTGCATCATGTCGCCAATGAGTTCGCCAACGAGGGGGTTGGGAAAACGGCGGCTGGGAGTGATGGCGTGGAATGTTTCGCGGATTTCGGGGATCTGGTGGGTGACGACGAGGGTGCCGTTTTTGATTTCATCGCGGACCACCACCGGAGGGACCAGGGCGAGGCCTTTTCCTTGGCGGGCGAGCAGACGGAGCATGGCCATGTCATCGACCTCGGCCAGGATGAGCGGGCGCACGGAAGCGGAGGCGAGGATGCGGTCGAAACCAGCGCGGATGTTGCTGGCGTGGCCGGGCAGGACCAGGGGGATGTTGGCAAAGTCATCGGGGAAGCGCAGGCGTTTGCTTTTCCATTCCGGCGCGCCAACGAGGGCGATGGATTGATCGGCGAGGCGGTGGCTGTGCCAGGGGCGCTGGGCATCGCGGTGGACGGCATCGTTGCTGAGCACGAGGTCGATTTCATGCGTTTGCAGGGCGACGAGCAACTCGGACAACGAGCCGGAGCGGAGCACGAGTTCCACTTCCGAGCGATTGAGGATGGGGGAGACGAATTCGAGGAGGAAATTCCGCGAGAGCGTGGCGACAGCCCCCATGCGCAGGACCTGGCGGGCGGTACCCACGCGGTGGCTCATGACGTCCATGAGTTCCTCGCCGGCGCGGCCGATGGCATCGGCGTAATCGAGCGCCAGTCTTCCGGCTTCCGTGAGTTCCAGTCCGCCGTGTTTGCGATCGAAGAGAGGATGGCCGAGGCTTTCTTCCAGTTGTTTCAATTGCACGCTGAGGGCAGGTGGGGAGAGGTTGAGCTTTTTCGCGGCGCGGGTGAGATTGAGTTCGCCGGCGATGACGCGGAAGTAGCGCAGGTGATGGTAGTTGAGGAAATCCATGGCGTTTTTATGCGTTAAGTAAAAATTAACGTAAAGATAAAAAACATGTCATTCCATGAAACGTGGTTTTGGCTATGATGAGCACGATGACAATGTCCGACCTGATGACTCCCTTGTTGATTCCGTTGATGCCATTTCTCGCCGGGCTGGTGGCGAGGGGCTTGCCTGAGAAGGCGGGGCGTGTGGTGCCGGTGATGGCAGCGGCTGCCTGCATGACGGCGCTGTGTTTGCTGACGGCGGGATGGTCCGGCGGCGGGTGGGTGAAGATGGACACGCTGTCCGCGGTGATGGTGGTGTTGGTTTCGTTTCTCGGTGCGGTGGTGACGAGATTCGCAGCGCGCTATCTGGAGGGTGATGCGGCGCGCGGACGGTTCCTGTCCTGGATGAGTCTGACGCTGGCCTCCGTGCTGACGCTGGTGATGGCGAATCATTTGCTGTTGTTGCTGGGGGCCTGGGTGCTGACTAGTTTGTTCTTGCATCGCTTGCTGTTGCACCGGCCGGATCGGGCGGGTGCGGTGTTTGCGGCGAGGAAGAAGTTTGTGTTCAGTCGTTTGGCGGAAGTGTTGATGTTGATCGCGGTGGTGATGCTGTATCGCGGACATGGCACTTGGTTCATCGATGAACTGGCGGCTTCGGTGGCGGCGGGGAACCGGCAGGGATTGCCGGCGGCGGCGTTGTTGTTAGCGGTGTGTGCGATGCTGAAATCCGCGCAATTTCCTTTCCATAGCTGGTTGCCGGATACGATGGATACGCCCACACCGGTCTCGGCCTTCATGCATGCGGGCATCATCAATGGCGGAGGGTTTCTGATTTTGCGCTTGTCTCCGGTGTTTGCTGCGGCACCGATCGCGCTGCATCTGCTGATGGTGGTGGGCTCGATCACGGCGGCGTTTGGCGCGATAGTGATGTTGGTGCAGCCGGGGGTGAAGAGGTCTCTGGCGTTTTCCACGATTGCACAGATGGGCTTCATGATGATTCAGTGTGGTCTGGGAGCGTGGGGCCTGGCCTTGTTGCACTTGGTGGCGCACTCGCTTTACAAAGCGCATGCCTTCTTGCATGCCGGATCCACCATCGGTGCCACGCCGCGGGCTGCGGTGCCTCTGGCGAGTCCCGCGCTGGGGCTGGGCTTGCTGGCTGGACTGAGCATGGTGACCATCGCGATCACCTTGGTGCCGGGTATGGCGGCGCATGCGGCAGCGGTGCCGCTGGTGTTTCATTGGATTCTGGCGCTGGCGCTGGCCTATGGCATCGGGCGTGCGTGGTCGGCCTATCGCGGCAGTCTGTGGCGGGCGCTGTTGGCGGCGGCGGGCACAGTGGCGGCGGCGATGTTGTTGCATCTGGTCTCCGGCAAGATGCTGGAGGGTTATGTGGTGCATCAAGCGCCTGTGTGGCTGTCGGCATGGGTGGCCTGCGTTTTCACGGCATTGTTTTTCTTCCAGTCGCTGCTGTGGCGAGCCTCGCAGTATCCGCTGGGGCGCAAGCTCTACATTCATGCGCTCAACGGTTTCTACGTCGGCACTCTGGCCAATCGTTTGTTAGGCCGTCTGTGGCCCTCCCGCTCGCTTTCCTGAATCACCCCACCTATCCCCATACTTCTTATGAACACTATACTCGAATCCACCGCATCGGTTTCCACGGACCATCTTCACCACGCCATCGCCGAGGCGTTGGAGCGCGTGCCGCCGCTGTGGCCGCTGGAGCATTTCGTGGCCGTGAATCCTTTTCTCGGTCTGGTGAACAAACCCTTTTCCGAGGCCTCTGCGATTTTGCGCCGCACGCTGGGCAAGGCACCGGTGCAAACGCCGCAGGAATATCTGGCCGCCTGGCAGGAGGGGCGCATCAGTGCCGACGATCTTGCGCATGTGAGCCATGGCAGGTGGACCGCGCTGCAATTGTTAGAAGTGCTGCGCTCGGCGGTGGACCAGCCTCTGAGCCGCATGGTGATGAGTTTCGCGGATTTGTTAGATGATACACTGCCTCATGCGCACTGGTCTGGATTCATCGCCGAGGAGATCGCGAAGTGGTGTGCGGTGCATTACGACCGGAACCAAACGACGTGGAATTCGCCATGGCGCGGCATGGGCTTGTGGACTGCGTGGAAAAGTGCGGCGGTGCATGATCGCAAGCCGGAGACGTTCGGCTTGAAAGGCTTTCGTGCCTTTGTCCGTGGATTGCCGGATGATGCGAATGAGGTGATCGCGCAGTGCATGGGACAGATGGCTCCCCGTGGGGTGAAAGCTGAGGATTTTCTGCACCGGCAGCTTTCGAACATCGCGGGCTGGGCGGGTTACGTACGGTATCTGGTGAGGGAAGCGGAAATGCGCGGTCGCCCGGATGCTTCGTTGAAAGAGTTGTTGGCGATACGTCTGGCCTATGATGCCGCGTTGCATGCGGCGCATCAGGGGGACTCGCAGATTGTGGCATCGTGGCGGAGCCTGCGGGTGAAAGCTGAATGCACGGAATTGGATGAAGTTTTGGCTCGTTGGCAGAGTGCCTATGAGGCGGGTTACCAGCGGAAACTGGCGAACGCGCTGGTGGAGCAGCCTGGTGGGTCGGCTCCGGCACGGCCTCCGGTGCAGGCGGTGTTTTGCATCGATGTACGATCGGAGATCGTACGGCGCCACTTGGAAACGGCGTTGCCAGGTGTGCAGACGCTGGGTTTTGCGGGCTTTTTCGGGTTTCCGGTGGCCCACCAGAAGGCGCACGCTTGTCAGCCAGCGTCGCGTTGCCCGGTTCTGCTGGTGCCGCCCGTGGTGAGCCGCGAAGCCCGGCCCGCGACGGCGGAACGCGACAAGGCTGAACGCGGGGCGTGGAAGGCATTTCAGAACTCGGCAACGTCGTGCTTCAGTTTTGTCGAGTCCTACGGGTTGACCTTCTTCGCCGATCTGCTGAAACGGCGTGGCAAAGGTGTGGTTGCGGAAGATCCCGTGCCGATGATGGAGGGGGTGAGCTCCGAGCAGTTGGCGGGCATGGCGGAGGGTGCGCTGCGGGGCATGAGTCTCACCGGCAACTTCGCGCGCCTGGTCATGATCTGCGGCCATGGCAGCCACAGTGCGAACAATCCCTATGCTTCATCGTTGGATTGTGGTGCTTGTGGTGGTCACGGTGGTGAGGTCAACGCCCGTCTGGCGGCGAGCACCTTCAATCAACCGGAGGTGCGCAAGATTCTGGCGCAGCGGGGCATCGTCATTCCCGAGGACACGCATTTCATTGCGGCGCGGCATGATACCTTGAGCGATGATTTTGCGATGTTCGATGTTTCCATCGTCCCGGCCACTCATCTGAATGAACTCGCAGAGCTGGAGGCTGCTCTGGAGAGGGTGGGGGAGAAATCGCGGGCTGAACGGGCGGCTCGG
>ERZ1066127.58-NODE-58-length-75039-cov-11.716353_pt1 | contig 75039 bp, 71 predicted proteins | sample MGYA00382774_ERZ1066127 | MGnify/ENA primary metagenome ERZ1066127 (study PRJEB33369, sample SAMEA5778357) | biofilm metagenome | biome: Industrial cooling water; feature: Water cooling tower basin; material: Biofilm | place: United Arab Emirates | collected...
CCGAAGCATTGGAAACGAGCTACGACCAATTGGTGTCGCTGCAACTCGACAAACGACTCGCGGCCGTATCGGAGCTATTGCAGTCGCACGTGCTCACCGACCTGCCGCTCGAAATGTTTGGGGTAGAACCCGCCAGTTTGTTGGAACTGCTGGCCGGAGCGCCCACCAAACTCAGCGCTTTCATCAGTACCCTCATCGAAATTGGCAGGAACTACGGCTTGGGTTTCGAAGGATTTTATTTTGCGGTATTGCGCTCGTTTCAAGAGATGCACGACAATTATTTCGCCGATCTCGAAGATGCCGCCGCTGCCTTTGCCCAAACCCACCGCTTGCAGCCGCCGCTCAAGCCCGAACTGCTCAGTGCCTTGCTTGAAAAAACGTACGGTTACACCATTTCCTATACCGATTTCAGCGATCAGCCGGCTTTGCAGCAATTGCGCTCATTGACTTTGCCCGGCAAATCGCCACAACTGCTGCTGCACCAAAGGCTCGATGCCGACCAGCGCTCTTTTGCCTTGGGTCGTGAATTGGGCTATAATTTTGTAGGCCTGTCAGACAGGACATATACGGCTACCTGGATTGAGGTAAACAACTTCGAACAAGTGCTCAACAATTTCAGGGCATCTTATTTTTCGAGCGCCCTGCTGCTGCCAGCCGACCGTTTGGAAAAAGACTTGCAGCAATTTTTCGAGCAAAAACAGTTCGATCCGCTTTTTTTACCGAGGCTCATGCAAAGCTATGGCGTATCGGCAGAGACCTTGATGCACCGCATGACCTCGCTCTTGCCTGCGCGTTTTGGCATTGGCGAGTTGTTTTTCTTGCGTTTCGAAAAGGTAGATACCTCCGAAGAATATGTGCTCACCAAAGAGCTGCATTTAAACGGACAGCACAACCCGCACGCCACGGTGCTCAACGAACATTACTGCCGCCGTTGGTTGTCGCTCACCGCCATCAACCAGCTGCGGGCCGAGGGCAAGGACTTGTTGTGTGCCGCCCAGCAGTCGCATTACGTCGATAGCGACAACCAGTACTTGCTCATCACCATAGCCACACCCGCATCGGCCTGGCAACCCACCGATGGCAGTGTGAGCATTGGCTTGCGCTTGAATGCTGCGCTCAAACGGAAAATCCGCTTTTGGAACGATCCGGCCATGCGCATCCGCACAGTGGGCGAAACCTGCGAACGTTGCCCCTTGGTCGATTGTGAGTCGCGTGCAGCAGCTCCACGCGTGGTACAACAGCGCCAAAAAACTGCTGCCATGAAGCAAGCCGTAGCCAATCTGCTTCTCAAAAACAAACAGGCGCAAGGATGAAGCACCGTTTTGCCACTTTCCGCCAATTTGCCGAAGACCTCTTGCCACACGAATACCTGCTGCTGCAAGGCCAGGCCCGTTTTGAGGACGAAGAAAACCGGTATTTGCTGCGGCAATTGGGCGAAATATGTGTGCACCGGCGCGAGGTCGATTTCCGCGAAGACATCGACAAACGTAAATACTCAGCCCTCATCAGCTGGGCCCGCAAGCGCCTCGACCGGCTCGATGCCGATCGGCATTTTGAGCAGCTGAACGAATTGCACCGCCGCATCATGACCGATCAAATTACGCCCGAAGACGAAAAGGCGCTTTTGGCATTGTGTAACGAAGTGCAGCCCGATTTTTACTTCAGCCGCCTGTACCACCTGCTGCTCGATTTCAGGCAGTTTTTGCAAATCCGCTTGCGTCACCGCGAGCATGGGCTGGTTGATGCCTTTTTAAAGAAATACGAAGACTTGTACCGCTACGGGCGCCAAACACTCGAGGCATTGCACGATGTAACCGAGCAGATTACCCACCAATACACCACTGGCAAAGCGGTAGATGCCGACAAAACCTTGGCCTTGGCAAGGTGGTTTCAAGACGAAAAGCTCGATGGCTTCAGTCGGTACAACGCCCTCGTGCGACTCACCTTCATTTACTACAACCAGCGGAGTTACAACGAACTGCTGCCACTCTACGAACAATTCGAAAAGTGGCTGGTTGAAGGCAAGTTTTATGCGCGCCGCATTTTGGTGAATTATTATGGCAACCGCCTGTTGATGCACTCGCACCTCGACCAATTGGTGGAAGCCGAGCGGTATGGCCGCTTGAGCTTGCGGGTGCACACCACCGACTACCTGCATTACCTCAACAACCTGGCGGCGGTACTGCACCGGGCAGGCAAAGCGGCAGAAGCCTTGGTGCTCTTGCGGAACGGCTTTGCCGAGGTGAAGCAAACCACCAACTTCCACAACCGCACCGGCTTTGTGGCCATCTACCTGCGTTGTTTGAATGCCTGCGGCAAAGCCCGGGAGGCTGAACAATACGCCGAAACTTTTTTGGGGGCCTTCCGCGAGGCGGTTTTCCAACACCGCTGGCATCCGTTTTTCAGTGCGTATTTGCAAGCATTGGCCCAACAGCAGAAGTTTGCCAAACTCATACGCGTGGTCAAGCTCAATAAACTGTTGCCTCTCGACGAAGGATACCGCAGCAGGGCGAGCTATTTGCCCATCATTCCATGGTTGTATGCCCTTGCCGCTTACCGCGAAACCCAACTTGATGAAAAGGAAGTGCTCAGCAAGTTGAAATCGGACTTGGCTCAATTGCATGCCGATGCACACAGGCGGCAGCAGCTGCTGGCATGGTGCGACGAATGGAAAAGTTTGGCACCAGCCCTGTTGCAGAAAGTTAAGTCGGAAGGCTATTGAGGCTTATTAAGCAATTGAAATACAGGTTTATATAATTTTGATTGGTCTCTAAAATTGAGTAAGTCGGACAAATGCTTCGCATGGCGTGGGTGGGCAATTGTGGTAGCCTCGCTAACTTAACAATCACTTAATCTAAAACGCATTTGTATGAACAAATTCCGCTTAAATGCCATGGCCATGATTTTGGTACTGGCTGTTGCTGTACAAGCTTGTAAAGACGAAACTACCACGCCAGAGCCCGATCCAACACCTGCCGCAAACCCCATCGTGGGTAGCTGGAAGTCACAAGGAACGGATGTAGCTCCTTTGCTGAAGGTATTTTTTAACATCGATAGTATAGGTGCCACTTTCCGCACCGACAATACTTATTCGGTAGCTGCGCGCGATACTGGTGGCACCATCATCAACTATGCCGGAACCTATGCAGTAACCGAAAGTGGTGTGGCCAACATCTACAACATCACGTTGAACCAATCGGCACCTACCGAAGTGACCTCACAAGGCATTTACCGTGTATTTGCGGCCTCTCCCGACAGCATGTACTACGAGGTGATCCAAACCACACCCAGCTTGCCTGGTACATGGACGGCTCCTACCGCTGCTGCCGGATTTGGCTCAACCGCTGGTCCGAACTTGCCTGCTGGCTGGAACCTGCAGAAGTTCCGCAAGAACTGATTTTAACGAGGCCGTAGTCGTTGTTTTTCGCCAGAAAAGCGGCAACTACGGCCATTTTTATGTACTTTTTTGCCTGTTATGCCCAAGTTTTTATACTTTCTGCTGCTGTTGGCCTGGGTCGTTCCGGTAGGGGCGCAAACCAGTCCCGACCGCCCCATCCAGCTGTTCGACCGCGATGTGCCGCGTCCGGCCGACCGTGAATTCCAATTCATTGCCCTCTTTTACAACCAATGGGTGCACAACAACCTGGAGGTGACCCAGCCTTTTTTCCAGGGGCAGGTTATTGGGCGCATGTTTGGACTCAATACCACTACCACACACAAGGGCAGGGGCTCGTACTTTGAACAGCGCTTTTTGCCTTTTTTCATTTATACCCCCAAGCTGATGGATGGCAAGGTGGTATTGCGTACATCATTTGAAATCGACTGGACCTGGGGCGATAACAGCTACGGGGCAGCAGGCAACCAAGGGGCGGCCATAGGTGCCGACCAGGTGAACATCCAAACCCAAAACGTACAGCTCGAATTGCTCCCGGGCAATGGCTGGGCCATCAACATGGGCTTGATGCGCATGTTCGACAATCCGGCCAATCCATACCGCACCTTATTCGATCAATTGGCCAGTACAGGCTACCGCTTGGCCTATTGGGGAACCGACGGCGCTGGCATCAACGCCCGCAAAGATTGGGACTTCAGCCGACTTTCGTTTGGTGCCTACCAATTGTGGGAAAACGACATCCACCGCAACGACGATGTACAATTGTTCATGGCCAATTACGAGCGCGATTTTTCAAAGCGCTTCAGTCAAGGCATCAGTGCTTGGTATGTGATGGACCGTGCCAACAACCAGGGAGGCACTTTAGGGAATGGTCCGGCTTCGGCCATCAACGACTTAAATGGCAGCCACCGTTTTCAGCTCAATGGCGTGCCTTACAATGCCGATGTGGTGTGGTTGGGTACGCACTGGACCTACAATCCAGGTTTTGGTACTGGAAGAACCTTGCTTTCGGGCTTTTTGAATGGCAATTTTGGCAGCATCAGCAGCAAAGCCACAGGCAACAACCTGGTATCGGTGGCTGGTTTGGGAGCCAATCTGCGCTGGGGTTACAAATATGGTCAAACCAATGAAGATGCCGTTTTAGGCGATTTGGTGTACGCCTCGGGCGACCGAAACTTCGCCGACAACCGATATACCGGGGTGATGACAGGCAATACCTGGGGTACACCAGCTGCTATTTTCATCAACCATGGTGCCTATTTGCTCTTTACCCATGGCAATGTGGTGAATCGTTTTGTAGCTGCGGTAAACGATTTATCGAATATGGGTTATGGCTTGACTGGAGGCACCCTCAATTACCACCGTTCTTTTATTCCCAATAAGCTCGATGCCAAGGTGGGCGGTGCTTTTGCTTTCTCCAACGTGGCTCCCCAGGGTGGAGGCAGTAACATCGGCACCGAATTGAATTTTAAAGTACGATGGTCTCCTAAAATCCTGATGGATTTTGAGTTGCACGCTGCACACCTGTGGTTGGGCGATTTTTACAATTCGGCAGCCGTCAATGGCAACCGTGCCGAGCGTCCGGGCAACCCTTGGACGGTGTTTATGGTGTATCGCTGGTTAATGTTTTGAGGTATGAAAAAGCTATTATTTGGAATTTTCTTGGCTTTTCTGGCATCGGCTTGTGCGCGGCCTTACAACTACAGCCCGCTGAAGAGCTTCTCTGAATTACAGTATCCATACGCTGTAAAGCACCAGCAAATCAACGATGAAACCCAGCTGGCCTACATGGAAGAAGGTCCGGCCAACGCACCGGTATTGCTTTTCATCCATGGCTTGGGCAGTTATGCGCCTGCATGGATGCAGAACATAGCCGCTTTATCGGCCCAATACCGCTGCATCGCCATCGATTTGCCGGGTTACGGGCAGTCGAGCAAGGGTGCTTACAGCGGCAGCATGACAGCTTTCGCAGCGGCAGTGGCCAAATTCATTGAGGCCAAACAGCTGGGGGCAGTAACTGTGGTTGGGCATTCTATGGGTGGACAAATTGCCATGACTTTGGCCATCACCCGGCCCGAATTGGTGCAGCGCTTGGTATTGGCGGCACCAGCGGGATTCGAAACCTTCAGTCCGGGCGAAAAAGAGTGGTTCCGCACCGGCCTCAGTGCCAAAGGAACCCGTTTAACACCTGCCAGGCAGATTGTGCAGAATTACCACGGCAACTTTTACAACATGCCTACCGAAGCCGATTTTATGATCCGCGATCGGTTGGCCATGCGCACGGCAGCGGAGTTTGAGTGGTATTGTTACATCATTCCCGAAAGTGTGAAAGGCATGGTGAACGAACCCGTTTTTAACCGTATGCCCGAAATCAAGCAGCCTGTTTTGGTGGTTTTTGGTGAAAACGATGAACTTATTCCCAACCGCTTCATGCATGGTGGCACCACCCGTTCGGTAGCAGAAAAAGGCATGGCACAGCTGCCCAATGCCCGTTTGCTGATGGTTCCTAAGGCAGGGCACTTTGTGCAGTTTGAAGGCTACCGGCTATTCAACGAAGCGGTGAAGGACTTTGTACGCTGAGGTAATGGGTAAAGAATGAAAGAGGCTTCGGCCTCTTTTTTTTATTGTACCGTGACTATGCGGGGATTAATTGGCCTATTCTCCGCAAAAATGCGGCGAATAATCTTTATATTTGCCGCAAGCTTAGTATATGCCCACGTACATCTACCAATATCGGGCTTGGCCAAATTTCACTTGGAACGAAAGCGAGTTATTCGGCTTGTTGGCAGAGGTACGCCACCTGCAAGGCAGAATCATTGGGCACATGCAGGCTGCAGGCTTCGAAACCAAGCTTGCAGCCAGCCTTCAGCACTTGACCATGGACGTAGTGAAATCATCGGAAATTGAAGGCGAAAAGCTCAACATGGCCCAAGTCCGCTCGTCGCTAGCACGAAAACTGGGAGTGCGGAACGAAGTGCTGCTTGCATCAAACAGGCAAATTGACGGCATCGTTGACATGATGCTTGATGCCACCCAAGCATGCCACAAGGAAATGACGCATGATAGGCTTTTTGGCTGGCATGCGGCACTTTTTCCGATGGGGTTTAGTGGTGCACATCGCATAGAAGTAGGGGCCTATCGTACGGGTGAAATGCAAGTGGTTTCTGGTCCTATTGGTCGCGAAAGGGTGCATTTCGAAGCCGTGTCAGCAGACCGGATAATGCTTGAAATGGATCGTTTGCTGGTTTGGTTGAACGATGTGCAAGCACTTGATCCGGTGTTGAAAGCCGCTATTGCGCATTTTTGGTTTATCATCATTCATCCATTTGACGATGGAAATGGACGCATCGCCCGTGCATTGACGGATATGCTGCTGGCGCGTGCCGATGGCATGCCAGAGCGGTTTTATAGCATGTCGAGCCAAATTATGGCAGAACGCAAGGAGTATTACCGCATCTTGCAAGAGGTGCAGCACAGTGAAAGTGACATCACACAGTGGCTAGCGTGGTTTTTGAACTGTTTGAAAAAGGCTTTGCTCGATACACTGCAAAAAGTAGCACAGACTTACGATAAAATCGCTTTTTGGCAATTACATGAGTATACCAGCTTGAATGCCCGTCAACGGTTGATTTTAAACAAAGTTCTTGATGGCTTCGAAGGTAAACTACAAAGCTCTAAGTGGGCTAAACTGGCCAAATGTTCTGCCGACACCGCCCTGCGCGATATCAAAGACCTGATAGACAAGCGCATTTTGCAACAAGAGCCTTCTGGTGGACGAAGTACCAATTATGAATTAGTGCCTTGGCAAAATTCCAAGGTTTAACTTTACTTTCAGAGGGCCAATTGCAATAAGGAATGATCGACCACCATCACCCACCACATCTTCCTAACTTTACCCCATGGAAAAGCCCAGTTTGAAGGCCCTCGGCCTGCGCCTGTTGAAGTATTTTGTGAATGGCCTGCTGCTGCTCAGTCCGGTGGCCATCACGGTGTATGTGGTTTATTGGGTCATAACCACCGTCGATGGCTGGTTGAACCTGGGCATTCCAGGCTTGGGACTGCTCATTACCCTGGCAGGCATTACCCTGGTTGGCTTTTTAGGTGGCAACCTACTCATCGGGCCTTTGTTGGGATTTTTAGAGAATCTGCTCACCAGGGCACCTTTCATCAAGCTCATTTATACCAGCATCAAAGATTTGATGGAAGCCTTTGTGGGCGACAAACGCAAGTTCAACCAGCCAGTGATGGTTACGCTGAGTGATGGCACACTCAAACCTGGATTTCTTACCCAAGCCGATATGAAACAATTGGGTTACCCGGGTTTTGTGTCGGTTTATTTGCCCCATTCCTACAATTTTTCGGGCAATATTTTCGTGGTAGCGTCAGAAGCTGTCAAAAAAGTGGATGTGAATCCCACCGAATACATGAAATTCATAGTTTCGGGCGGAGTAACCGAAATTCACTGATGCGTAGGAGCATTGCCCGTTTTATTTTTGGATTGGCCGGATGGAAAATCACCGGAGGTGTACCAGCAGTGCCGAAAGCCATTTTGGTGGTTGCCCCACACACCAGCAGCTGGGACTTTTTAGTAGGCGTTTTTTCACGCGCCATCCTCGATATCCGCATTTCATTCATTGGCAAGGCCTCGCTTTTCAGGCCGCCTTTTGGCTGGTTGTTCCGTTGGCTGGGTGGCTTTCCGGTCGACCGTGTACAACAGCAAGACACCGTAAAGTTTGTCATCGACCTATTTAACCGACACGAGACTTTTTACTTCTCCCTTTCACCCGAAGGTACCCGCCAATACACGCCCAGATTGCGAACGGGCTTCTACCACATTGCCCTGGGTGCCAAAGTGCCCATTGTACTTGTGGGCTTCGATTTTGAGAAACGCGAAGTGCAAATACAACAGCCCTTTTATCCAACCGGCAATTTGGAAGCCGATATGGAGCACATATTGGCCTATTTCAGAACGGTGAAAGGAAAATACCCTGAGCAGGGAATTCGTTGAGCTCAGTGCTCAAAAAAGGCCGAACTGCCACCCACCCAATTGAAGTCTTTGTTATAGCGTACGCCAATGAGTTTGCCGCGACTCAAACGCGCCAAATTGGTCACCACCTGAGGCTCATTGCTGCCCTCGGGCCACATCACCATCATGCGAATTTCAATTTTCACCCCACCTTCGGGCGATTCGAGCACCGGGGCATAGTTCACCTTGCGTTGCAAAAGGTAATGCTCGGGTGTATCAACGGCTGCAATGGCTTCGGCTGTTACGTCAACTTGTACGCCACTTCCGGCGAAAGAGTACAAGGGCTTGAGCACCCAATTTTCCAGGTCGGTTGGAATCTCTTTGAGCTCGCTTACGAAATACGATTCGGGTACATACTTATTTTTGAGAAAGGGCAAGCTGTATTTGCTCATGCGGAAGTACCAGTTTGGATGACTCACCCATGCTACATCAACTTCTTGGGTGAGGTCGTAATCTCCAATCAAATCGGGCCGCTGCTCCAGTTCGTCGAAAATTACCCGGTTGTAAATGCGGTATATAGGTGTTTTAACGCCATCGCGCATGTAAAAGAGTTTCCGGCCTTCGCGTATAATTCGGCTCAAACAAACCGATTTTACACCCGTAAGCTGCTCGGTAGCCCAAAAATCTGCGCGTGTTTTTTGCTTCTCTGGCTCTAATTCGAGCAATATCACATTTTCAGCCGCAACTTGGCCTTTGATAAGTCGGTTCAGCAGCTCCACATACGAGTGGTGCTCGTAGCCGCTGAGGTAGGGACCAAAATGGGAGGGGATGTTGTAATGCGCCTTGTAGGTTTCGGCCAAAATGGCTTGGTAACAAAACAGCGAAGGAAAGCCTTGCAACTCGATGACTTGTGGAAACAAACGGCCATTTGCATCGACACAAATGGCAAAGTCGGTGATCATGATGGTAGGGCGACCATCATCGCCCGGCACCCATTGGTGGGCTGGGATGCCTTTTTTGCTTTGCTCGAGGTAGGCTGGGTCCATGATCGACTTGCCTATAAGCTGGCAGGCTTCTACCAATTGGTCGCGCAAATCGGCTCCTACGAAAACGGGACTTTCGGCTACCCTGAAATCAACGGCTTCGCCGAGTTTATTGGCCAAGCTTTGCAGCAATTGCTGGTACAAACCATCGTTGTACTGCGTATTGATGGCTTGGCGCAGACTTTTGATCATGCGTGGGCCTCCGCCAGGCTGTACATGGCCATTTCTAAAAAGCGTGGTATAAGGGTATTGTGCGTGAGTGTGATTTTGTCGGCATCGTGCAAGTGCAACAGCATATTGTCGTACTTGGCTTGGCCGTGATTACTCACGATTTGGGCTTTTTTCTCCTTGTCTTGCATGTAAGCAATCATGCCTTGGGCATTGGCTTCGGGGTGAAATTGGGTGCCAAAAAACTCATCGCTGAAACGAACGGCCATGATGGCACGCTCGTAATCAACGTGGTCGCGAATTTTTTCGAGTGCCATCAATTTGAAGCCGTGCTTGTCGAGTATTCGGAAATCGGGTTGAATCACTTGCCAATCGCGTGAATCAACTGCCCAAAAAGGATCGGGCAAGGTCTCGAGCAGTGGGTCGTGCACGCCGTCTTGGGTTTTGTGCACCGGAAAAGTGCCAAAGGAAGTCGAGCGGCGCTTGGTTACTTCACCAATGCCAAAATGCTGACAAGCCATTTGAAAGCTGTGGCAAATGAAAAAAACGTGCTTTTTTTGATCATGTACGCGGTTGTGCTTCCACAATTGGTCGATGAGCTTCAACCAGTTTTTTTCCCAGGCAGCACCGTTGAGCAGGGGCGAACCCGGTCCGCCCGTGCTGATGTAGATGTCGTAATCTAATCCAGGTAAATGGTTGGCCCCACGTACATCAAAAATGTCGTAGCTCAAGTAGAACCGATAGTCTTCGAGTATATCGCGCAAATTGCGCATGCCTTGGTTGGCCGCTCCCTCGTACATATCGAGTACGGCCACCTTGTAATGTTTCTTTTTTGTATCCATCCTGCTTTCTCCCTGCAACTCCGCTGCAAAAATAACGATTCGGTTTAGATTCCTTTTAAAGTCTGGGCCATGTAGTAATCTACCACAGCTCGCAGGTCGTTGGTTTGCTCATAAACAGCCAACTGCCGGTCAGCACCGGTGCCGTTGTTGAGAATGTCGAAAACACGGTTGATTTCGTTTCGGCTGCCCAAATCGTCTACAACATCATCTACGAATGCCAGTAATTCGTGGATCAAACCGCGGGTATTGACTTCCATCTCTTTGCCAAAATCGATGAGTTTGCCATCGATGCCGTATCGGCCAGCGCGCCATTTGTTCTCATTTACCAAAGCGCGTTTGTAAATCATGAAATTGAGGTTTTGCTCACGCAATTTATAAAGCTTGGCCACCAAAGCTTGAAAAAGGGCTGTTATCGCTATGGTTTCGTCCACAGTCATGGGCACATCGCAAATACGGAACTCAATGGTATCGAAAAACGGATGCACCCGTACGTCCCACCAAATCTTCTTGGCATTGTCAATACAATTGGTCTTCACCAACAACTTCACGTAGTTTTCGTACTCGGCAAAACTCTCAAAAAAATCGGGTATGCCTGTGCGTGGAAACTTATCGAACACCTTGGAGCGAAACGATTTGAAGCCGGTATTGCGGCCTTCCCAAAAGGGCGAATTCGTACTGAGCGCGTAAACGTGGGGCAAAAAATAGCGAGCCGAATTGGCAATGTGGATGGCCATTTCTTTGTCGGGCATGCCTACATGCACGTGCAAGCCAAAAATGAGGTTAGAACGGGCCGCATCTTGCAATTCATTCACAATTTCATTGTATCGCGGGTGCTCGGTGATAAGTTGCGTTTGCCACATGCTGAAAGGATGGGTGCCTGCAGCGCCAATGGCAAATCCCAATTCGCTAGCCACCTGCGATACCACTTTTCGTAAATGCGACACCTCCGCACGGGCTTGATGTATGTCCTGACAAATATGTGTGCCCACCTCCACCACCGCCTGGTGCATTTCTGCCTTTACCTGGTCTTCAAGCAGTCGGTTTGCAGCTTCTACAATTTTTTGGTCATGCGAGGTGAGTTCACGGCTCACCGGGTCGATTACTTGAAATTCTTCTTCGACGCCCAAGGTAAACTTCATACAACAGCTTTTAGGTTTTAAGACGATGGCAAATTAAAAAAGCCCCGCGAGTTGCAGGGCTTTTTTTAAAAAATATTTAAAAAATTATTGAAGGTCCTTGCCCATCATTTTTTCAGCTGCCAAAACAGCTTCTAATCCAATCAAATCACCAAAAGGTTTGGTGATTTTTTCGCGCTTCTGGCGGACAGTTTTTTCGGCTTTCACCTTGGGTTTACGGCCTCTTTTGGCTTTTTCAATCGGCTTAGGGTTAGAGCCAGTGATGGCTGCTTTAGGCTTGCGGCCTCTTTTGCCAGTGCTTACTTTTGGTGCGGCATCCGCTGCTTTGGCCGGACGACCGCGGCGCTTGGGAGCAGTCACATTCATTTCTGCCACAGGTGTTTTAGCCGGTCTTCCCCTGCGTTTTGGGGTTGCGGTTGCTAAGGTAGCTTGGTTGGCCGAAAGAGCTTTGGGCTTGCGTCCGCGCTTCTTAGGTTCTGCTGTTACTTCGGGTTTTGGCTTTGGTTTTGGCCCACGCTTTTTAGGTTCTGCTTGAACAGCTACCGCTACTTTGGGTTTAGGGCCGCGCTTTTTGGGTGTTGTATCTGTCGGTTCTGCTGTTACCGTTTTGGGTTTGCGACCGCGGCGACCAGGAACAACGTTGGCTGTTTTTTCAGTTTTGCGACGACCTGTTTTGGCTGGTGTGCTAACGACTGCATGCTCCAGCTTAAATTCACCCATACCAGCTGCTGCACTACGTACATAAGTGCCCCAGGTGAGGTTGTCTTTGCCATCCTGCTGCGCCAAAGCGCGTTCGATGGCATAATTAGCTGCGGTTTCTACTACCCATTCAAAATTTTCTCCTCCAACCGAATTGATATCAGCATCGGGAGCCGGATTGCAGAAATCGATAGCATAAGGAATGCCATCGCGAACGGCAAATTCAACTGTATTAAAATCGTAACCTAAGGCATTATTAAGGCGCAGTACATAATCAGTCAACTTGGCCAGCATTTGTTCGCTGGGTTTACGATCGGTTACATAACGCAAATGGTGTGGGTTGCGTGGCTCGTATGGCATGATGCGCACATGCTTGCGGCCAATGCAATAGCAGCGATAATACTCTTCAAAAACGATTTCTTCCTGCAGCATCATCACCAAGGTATCGGTTTCATTGTGCTTGGCGAATAGATCGTCGAGGTTTTCTACGCGGTAAACACTTTTCCAACCACCGCCAGCGTGTGGCTTCATATAAGCAGGAAAGCCTATTTCAGCGACAATGCCGTCCCAGTCCATCGGATAATCTAAGTTCCGGAATGACGCAGGTGTGGTGTCTGGAGGCATTTGGTTAGAAGGTAAAAGCACCGTTTTGGGTACTGGTACTCCCACTTGAATGGCTAGACAATTGTTAAAGAACTTTTCATCTGCACTCCACCAAAATGGATTATTGATCACGGCGGTTCCTTGCAAGGCTGCGTTTTTTAAATAGGCCCGATAAAAAGGAACGTCTTGTGAAATACGGTCTATAATGACTGCATAGCCTGAAGCCTTGCCTTGAATAACTTTGTCGATAAGAACAGGTTCAGCCTTAATTCCGGGTACATTTTTTGCGTTAATACGCGCCACAACAGCTTCAGGGAAAGTATTTTCCTGTCCGTGTAGTATGCCGATTTTTTTCATAGATATGAAAATTTTCTTTTGTTACATCCAAAAATAGGAATTAACGACGAATTTATCGTTTTTATTTTGAGTCCAAAATAATTCGTCCTTTTATTTGTGGAAATTTTCCTCGTGTGGAATTTGCACACTTCCTTAAGTTTGTGGGCAATAAGCATGTCACCAATTTCCACTTTGCGTTCAAAACCAGCCCACCAATGGGTACAGCAAGAAGCGCTGCGTCTTTATTCGAACTGTTTAAATCGGGAGGTGTTTTGCAGTATTTTTTTACCAACTAACAGTAAATCGGCTTGGAAATTGGTCATCATGAATGACGGTCAAGACGCTGAAAGTTTAAAAATTGCACAGAACCTTGAAAAATTAGCCAAAAACGGCAGCATCCAGCCTACCGTGGTGGTAGCTGTGCATGCACACAATCGACTGCAAGAATACGGTGTAGCGGGCCAACCCGACTATAAACAAAGGGGCAGTGAGGCTACTGCATATGCCGCCTTTGTAACACGTGAGTTGTGGCCGTATTTGAAGCAGCATTTTCCTATTTCTACTGAGGCCGCTGATCGATTTATGGCAGGCTTTTCATTGGGTGGATTGTCGGCATTCGACATTGCCTGGAACCATCCTGATATCTTTGGTGGAGCAGGTGTTTTTTCTGCATCTTTTTGGTGGAGAAAAAAGGCCCTTGACGACGGCTACACCGACGCGGATCGCATTGCCCATCATATGGTTCGTTTGAGTAAACCAGGAAAAAAACTGCGGTTTTGGTTCGAGGCAGGTACGGAAGATGAAAAGGCCGACCGCAATAACAATGGCGTGATCGATTCAATTGAAGATACGCTTGACCTCATAACTGAACTCGTATTAAAAGGCTTTGAATTAAACCAGCATCTCAAATATGTTGAAATAAAAGGAGGTAAGCACGATCAAGCAACCTGGTCAGCTGCATTGCCGCAATTTTTAACGTGGGCTTTAAACTAATAAAATGAAATACCTTTTGATTTTATGCTTTGCATGGCAGTTAACGGATGCAGCAGCTCAAAACACCGACAGCATTCCTTCTCCTTGGAAGCGACGACTCGAAATAGGCTTAAACCTTAACCAAGCCAGTTTCACCCCCAATTGGAAGGGTGGTGGCACGAATAATTTTGCTCTCGGAACTTTGGCGAGTGGAAGCCTGTCGTATACACAGGGTAAATTCAGCTGGATGAATGATCTGCAATTGCAATATGGTTTTCAGCAAAACAAAGGACAAACGCGTAGAAAAACGCAGGATTTGGTCTTTATTGACTCAAAATTGGGTTATGAAATTAGTCCTAAACTCAATGCATTTGGCGCCATTAACTTTGTTTCTCAATTCGCGCCAGGTTTGAATTACAGCAAAGACCCAGCGGGCAATGAAATTGCAACGGTTATTTCGCGTTGGATGGCCCCGGGTTATTTGACACAATCATTTGGTATCCAATATAAACCTGTCGATTATTTCATGGTTCGTATGGGGGCATTGGCTGCGCGACAAACATTTGTTAATGATCCAGTGCTTAGTGCTGCCGGTGCTTTTGGGGTCGACAGTGGCGCGACTTTGCGCGTGGATTATGGTTACCAAATTGTTGCTTCTTTTGATAAGAACTTGGCTAAAAATCTAAATTTAAAAGCGCGTTATTTGAGTTTTGGTGATTACGTTGATTTCAGTAAAACCAATCACCGACTCGACTTAATTGTCGCTGCGCGGGTGACCAAGTACATCAATACCAATTTAACGGCCGTGATGTTATATGACCGAAACCAAGATTTAGCTGTTCAGTGGAGCCAAGTTCTTGCGCTTGGTGTGCTGTTCCAGTTGCGTTGAGCTTGACTTATTTACTGGTTTTTCCTAAATCATCGATCAAATGAGCCGTAGCATCAAGTTGGGTACGTAATGCATCAATTGATTGGGTTTCTTTGCGGTCATCAAGACTTTTGGCAAAGGGTATTTGTTCTAATCGCTGCAAATTTGCGGCGATTTTTTCGCGCAAAGCGCGCAATTCATCGGGGTGCATTTCAGGAGGGAGCTCTGTCATGATACCAAATTACCGAAATTTTTAATTTTTCGTCAATCATTTTGCAAATACTTGGGGAACACATGCAAGTTTGGCCCAAGCTTTTTGATTTTATAGGAAGCCGACCGGTTTGTTTTCATGCATTGAGCCATGCATTGCAGTCATGCCGCTCTTGCCAGCAGGACACGTTTAGACGTTTTTATCTAACAGTCCAATGGCTTTGAATCGCTCAAATACCCGCTCATTATGCGGTGCATCGGGCAGTTCGTGGGTGAGGTCTTGTCCGGCCCAATGTTCATAATGTTTGCCGTTGCGCCATAACCTGCTTGCTGTTACGTCGTATATGATGCCTTGGTAAGCAATCCAAATTTCATCGCGATCTTGTCCGTTCCGCAAAGCCAATTGGGCACGGGTATAGGATGGAAGTGCATGTATTTCTGCCGACATAAGGAACTGGAATGGCGTATTTTCGATTTGCAAAATAAAGCAATTCCATGAAAGCATTTTGGGACGAGCGCTATGCCGCATCCGAATACATCTATGGGGAAGAACCCAATGTGTGGTTTGCCGAAAAAATACAAGCACTGACACCCGGCCGTTTGTTGTTGCCTTGCGAGGGCGAAGGCCGTCAAGCCGTTTATGCTGCTGCCTTGGGCTGGGAAGTGGAAGCTTTCGACCAGAGCGAATCGGGGCGTGAAAAAGCCTTGGCTTTGGCGGCCAAACAGGGCCAAACCATCCACTACAGCTTGGCCGATGCCATGGCATACCAGCATGCAGCGCCCTTCGATGCCCTGGCCTTGGTGTATGCCCATATGCCCGAAAGCCTACGTGCAGCTTTTCACCAGCGGATGGCTGCGCAGCTTAAACCCGGCGGAACGCTCATCCTCGAAGGCTTTCACACCAGCCAGTTGGGCCGCTCCTCGGGTGGACCGCGTGATCTAAGCATGCTTTTCACCCCCGAAATGCTGGAGGCCGATTTTGCGGGCTTCGACATCTTGCATTTGGGCGTGGAGGAAGTACAGCTGAACGAAGGGACTTACCACAGCGGTGCCGCCAAGGTGGTGCGTATGCTTGCGCTAAAAGCAGACAATTGATTTTATTTCATGCTTTACTTCTTGCGTCCTTCTTCAGATACCGCCAGCATCGTCGGTACAGGCCAAGCTGCGGAGCAGTGCCGGCCAAAAGGCTCCGCTAACGCAGGGTAGGCGTGTAGTTTGAGCCTGCACCAAGGATTTGCCATTCTTGCTACTTCTGCTTCAATCAACGCTCAAAGCATTTCTGCCGCTTAAAAATCCGCTGCGCCTCAGCGGTTAAACCGTCGCCCTACCGCACCTTTTCCGCATCTTTGCAACATGAACATCCGTCCACGACGAAACCGCAAAAGTGCCGGTGTGCGCGACTTGGTGCGCGAAACCACCCTCACGGCCAACGACCTGCTTTTTCCGCTTTTTTTGCTCGAAGACCGCAAAGCCCGTGTTCCTGTAGCTTCTATGCCCGGAATCGACCGCTTGGGTATGGATTTGCTTTTGCCCGAAATAGAAGCCTGCCTCAAGTTGGGCATCAAAGCCTTTGATGTGTTTCCGGTGGTGCCCGAGTCGTACAAAGACAAAATGGCCACCTACAGTTATGCGGACGAAAATTTCTACAACAAGGCCCTGGCCGAAATCAAGCAGCATTTCCCCGAGGCGGTGATCATGACGGACGTGGCCATGGACCCTTACAGCTCCGACGGTCACGATGGCATTGTAGAAAACGGCCGCATCCTCAACGACGAAACCCTGGAAGTGTTAGGCAAAATGGCCTTGTCGCAAGCGCAAGCAGGTGCCGATATCATTGGACCCAGTGATATGATGGACGGCCGCGTGGGCTACATCCGTGCCGTGCTCGACGACCATGGTTTCACCGATGTGAGCATCATGAGCTATACCGCCAAATATGCCAGTGGCTTTTACGGTCCCTTCCGCGATGCATTAGACTCTGCTCCAAAGTTTGGCGATAAAAAAACCTACCAAATGGACCCCGCCAACCGGCTTGAAGCCTTGCGTGAAGCCCTGCTCGATACCGAAGAAGGCGCCGATTTTTTGATGGTTAAACCTGCCTTGGCCTACCTGGATGTGATTCGCTTGCTCAAAGACAACAGCGACCTGCCCATTGCTGCTTACAACGTTAGTGGCGAATACGCCATGATCAAAGCAGCTGCCATGCAAGGCTGGCTCGATTACGACCGGGTGATGATGGAAAGCCTGCTCAGCATCAAACGTGCGGGTGCCGACATCATCTTGACTTATTTTGCCAAAGACGCCGCTCAAATCCTCAAAAACGCCTGAAATGCAACAGCCCATCCTCCTGCCTGTGGAAGGCAAAAGTCCTGAATTTGGTCAAAATTGTTTCCTGGCACCCAACTGTACGGTGGTAGGCGATGTGGTGCTGGGCGATGAATGCACCGTTTGGTTCAATGCCGTGGTGCGGGGCGACGTAAACAGCATCCGGGTGGGCAAGCGCACCAACATACAAGATGGGGCGGTGATCCATTGTACTTACCAGAAGGCAGCTACCACCATTGGCAATGAAGTGAGCATTGGCCACAACGCCATTGTGCACGGCTGCACCATCCACAACAACGTATTGATAGGTATGGGGGCCATTGTAATGGATGATGCCGTGGTAGAAGACAATTGCATCATTGCTGCAGGCGCCATTGTGTTGGAGCGTACCCGCTGTGAATCGGGTTGGATATATGCAGGTATTCCTGCTAAAAAGGTGAAACAGGTAAGTGCTGAGCAAATTGCCGGTATGAAGCGCACGGCAGGCAACTATGTGATGTATGCCGGCTGGTTTAAGCCATAAGCTTTCATAACATTTTAATGTCAATTGTTTTGGCGGTGTTGTAAATTGCATCTCAACAAATTACCACGGCCATGAAAAACGCGACATTCATTTTTTTAAGCTTGTTCCTGCTGTTGGCCATGCAAGCAAAGGCTACCCATACCACTGGTGGCGAAATTACTTACCGCTGTTTGGGCCAGGGGCGTTATGAGTTTACAGTGGTTGTGATTCGCGATTGCGGAGTGAATACGGCCCCATTTAACATGAATACCATTGCGCTTCGTGGTCCACATGGCACTGCAACTTTGCCCTTGGTATCGGCCGTGGATGTTAGCCCACGTTGTGCCAACAATACAACACTTGTTTGCAGTTCGCCAGCAACTGGTTTGGGTATTGCCGGTTCACAATCGCAATTCACTTTCAGGGGCATCATCAATTTGTCGGCACTTCCTCCCGCCCCTGCTACAAATGGATATAGTTTTTGGGTAAATCTGCCTTGCTGCCGTTCAAATGCCATCAACAATTCATTAGCGAGCGCTGGCTCACAGGGCCTTGAGGCCAAGCTATACCGTTACACCGACCCGCGTACCGGTCAAGCCTTGAGTCCAGCCCAGCTTTGTGATGCATCACCCCGCTTTTTGCAAGACCAGGCAGCAGTCTTTTTGAACAATCCCAACGATACCATCCGAATGCAGCACAGTGGTTTTGATGCAGATGCGCAAGATTCATTGGTTTACAGCGTGGTTCCGCCACTCAACGAGCAAAGGGTTCCGTTTGCATTTACCCATCCATACAGCCTCAACAATCCTATTCCGGGTCTGCTCGGTCCTCAAATACCAATAAACCCAAAAAATGGCGAAGTTGTGTTCAGTCCCAACACCCTTGGCAGCTTCATTATGCCTGTTCAAATCAAAGCTTACCGACAAGGGCAACTCATTTCAGAAGTTACCCGCGAACAAGTATTGCGCATTGTGCCCTATGGCGCTGGAATGCCACCTACCATTCCTCCCAGCATAAATGCTCCTTTTGTGCAAAGGGCACCGCAAATTTTACCACCTGCTTCTGTTTGGTCGAGCCAAACAGGCTTCAACTGGGAATTTTACGCTGGCGATACCGTTCATTTGAACCTCCGAGCCAATGATTATTTTCCTACATTAACTGGCGACCCTTTGCAGCCATCTACTTGGGTTAGTGTTACAAACCTCATTCGCCTTGCTGTTAATGGAAGCATGGTCAGCAACAACCATGTAGCCGCTACGGGATGTTTGCTACCACCATGTGCTACCTTGAGAAGCATTACAGACCCCATGTTTCCGGCTCCTTCTCAAAATTTACCCGTTTCAATTGCCCTGGGCAATGGCATAAACATAGGTCAAGGTTACAATGCAGCAGCGGAATTAGGAGCTGTTTTTGTTTGGCCAACATCGTGTAATTCAATTCCACAAATAGGCGACCGCACTGGCTTTGATTTTCAAGTACGCTTAACTGCGCTCGATACGTCTTGTGCTGTAGAAGGAAGGAGTGATGCCACATTCACGGTTCGACTCCGCAATTTGCCTTTGGTACCCGCGCCTCGATTGACTAAATTGGCCTTCGATACAGCGAGCTTGCGTTATACGCTATACTATGCGGCAAACATAGATACTTCGTCTACCGATGTGCTCGACCGCGATAATTTCCCTCATCTTTCAGCAGCAGCCTTAAAGGCACGTTCGGTAAACAGGCGTTTGGCATCCTTCCAATCTTACCGCATTTACAGGGCAGATGGCATGCAGAGCCCATGGGTATTGGTAGGGGCAACCGCCAATCCGTTTGACAGTGTTTTTGTAGATACCACTTTGTTTACGGGCAGCCACCAGGTTTTTTATCAAGTGGTTGCGGTTTCGGGCTGCGGAAGTGGTGAGCTGGGTAGCAATACCTTGCAGGCCACGTTTAACAGCACTTCGGTGCAGGATTTGGCCAAGCATTTCAACCATGTTCGTTTGATGCCCAATCCCGGACGCGATATTTACCGTTTGCAAGCCGATGAAGGTCATTTTCTGCCGCGCCGTTGGGAGTTACGCGATATACAGGGTAGGCTTTTAGAGACTTACAATTTGCAAGAAGGATCGGCAAGCCATGAGCTTGACCTGAGCAGCCGGGCAACAGGCATTTACCTGTTGCATGCCGCCGAAGTTGGGAAAACCATTCGTTTGGTGCACCAGCCGTAAATGCGCATGAGATAAAGGATACCCGGAAATCTCCGGGTATTTTTTTAGGGTTTAAGGCCATAAGTGGCTAATTACTGTTTCGCCGGCTCCAATGGCCTCTTGCGCGATTTGTAGCCCATTGGTATGTGTTGGTTTAGTTTAAGCCTAGCCCAATGCATTAAAAGCACATTAAAGCTTTGTGAAACTGGCATATTCAGTTAATTTAGAGTTTGGTAAATTTTGTTCGGAGAATTGTGTCCGAATGAAACCAAGTGAAACGCAAGATTATGCTGAAAAAAGTCTTAGGCCTGTTGTTGTTTGGGTTGGTTTTAGCGGGATTTCAAACCGCAAAAGCCACGCACATTCTGGGTGGTGAAATTTCGTACCGCTGTTTGAATGCAAATGGCTTGTTTGAATTTACGGTGATCGTATTCCGCGATTGTGGTGGTAGTACTGCTGGTTATGGCAATACCACAATCAACTTGCTCGGGCCTCACGGAACCACTACCTTGCCATTGATCAGTTCGGCCGACGTATCACCTCGCTGTGCAACGGGTTTGGCCTTCAGTTGTAATCCGCCATCAACAGGTCAAGGGGCACAAGGCTCCATTTCGAAATTTATTTTCCGTGGAAATGTGAACTTGGCAACTGTTGGCGTGGCTCCTGTAGGGGTTGGACATACTTTTTGGGTTACCTTGCCTTGTTGTCGCTCCTCTGCGATTTCTAATTCATTGGCTGTCAACGGCTCTCAATCTTTGCAGGTAAAAATGTACAGGTTTACTGATCCTGTAACAGGTAATGCACTTACACCAGCTCAGCTGTGCGATAATTCACCCACTTTTATTGCCGATCCTGCGGCTATAGCCATTCAGAACCTCAACGACACCATCTTCTTCCAGAATTTTGCCATTGACCCCGACATCCAGGACTCAACAGTTTTTTCTATTTCTGCTCCTCTTAATGATTCGCGTGTACCATACGCCTACACTTTTCCTTACTCGCTCAGCAATCCATTGCCCGGCATCTTGGGGCCACCTACCATTGCTGCGTCCAACACCCCCATTAATCCCACTTCGGGCGAAATTGTTTTTCGGCCTACCGTCGCAGGTACGTTTGTAACGGTAATTCAGGTGACGGCCTACCGCTGTGGCCAAAAAATTGCAGAAGTTTTCCGTGATTTTAACGTCAAAATTATTCCAAACCCCGGCGGAGCTCCGCCACCTTTTATACCTAATCCAGCTGATCCGCTCCATGCTTTCAGCCAACGCGCACCAATCATTCAGCCTTATTTCCGTGATGCCTTGGGTCGTGGACTGTATGCCATAACGTATTATGCGGGCGATACCATCGACATTCCTGTGTCGGCCACCGATTATTTCCCCACTTTGGGCGGAAATCCAGCTGACCCTTCTACATGGGTTGGTTTGCAGAATCCATTCAGGGTGGTATTCAGCGGTTCGGTATTAAGTACTACCAACAGTCCAGCGGCCAATTGTCCATTTCCTCCATGTGCCACGGTACGTGGTATCACCGATCCAGGTCCACCAGCGCCACCACTTAATGCCCCCACGATTTTAACGGGCGGTAATGGACAAACGATAGGTTTGGGGTATAGCGCACTTTCAGAGGGTGGAGGACGATTGATTTGGCTTCCGGCTTGTTCTAACCTGCCTGCATCAGCCACAACAGCCTGCGGTACCTCCGTTTCAAGTTACCAAGTTGCCGTAACTGCGGTTGACCAAAATTGTCCGGTGGAAGGACGTGATTCTCGGGTATATACCTTTACCATAAGGGATTTCCCTGTGCTAAAAGCCCCTCGTTTTTTTGGTGTTTCGGCCAATGGCAGTAACAATGGTGTTCGCATCCACATGGGGCCTGAGTTAGATACCCTGATGGTAGATCCGATTGACAGCTTCAATTACCAGAACCAAACCACGGCCTTCAAGTTGTTTAAATCGGTAGACCGTCGTCGTCGTTCTTTTGAGTTTTACCGGGTTTACCGCTCTACATCGCCCACGGGGCCATTTACCCAAGTGGCCACCATCAATCAATTGTATACCTATACTTGGGATGATACAGGACTTGATTTAGTAGCGAACGATTATTACTACTACCTCACCACGGTATCAACTTGTGCGTCGGTTGAGTCGGAGCCTTCCGATACGATGAAGGTAATCCGCCTGCGGCTCAACAACAATGTGCCTGCTGGCTTGGCGGAACTTCGTTGGGATTCTATTGGCAGCCCCCGCTACAATTATTTGCCCAACCACACAGGACGCTATGTGATTGAGCGCGAGGTTTTTAATGTAAATCCAGGTGTTTGGGAACGAGTAGATTCGGTTTCTGACATTTATCAGTATAACCAGCCGGTGGTAGTATGCGACGACTCAGTGAACTACCGCGTTGCCTTGATTGATACCAACGGTACGCCTTATTATTCACAAATTGATGGGGATGATTTCCGTGACATTTTCCCGCCCGACAGTGTGATCATTCACCACGTATCGGTTGACAGCACAAACGGATTGCCACTGCTGAGCTGGCTGCCGGGTCCAAGTCCCGATGTCATTGCGTATGTGATTTACCGCATGGATTTGCGCTTTACGCCGCCGGTGGCTATACCAATTGACACCATTTATGGCTTCAACAACACCTATTGGTGGGATACGACGAGCCTTCAAAATCCATACGACAGCTCTTTGCATTACGGCATAGCTGCGCTCGACTCCTGTGGCAACCTGGGCTTGATATCGCGCACGCACAGCAGCATGAACTTGCAAGGCGGATTGGACCAGTGTATTTCATCGATTGTGTTTACATGGAATGCCTACCGCGGCTGGGATCAGGTGGCTAACTACGAGATTTACCGCTCGGCCTCGGGTGGTGCTTGGTCACTGTTGAGCACCGTAGCTGGTGGACAGCCACAGTATCAGTACATCGACAACAACAATTTGGTAACCGACTCGCTGTATTGTTATGCGATCAGGGCCACGCGCCCTGGCGACGATACGGCAGCCTTGTCGAATCCGATATGTGTAACGGCGCGTGTAATCAAGGAGCCTGAATACACGTACATCCGCAGGGTGACGGTTGACAGCAGTTCGGGCTACATCCATGTGCGCTTTGCGATTGATACGGCTGCCGACGCGGGTAAGTTTGAGTTGTACCGATCAACGGCCTCGAGCGACTTCAGGTTGGTGGACGAATTTGGTCCGGTGAACATGCGATTGAACGGCGGCTTCCTCGAATACGAGTTCATCGACGAAGAGGCGGAGCCACACAAGGAGATTTACTTCTACCGGGTGTATGCCTACGACTTATGCGACCAGCTGTTTGATACGTCGAACACCTCGAACAACATCTACTTGCAGGCGGTGCCTGAGATTGACTTTTTCAACAACTTACGCTGGAATAGTTACGGTACCTGGCTGGGTGGGGTAGATGGGTACGATGTGCTGCGCTTTATTCCGGAGGAAGACCTGACCTATGTGCCGCTGAACCGCGTGGGTGCCAACAGCGTGGTGTATGCCGACGACATCAAGAACTTTACCGACAACGATGGCTTGTACCGTTACTTGGTACAGGCGGTAGAAGGTGCTGGTAATCCGGCTGGCTTCAGCGATACCTCCTTATCGAATGCGGTAGATGTAATACAACAGCCACGGGTGTTCATGCCTACTGCTTTCATGCCATTGGGTGTTAACCGATTGTTGCAGCCTAAGGGCGTATTCATTGAGGAACGTGCCGGCTACCTGTTTGAGATTTACAACCGCTGGGGTGAATTGATCTTCGCTACCAACGACTTCACCAAGGCCTGGGATGGCCGACATGCAGGTTCGGGCGAATATGTTGACCCGGGAGTGTACGTATTTGTAATGGACTTCATTGGCAAAAACGGCAAAGCGTACAAACAGAATGGTACGTTTACCGTAATCAGATAACCAAACCCTACAGTGAACTGTAAAGACCTGGTTCGCCAGGTCTTTGCTTTTTCTGCTCTTTTGTTTACCAAAAGCAGCGGCCTGTTCTTTCGAAATTTATTTTTTGTATTGGGCGGCTACCTCATCCAGCATTTCAAACCAGGCATTCCCGTACTTCCGGCTGAGCGGTGTTTTTAGGAATTTGTAAACTGGCACTTTCAATTGTTCGCCACAAGCACATGCTGGTGAACAAATGTCCCACTTGTGGTAGTTCAGTGCTTCGTAATGCTTTAGTTTTTCGATGCGAATGGGGTACAAATGACACGAAATGGGCTTGAGGAAATCGCTTTTGCCCGCTTTATAAGCCAGTTCAATGGTGCATTGCCAGGTTCCTGATGTGTCTTTAGCAGCAAATACACAGGCGCGTCCATTTACTGTGGTGGTAACAAGTTCTTGGTCGGGGGCCATCTCGTAAAAGCCTTCTGTATCCAAAACGTGAAGACCTTCGGTGGTCATAAAAGGGCGAATGCCGTCTAAATTGGCCTCAATCAAGTCAATTTCTTCCAAATCAAGTGGTGCACCCAAGTCACCTTCTTCACAACAGGCACCTTTGCAGGCATTTAAATCGCAAACGAAATGCTTTTCAAGCAAATCATCAGAAACCAGAACATCTTCAATCAACAGCATACGCAAAGCTACATACTCATCGGTTAGCGTCCTAAAAGGCCTCGCTTAAATCGATGTAAAAGGCCATTTGGCCTTCTGCTGTGCGCGCCACGTCCAAACGCAGCGCCACCCGCTCTTTGGGATTAACAAAAATCCTTATTCCTGTACCATAGGCATATTGCCAGGGATTTTGAAATAAGGGCAGGGGCTGCTTACCTACTTGAAAACCGCTGAAAAAGAAATTCCAAGCGAAACGTTTGTGAAACTGCCACCGCAATTCGTTTTCAATACCTAACAAGCGGTTGTCGCGAAATCGGCCTTCAAAATAGCCGCGCCCAAACTCACTCCCTCCTGCTACGGCCAATTCGTGAAAAGGAACCGAACCACTTGCCTGCCTGTACAGCAGCTTTTTTGCCCATACCATTTGGCAAGCTACCAAATGATAATGTCGCAAATCAACTTGCGCAAAACCAAAGGAAGTGCTGCCTAAATACCAGGCCGGATGCCAACGCCATCCTGCCTGCATGCGCCAGCCATTGCGTGGACTTTGTACCTTATCGCGTGTGTCGAAAATCAACTCGGGACCAATGCCAGTCGTGGTATAACCAGCGCCACCATTTACCAAACCACTAGTCAGTCGACCAGTCTGCACATAACCCATATCGTACATGTGCTGATGTCTGAATTGCAAGCCAACATAGAAGTGAGGTAAAATCGACCAAAGCCAGCCGCCCCAGCTCTCCCAGCTGCGGTATGAAAAATCTTCACGCTCGGCCAGGGTGGTGAATGGACCAATGCCATAAAAGCGGTCAACATACTGGCGGTAGCTGAGATAGCCGTAGGCGTAAAAGCGGTTCTTCGGGCCAAAAACTTCACCGCTCAACCTGCTGATAAGTTGTTGGCGCAAGGTGTAAACGGCTTGCAATTGCAGGTTTGAAGTGCTGCTTGAATCATTCAAATGAAAGTAATAACCCAAACTTCCACCAGCAGCCCAGGAGGTTTCCGGACTTCGATACAGGATAGGCAAAGGTAGCAAACGGTGCTCGCGCCCTAGCCACTCCATGCCGCGCTGAAAAAGGTTTTGAGCAGAAGCACCAAACCAAACATGCATGCTTAGGAACAAAAGCCCCAAATGTTTCAAAGTCCGAGCTTTTTAGGCAAAAGCAGTTCGCGTACCCTCACATCGGCACGCTGCATGTCGGCCCAGTGAGGGCTACTCACCTCCACAACAGCCACACAACAAGTTGGGAATTTGGGAATGACAAAATCAGCCAGTTCGCTTAGCAACAGGTGCAAAGCAGGGTTATGGCCTGTTAGCAAGACACATTGGGCTTCATCGGGTAACGCCCTTATGGTGGCCCACCAGTCGGCCGATTCGGCTTCATACAATCCGTCGTTGATATGAATGTCTACTGGTTGTGGAAATGCATAAGTTAGGCGCAAAGTAGTTTGCCAAGCCCGCAGGGCAGGACTGCTGTACACCAAGTCGGGCAGGAGCTTGTGTTCAGTTAGGTACTTGCCCATGGCAAGCGATACTCTTTCGCCCCTCGCATTCAAAGGACGATCTTTGTCGGCAAGCAAAAGGTTGTCCCAACTTGATTTGGCATGTCGAACCAACAACAAAGTACGTGTCATGCTCAAATTTACAGGCTTTGTTGCCAGTTACAAGGCTGCTGTTTGTCGGGCCTGCCAATGTTTCAGCGCAACGAGCATTTCGCTTTGCAAATCAAGATTTTTATTATCGGCATACCACTTGTGTAAACGGGTGCTGGCTTCTTCAAAGGGCACCTGTTCGGCTTTGAGTCCTTGGTAAAGCATTTGCGCTGCCGCTGGCCGCGGTCCCCAACTGCCTAGTACTTCCATGTTTTCTGGGTCGAATGCAATGAGTTTGGGAATAGATCGGCCGCCATCGGTGAGAAATTGGTCCATCAACTCCAAGTTTTCATCACGCAAGACCAAACGCACCTGAATGTTTTCGTTGCGCGCTGCCATGGCAGCTAAGGCTGGTAGGTTTTGAGCGGCATCGCCACACCAAGCTTCGGTAAGAATCAGCCAGTGCATGGGGCGATGGATTTGTTTCAAAGCGGCTTGAATGTCAGCACGTAGCTGCACCGTTTTATCGAGCCTGTGCATGCGCTGTTCATTCATGCGGGTGTAGGCAAGCAGGGCTTCTGATTGATTGGGTCCTGTAGTTTTGTTTTCTGCCAAAAGCTCGCCCATCAATTGGCGATAGCTGGCGTACGTCATGCCCTTTTCCCAAAAGTTCTTTTGTAGCGTCTGTATGTGGCTGTTTTGCATAAAAATCTTACGTTCTTTGGCTGTATTAAGTTCCAGTGTGCAACATTTAACTCCTTTCAATAACCCATGGTTTTTGCGTGGGGGACACGCACAAACGGTCTGGCCTTCTTTTTTTCGAAAGGTTGAGACCCGCATCCAACCAAAAGCTTGGCAAACCAATACACCCGACGATGATGTACTTGCAGGTGATTTCTATGAGCCTGAGGATGCTGCCGCCATTGCTGTTATTTGTCATGGCTTAGAAGGCCATGCGCGCAGGCCCTATGTTTTGGGCATGGTTCAGGCACTTACGCAAGCAGGTTTCGCCGTACTCGCCTGGAATTACCGGTCGTGTGGCGGCACCATGAACAAACAAGCACGTTTTTACCACAGTGGGGCTACCGACGATTTACAGGCAGTGATCAATCAGCTTCCTGGCGATGCCAATTGGCCTGTGTATTTGGTAGGTTTTAGCTTGGGTGGAAACTTAGTGCTTCGTTATTTAGGCGAGCAAGGTAGCCGTGTGAGCAGCCGCATTGCCGGCGCGGGGGCCATTTCGGTACCCTTGTTTTTAGCCGATGGAGCCGACCACCTCAACCAAGGGCTGTCGAAATTGTATATCCATAATTTTTTGAAAAGCCTCGAAGCTAAAATCAAAGAAAAAGCCCCTCTATTCCCCGGTGTTTACCGAACCGAAATGCTTGGTCAATTGCGAAGCTTACGCGATTTCGACGAGCATTTTACGGCACCTATCCATGGCTATGCAAATGCCGATGACTATTATGCTCGGGCGAGCGCTGGATTTCTTTTAAACGACATCTGCAGACCAGTGTTGTTGCTGCAAGCCTTGAACGATCCTTTTTTACCGCATTCTTGTTTTCCAAAGTCGAATAACAGGCTCATTACCAATTGCTTCGTTCCTCAAGGTGGTCATTGTGGTTTTGTGCAAGCAGGCAATGAGCTGAGCTATGCCGACATTTCCATTCGCGATTTTTGGAAGAAACTGTGAATTACTTGTTCAAATCGGCGGCCCAACACACCGTACTTTTAAGGAAATTTGCGTTGTGAGATTTGCAGACATCATCGGGCAGCAAGAGCTGAAGCATAAATTGGTGCAAACGGTTAAAGAGGGGAGGGTGAGTCATGCCCAATTGTTCTTGGGGCCCGAAGGTTCGGGCAAATTAGCACTAGCAGTTGCTTATGCGCAGTACCTCAACTGCAAATCTCCTGGCGATGACGATTCGTGTGGTGTTTGTTCATCTTGCCAGAAGTACAACAAGCTCATCCACCCCGACTTACATTTTTCATTTCCCATTGTCAACAAAGGCAACGATGCCGAGAAAAATAGCTGTGCCGCTCACATGAAAGACTTTAGGGAAGCATTTTTAGCCGATCCTTACCTGAATTACAACGATTGGATGTTGGCCCACGGTGCCGAGAACAAGCAAGGCAACATCAGCAAATACGAGTGTTATGACATCATCAGTAAACTTGGCTTGGCACCCTTTGAGGCAGGCTTTAAAGTGCTCATCATGTGGTTGCCCGAATTTTTACGCGATGCGGGCAATGTATTGCTTAAAATCATTGAGGAACCACCGCAAAACACCCTCTTCATTTTGGTGGCAGAGCGACAAGAAATGCTGCTGAGTACCATCAGCTCGCGCACCCAACTGGTGAAAGTACCACGCCTCCAAACCGACGATTTGGCATCGTATCTGACCGAAGCACACGAGCTTGAGGCAAGTGCAGCACGATCAGTAGCTCTATTGTCGGAAGGTAATTTGCGCTTGGCCCGCGAGCTATTAAACCATGAAATGGGCATCAACGAACAATTGTTCATGGATTTCATGCGCTATACTTATTCGGCGAAAGGTCCGGAGATTTTGGGCTGGATTGAGAAAGCTGCCGATTTGGGTCGTGAAGGTCAAAAAAACCTGCTTCAATATGGTTTGCACATCATCCGCGAGTGCTTCCTGATGCGCTTTGGTTCAGCCAAGCTGGCACGTTTGAAAGGTGCTGAGCTTGATTTTGTTACCCGTTTTTCGGTTTTCATTACCGAAGGAAATGTAGGCGAATTCAATCGTTTGTTGAACGATAGCATCTACTACATTGAGCGAAACGCGAATGCGCGGATTGTTTTTCATCAATTGGCCAACGAATCGGAACGTTTGCTGGCAGGTGCACGTAAATCGGTTGCAGCTGGAGCCTAAGTGCTGCGTCCGGCCGATTTGTTCCTATATTTGAACCATTAAACGTGAAACACCATGGGATGCGGAAGTTGTAGCAGTGGAGGGTGTTCACCTGCCGGATGTGGCGATAAGGGCCATTGTTCCACTGGGGGTTGTAACCGTTTGAATGTCCATGATTGGCTTTCAAACTTAGAGCTTCCATGGGGACAAAAGCCATTTGAATATGTTGAAGTGCGGTTCAAGGAAAACCGCAAAGAATTCTTCCGTAATGTCAACCAGCTCGATTTGTATCAAAACGAGTGGGTGGTGGTTGAAGCTCAACAAGGCCACGATGTAGGTCAGGTGACCCTCAAAGGCGAATTGGTTCGCCTTCAAATGAAAAGAAGACGGGTATCGGAAGACGATGCTGCCATTCGGAAAATTTACCGAAAGGCTACCCCGCAGGATTTAGAAAAGCTCCAAGAATTGCGCGAACAAGAGGCGGAAGTCTCGTACAAAGCGCGTGAAATCATTAAAAGCTGTAAGCTCAACATGAAGCTTACCGATGTAGAGTTCCAGGGCGATCGTTCGAAAATAATATTCTATTACACCGCCGAAGAGCGTGTCGATTTTCGTGAGCTCATTCGCCTGCTGGCCGACGCTTTTAAGGCGCGTGTAGAAATGCGCCAGATAGGTCCCCGTCAAGAAGCGGCACGCATCGGCGGTTTAGGCGTCTGCGGGCGCGAGCTTTGCTGCAGCAGCTGGCTAACTGATTTTAAATCGGTTTCTACTTCTGCAGCGCGCTACCAAAACCTTTCGCTCAATCCCGTTAAACTTGCTGGACAATGCGGTCGACTCAAGTGTTGTCTCAATTACGAGCTCGAAACCTACATGGATGCCTTGCAGGCTTTTCCAAAAGATGCTCGGGTTTTACAAACCCAAAATGCCAGTTATGAATTGGTTAAAACCGATATTTTCAAACGGCAAATGTGGTATCAATTGCAAGGAAAGGCGGGCGAATACACCGAGGTGAATGCCATTCCGCTGACCATTGAACAAGTGCTCGAGGTGAAGGCAATGAACAAGGCCGGTGAAAAACCACTTAGTCTAGAGTCGATGGTGCCTGTTATTGAAACTGAGCTAGATGAAGAGCCCGACTTTGAGTTGGAAGCCGAAGGCGTACTCGATCGTTTTGATGGAAATCGCCGCAGCGGTAACCGCAAGAAGAAGAAGAAAAAGCCAGGTGGCGGCCCCAACAGCGCTTCAAACAGGCCACAGAGCAACGAGCAGCCACGTACACCACAAGCGGTAAACAGTGGCGACAAACCCGCCCCGAGCAACCGGCCTGCAAATGATAATAGCCGCAGGGATGCTGACCGCAATCGTCGTCCACAAGGGCGCGATGGTCAACCCAACCGTGATCGCCGTCCAGATAACAGGAACGAAAACCGAGCAGTTATACCTCCTAAGGCAGAAACAGGTTTATCCAATAATCCAGTACAACAGACAAGGCCTGAGGCACAGCCTGATCGTCAACGCTCTAACAACCGACGCCGTTTTCGGGGTCCTCGTAAAGGGGGAGAAGGAAGCGGGAACAATGCTCCTCAAGCATGAAAAAGAAACTTTTAACCCTAGGGGCATGTGTGTTGCTCGGTTTAAGCGCTTGCCAATCGGGCACACTGGTGGATGAATTCCAGCCAATTGAAGACAATGCATGGTCGTATACCGATCTCAAAGAAGTAGAGGTAGCTGTTACAGACACCATGACTTATTATGACATGCACATTAACCTGCGGCATGCAGGAAATTATGAGTGGCAAAACCTCTATTTGCGGATGCACATTTACAGTCCGCAAGGTGATAGCACTACCGAACGCATCAGCATCATGTTGGCCGATGCCAAAGGGAAATGGCTAGGCAGTGGTTTAGGCGACATTGTGACCCTGCAGGCTCCCTACAAGCAGGGCATTCAGTTTCGTCAAAAGGGGACTTATCGCTTTGTGCTTGAACAGCATATGCGGGTGAATCCACTTGCTGGTGTCCATGCAGTTGGGCTCAAGGTGAGTCCAGCCAAATGAAGTAAATAGGCATAAAAAAACCGGCGTGAGCCGGTTTTTTTATGCTTATCACGGATCAAAGCTTAATGATTTGTTTGGTAATGCTTCCTTTTCCTGTGTCAACCCGTACCAAGTATTGACCTTTGGGTAGATGACCAACTGAAACGCGGCTTCTGTTGCTGCTAAGGTTGTATTCAGCCACCTTTTTACCTATGGCATTGAAAATTTCTGCTTTGCCATGGCCCATGTCCAACTGTGTTTCAATGGTAAGGAAATCTTGAGCAGGTACCGGATAAAGTTTGAGCTGCGGTTTGGTTAAGCTTGCCACCGAAGCTGCATTGGTGCTGCCAATGAACGTAATAAATAGCTGGTTGGTAGGATTACCAACTTCGTAAACACGAACGCGGAGCGTGCCATTACCAACCACATTGTTGGGGTAAAAGTGTCCGTCTACATTGCCCGTAGCACGAGCAGCAAGGGTGAAGTCGGCGCTGTCAGTGGTACTTGGGTAGCAAGCATTCACATCGCAAATGGTACTTGTCCAGCCGGTTGCAATGTTGTTGTTGAGTTTCACCCAGCGCAAATTCACGGGGTTTTCGCCATTGTTGATGACATTGGCATAGGCCACAATCTCAAATTCAGTAGCTGGTCCACTGGTGTAAACGGTATCGTTTCCTTGCAGCACCACTTGGGCTTGCGACCAAGAAGCGGCAAGTAAAAACGCAGCTAAGAGGGTATATTTCCGGAACATGGTAGATTCTTAAAGTTCAAATATAAGCTAAATCGTTTTTGCCTACAAGCACCAAGCTGTCTTAGGCTGCTATTAAGCAAGTTTCGTTGCTATCTGCGAAACTGAAATAGGCTTGGTTGGTAAAAATGAGGTGGTCGGTAATGCCAATGGCGAATAGCTTGGCAGCTTGAACCAGTTGTACGGTTAGCTTGCGATCGGCCTGACTCGGTACCAGGGAGCCCGATGGATGGTTGTGCATTAAAATCATGTAGCTACATTGTACCATCAAGGCTTCGTGCAACACCCTTCGGGGATCGACCATGGCCGTATCTACTCCGCCAATGCTGATACGCTTGCAAACTATCACGCGCATCGACCGGCTGAGCAAAACCACATGAAACTCCTCGTGCATCAAATCTTCGAACAAATGCCTGTAGTTCTCGTAAATCTGGCGCGATGACAGGAGTGGGGCATGGGGCTGGTTTTTGGTTTCTTTCCGTCTTCTGCCCAATTCAAGTGCAGCTGAAATGGTAATGGCCTTTGCTTGACCAATGCCTTTAATGGCCGAAAGTTGTGCGAGACTGAGTTGTGAAAGTTGTTGCAAATCGTTGTTGCAGGCGGCCATCAAACGTCTCGCCAAGTCAATAGCCGAAACCGATTTGTATCCATGGCCTATGAGTAGTGCCAAGAGTTCGGTATCGCTCAAGGCATGGCGGCCCTGTTGCATGAATTTTTCTCTTGGACGGTCAGCAGCATCCCAGTCCTTGATACGTCGAGGAGGGGGAAAATCGGAAATCAGGGAGTTCATGCCCTGAAAATAAAAAAGGTCTGCCTTTTCAAGCAGACCTTGTATGAAAATTGAAAATTATTGCTGAATTCAAGCAAGACTGTTCATCATGCGCGCCAATTTCGACTTCTGGTGAGCAGCCTTGTTGCGGTGGATGATGTTCTTCTTCGCCAACTTATCGATGCGCGAAATTACGTCGGAGAACATCTTGTTTGCGTCTTCTTTTGAACCGGCAGCTTTCAGACGCTTGATCATGGTCTTGGTGGTCTTCAACTGGTAACGGTTGCGCAGGCGCCTCACAGCGGTCTGACGGATTCTTTTAAGAGCTGATTTATGGTTTGCCATTTTGCTTAATTTCTCTTTGCCGAAAAAACGGAGTGCAAATATAGCGAGTCTTTTTTATTTGACAATGCCTGCATCTCGAATTTCTGAAATTTACAGCTTTGCTTACACAATCGGTTCAATTTTGTACTTTTGAAGCACAAATTACTTCATCCAATGAAAAAAATCTTCCTATTCGCCGTGTTGAGCATGGCATTGGCTTGCAACCAAGCAGCCGAAGAGCAAACTGAAGCTGTGGTTGAAAACCTCGAAATTTATGGAGATACCATCACGGCAGACGGCGCAATTGCTGCAACAGAATTGGTAAGCCTCATGGCCGATACCAACCAAAAAGCCTTGAAACTAGAAGGTACCATTGAAGAGGTATGTCAGAAAAAAGGATGTTGGTTGAAAGTAGACATGGGTAACGGCAAAACCATGCGCGTTACATTTAAAGATTATGCCTTTTTCATTCCCAAAGATGCGGCAGGCCGCAAGATCATCCTCGATGGTGTAGCCACCATGGAAGAAACATCCATCGAATCGCTTCGCCACTTTGCCGAAGATGCTGGTAAAAGCAAAGAAGAAATTGAAGCCATCACCGAGCCTACCAAAGAACTGGTGTTCGAAGCACGCGGTGTAATCTTGAAATAATGCGGTTTTGTTTCTTGCTTTTGCTGTTGGGAATAGGTCTGATGGCTTGTGAAACAGCTGAAAAAACCGAAGTTGCAGCAAAGCCGGTGACGGCGGGCAAAGTGGAAGATGCCAAGCCGATGGCACTCATGATGCGGGCCATTTACGACCAAAGTCGGAACATGCGCACCGAACTTGAAGCGGGCAAAAACCTCGACTCGTCGCTGTACCGCTTCATGGAGTTCCACAAACTGGAGCCAACCGACAGCACTGTTTTGGTAGAAGTGTTTTACCAGCACAACGATAAATTCAGGGAGGCCTACGAAAACCTCTTGCGTAGCTCCAATAAACCAGCTTACAACGCCATGTTGACCGCTTGTGTGAATTGCCATGCCGATTTTTGTCCGGGCCCCATCAAGCGCATCAACAAACTGCGTTTCGAAGAAAGTTGAGAAAAATGTCGAAAAAACGAAAGAAAAGGCTGCATAAATGCAGCTTTTTCTGTTTTTAGCCCTTGCACATCCCAAACGTCAAGGGTATTTTAGAGCATGCGTTTCATACGAATTGCCAGCTGCTGCGTCTTGCTCCTGTGGCCAGTTTTGCCAGCAGGAAGCTGGGGCTTTTGGGCACACCGCCAAATCAATCGGGTGGCTGTATTTACCCTGCCAGAAGAAATATTTCCCTTTTTTCGGCACCATATCGAGTACTTGACTGCCCATGCCACCGACCCCGATAGCCGACGCAGTGCCGATCCGGAGGAGGCGCCACGTCATTACATCGATCTCGATTATTATGGCTCCTATCCGTTCGACAGCCTCCCGCGTCGTTGGCAAGAGGCCGTCGCTCGGTATACCGAAGACACACTCAAAGCCTACGGCATTGTTCCATGGCATATACAACGCATGTATTTCAGGTTGGTAGAGGCTTACAAAGCAGGCGATAAGGAACGCATTTTGAAAACGTGTGCCGATCTGGGTCATTATGTAGCTGATGCCCACGTCCCTTTGCATGCTACCCTCAATTACAACGGACAGCTAACCAATCAACACGGCATCCACAGCTTACTTGAATCGCGAATCCCTGAATTGTTCAACCAATCTTACGATTTTGTGGTTGGACCAGCCCCTTTGTTTGCCAATCCACTCACCTACATCTGGGAAGTGGTGTTGCAAAGCTCCGCAGCTGTTGATACGGTATTGCGTTGCGAAATGGAAGTGAGGTTGGTCATCCCTGAAGGAGAAAGGCATGTGTTTGAAGAGCGAAATGGACGGCGGAGCAAAGTATACAGCCGCGAATATGCCCATCAGTATCACCAAAAATTGAATGGGTTGGTAGAGCGCCGCTTGCGCCAATCAATTTTGGCAGTTGGCAGCTTTTGGTATGCGGCATGGGTAGATGCCGGACAACCCGATTTGGACGAACTATTGAAAGACAGCCTGCCTGAAGGTGATAGTACACAAATTGCACAGGAAATTTTACGCTATCGACAAGGGGAATGGCTCGGTCGACCCGAAGCAGACTAAGGATGAAGTGTGCTATCGTTTATCGGTTCACCCATGATACTGCTGTCGATGGCAAGCGGCAAGGTGGCAATTACTTCTATACTCACCAAGCCAAATCCCGTTCGAAGAATCCCTAAATCTCGTGCTCCTGCTTTGCTTAAGTCAATGATGTGCGGAGAGCGTTTCGACATGCGATCGTTCACTACCACCTCAATGCATTGTCCGTTTTCGCGGTTCGTTACTTTTACCCGCGTGCCTAGGGGAAGGCTTTTGTGCGCTGCGGTATATTTTTTTTGACGAAACACCTGTCCACTAGCCGTTCTACGACCTTCAAAACGATCGGCGTAATACGATGCAGTACCATACAACTCAAAAGCCGCACCTTGTATAGGCTGCACTTGGGCAGGTACAGGAAGCTGCAGGAAAAGCAAAAACAGAACGAAACAGATTCGCATGGGCTGTGTAGCTTTGCGTGAAGTTAGTATTTTTTGCCATGGAGTTAATGCAAACCATCAACGAGGCCCTAAAAACGGCCATGAAAGACAAAGACCAAGTGCAACTACGTGCCTTGCGTGCCATCAAATCGGCTTTGTTGCTAGCACAGACCGAAAAAGCAGGTGTCGTGGTTGATGCAGCCCGCGAAATCCAGGTGTTGCAGAAACTGGCCAAACAACGCCGCGATAGCATGGCCATTTTTCAAGAGCAAAATCGCTCCGACTTGTTTCAGCGCGAACAAGAGGAGTTATTGGTTATCGAAACCTTTTTGCCCGTTGCCATGCCTGAGGAAGAAGTTATTGCCACTGTTACCTCTCTGGCCCAAAGCTTGGGTGCTGCAAGCATGTCAGATTTGTCGAAGCTTATGCCTGTGGCCATGAAAGAGTTGGCAGGAAAGGCTGACAACAAGGCCATAGCCGATGCTGTGAAAAAAGTGCTGGGAGCCAAGTGAACTGGCTCGACTACCTTTTGCTGCTGGCCTTGGGCTGGGGTGCCTTCAGGGGTGGGATGAAGGGCTTTGCTGTTTCGGTAAGCTCGCTTTTTGCCCTTTACTTGGCGGTTATTCTTGGCTTTAAAGGCATGCACCTGGCAACTACTTGGCTAAGTGTTCAATTCGACTGGAATACGCCATGGTTGCCTTTCATCGGCTTTTTAACGGTTTTTGTTTTGGTGTTTGCTGGGATTTTATTGCTTGGCAGAACCCTCGATCGCTTGTTCAAAGCTGCAGCTTTGGGATGGGCAAACCGCTTGGCGGGTGCACTTTTGGGTATTTTGCAATGGATTTTGGTGGCTGGAACCCTACTTTGGCTTGTTGATCAGGTGCAACTGATTGAGCCTGAAGTAAAACATGGAAGCAAGTTGTATGAACCTGTTTATACTTTAGCGCGATCAAGCTGGCAGCTGCTGGAACGCCTTTGGCCTGCAGTCGGCGACTGGATGGGTGAAATCGACAAGCAGTTTGATGCGTTAACCGAAGCAACCAAATCATGAAGCAGGTGCTTTTGGTCGATAACTTCGACTCCTTTACTTACAATTTGCTGCATCAAATTGAAATGGCTGGCGCAGCTTGTCAAATAATGCGTAACTCAGATCCACGCTTGTTGCAAGGCGATTGGCAAGCCGATGCTGTGGTGCTTTCACCTGGACCTTGCACCCCGCTTGAGGCAGGCCAACTCATGCCTTTCATCGAAAAATTCCACCAAAACATACCCATGTTGGGTGTTTGTTTGGGGCATCAGGCGCTCGGGATGTTTTTTGGTGCCCGACTTACAAGGGCTCCGCGCCCCATGCATGGTAAAACATCTTTGCTAAAAACCGTTGAAGATGCCTGGCTGGCAGTGGCTGGGCCCAATCCAGAGGTCATGCGTTACCATTCCTTGGTGCTTGAAAATTTACCGGAAACACTCAAGCCCTTGGCTTGGAGCGAAGATGGTTGCCTGATGGCGTTTAAGCATAGAAAACTGCCCTTGTATGCCCTCCAGTTTCATCCCGAATCGATAGGTAGCCATGCAGGTCAACAATTGATCACTGCATTTTTACATCAAATAGCCTAATTTTACAGCCTATATTGAACACAAGCAACATCCTGCTTGTTACCAACACATGAACGTTAGCGAAATCACCAGCACCCTCGTACCGGTTCTTAAACCAACGGATACAGCTCTTTTTGCCATTGATCGCATGTTCGAATCGCGTTTGTTCGATTTGCCGGTGGTTGATGAGCATGGTTTGTACATCGGGCTGGTGGGTTACGAAGCATTAGAAGAGCTCGAAGAGGGAGCTAACATCAATGAGTGCCGAAACGATTGGCAAACAATCAGTGTGCGGGCTGAAGATGCAGTTTTGCGTTTACTCAACAGTTTGCAAGCAGATCAGCTCACCGTGATGCCAATAGTCGACGAACAAGGCCTTTACCAATATGCCATTCAGATTCACGACTTGGTTGTATGGATGGCCGCTCAGAGTATGCTCTCGCAACCGGGTGGTTTGATCACCCTCTTGATCAATAGCAACAATTATTCGCTGTCGGAAATTGCACGCATTGCCGAAAGCAACAATGGTTCAATCGTTAACCTGCGGATCTCAGCGGCCAGTGAGCCGGATCAAATGTTGGTGCATTTAAAGTTTAACCTGGTCGACCTTACCTATGTAATGGCTACCTTTGAGCGATTTGGTTACCACATTGTGGCATTTCATCACCAGTCGCACCTCGATGGCCTGTACAGCGAGCGCTACGACGCCCTGATGCGGTACCTCGACATTTGATTACATGCGCATTGCCATCTATGGTCGGTCGTTGCACGAAGACCAGCACGACCACCTCATCAAGCTGCTCGAAGCCTTCCTGAAGGCCAAGGCTGAACTCAGGTTGTACCTTCCAATAGCCGAAGCCTTGCGGTCGGCCGGTAAGGACATAGAAGTGCCTGTATTTTCATCCCAAGCTGATTTAGATCCCGGACTCGATTTTTTCGTTACGATAGGAGGCGACGGAACCTTGCTGGATGCCGTGAGTTGGGTGCGCAATCGGGGAATTCCGGTGTTGGGTATAAATTTTGGCAGGCTTGGCTTTCTTACTTCTGTGGCGCCATCGCGGGTGAAAGAGGCGGTTGATCAACTTTTGCGCGGTCAGTATACCATTGAGAAGCGCAGCATGGTTCGCCTGCATACCGATTCAGGTTTGTTTGGTAAAACCAATTACGCCCTGAATGAATTTGCCATTCACAAAAAAGACATCGCGAGCATGATCAAAATCAAGGCGTATGTGAATGGTGAGTTGATGAACAGCTATTATGCCGATGGGTTGGTGGTGGCGACGCCCACAGGCTCCACGGGCTACTCAATCAGTTGCGGTGGTCCCATCATTTTACCCGAGAGCCCTGTCTTGGTCATTACGCCCGTTGCACCACACAACCTCAATGTACGCCCAGTCGTGATTGCCGACCATGCTAACTTGGCATTTGAAGTAGAAGGCATGGGTGACCAATTTTTGGCATCGCTAGATGCGCGAACAGCCAATATCAGCAGCAACATCCGGATTGAAATCAGCCGAAATCCCTTTGATTTTTTACTCGTGCGCTTGAGCGACAGCACCCATTTGCGTACCTTGCGCAGTAAGTTGCTTTGGGGTATCGACAAGCGCAATTGAGTTGGAAATTCGAGAATTCGATTAAAAAATACGTCTCATTGCAAGTCAAAAGGCAGAAAATCCAATTTGTTCCGCTTATATTCGTTTTTTGATAGACATTTAAATTAGTCTCTAAGCACAAAATCTGCTGCATGGCCAAGTATCTTGCGGGTCTCCTACTCGTGTGTTTCAGTATGTTTGAAGCTGCTGCTCAGCGGGTTGAATATGGGGTAAATGGTTTTGGTACTACTTACTTTGGAGAGTTGAATAACGCAACGACCTTTTTGAACAACATCCGCTATGGAGGAGGTGTTCACGTAAGACGTCACCTTAATCCTTGGTGGAGCTTGCGAGGTGATGTGAATTGGGCGAGAATTGCCGGAACCGATAATTTACCTGGCATCACTACCAATCTTCGTAACCTGAGCTTTAGAAGTGATGTGGTAGAGTTCACGGCAGTTTTAGAATACCGTTTCCGTGAAATCGGGCACCGCCGCAACGATTTTAAAATGACACCCTACCTGTTTGGGGGGCTCAATTTATTTCGATTCAATCCGAAAGCGGAATACTTGAACGAATGGTATGACCTCAAACCATTGAGCACCGAAGGTCAGGGGTTGTTAGAATATCCAGAAAGTGTTCCTTATGCGCTCACACAATTGGGCATTCCGGTGGGTGCTGGTTTGCGTTTTGCCCTCAACCGTTACTGGCGCCTCAGTTTCGAAGCAGGCTATCGTTTCACCAATACCGACTATTTGGATGATGTGAGTGGCTTGTACGTTAATGCCGACATCCTAAGGGCAAACCGCGGACCACTGGCAGCTGCTTTGGCTGACCGACGAGGCGAATTGGGCCCAACAGTTCCACCTGCAGCTCCAGGTACTTTCCGTGGCGCACCCCGCGAATTGGATGCATTCATGTATGTAGGCTTTTCACTGAGTTATGTGGTTTATCGTAAAACTTGCCCGCGTTGGAAATGAGTCGTAAGCTGCTATTGGTTGCACTGCTAAGTTTTGGCAGTCATTATTCATTGAATGCCCAGATTTATGATTACGGCATTTCTGGAGGCGTAGGTGGTTACGTAGGCGATTTGCAACCCTTCGTGAGTCCTACCAACGTGAAGCCTGGCTGGAGCATATTTTTTAAATATAACCTCAATCCGCATTGGGGAGGCCGTGTAGGCTACATGACCACCGATATTGGAGCAGCCGATCGTGATGGTAATACCCTTTGGCAAGTTAACCGCAACTTGAGCTTTAATACCTACATAGCTGAACTTTACGCCACCGTTGAGTTTAATTTTTTGCGCTACATCACTGGTCATCACAAGTACAATCATACCCCATTTGTATTTGCCGGTTTGTCGCGTTTTCGCTTCAATCCTACCACCACCATCAATGGACAACTGGTGGAACTGCAACCGTTGGGAACAGAAGGGCAAGGATTGGACGTTTTTCCAGGTAGGGATTTTTACAGTTTAACCAGCTTTGCTATTCCCATTGGATTGGGTTATCGCTGGAACTTCTATAAATTCCACAGTTTGCAGTTCGAATTGGGTGCGCGTTATGCTTTTACCGACTACATTGACGATGTAAGCCTCAATTACGCCGGTTTCGATTTGATGTTGTCTGAAAGGGGACCACTTGCAGCTAGCTTGTCTGATCGCTCGGCCGAATTGAACATTCCACTCAGGGAGCCTTTCAGCCAACGAGGTATCAATACTTTCAACGATGCATATTGGTATGCCAGTTTGAGTTACATTTTTACAATTAATTCGGGTAGATGTCCCCGTTTTAGGTAATTTTGCCATTTCGCATCTAAAACAATGTCTTTAGCTGAATTGATTGATCGGGAGCGGCTTCCGAAACACATTGCTGTTATTATGGACGGCAATGGCAGGTGGGCGAACAGCCAGGGACAGCACCGTATTTTTGGCCACCAAAACGGCGTGAAGGCGGTACGCAATACCACCGAAGCTTGTGCGGAGCTAGGAGTTGAATACCTCACCCTGTACACTTTTTCAACTGAAAACTGGGCTCGTCCGGTAGAGGAAGTAAATGCTCTAATGGAGCTTTTAGTGGCAACCATCAAAGCCGAAACCGAAACCTTGATGAAAAATAAAATTCGACTGGTGGCTTTTGGAGAACTTGATAAATTGCCAGTTGCTTGTCGGCGACAACTGGAGGAAACCATAGAAACTACCAGTCAAAACGATCGCTTGCAGTTAAATTTGGCCCTCAGTTATTCATCACGGTGGGAATTGGTGCAAACCGTTCAGCACATTGCTGAGGCCGTTAAGTCGGGCGAGCTGGCAGTAGCCGATATATCAGAAGAGCTGATAAGCCGCAAACTCATCACCGCCGATATACCTGATCCCGAATTGCTCATTCGCACCAGTGGAGAAAGGCGTATTTCCAATTTCCTTTTGTGGCAACTGGCTTATACCGAGCTGTATTTCACAGAAACTTTCTGGCCTGATTTCGAAAAAGATGATTTATATAAGGCCATCTTAGACTATCAGGCCAGGGAACGACGTTTTGGCAAGACGAGCGATCAAATCAGAATCAGTTAATGTCGTTGAAACACTTTTTATTACTCGCGGGTCTGTGGATTGTCACAGCCACTACGGCCTTTGCGCAGGTAACGCTCGGCAAGTACGAAGTTGATTACAAAAATCCTAAAGAATACGTCATTGGCGGTATTCAAGTAGAGGGTACCCAATTCTTAGACAAAGAAGTTCTCATTATGTTGTCGGGCTTACGCGTGGGCGACAAGGTGGTGGTTCCTGGCGAGAAATTCTCCAAGGCCATTCAGAATCTGTGGAAGCAAGGACTTTTTGGTGATGTAAGCATTGAGGTTGACAGGGTTGAAGGTGAGACCATCTTTTTGAAGTACCTGCTTGAAGAAAAGCCACGACTATCGCGCTTTACCTTTAGCCGAAATTTGAAAAAAGGGCAGGTAGACGACCTCAATGAAAAACTGAAGATTTACAAGGGCAAGATTGTTACCCAAAACCTCAAGGTAACCTCAACGGCCATCATCCGTGATTTTTACACCGAAAAGGGCTTTTGGGATGTGTCGGTAGAGATGACAGAAGTGGCAGATACCAATATGTTGAATGCCGTTGTCATGCGGGTTACTGTAAAGCCGGGCAAAAAGGTAAAAGTAGGTGAGGTTCGTTTTCAAGGTAACCAGGCACTTTCTGACCGGAAGCTGAAAAAGCTGATGAAAGGCACAAAGGAGTATCAAGCCTGGAATATTTTCAGGGCTGCCAAATTTCAGGAAGAGAAATACGAAGAAGACAAGGAAAAAATTCTATCGAAGTACCAAGCCGAAGGATACCGCGATGCGCGCATCATCCGCGACTCGGTTTTCAGAAATGCCGATAACCGTTTTGCTGTTTATATGCAGATTGAGGAAGGTAATAAGTATTTCTTCCGTGACCTCAATTTTACGGGCAATACGCTATATTCCGATTCGGTATTGAGCAAAGTACTGGGCATTGAAAGAGGCGAAGTGTACAACCGTGAAACATTGACCAACCGTTTGCAAATTGATCCGAATGGTCGCGACATTTCAAGCTTGTACATGGACAATGGCTATCTGTTTTTTAATGTGCAGCCCATAGAGGTGAAGGTTGAAGGAGATTCCATTGATTTGGAAATCCGAATTTACGAAGGATCGCAGGCCATCATCAACAAAGTGACGGTTGTGGGCAACGACAAAACGAGCGATCACGTAATCATTCGCGAATTGCGCACACGGCCGGGACAAAAGTTCAGTCGAGGCGACATCATGCGCACCACCCGCGAGCTCAGCCAGTTGGGTTATTTCGATCCAGAGCAATTGGGTGTGGTGCCAACGCCCAATCCGGCCAACGGGACGGTTGACATTGAATACAAGGTAGTGGAGCGTTCGAACGACCAAGTTGAATTATCGGGTGGTTGGGGAGCCGGTCAGGTGGTAGGTTCGTTGGGATTGGTACTTAATAACTTCAGTGCACGCAAGTTTTTCGACAAAGAGGCATGGAAGCCGGTGCCATCGGGCGACGGACAACGTGCGAGTATCAGGATTCAGTCGAATGGTCGCTTTTTTCAATCCTACAACCTGTCATTTACCGAGCCATGGTTGGGTGGTAAGAAGCCCAATGCTTTAACGGTAAGCGCCTATTCATCTATTCAATCGAATGGTGTGCCACGTGATGATTCACGCCGTCAGTCGACTACCATCAATGGTGTAAGTGTAAGTTTAGGCAAGCGCCTTACCGTACCTGACGATTTCTTTACTTTGGTACACTCGGTTAACTACCAGCAGTTTGTTTTAAACAACAGCCGGGCTACGGTGTATCTCCAAAACGGTGTTTCAAACAGCTTTTTTTTCCGAGAAACGCTCTCTCGTAACAGCATCGATCAGCCTATATATCCGCGGAGTGGCTCTAGTGTAACCCTTACTTTGCAGTTTACCCCGCCTTACAGCTTATTGGGGCGCAAGAGCTTCAATGAGCTGCCTGCTGACCAGAAATATCGTTGGATTGAATACCACAAATGGCGTTTCGATACCCAATATTACCTTAAACTGGTGGGCGATTTGGTTTTGATGAGTCGAGTACAATATGGTTTCTTGGGCAACTACGATCGCAACTATGGGAATGTTCCCTTTGGGCGTTTCTTTGTAGGTGGTGATGGTATCATGGGCTTCAACCTCGACGACCGTGAATTGATAGGTTTGCGCGGCTACCAAAACTTTTCGCTTACCCCCAACGATCCGATTACTGGTTTAGCCAACGTGGGAGCAACGGCTTTTCAGAAGTATACCATGGAGCTTCGTTATCCCATAACCTTAAATCCGAGCGCCACCATTTTTGTGACCAGCTTTTTGGAGGCAGGTAACAGCTTCTTCCGAGTGAAAGAATTTAAGCCTTTCGATAATTTCAGATCTGCTGGCGCTGGTGTACGTGTGTTTCTGCCCATGTTTGGTTTATTGGGTGTTGACTGGGGCTATGGTTTTGATCCAGTACCTGGTCGCGATGGGGCAAACAAGGGCAATATTCACATTTCAATTGGACAGCAATTTTGAGGAATATGTGGAAGACGCGCATTTATGGCATGCTTTTTATCTTGCTGCTGTGGGCACCTGCAAAAGCACAGCGCTTTGCCTACATAGACAGCGAGTACATATTAAGTGAAATGCCTGAATACAAGGCGGCTCAAAACGAGTTGGATGTACTAGCCGAACAGTGGTCGAAGGAGCTGGCTGACAAGCGCAAAGAAGTGGAACGACTTTACCGCGCTTTGAAAGCCGAGCAGGTGCTTTTAACCGAAAGCATGAAAAAAGAACGGGAGGCTGAGATCAAAAAGAAAGAACAAGAAATAGACGAGATGCAGCGTAAACGCTTTGGTTTTGAAGGGGAATTGTTTCAGAAACAAAAAGAGCTGATCAAGCCCATTCAGGACAAGATTTACGATGGAGTTCAAAAATATGCCCGAGATAAGGGTTATGACATTATTTTTGACCGTTCGGGAGAATTTACCATGTTGTACGCCAACAGCCGACTTGATAAAAGCGATGAGGTGTTAGAAACGATGGGAGTGGCCCGAAAGGTTTCAAAACCCAGAACAGATAGACCAGAAAAAAAATAAATTAAGCCATGTCAATTTTAAAAAAGGCCGCCCTCTTGGTGGTAGCCATCCTCGCAAGCAATTTCACTTTTGCGCAAATAAAGCTGGGTCACATCAATTCTTCTGAATTGGTAGGAATGATGCCCGAAACCAAATCGGCAGATGATAGCTTGAAGCGTTTTACCGAAGACCTGAACACCCAATTACAAGCCATGTTGGGTGAATTGCAAACCAAATACGGTGACTTTCAGTCGAAACAAGCCAGCTGGTCGGAAGCCATTCGGGAATATCGCGCCAAGGAAATCCAAGATTTGCAAACGAACATCGATAACTTCCAGCAGCGTGCCCAGCAAGATATTGCCAAGCGTAAGGAAGAGTTGTATAGTCCCATTTTCGATAAAGCTGAAAAAGCCATCAAAGAAATAGCCAAAGAAGGCAAGTACAGCTACATTTTCGATGCCAGTGCAGGTGCTTTGTTGTATCAGCAAGATTCTGACGACATCATGGAGGCGGTTAAAAAGAAATTAAACCTTACTGGAGTCACTCCACCAGCAAACGGCAAGAAGTAAATCAAAGCCTTAATTGAACCCGCAAGTTGGCAACAGCTTGCGGGTTTGCTATTTTAGGTCGCCTTGTATGTTGTCATTTTGCATATAAATCACTTTCTTTGGTAGATATCTTTAATTCGCTATTCCGCATGTTGTCAACTTTCAGAAGTATCGTCCTCTTCTGCGTTCTGGTTTCGGGTTTGAGCGTGGTTCCTATGCGTACCAAGGCCCAACTTTCAAGTGGAGACAAGGCATTTGCCGTTCAAAACTATTATCTAGCCATTGACAGTTATAAAAAAGCCATCAAGAGCAAGGAAAGAAAGGCAGTTGCCACCTTTAAAATTGCCGAATGCTATCGCTTAATGAATGACAACAAACTGGCAGAAAGTTGGTATGCCCGCGCTATCAAAGCGGGTTATCAAGAGGCTGAATTGTATTTGAATTACGCGGGCGTATTGCGCGGAATGGAAAAATACGATGATGCCATTGAACAGTACAATGCCTACTTGGGCTTAAATCCAGGTGATACACGTGCGAAATGGTTGTTGGAGTCGTGTAAATTAGCCAAAACCTGGATGAACACACCCTCGCGATACGAGGTCAATAACATGAAGGTTTTTAATTCGCGTCAATCGGATTATGGCTTGGCGCTTTACAAAAACAACGGTGTCATTATCAGCTCAACCCGTGAGGACGCAACGGGCAAGAAGCTGTATGGCCGCATAGGTGAGGACTTCTCTGATTTGTTTGAGAGCAATGTCGACCGTCGTGGCAAATGGAGCAAGCTTCAAGTTTTACAAGGGGGTGTGAACACTTCATTTAATGAAGGAACAGCTGCAGTGAATCGCACAGGTACCATCATGTATTTTACCCGCTGTAGCAGCAAAACTGGGGAGTGTAAGATTTATTTTTCGCGGAAAACGGGTCAAAAGTGGAGCGATGCTGAGCTGATAAAATTGTTCGGAGATACAGTGAATGTGGGACAGCCATCGTTGTCGAAAGACCAAAAGAAACTCTTCTTTGTTGCTGACAATGCGCCCGGGGGCCAAGGAGGTAAAGACATTTGGTTCATCAACAAAGGCCGTGGCGATACTTGGGAAGAACCCATCAACCTGGGCCCACAGGTAAATACAGAGTTCGACGAAATGTTCCCCTATGCACACGAAGACGATAATACCCTGTATTTCGCTTCAGACGGGCATCCTGGAATGGGCGGTTTAGACATCTTTTACAGCGAAGGTTCGGGTACAGAATGGAGCCAACCTGTGAACATGAAATTCCCTATCAATTCGGGAGCGGATGATTTTGCATTCATTGCCAATGTTCGCAAGGACAAGGGCTTTTTGAGCACCAACCGTCCCGGTGGCCGCGGCAGCGACGACATTTGGCAGTGGGTGCTCACACCGCTGCAATTCAACCTGAGTGGTCAGGTGTACGACGACAGCACACGCCGTGCCTTATCAGGTGCTGAGGTAAAGCTGATTTTTGTTGAAGACAAAAGCTACATAGAAGCCATCACCGACAACCGAGGGATGTATACCTTCAAATTACGTGAAGGGGTTGATTACAAAATTGAAGTTACACGCAAGGAGTACTTCGGCGAAGACACTACTTTGACCACCAAGGGCTTTGAAACCTCGAATGACTTTGTGATCAACATTCCGCTGAAGGCTGTGCCCATTGAAGAAGTTACCCTCAACGATATCTTGTATGACTTCAACAGCGATAAGTTAACGCCAACGTCCAAGGAAAATCTCAAGGTGTTGATTGCCATGATGAAGAAGTCGGAGAACCTCATCATTGCCATTAACTCGCATACCGACTCACGTGGTTCGGATGAATATAACCTCGACCTATCACAACGCCGTGCCCAGTCGGTGGTGAACTACCTCATTGAAAACGGAATCGACAGTGCGCGTTTGCAGGCCAAGGGTTTTGGTGAAACCCAACTGTTGAACCGTTGTAAAAACGGGGTGAACTGTTCGGATGAGGAACACCAGCTCAACCGTCGTACCACTTTCAAAGTAGTGTCGACCGACTTCAAGGGCATCATCAAATACCGCCGTGTAACAGGTGATGAGGAGCAAGAAGAAGACCAGGTATTTACCGATCCGAATAAAGAATAAGATTCTGAACCGATAAACAAGGGCAAAGTGAGTAACTTTGCCCTTTCTTTTTATTTGCTACGCATGGACGCATCAAAATACCAACAACGCGGGGTTTCGGCCGCCAAGGAGGACGTACACAAAGCCATCAGCAAGCTCGACAAGGGCTTGTTTCCTAAGGCTTTTTGCAAAATTCTGCCCGATTATTTGGGTGGAGATGCCGATTGGTGCAACATCATCCATGCCGATGGCGCTGGTACCAAATCGTCGTTGGCCTATGCATATTGGAAAGAGACGGGTGATTTGAGCGTGTGGAAAGGCATTGCCATCGATGCGGTGGTAATGAACCTTGATGATATGCTGTGTGTTGGTGCCACGGATAATTTTTTGTTATCGTCGACCATTGGCCGCAACAAGCGCTTGGTTCCAGGTGAAGTCATTGCGGCCATTATTTCGGGTACCCAAGCGTTCATCGATGAGATGGCATCGCACGGTATCAACATCCATTTTGGCGGTGGTGAAACAGCCGATTTGGGTGATCTGGTTCGTACAGTGGTGGTTGATTCAACAGTGACGGCCCGTATGAAGCGCTCAGAGGTCATTAGCAACGACCGCATTCAGTCAGGCGATGTGATTGTGGGTTTGGCATCGTACGGACAAGCAAGCTACGAGCAGCAATACAATGGTGGCATGGGATCGAATGGGCTAACCTCGGCCCGACATGATGTGTTCCACAAATCAATTGGCGTGCTTTATCCCGAAACTTACGATGCAGGTATTGATGCTTCGGTGGTTTATGTGGGCCAGCACCAGTTAACCGATGTGGTGGCCGGTACGCCCTTAGATGCAGGTAAGCTGGTATTGTCGCCAACACGCACCTATGCGCCCATCCTGAAGACTGTATTAAGCGAATTGCGGCCTTATATCCACGGTTTGGTGCATTGCTCGGGCGGAGCGCAAACCAAGGTATTGCATTTTATTGATGGTTTGCGTGTGATTAAAGACAACCTCTTACCAGTTCCGCCATTGTTTGAACTGATTCAAGCATCTTCAGGCACTTCCTATAAGGAAATGTACCAGGTATTCAACATGGGGCACCGCATGGAGGTATATTTACCCGAAGCCCATGCCGCACAAGTGATTGCAACGGCTGAGGCTTTTGGTGTGGCAGCTCAGGTAATTGGCAGGGTAGAAGCCGCACAAGAAACGCAGGTGCATTTGGAAACGCCATACGGTTCGTTTGTTTACAACAAATAGGTAGTTTTATTAACGGTAATCATAAAAAAAGCCCTCATGCAGAGGGCTTTTTTGTGGTTTGAGCATCATTTATTTCGCATAAGCGATGGATCGCTTTTCGCGGATGACGGTCACTTTGATTTGACCTGGATATTGCATTTCGTTCTGGATGCGCTGTGACAGATCAACCGACATGATTTCGGCGGCATCGTCGCTCACTTTTTCCGATTCAACGATCACACGCAATTCGCGACCCGCCTGGATGGCGAATGCTTTTTCAACACCTTGGTAGCTCATGGCCATGTTCTCGAGGTCTTTGAGGCGTTTGATGTAACCTTCAATTACTTCGCGGCGCGCACCGGGACGTGCACCCGAAATGGCATCACAAGCTTGTACTATGGCCGAGATAGGGTCGGTCATTTCAATTTCATCGTGGTGGGCGCCAATGGCGTTACAAATCACAGGATGTTCTTTGCAGCGTTCGGCGATTTGCATACCAAGCAGGGCATGTGGCACTTCGGCATTGTCATCGGGCACCTTACCTATGTCGTGGAGCAAGCCAGCACGTTTGGCTAATTTGGCATTTAATCCCAACTCAGCAGCCATGGTAGCGCAGAGGTTGGCTACTTCGCGGCTGTGTTGTAGCAAGTTTTGTCCGTACGATGAACGGTAGCGCATTTTGCCTACCAAGCGAACGAGCTCGGGGTGGAGGCCGTGAATGCCCAAGTCGATGCAAGTACGTTCGCCAATTTCTACTACTTCTTCTTCGATTTGCTTGCGTGTTTTAGCTACTACTTCTTCGATACGGGCCGGGTGAATGCGGCCATCAGTAACCAAGCGGTGCAGCGCTACCCGAGCGATTTCGCGGCGCAATGGATCGAAACAGGAAAGGATGATGGCTTCGGGGGTATCATCTACGATGAGTTCAACGCCTGTAGCTGCTTCGAAAGCCCGGATGTTACGTCCTTCGCGACCGATGATTTGGCCTTTCACATCGTCGTTTTTGATGGGGAATACCGAAATGGCATTTTCGATGGCATGCTCGGTAGCAGTGCGTTGGATGCTTTCGATCACCACTTTTTTAGCCTCTTTGTTGGCTTGTAGTTTGGCCTCGTCGATGATGTCTTTGATTTGCGCCATGGCCTGGCTTTTGGCCTCGCCTTTCAGCTGCTCTACGAGCTGTGCTTTGGCTTCATCTGCTGTGAGGTTGGCAATCTTCTCCAGATTTTTCACCGTTTGCTGGTGTGCTTTTGACAGCTCTTCCTTGCGTTGGTCAACAATCTCCATTTGGCGGCCCAGGTTTTCACGAGCTGATTCAAGTTCAGCTTCCTTACGGGCTACCTGTTCGAGCTTTTGGTTAAGACTTTGCTCTTTTTGCTTCAAACGATTTTCGTTTTGAAGCACTGCTTGGTTGCGCTTGTTGGTTTCTTCGTCGTGCTGAGCACGGAGTTGAAGGAAACGTTCCTTGGCTTGCAACTCTTTTTCTTTGCGGATGCCTTCGGCCCGCAATTCGGCTTCTTTGAGGATACGTGAAGCTTCTTTTTCTGCTTCTTCCTTTTGTTTGTCGAGCACCTTGGCCAGCATGAAGCGGCCAACCCCAATGCCCGCACCTAGTGATAGAACTCCTATGAGTACGTGTACTAACATGACAGATTGGTTTAAAACACCCTGTCGCAGTTACCAGTCGGGTAAATCGGAGAAGCGTTGAAACAGTTAACCTTGCTCAATCAATTGCCGCATGCGCTCAATTTCTTGACCTATGTCGGGTGACATGGTTTGCGCGCTTGGATTGCTGTCGTTGTTGCTCGACAACAGGGCATTGGCGAGGAAAAGTGCCGTCATGGCCATCACATCGGTTCGATCGGCAGTGGGATAGGTATTCCTAAACTCTTGCAGCCGCTCGTTGATGAGCTTTTCCGCTTCGCGCATCCGAGGTAAATCGGTTGCCGAAACTACCAGGGGATATTCCCGGTCGCCTATTTTGATTTTTATTGGTTGCTGTTCCATGGTTCTTCACCGATAATTACCGCTCTTTAGTCCTGCAAAAGGGCAATACATTTATCGATTTCTTTGATGAACTCATTCACCTTTAGCTTGGCCTCCTGCTTTGCTTTGGGATTACTTTCGAGTCCTTTAGCAATTTTCAGGATTTTTTTCTGTGATTCCAACACTTCGATGTCTTGCTCCATCGCCTGTTTTTGGCGTTGAAGCTGCTGCAATTTTTCGCGCAAATCGCTGTTATCTGCCGTCAACTGTTTGTTTTGACGAATCAACCTTTCCAGGTTTTGGCGGATAAAAACCAATTCAGCGTGTAAATCCATACGATCGTTGTCATTGGCGCACAGTGGCACCTAAAGATTTCTCAAAGTTATGCATTAATTTCTGCATCACCTTGTCTGCTTCTTCATCGGTGAGTGTCTTTTCTTCGTCTAAGAAAACAAAACTCAACGCATAGGAGCGTTTGCCTGCTCCAAGCTTGTCGCCCTCGTACACATCAAAAAGGTTCACCTCTTTCAATAATTTGCCGGCTGTTTCGCGTGCCAGGCTTTCAAGTTGACCATAGGTAACATCTGCTCCAATGACCAAGGCCAAATCGCGGCGCATGCTCGGGAATTTGGGCAGTTCTCTGAAACGAATGGCCTTGTCGGTTTCGCGCATCAAGGTGGCCCACTCGAGGGTGGCGTACCATACGTCTTGCTTGATGTCGTAATGGCGGGCGATGTTGGACTTTACCTTGCCCAAATACACCACCGCTTTGCCATGCAGGTTGTATTGCAGTTGATCGGTCAAGCAGGGATGTGTGCCTGCTGCCGGCATCAGCTCGTCAATCACCCCCAAACGTTCGAGGATGCGGCGTACATCGGCATGCAAATGGTAAAAATCGCTCTTGCGACTTGCCTCATACCACGATTCACCGGTTTGGTTGCCCGACACAAACAAGGCCAGTTGCTCTTGTTCGGTACGTGTACGGTTGGTGCGGATGTATACTTTGCCAAACTCGAACAAATGCAGGTTGAGTTGGCGGCGGTTGAGGTTGTAGCTGATATTTTGCAAGCCACTGAAAAGCAAACTGGGTCGCATGACTGGCACTTGCTCATTGACCGGGTTCAACACCCTGATTTCTTTGCCAACAAATTCGGGTACCAAATCTAATTCGGCCTGACTGATGAACGACAAGCTCATGCTCTCGTGGTAACCATTGCCTGCCAATTGATTAGCAATGCGTTGCTGCCATTCGTTTTTGTTGTCGCGTTTGGGATACGAAGCTTGGTAATGGACTGGCGCTCCCAATGGGATTTTGTTGAGACCATGGATCCGCAATACTTCTTCAATCACGTCAATTTCGCGGGTTACATCAACGCGGTAATTGGGTGCAACCACTTGTATTCCTTCTGCATGTTCGTATTCGAGCACAAAGTCGAGGCGACGCAAAATGTCACGTATTTCATCGCGCTTGATTTTTTTGCCAATGATGCGGTCGAAGTTACTGTAGAGCAGGTGCATGCGTTTGGGCACGGGTACGGAGCTTGCCACATCGGTTAATTTGCTGCTGACTACCCCACCCGCCAGTTCGAGGATGAGGTTAACGGCTCGCTGCAGGGCAGGAAGTACCATATCGGGGTCAACGCCGCGCTCAAAGCGGTAGCTGGCGTCGCTCTTAATGCCCAACAAACGCGAAGATTTGCGGATGGTAGAGGCGTCGAAATGTGCGCTTTCGATAAAAATATCGGTGGTATCGGCAGCGATGGAGTCGTTCAGGCCGCCCATTACACCAGCTACGCCCATGGCTTCTTCGGCATTGCACACCAGGAGGTTGGCGGGTTGTAGGGTATAGGCCTTTTTATCGAGCAAGGTAATGGCTTCGTTGGTTGCAGCCTGGCGAACGATGATGTGGTTTCCTTTGATTTTGCGCAGGTCGTAAGCGTGCAAAGGCTGTCCCAACTCAAACATCACAAAATTGGTAACGTCAACCACATTGTTGATGGGTTTGCTGCCAATGGCCTTCAGGCGCTCTTGCAGCCAATTGGGCGAAGGGCCTAGCTTGATGCCGCTGATGCAGATACCAGCGAATCGACTGCAAGCAGCTGGGGCCTCTATGCTTATGTGCACTTCGTGTTGCAGTTGCACTTGTGCTGGCTCTGACAGCTGAGGGAATTTGCGGCCGATTTTCAAATGTGCTGCCACATCCCTGGCTACACCGTAGTGTGAAATGGCATCGGTTCGGTTGGGGGTGAGTCCGATTTCAATTTGTACATCGCCACTGCCACCCAATAATGCGGCTACCGAGCTGCCAACGGGGGTGTTTGGCGGAAGAACGATGATGCCGGCGTGGCTCTCGCCTATGCCAATTTCATCTTCGGCACACAACATGCCTTCGCTGGCTTCACCTCTGATTTTAGCCTTTTTGATAGCGAACGGCTCTCCGCCGAGGGGGTACAAGGTAGTACCCACAGGGGCTACCACCACTTTTTGACCGGCAGCTACATTGGGGGCGCCGCATACAATGGGGAGGCGGTTTTCACCATCGGTGGTCACAACAGTACAACGCAATCGGTCGGCGTTGGGGTGCTGCTCGCAACTGAGCACTTCGCCCACAACCAGGCCGGCCAGCTTATCGGCTGTTTGGCCCAAAGCTTGGGTACCATCTACTTCGAGCCCAATTTCTGTCAAAGCCTCACAAAGCGTATCGATTTCAACAGGCTGCTCGAGGTATTGAAGCAACCAATTGTAGGAGATTTTCATAGTCTGATTTTCATGGACAAAGTTAAAAGCAAAAGCGCTTGCTCCCTGCTTTTTTTAGGGAACAAGCGCTTTTACCGCAATGGTTGTTAGCGCACCACCACGCGGCGCACCGACTGGCTGTTGGCGGTGTTTAGTTGCAAGAAGTAAATGCCAGAAGGTAAGGTTCCAAGTTCCATTTGATGTTGCTGTATACCTGCTTCCATTTTCAACGATTCATGGCTAATCGTTTGACCCAAACTGTTGCGAAGTTGTACCTGCAATTGCATGGCCTCGGGCAAGTTCAGTTGCAGATAAAGCAATCCTTCGGTAGGGTTCGGATAAACTTGTACACTGTTGAGCAGTCGGGTTTCTTCAACCGAAGTCGCAGGTGATTGTTCCATGATACGAATGTCGTCGATCGCGGCTTCTACAATACTGGCTGGATTGAGGTCTTGGGCTACAAATCGCAAACGCACAGTAGCTGAGGGGGTTACAAAGTCGCGCACCCGCACCGCATGCCGGCGCCAGCTGCGGTCGCTTCTACGGGTACGTTCTACCAAGCGCCAAGTGGCACCGTCATTAGAAATATACACCTCCCAGTTATCGAGGTTAGGACTTGTCCCCATTTCGTTCGAATACCAGCGCATGTAAGTAACCACCGGGTCACTGAAGGCGGTCATGTCATAGACTGGAGAAAGTAAGCTGGTTCTTCCGCCATCTACATCGGCAGTACCAACGGGTGATGAACTATTGGGAGCGTTTTTGGTGAATGCAGCGCGACTACCGCCTGGAGTTGCTTGGGTTCCTGGGGCAGTTATGGTAGCGCTGTTGCTTGCTGTGGCAAAAGAAGGGATGGGGGTCCCAATTTCCCAAATGCCATCGGTGGCATTGTCGGAGCCAAAGCCAATGGTGAAGTCGGCATCGCGTGTGCTGTCTTCGATGGTGGTATTGGCATATTCGGTAAATCCAACCAAGATGTTGTAAGGGATATTTGCTGAAGCCGCATCATTGGCAAAAGCCGGTTGAACAGAACCCAACGCGCCTGATTGATCGGTTATGGCCACAAAATAGCTGATGATGGTGCCTTTTGGCTGTGCAGGAAGCACCCCTGTGTAGTTGTTGCCGCTGGTGTTGGTGAGGGTAACGGTATCGCTGGTGAGCACCGAGGCATTGTTGAGGCGGTAAATCACCTTTGCGCCATTCACAAAGCTGTTGAAAGGGGCAGCCACGTTCAAGGTAAGCGACATGTTGATAGGGGTGTTTTCAAGTGCATCGGCAAATGGTGTGAGGCTGAATTGCACATTGCCCAACAGGCGGATACCGTGGAAAGCAAATGCCTGCACCAATTGGTTAAAATGTGGTGTGCCGTTCGAAAGGTTGTTGTCGTTATCGTCGGCCTGAATGGCATCGATGAGGATTTGGGTATACAAAGTTCCTTCTTGGCCATTGGGGGCATTGGCCAAGGCATACATCGATTCGCCCAAAATTTCCATCATGGTGCGGTTGTTACCAATGAGGCCGCCTGTGCGCCACCAAGCACCGCAGATGATTTCACCGTCGGCATGTACTTGACCTACGAGGTTCTGTGGGAAAATTTTGGGATTGATGTCGTAGCGGCGAATGGAGGTATTCGGATTGGTAGAACTGAAACCAATTCCCAAAACAGGATCGCCGGTGAGGGTGATGGCGAAGATATCGCTATAGCCTTCGCCCATGCCGCCATTCTGGAATGGCTGGCCAAATGAATTGTAGAAATAGTTGGTGATGGCATGGCCATACTCGTGGTAAACCACATCGGCTGTTTGCGACAAGGCATTGCAACCACCTGCCGTTACGTAAAAATTGATGGAATTGCCGTTGAAAAAGGCGTTACAAGTACCGTCGGTGCGGTCGACACGGGTGGTGAGCGGAATGTCGAGCGCTGTAAAGAGCGGCATCAAACTCTTCATGTAGTCGTGTACCAGGTTGGTGTGGTAATAAGCCGACAGGTGGCGAATGGTATTTACCGCCGGAGAGGTTCCGCGGTTGTTGTAATGAATGCTGTCGCGCAGTGAGTCGACCTGCAAAGTAAAAGTTGGCGTATTCATGCCGGTATTGCCGTGCACCACGCGCGACCAGCGGCCTTGCAAAGGAAAGGTGCCGCTGGCTGGTAATCCGGGAATACCAGCGTCGTATTGTCCACTGGCATTGGTGAAGTAGTTGGTGCCATTGACAGTAAACTGCAAGTGTGGCAATGCTACCAATGAATCGGCGGCGTACGGGTGCTTGGGATAAACGGTGCCAAACATCTGCAAGTTGCCGTTCGATTCGGGCCTGCCATTATCGAGGGCTTTTGGAGCAGCTTGCACCACCAAATTGCGGCGCGACAAAAGTTGACCATTGTGGGCATCCACCAGTACTTCCCAGTTTTCGGGCACGCGGTCATGGTCAATGGCTTCCACAAAAATGGTACGCACCAGCCTGAAGGTATAGGTCTGCTCACCGGGAATGGCGAGTACTTTGAGGTTTGGTTCTGCATGAACGGCGGTGATATTCTCCAAATCGCGCTGTGCCAAGGTTTTGGCTTGGCTTTCGCTGATGGTAGGAGTGGTGCTGAGGTTGATGTTGTTGAATACATCCAAGCCAAACAAAATCACCTCATCGTTTTTCGTGAATTTGAGGGTGAGGCGGCTGTTGATGATTTCGAGTCCTTCGTGCAATTGGCGGAAATTCACAAAACGGAATTTGGCTGATTCGTGGGTACGTACCAATTCGAGCTGGCTTACAGGGATGTTAAATCCGCTGAGTTCTTGTGCCATGAACTGGTAGCTTTTGGCCACCAAGTCGTTGCCAGCCACCCGAATGGGATTGCCATATGCGCGATTGGGTTTGCCATTTCCTTCGTTAAAAATCACGTGCCACGAGGGGTGGCGCTGACTAAAGCTCGACCAGTAGGTACTGGCCTTCAGGTGCTGCTGCCAGTTGACGTCGAAAGCTTGTTTTTGTTGCACATAGCGGATTTCCTTATCTGAATGATCGTGAGCCTCAGCGGCTACGGTCAATATCAGCAGCGTAAACAGGCTGCCAAGAAGCTTTGCGGAAAGGTTTTTCATGTACCGTTTAAATGTTGTAACTACAATGATAAGAAAAAGTTGGTTGAGGTGTAGCGCTATAGCCTGATTTTTTGCTGATTGCATATAGTTAAACACCTAGCTTCAAGCTAAAATGGATTTGGGAATTATACAAAGATTGATGATACTGGTAAGTGCGGTCTTGGTTATGGGCTTCTTGGCGCATTCCTGCAAAAGCAATTATCCTGAATTGCCAGTAGTGGCGCAAGTGGATTTGAACCGTTACCAAGGCCGTTGGTACGAGATTGCTAGTTTTCCACTGCGGCCACAGAAAAACTGCACAGCTACCTATGCCGAGTACAGTTTGCAAGGCGAGTACATCAAGGTGTACAACCATTGTATCGACAGTACAAATGGCAAGGTAAAAGACATCACTGGCAAAGCTCGGCCCGAAAACAAGGGCGACAATGCCCGCTTGCTGGTTCAGTTTTTTTGGCCTTTTAAAGCGCCCTACCATGTGATTGCGCTGGATACAGCCAACTACCAATATGCCATGGTGGGTACCCCCAACCGCAAATACTTGTGGATTTCGTGCCGCCAGCCCCAGATGGAACCTGACCGGCGTAATGCGTTGGTGCGCTACGCAAGCAGCTTGGGCTTCGATACCCAAAAGCTGCTGTATACCGTTCAGCCTTGATTACATGATTTCGGCCAGCTCCAGCCAACGCAGTTCTGCCTCATCTAATTGATCGCGCTTTTGCTGGATGGTGAGTCCCCATTGCGCATAGTCCTCCGCTGTACCATGGCCACTGCTGAGCTGTTGTTCTAGTTGGGCAATCTCGCTTTGCAGCGCAGCCATTTGTTTTTCGAGTTGCTCGTATTCTTGCTTCTCTTTGAAACTGGGCTTGCGTTTGGGTTCTGTAGGCTTAATGGGTGCTGCTACCACTGCAGGTGCCTGAACAGCTAGTTTGATGTCGGCTTCCTCTTCTTTTTGGCGGCTTTTTTCCGATTTCAGCCATTCGCGGTAATCGGTGTAGTTGCCCGGAAAATCGCGCACTTGGCCTTCGCCTTCGAACACAAAAAGGTGGTCGACCAAGCGGTCCATGAAATAGCGGTCGTGCGAAACAAGCACCAAACAGCCCTGAAATTCATCGAGGAATTCCTCTATCACATTGAGGGTTTCTAGGTCGAGGTCGTTGGTGGGCTCGTCGAGGATGAGGAAATTGGGGCCAGTCATCAATACCAGCAAGAGCTGCAAGCGGCGTTTTTCGCCACCGCTGAGTTTGCTCACCTGGTCGTGTTGCTGTTTGGGTGGAAAGAGGAAGCGGTTCAAAAAGTTGGAGGCACTCAACTCCCGGCCGTCAGAAGTTTTGATGTATTCGGCCCGCGCCTTTACCAATTCAATGACGGTTTGTCCGGGCTGGTACTGCAGCTCCTCCTGGGTGTAATAGCCAATTACCGTGTTTTCACCCTTTTCCATGCCACCGCCATCGGGCCTAATCAGTCCTGCGAGTAAGTTCAAAAAGGTGCTTTTGCCTACGCCGTTTTTCCCTACAATGCCTATCCGGTCAAACCGGGTGAAGATGTAGCTGAAATCGTGCAGTATTTTTTTATCGCCATAGTTTTTCTTGAGGTAGGCCAACTCCAGGATTTTACCACCCAGCCGCTTGCCATTCACATCGAGTTCTATCTTGCCTTGGGCAGTCGGCCCTTTGGCTTTTTCTTCGAGTTTGTAGAAATTCTCGATGCGGGCTTTCGATTTGGTACCGCGGGCCTTGGGTTGACGGCGCATCCATTCCAATTCCTTGCGCATGAGGTTGCGTGCCTTTTCGGCATCTACCAAAGCAATTTCTTCGCGGATGGTTTTGTTCTCGAGGAAATCGGCATAACTGCCTTGGTGGCGGTACATTTTGCCCCGATTGAGCTCAAAAATCTCGTTGCAAACACGCTCCAAAAAGTAGCGGTCGTGCGTGATCATGAGCACCGTCATGCGGCGGGTGCTGAGGTAATGCTCGAGCCATTCAATCACTTCGAGGTCGAGGTGGTTGGTGGGTTCGTCCATGAGCAGCAATTCGGGCCTACCAACCAAGGCCTGTGCTATGGCCACGCGTTTGCGCTGACCACCCGAGAGCGAGGCCACCGACTGGCTCAAATCGCTGATACCTAGTTCGGTGAGTATTTGTTTTACTTCGAGTTCGTAATCCCACAGGTTTTGTGCGTCTATTTCCAGGGTGAGGTCGTGCAACTCCTGTATTTCTGCCTCGTTGGGTTCGGCCAATAAGGCCAGGCGGTTGTATTGCCGCAATAGCTGTACTTCGGGCGCATCGCCGGCGAAAATCACTTCGCTGATGCCGCCATTTTCGCCCATGAGCGGTTCTTGTTCGAGGTAGGCCATGCGTACATCGTTGCGGATGCTGTAATTGCCTTGGTCGTGGGTTTCGCGACCGGCTAAAATGCGCATCAGCGTGGTTTTGCCACAGCCGTTGTGGCCCACCAAGGCTACTTTTTGACCCAAATTGAGGCCGAATGATAAATCTGAGAAAAGGGTACGCTCGCCAAAACTTTTGCCTAGCTTTTCTACCGAAAGGACGTTCATGCTGCGAAAATCCGCAATTTTTAGCGCATTGCAGCTTCTTGCAACACAAACTCACAGCTGGCTGCTACTTGGCCATTCACCTGGAGTTCGAGCAAATGGGTCCCAGGGTAGTGTTTGCGGGTGGTGAGGTCGGCAAATGCATGGCTGCGACTTAGCTCCAGTCTTTCGCCCGGGGCCAAGCTTTTTTCTGTGATTTGGAAAACTTTGGGAGAGCGCTGCCCATTGCTTTTCACAAAATGGATGCGGTACTCGAGCCGATATGGGCTGTTTTCGCTGCCCAAGTGTTCGATCGCCAAGCTTAAAGTTGCTTTTTGACCTAGGACGAGTTGATTTGGATGTATGCCCCAATGGTGTAATGCAAAATTTGGCGCCTCAAACCCAAAAAGCTGGTGTGCTTCGGCTCGGCCTTTCTTGAGTAAACCGCGAAGGGCGTGTTTGAGCAGGGCATCGGTGGCGGTACTATGTCCTTTCCAAGAGGCTGCCACGGCCAACAACCAATCGGGATGCGATTTAGATATGTCGTTCAGGTGGTTGGCTACCGATCGGCGCACATAGTCCGAGGGGTCGTTTTTGAGTTTTTCGAGCACTGGTAAGGTCACGGTGGGGTCGTTTTTGAGCCAACCTACGTCTTGTCCCCAGGGCAAACGCGGTCTCAAGCCTTCGCTGGCCAGCCGACGCACATGTTCGTTGGGGTGGTCGGCCCAAGCGAGGTGCTGTTGCAGCATGCGCTCGGGGTATAGCTGCAAGAACGGCCGCACGGCGAATTCAGCACTGAAACTGCTGGTGAGTTCGGCCAGTGCAGGAATCGACAAATCGGGTTCGGCTGTGCCGTGTACTTCTACAAAATCGGGAAACAGCATGCCAGCCAAGCTGCGGAATTGGGGCGCCAGGGCCACCACCACTGGCAGTTGCCGTGCATAATGGCCTGGCAAACAGCTGCCAAGCAATTGGCTGAGGTGCCGCATGCGCTGTTTAAGCGACATATCGGGCCAATGCGCAGGCATGGCGAGTTGGTGCCAGCGTTCTTGGTCAAATGTGGGTTCCAACTCCTTGGCTGCACCGCTGAGCGCCCGCACAAAGGCGGCGTCAAAAGCATCTTTGAGTACGTAATCGGCCATAAAAAAACCGCCCGCAGGCGGTTCTAAATTAGTGTTTTTGTTTAGCGTTTGATGATGCGCATGCTGCCGGCCTGGCCTTCCATGCGGATGAGGTAGGCGCCAGCAGGCAAATCGCTTAAATCGAGGCTGCTGCGGCTTTCGCTGAGCAATTCTTGTTTTACTTTTTGGCCCTGGAGGTTGTACAGGCTGATGTGCGCTTGCTGCTCGTTTTTGAGTTCAATGTTCAAAACATCGCTTACTGGATTAGGCCACGCGTTGATGTTTTGGGCTAAGCTGTTTTCGCTTACAGATGTTGAGCCAGCCAAAGGAGTCAGTCGATAAACTGTGCCACTTGTTGGTGTGCCTGTAATGGTCGATAGTGAGAGCGAGAGGCTTGGGTTGCTCGCTGGTCCCGTCAACAAATTGGCAACAATGTTGGATCCATTTACAATGCCCGTTCCGATGTAAGCGCCGTCATCGCCTTCATAAAATAACAAGCTATTGTTGATGGTGTTGGCACCAAAACGGTATTCAATCACACTGCTGCCTTCGTAAATCCAAGTTTGGAAGCTGATGTACATATCAAGGATGCCACCAGAGGCCGAATATTCAGAATATGAACCTGCTTCTTTCCATTCGATTTTCAAAATGCGGCTTCCAACTGCACCATCTACTTTGTAGGAAATGGGTGAAAGCGATTGTGAAGAGTCATAACCACGGTCAATCAAGTCAATGTCAAAAGGCGCAATAAGGCTGATTACCGTGCCCCCATTACTTAAGCCGACCAAACCACCGCCAAGACCATCGAGCAAAAGTGAATCTACGAGTTGGCCTTGCACATTAAAACTGAAAGGCAAAGGGATGATGTAGGTTGGGTCGTCCCACACACTGTTATTGCTCAGTGAGATTGCTCCTGTAAGTGGCGTAAAGGCAGCCGTTTGCAAGTTGAATGTGTAAGCGATGTTTGTGGTGTTTTCAATTATCGCTGATTCTTTGAAGCGGGATGTTTTTTGGCCGTTTTGTGCCATGGCTGGTTGCAAGGTTAAAACCGACAACAGACCTAACAATACTTTTTTCATACCAATGGTTTAAGACACAAAAATAGCAGAAATGTTATTGTTACGGTCTGTTGTTGCAAAATGTCAGGGTTTTACGAGGCGAACACTTTGTCCATGCAACGGATCATGAAGGAGGTAAGCTCCAGCAGCAAATTCATCGAGCAAAAATCCTTGCCGAGCTTGCGCTACCTTGATACGCTTTACCAAGCGGCCTTGGGCATCGAAAAGCTGCAATTCATCGCTGCCAACCAAACCCACCAACTGATGTAAACCTGTTTGTGGGGTTACCTTCACCTGAAATGGCTGGTGCTGCATGGCTATTTGCTTTCGCTCGGGCAAAACCAGGTGGACGGGCTTGAGGGTGTAAACGGTGCCATTGTCGGGCAAGCCGCACATGTACTGGCTGGCACACCGCACCATGGGGTTGGAGGCCAGTCCAGCGATGAATAGTTCGTGGTAGCCGTCGGGACATTTAGCCGACAACGAAATTTCGGCATGCTCATCTTTTTTGTTGGCGGGCATTTTCAGGAAGTGGAAGCTAACTGCTTGATTCATTTCATGTAGCCAGAGTTGCAGGATGATGCTGTCGCCGTAAAAACGCCGTAAGCCAACGAGCTGGATTTTCATGATCCTATCACCGAGGTGGCCATCTATCTGGTAAGTGATGTCGGTTGCTTCATAATCGTAGCCGTAATGGTTGGGAACAACTATGTCTAAAGCGTATAGGTCCATCAAATAGTTTTCTCGCCCATCGAGCAGAGTCAGGTTTTCTTCCCAGATATCCAGCATTTTAACCTCGCGGCCATAAACAGTGAATGGAAAGGGCATGGGAATGGTTTGTTTCCACGCTTCATCCTTAGGATTGTTGGGCCAAACTACCGGGCGATCGAGCAGCTTCACAGTCTCTTTGGTGACCTCCAATTGGTAAGTGCCGTGGTGTTGACATTGTTCGGCACAAGAGGCTGCATGAGCTTCTTCCGACACGCGGTGCCGGTGCTGGTGGATGCAGTGGCTGTGGTCGTGGCACCAGTTTGGTGCTACCTGCATGCCTTTATCACTGCTGTGGTGTGCGCAGCAACTGCTTATTGCAGTGCCGCTCTCACATTTGGATGTTAACTGCATTTCGGTTGCCACAACCTCGATGTAGCGCATAGAAGAGTCGGTTTGTGCTGCAACCCAGCCTGGCAGGGCCAGCAGCACCAAAATCAGGTTTTTCATGGTGCATGTGTTAAAAAGTGAATTTGAGTTGGATGAATACTTTCTTTGGAAATGAGCGCTTTGCCATCTGAAGCCATGTTGGATTGCAGCGGTAGGGCACCCGGATCGCTACTTAGCCACGAGCAATGCACATAGGCATGGTCGATGGCGGTATGGCCGCAGGGGTAGGTTTGATGGCATTGCCAGGCATGACGGGCGTTTAAATCGTGCCGACAAATGCCATTTTCGATGTGTATGAAGGTGAATACAATTGTCTGATGGTGATTGTGCCCGCTATCGCTAGGCACCCAAATGATACACCCTCGGCCGAGACTATCGCTCAATACACATTTGCGTTGGGGCTCCCAGTATATCTCACACATGCGAATAGTGGATTTGACTACTTTGTACTCGGTTTGAAAATCGAGTGTTTCAAAACGAGGCAATTGTTGGGCAAAGCCGAGTACGGTTTGGATGCTCATGGCAACAAGGAAAGGAAAAACGATTTTCATGGCTGATGTATTTAAAGGTGACATTGGAGCCGATAGGGCATTGACATAGTAGGGGATTCGAAGCCGCAGTAATAGCAATTGTGTTGGGCTCTTTTTACAAGGCTGAGCAGAGCACCATGGAAGAATCCCAAATGCTCTGTCAGGCATGGCCAAGCCTTATGAGGCTCGATATGCTGGTCATTGTATTGTGCGGGAATGCCGTTGCTCAAAACGCTGACACTGGAAATCTCAAACCAGCAATGGAAACTTCGTGAAATTCGAAGCAAGGGTTCTATTTCCAATGTTGCTGATGCAAGCGACGGCATCGGTAAAGCAAGCATGGGTTGCACAGGCGCTGCAGCAGCTGTAGTAGCCATTTTAGAGGCTGATTGAGCATTGGCCACACCCACAAGGAACAAGAACATCAGGAATAGACTGTTTTTCATGGCGGCAGCATTTATTTGAAAGCAATTTACCCTCAGCAGTTTCCCGAATGGTCACAGCTTTGTCGGTATATGTGCCCTGCCGATTTTCTGACATTTCAATGGCAATACCTCATGCGGTTGCGGCTGTTGGCTTTTTGCCGAAATTGCAGGCCGTATGAAAAATCCCTGGATTGCGGCATTCCGCCTGCGCACCTTGCCCCTAGCTTCGGCCTCTATTGTCATGGGTGGTGCTTTGGCAGCAGCCGTTGATGCACACCGCTGGCCAGTGACCGTGCTGGCCTTGCTCACAGCCATCTTGTTACAAATATTGAGTAACCTGGCCAACGATTATGGCGATTTTCAAAACGGGGCTGATTTGGCGGGCAGGGCTGGGCCCGACCGCATGGTGGCAAGCGGACAAATCAGCGCAGCTGCCATGAAAACTGCCATGGGGGTGTGTGGCTTCCTCGCCTTGGCATCGGGTGTTAGCTTGTTGTGGGTGGCATTTGGCGGCTTTTCGGTGGCTTTTGTAGGGATGTTGCTGTTGGGATTGCTGGCCATTGGTGCAGCGGTGAAGTATACTGCTGGTAAAAACCCCTATGGGTATGTGGGCTTGGGCGATGTGTCGGTGCTGCTGTTTTTTGGTCTGGTAGGCGTAATGGGCAGCTTTTATTTGCATACCGGTGCATGGTGGTGGAACGTGCTGTTGCCTGCCATGGGGCTCGGACTGTTGTCGACCGCTGTTTTGAATTTGAACAACCTGCGCGACCGCGAAAGCGACACCCGTGCTGGCAAACGCAGCATTCCGGTGCGCATTGGTGCCGTTTGGGGCGTTCGCTACCACAATATGCTGGTGCTGTTGGGCAGTTTGTTGATGTTGTGGTTTGCCCGGGGCGAATGGTCGCACCTGCACCTTCCTTGGCTCATTTGCTGTTTGCCTTTGTGGTTCAGCTTGTACCGCATCAACCAGTTGAAAGCAGCCCAAGGCTACGACCGCTTTTTGAAAATTACAGCCCTCAATACCCTGCTTTTTGCCGTGGTGGCTGCCCTCATGAATTTGTTTTAGCATGCAAAGCATACCTGAAAAATTACATGCCCGTTGTTTTCCTTACCGACTCGATTTTAAGTCGCCGGCGGGCACCTCACGTGGGGTAATGACCCAAAAAATCAGCTGGATGGTTGTGATTGCCGATGAAACCGGCCAGCAGGGCTTGGGCGAGTGCGGGCCTTTACCCGGTTTGAGTTTCGACGATCGTCCCGATTTTGGCACGCGTTTGTTGCGCTTGTGCGAGCAGTTCAACCAGCAAGAGTGGGCCACGTTTGAAGAAAGTTTGCTTTTTTACCCCGCCATGCGTTTCGGTTTTGAAATGGCCCTGCGCGATTATTTGCAAGGCGGCGAGCGCCTGCTTTTTGAAAGTGACTTTACGCTGAAGGGTGCTCCCCAAGCCATCAATGGCCTCATTTGGATGGGCAGCGAGGCCTTTATGCAACAACAAATTGCCGACAAGCTTGAACAAGGGTTCACTTGTCTGAAAATGAAAGTGGGTGCCCTGGATTTCGAAACCGAGCTGGGCTTGTTGAAAGCATTGCGCAAGCAGTTTCCGGTGAACGTACTTGAGTTGCGCGTTGATGCAAATGGTGCCTTTTCGCCAGCGCAGGCCCCAGAAAAGCTCAAGCGTTTGGCTGAATTGGGCTTACACAGCATTGAGCAGCCCATCAAAGCCGGGCAGCCTGAGGCAATGGCGGTTTTGTGTGCCCAAAACATTTTGCCCATTGCCCTCGACGAAGAGCTCATTGGGCTTACCGATGCCGATGAAATGGCCGATTTGCTCGATCAGATAAATCCCCCCTACATCATACTCAAGCCAACTTTGCTGGGCGGTTTTGAGGCTTGCGAGGCTTGGATTGCCGCTGCCGAAACACGAAAGATAGGTTGGTGGGTGACCTCGGCCCTCGAGTCGAACATCGGCTTGAATGCCATTGCGCAGTGGACCGCCACCCTGAACAATCCCTTGCCGCAGGGTTTGGGTACCGGACAGCTCTATATCAATAATTTCGATTCGCCCTTGATGGTTGAACAAGGTAAATTATGGCATTTGCCTGCTAGAAGTCCGTGGAATTTGGCAAGATTTCAGGATAATTTATAATCGTTAAATATTGATAATCAGAGATATATAAAAATACTCAATTCATCGAGTAAAAAATACTCAACATGTAAAGTAAAAATTACTCAATGGGCTGAGTAAAAAATACTAATTTCATTGAGTAAATTTGCAACATGCATAAAAGGAGACAGTTAAGTGAATTGCAAGATCGTCTTTCGGGGCCTCGGAGGTTCATGCAAGTGCTGTATGGGCCCCGTCAAGTGGGTAAAACCACCCTTGTTCGGCAATTGATGGCTGAATGGTCGGGTTTTACACATTACGCTGCCGCCGATGGCGAAGCTGTGTGGGATGCCGCTTGGTTGAACAAACAGTGGGAGTTGGTGCGTGCGCAAGGCGAAGGACTGTTGATCATCGATGAAATTCAAAAAATAGACAATTGGAGTGAGCGCGTAAAACAGTTGTGGGACGAGGATACCTGGGCCAAGCGCCCCATCAAAGTGGTGCTGCTTGGTTCGTCGCGCATGCTGCTGCAGCAAGGCCTGAGCGAATCAATGGCTGGCCGGTTCGAAACCACCTATATGCCTCATTGGTCGCTTGCCGAAATGGAGCAGATTTACCAAATGACGCCCGATCAATACGTTTATTTCGGGGGTTATCCGGGCACGGCCGACCTCATTGACGAAGAAACCCGTTGGCAAACCTATTTGATGAATGCCATTGTAGAAACCAGCGTTTCGCGCGATATCCTCATGCTTACACGCGTTGATAAACCAGCATTGTTGAAGCGCTTGTTTGAATTGGGCTGTGCTTATTCGGGACAAGAAATGTCGTACACCAAAATGATGGGCCAACTGCAAGATGCGGGCAATACCGTTACCTTGGCACATTACCTAAACCTGCTCGACAAAGCGGGCTTGTTAACGGGCTTGCAAAAATACGCCGGTGCTTTGGTGCGCAAGCGTGGATCGAGTCCCAAGTTTTTTGTGCACAATACCGCCCTATTGTCGGCAGTGCATGGGGGTGTTTTCAAGCACGTTCGTGCCGACGGAGCTCTTTGGGGTCACTGGGTGGAGTCGGCCGTGGGGGCGCACCTGCTCAATACCTGCCAAACCCAGGGTGTAGATGTGTATTACTGGCGCGATGGAAGTGATGAGGTAGATTTTGTGCTGCAGCAAGGCAAACGGTTGGTGGCCATTGAGGTGAAAAGCGGCTTGGAGAAATCGGGCAACGGCCTCGAAAAATTCGTCAAGCAGTTCAAACCCTACCGCTATTTGTTGGTTGGAAATGGGGGTATTCCATGGCCCGACTTTTTGCGCATGGACCCCAAAAAACTGTTCGACTGATGCAAGGCATTACCCTTTTTGGCCAGTATTTGCCGGCTGAGGATTTTACATCGGGCAAGGCAGCTGCATGGATGCAAAGCCAGCAGCTGCCTGCGCCGGTCCAGGTATTTTTACAGAATTGGTTTACTACCAACGAGTCTGTTTTGGCCCAAACTTCGGGCTCAACGGGACCACCCAAGACCATCGTCTTGCAGCGCAGCCAAATGATAGCCAGTGCGCAGTTAACCGCCTTGCATTTTGGCTTTCGGCCGGGCATGCGGGTTTTGTTGCCCTTGAGTGCCGATTTTATTGCAGGCAAAATGATGTTGGTGCGAGCCATGGTGAGTGGTTTGGATGTTTATGTAGTGGCGCCCACCCAAAAGCTGCACACTTTATTTCCGGAGGTTGAATTTGTGTTTACGCCCATGGTACCGGCCCAGCTGCATGCCTTGCTGAGCAATAAGAGGGCAACAGCTCGCTTTGGAACCATCTTGCTTGGCGGCAGCGATGTATCGCCCCAATTGCAGCAACTACTCGCGGGTATGGGCGAGCAGGAGGTGTGGCAAGGCTTTGGCATGACCGAAACCGTCAGCCACATTGCCTTGAGGCGCCTCCATCCACAAGCCGAATCGAGCTATTTAACTTTGCCGGGCCTGCTCACCGAAGCTGATGAAGCTGGCCAATTACGCATTTGGGGAGCGGTAACAAATTACCATTGGCTCAAAACCAACGACGTGGTGGCTTTCGACGAGCCAGGGCGGTTTCGTTGGCTTGGCCGCAGGGATAACGTCATCATCAGTGGAGGACACAAGCTGCATCCCGAAACGCTCGAAAGTAAACTGCGCGCCTTGGCCAATGAAAAAACCGAATTGGCGTTTTTAGCGTCGCCCCATTATTACATCTCAGCCCAGCCAGACCCAAAATATGGTCAAGTACCCGTGCTTATAGCTGCCAAAAAGTGGGTATTAGCGGCGCCCGATTGGGAATCACTGCAACCCTTATTGCGTCAGCATCTTGCCAGTTGGGAAATGCCAAGGGTCATCCTGGCGGTGGATGCGCTTGCCTACACCAGCAATGGAAAAATACAACGCAGACAGGTTGAGAGAAATCTGTGATGCACCGGTTATTTCCTATCTTCATTGCCAAATGAAATAGGATGAGACTGAAATTTACTTTCTCTTCGTTTTTGCTGGTTTTAGTCGGCATTGCATATGTGGGTGCACAGCCTGCTCAACCGGTATTTGATAAAGGGGAAGCGCAGGTGGTTTCAGCTTTTTCCGATCCCGCCTGGTGGATCAAAGAAGAAGTCTGGGTGGAAACCGATTTTGATTCAGACCTCGATGGAAGGCCCGACCGCATGCACGTATACATCACACGGCCGCTGCAAACCCAAACCGAGGGCATCAAGCTGCCGGTGATATACAACAGCAGTCCCTACTTCGGCTTACGCATTCCGGCACTGTTGGGCATTGGCAGCAAAAAGAATTTTTGGAAGGTGGATCACGAAATAGGTGCTACGCCCAAGCCGCACCGCCATATGCGCTTGGGAACACGCACCAAACGGCCGCTTTTTGCCTCGTCGATGGACCGCACCTGGGTGCCTCGGGGTTTTGTGATGGTGTATTCGTCGTCGCCGGGTACGGGTTTATCGGATGGGGTGCCTACCATTGGGGGCCAAAACGAATCGCTGGCTCCCAAAGCGGTGATCGATTGGTTGGGGGGGAGGGCCAAGGCTTACCGCACGCGTACCGGCAATGAAGAAGTGAAAGCCTACTGGAGCACGGGCAAGGTAGGCATGACGGGCACCTCCTACGACGGAACCCTTTGTCTGGCCGCGGCAACCACCGGAGTGGAAGGCCTCGAAGTCATCATTCCCGTTGCACCGGTTTCTTCCTTTTACCACTACTACCGTTCTAACGGTTTGGTGCGCTCGCCGGGTGGTTATTTGGGCGAGGATGCCGATGTGTTGTACGATATGATCAACAGCGGCGATAAGAAAAAGCGCAAGGCCAACAACCGCCGCGTGCGCGACAGCATTTTGGTGCCCGGCCAAGACCGCATCACCGGCGACTTCAACGACTTTTGGGCCGAACGTGATTTTGTGCCCAAAATGAGCAAAATGCGGGCAGCTATGCTCATGGCCCATGGTTTCAACGACTGGAATGTGATGCCCGAACACAGTTTTCGCTTTTACGAAGCAGCCAAAGCGCAAGGTTTGCCAGTGCAGTTGTATTACCACCAAGGGGGGCATGGCGGCGATCCGCCCTTGAGCCAAATGAACCGTTGGTTTACCCGCTACTTGCATGGCATCGAAAACGGGATCGAAAACGACCTGCCCGTGGGCATTGTGCGCGAGGGCGAACGCAAACCCACCTATTACAGCCAGTACCCCGATTCGGCTGCGGCTGCCGTAAAGCTCTATTTATCGGCAGGTACTAACCAAACAGGAGGCTTGCACACAACGCCCCAAGCCTCGGCAGCCCCCATGTCGTTGGTTGACGATTACCGCCGCGATATGCAGGCCTTGGTGCGCGAAAAATACGCCGCCCATCGCTTGCTTTTTGTTACCCAGCCACTGAAACAAGACTTGCGCCTGTCGGGCGTGCCCGAAATCAAGGTGCGTTTGGCAGCCAACAAGGCAGCGGCCAATTTTACCGCCTATTTGGTGGTGTTGCCCCTCACCGAAGGCAAGCGTTTGCCCGAATACGAAAACTTCGTTACCCGTGGCTGGGCCGATCCGCAAAACCACAGCGATATAGGCCGCCAAAGTGCCTTGGTACCCGGTCAATTTGTCGATTTGCGTTTTTCGATGATCCCCGACGATCAGGTGATTCCTGCCGGGCGGCAAATTGGCTTGCTTTTGTTTTCGAGCGATAAAGAATTTACCCTGCACCCCAAGCCTGGCACGGTATTGACCCTTGAGCCGGCCGGATGCGAGTTGGTGTTGCCCGTGGTGGGAGGTTCAGCGGCCTGGAAAGCGGCGTTTGAATGAAAACAGACGTTTTACTGAAGCGTTGGGCAGCTTGGCTGGTTAACCGGCAGAAGCAGCTTTTTGGTGTAGCTATCATCATGGCAGCATGCGGCCTGTTATTGGTTGTTTGGGCCAATAGGCAAATTGAAAAACAAGCGCAAGGATACGTTTTTGCCCATACCGACAGCATTCCTGCCAGGCAGGTAGCCTTGCTATTGGGTACATCGCCTTTTTTGCGCGATGGCAGGCAAAATCTCTATTTCAATTACCGCATTGAGGCGGCTGTAGACTTGTTCAAGGCCCGAAAGGCCAAGCTTTTTGTGGTGAGTGGCGATAACGGCAGCAAGGAGTACAACGAACCCGAGGCCATGCGCCTGGCCTTGATGCAGGCTGGTGTGCCCGACAGCTGCATCTTTTTAGATTATGCCGGCTTTCGCACCTTTGATTCGGTTTACCGCATGCGTGCCATATTTGGGCAAGATGCCTTTGTGGTGGTGTCGCAGCCTTTTCACAACGAAAGGGCTGTTTACATTGGTCGCCGCTTGGGCATGCAGGTAATAGCCTTCAATGCGCGCGATGTAAACCAATTTGTGGGCTTCAAGACACAAATGCGCGAAAAATTGGCCAGGCTCAAAGTCTTCATCGATTTTTTGATAGGCACCAAGCCCCGTTTTTTGGGAGAAAAGGTCTACTTGCCCGCCAACCAAGTGCCATGACCAAATTCGAAACCTTGTTGCTGTGCTCGGGCAAAAACGACATGGTGGCTTATTTAAAGGCGCATCCAGCTGAACTTACGCATGCCATCGAACTGGGCCTTACCCAACGGCAGCCCTTGGCTTGGCGGGCGGTTTGGGCCCTCGAAGAAGCCATCGTTCCCAACGACAGCCGGGTTTTACCCTATTTGACACAAATAGTCGGCTTTTTGCCACAGGCCAACGACGGCCACGCCCGGCAGTGGCTCATGGTGCTGCACCACATGACCTTGCCCGAAGATTTATTGGCACAACTGTTCGATTGGTGCATGAGGTGCTGGTGCAATCCGCAAACACAACCTTCGGTACGTTACCATGCCTACCTTAGCATGGAACGGATTGCGGCACCCTATCCCGAGTTGCAGCAAGAAATAGCTGCCACTTTAAATGATGCTTTGTTAGATAGTCTGAGTGCGGGTATTAGGCACAGCTTGGTAAAGCGTGGCTATTTGAGATGATCAATTTCCTTCAGGTAGCCGCTAACCAAATTGCTCCTTGAAACTGTCGAGCAAGGGTTTAGCAATGTGAGCGTGTAAGGCAGGATTGAATAAAACCTTGCCATTGAAAACGTCAATGGCCGATTCAAGTTCGCGGCTGTGTTCTTCAAAATCGGCCAAAACCAGGGTAAAGCCCTCGGCCGGATTGGGGTCGAACGACTGATTGTTGAGCAACTGATCAACAGCGAGCAGCAAGCTGCTTAAGTTGAGTGCTTGTTCAGCCCCCAAATTGTAGGCAAAACCATCGTGGGCGTCGCAAGCCAAAAACAAATAGCAGAGGCCATCTTGTTCGGTTTGAATGGGCAAAGTAATGAGCGCTAATTGGCTGCAGGGTTTTTTGGGGCGCAGGTGCATGAATGGGGGGTCAAAAGGTTCTTCCTTCTACAATTTGGTTGTATGCTTGGTCATTGGGTTCCCAAAGTTCTATTTTGATGCCATCGGGGTCGATGATGTGCGCAAAGCGGCCATAATCGAAATCCGCTATGTCGCCTACGATGCTTACACCGGCGGCACGCAGCTCTTCGAGCAATACAGCCAGGTTTTCAACCCTGAAATTGAGCATAAAATCGCGGGTGCTGGGGGCAAAATGCTGGCTTTCGGCGGACATCGGACTCCATTGGGTAAATCCAGGCTGGTCGGGAGCATCGGCACGCCGCCATTCAAAATTGGTGCCCCAGGCATCGGTTTGTAAGCCCAAGTGTTGCTGGTACCAAGCTTTGCTGCGCTCGGGATTGGCTGATCGGAAGAAAATGCCGCCTATGCCAGTGACTTTCTTTTGCATGCGGTAATTTAGATAAAATCGATAAATCTTGCTTGCACCACACGATAATTGTACCCTACACGACACCTTTATGACTTCGAATACGCTGCAATCAGCGATACTTCATCCATTGTATACTTTTGCAAATCATGCTTACCTCCTTTAGTACCATTGCGTTAAAATCGCCTGTTGATGGCTCCCTCATTTTCCCATGCATAATTGGCAGTGGCGAAGATTGGGTGCTGGTAGATACCGGATATCCCGATACCTCAGGCGATTTGCTCAAGCAGTTGAATAGCTACAAGCTCAAGGCCACCTTGCTTACCCACGACGATTTCGACCATGTAGGCGGGCTTTCGGCAATTCGAAAAACATTCCCAACCTTGCCATTTTGGTCGTCAGAACCAGAAGCACACGCCCTCTCTGGTTTGGTTTCTTCAGAGCGGCTGTTACAAGCTGAAGCTGGATTTGATGCGTTGCCAGAGGACATGAAGTCGGGTGCAGCGGCTTTTATTGAGCTGTTGCGCAATCAAGATCGGTTTGAAATAAAAACCACTTGGCAAGATGGTCAGGAATGTTTACCCGGCTGGCAAGTAATTTACACACCGGGTCACACCCGCGGCCATATCTCCCTTTTTGCCCCTGATAGCCTTACCCTCATCGCAGGTGATGCCTTGGTATTTGCCGACGGTCGGTTGGAAATTGCTAATCCTCACTATGCGCTCGACCTCGCCGCGGCCGTTCGTTCTGTAGCTCGTATCCAAGCATTGCGGCCTACGAGCATTTTATGTTACCATGGTGGTTGGGTGAAAGAAGGAATTGACGACATGCTGGAGGAATTGCAACGCATTTACGCGTCTATGTAATTCATCACCATCCTGCTGCTTTAGGGGTGAAAGTTGTTCTTTCTACGCGACTTGCCTAGTGTAACAGCATTTTTTTTGCTGCTGCGTAAGGGCTAATTTCACCATGCGAAACAGCCTTTTCAAGCGCGTGATACAATTTTTGTTGGCTTTCGCTTCCCAACAACCAAGCCTCCAGCCGCTGACGGGTAAATTCGTGAAAATGCTGCACGCGTTGTTCGGCTCTTTTTTGTTGCAAATAGCCGTTGGCTCCACATAAATCAACATAAGATCGCACGCTTTGCCATACTTCAGCTACACCGCTGCCTTCGCGGGATGAGCAGAGTTTGACCAAGGGCGTCCACCCACCCGGATGCGGTGGAAACAAATGCAATGCATTGCGGTAATTAGCCGCAGCTTGTTTGGCGGGCTGGAGGTTATCGCCCTCGGCCTTGTTGATTACCAGCATATCGGCCATTTCCATGATCCCCCGTTTGATGCCTTGCAGTTCATCGCCGGCACCGCTCAACATCAGCAGCATGAAAAAATCGACAAGTGAAGCCACAGCTGTTTCGCTTTGACCTACACCCACGGTTTCTACCAACACAATGTCGTAGCCTGCTGCTTCACACAACATCATGGCTTCCCATGTAGCACGGGCTACCCCACCTAACGATTTACCGGCAGCGGTGGGGCGAATGAATGCCCTTTCGTCGTAAGCCAAGCGCTCCATGCGGGTTTTGTCGCCCAGGATGCTGCCGCCGGTTCGACCGCTGCTTGGGTCAACAGCCAACACCGCCACACGATGCCCGGCTTGGGTGAGCTGGGTGCCCAAAGCATCGATGAAGGTGCTTTTGCCAACGCCCGGTACACCGGTAATGCCAATGCGCAGGCTGTTACCGGTATGCGGCAATATGCGATCGAGCAAGTCGGCTGCCATTTGCTGGTGCGCTGCTGCTTCGCTTTCTACCAGCGTGATGGCTCGGGCAAGCATGGCGCGATCGCCAGCCAACAAGCCGGTTTCCAAGGCATCGAGGGAGGGCAGTTGGCGCAAAATTTAGCTGTTGAGTTTGTGCAAGATGTCGAGAGCGGCTTTGGCAATCACCGTACCCGGACCAAAAATGCCTGCCACACCTGCTTGGTACAAGAAGTCGTAATCCTGTTGCGGAATCACCCCGCCAGCCACCACCAGAATGTCGGGGCGGCCTTGCTTTTTGAGCTCGGCAATGAGTTGCGGTACCAAGGTTTTGTGGCCGGCTGCCAGCGAAGAAGCACCTACCACGTGCACATCGTTTTCGATGGCCTGGCGGGCAGTTTCGGCCGGCGTTTGGAACAAAGGCCCAATGTCAACGTCAAAACCCAGGTCGGCAAAGCTGGTGGCTATGACCTTGGCACCACGGTCGTGCCCATCTTGCCCCATTTTGGCCACCATGATGCGCGGTTGGCGCCCTTCGGCAGCAGCAAATGCGGCTACGGCTTCGCGGGCGGCTTTGAAGTCTTCGTTTTGCATGATTTCTTTGGCATACACCCCACTGATGCTGCGGATGGTGGCTTGGTAGCGGCCATACACTTGCTCAAGGGCATAGGATATTTCGCCTAAAGTAGCACGTTTTTGGGCTGCATCTACCGCCAAGGCCAGCAAATTGCCTGCTTCGCCTGCTGCACAACGGCTGAGGGCGTTGAGGGCTCCGGTAACAGCAGCTTGGTCGCGATTGGCTTTTACCGCTGCCAGGCGCTGCAACTGGGCCTCGCGCACTGCCGCATTGTCTACTTCGCGGATGTCGATGTTGGCTGGCCTTCCGGTATTGAAGCGGTTTACCCCCACAATGATGTCCAAACCCGAGTCGATGCGCGCTTGCTTGCGGGCAGCGGCTTCTTCAATGCGCATTTTGGGCAAACCGGTTTCGATGGCTTTGGCCATGCCGCCCAACTTTTCAATTTCTTCGATGTGCGCCCAAGCCTTCTCCACCAATTCGGCGGTGAGTTTTTCTACGTAATACGAGCCACCCCAAGGATCTACCACCCGCGTAATGCCGGTTTCATCTTGCAAATACAACTGGGTATTGCGGGCAATGCGTGCCGAAAAATCGGTGGGCAGGGCAATGGCTTCGTCGAGGGCGTTGGTATGCAAACTCTGGGTGTGACCCAAGGCAGCCGCCAAAGCTTCCACGCAGGTACGGGCCACGTTGTTGAACGGGTCTTGCTCGGTCAAACTCCAACCCGATGTTTGGCAGTGCGTACGCAAAGCCATTGACTTGGCCGATTGGGGCTCAAACTGCTTCACCATCTTGGCCCAAAGCAAGCGGCCAGCGCGCAATTTGGCAATCTCCATAAAATGGTTCATGCCAATGGCCCAAAAGAACGACAGGCGCGGGGCAAATTCGTCGATTTTTAAGCCTGCCGCCAAGCCGGTGCGGATGTATTCCAATCCGTCGCAAAGGGTATAGGCCAGTTCCAAATCGGCGGGGGCACCTGCCTCGTGCATGTGGTAACCGCTGATGCTGATGCTGTTGAAGCGGGGCATGTTGCGGGCGGTGTAGGCAAATATGTCGGCAATGATGCGCATGCTGTGCGCCGGCGGGTAAATGTAGGTGTTGCGCACCATGAACTCCTTGAGGATGTCGTTCTGGATGGTGCCACTCAACTGCTCCACAGCTACCCCTTGCTCTAAACCAGCGGCAATGTAAAAGGCCATCACGGGCAATACGGCGCCG